>Ga0074199_1000236_pt1 | contig 107437 bp, 106 predicted proteins | sample EPASupsiteSAE347_FD_64528 | JGI IMG/M metagenome (GOLD analysis project Ga0074199, IMG submission 64528) | Bioremediated contaminated groundwater from EPA Superfund site, New Mexico - Sample SAE3-47 | ecosystem: Environmental > Aquatic > Deep subsurface > Groundwater > Contaminated ...
TTTTAGTAAGTAATTCTTGTGCAGTTAAGGATAATTTTTCAAAACGCTCTTTACTTATACAGAGAAGCTTGGTTAATTTCCCCTCACAGGGGAGGGGGTAAGGATCTATGGTATCATTCCCATCCGGTCAATTCGGCTGCCTTGACAGCGTCTTAAAGAATATGTTATACTTCCTTGTAAGCGATATTTTGATAATTTTTTGTTAAACCCGGTTAAAGGGCAAACTAGCAGTAATGCTGGGGCGCAAAGCTTCCGATCCCTCACTACTAATTAGTTCGGGATAGCGGGGTTACCAAAGGTTTCTTGTTTGGTCAAAGCCTCGGCATAGTGTTTGCCGGGGTTTTTGTTTTTCCAGGCAAGATTTCATTATAGAGGGGATTTCTCTGGGGGAGGAAATGTTGTCTAGGTAGGCAAGGAGGGCAAAATGAGACGAATGCACCGTAAAATCATGCGCAGGGCAAAGAGGCAGCATAGAAAACCGGTTAGTTTTATTCAAGCTATCAGATTATACCTGGGTATGCCGGCATAGAGAATGAACAAAAATGCATTGATCCCGATTCATTTACTATGGTATAATTTCAAATATCCGGTATAATCAATATTAATGGTAGGTAACAACAATGTTAAAACACCACAAAGGAGGCTCTCTATATGTCCAACCTAATCTCTAACTATCTACATACTCTCTCTCTCTCTCTCTCTCTCTCTCTCTCTCTCTAGGAAACTCCTTTTCTTCTTTTTAAGCTTCTTTTCTTTCTTCTTTTTATCTTTTTTTCTTCCCTGTAACAGCCTGCTCCTTGCCGAAGACACCCTAACCATCACCACCTACTATCCTTCTCCCTATGGAGTCTACCGTGAGCTGCGAGCCAAGCGTATAGCCATAGGGGATGACTACATCGATGGAGCTAACTACACCTGGCAGGATACTGAGAGCGGCTCAGGAGAGGTTGACTTCAACGCTGACCTGGTTGTCGAAGGCAATGTGGGGATAGGCACGGTGAATCCGGTTGGAAAACTTAATGTAATACACCCGAATTCAGCTTGGACTGGTGCTGTTGATCCTGATGGATTATTGGTTACAAGCGCAGCTAACTCTAATAAACGTTTATCACTTACTTATGATCCTACTACTGACATAGGATATATCTCGGCTGTTGAAGTGACTGTAGGGTGGAAAAACCTGGTTCTTCAAGCGCAAGGCGGCAACGTCGGCATCGGCACCACCAGCCCTGCCGGAGCTCTGGACGTCCGTAACAGTGGTAACAGCGGTGTGCGTATGGCTGATGCCAACGGTAATGTTATCGAAGGTATACTGGGAGGAGCCCTGGGCACTCTCTGGCTTAACTATACCTCTACAGGCAATGTGCTCTTGGCGCATGGAGGAGGCAATGTCGGGATTGGGACGGGGAGCCCGGGGGCGAGGCTGCATGTTAACAGTGATAATGTTCAGCTGTTTTTAGCGGCAGATAATAATGCTTTTCCCTATGGGCTATTTATCAGGAAAAACAAAGCGACAGAGACAGTTTATGAATATAACGGCCCAAATTATGCTCAGATTATTCAGTTTGATAATGCGCCTCTTATATTTGGCACGAATAATTTGGAACGGGTCAGGATAGATAGTGCCGGCAACGTCGGGATAGGGACGACGAGCCCTTTGGAAAAATTACAAGTAGCGGGTGCCATAAGGAGCACATCAAATGCGGCAGATTTTTCATCAGTAGATAGCATGAATATAGATTATTATCCTGCGGGCAAGATGGGGAGAATTAATGCATGGAATTCTACACATGATGCCAGTATTTACATATATACCTTTGGAGGTTATTTAAAGTTAGATTATGCCGGCAACGTCTCCGGCACCTATGGTAGTTACCACTCTAGTTCTGACATCCGCCGGAAAAAGGATATTGTCACCATATCTAATGCCTTGAATAAAGTTTTAGCCTTGCGTGGAGTCAATTTCAAGTGGAAGGATCCCTCCCAAGACACTAATCTCCATATGGGTATGATAGCCCAGGAAGTGGAAAAGGTGGTGCCTGAAGTGGTGCATACTGCTGATGATAAAATGAGAACAAAGGCGATAGAGTATCAGTATATGGTTGGCCTGTTAGTTGAAGCCATCAAGGATCAGCAAAAACAAATAGAAGAGCTAAAAGGTGAGATTAGGCGCTACATATTAGAAATCAAAGAAACAGGAAGATGAGTTCAGGATATTTTTTAGTTAGCCTTCGCGTAGCTGTTTCTCCGCATCTACTACATCGCGGTTAATCACGCGGATTGTTTCTTTGATTTTGTCTTTCAAGACATAGGAAGATACTTTTGCGTCGGCAATTTCGCGTAACACCTGCACGCTCATCCGGAAATACCGCACGACTTCTCCTTCATCAGTGTCTCCCAGCCTTAAAGTTTTCTCGAAGTTTGTCCCGCGCAGCCACGCCTCCATTGCCGTGCTCATATGAAAATAGGGGAGTTTGCTAAAGGGGTAGATTCTAAATCTTTCTTCCTTATGTTTAACCTCGTCGTAGATTCCTTCGCACATCTTTTTAATCTGCCGGGTATTCCTGGAAAGATTGGAAGGGATGCGTTGGTTTTTGCGCGGTTCAAATACGGCGGAAACCGCGATTACCCCCAGCCCGAATTCGTCAAGCTGTTCCAGGATATGCTGTTCATACAGCTCGCTCAAAATCAATTCGTAACCGTAGACGTTCTTGGCGAATTCTCCTTTTTCGGTAAGCGCGCCGTTATTGATGTAATTTAAGTCTTTCAGGAGTTTTAATTTTGCTTCAATGAGCCGGAGAGCTTCTTTCTGGTCATTTTTTCGCGACTGGAAGAAATGCAGGGAAAGAGGATAAATTTTGAATAAATCCTCTTGGTATTTTTCGTAAAGATTCAGGATTGTGGCGTAAGAAGTGTTAAGCTGGCTTCTTACTTCTTCGGGTTTTCCGTAGATTATGCGTTTAGCTTCGTCAATGCGGATTCTTTGCAGGTTAAGCCGGCAATAAACAAAACCTTCGGTATCTATACCGCGCCTGCCTGCGCGTCCGGCCATCTGATAAAAATCGCGGGTTTTCAAATTCCTTACGTAACGGCCGTAAAATTTACGCAGTTCATCGAAGATAACCGTGCGGCTGGGCATATTTATTCCCAGCGCGAAAGTTTCGGTTGTAAAGATAACCTTGATGAGCCGGCTGGTAAACAGCCTTTCAATGACTTCTTTCAGGGTAGGCAGCATACCCGCATGATGATAGGCGATTCCGTTTTGAACAAGCTGGTAAAGGTTTTGAGCAGTCCGGTCGTTCTTGAGGTCAAAACGTTCGCAAAGATCCGTATACATTTTGAGGATGCGGGTTTTCTCCTCGCCGTTTAAGAAATTAGAACAGGCCAATTCCGAGGCTAATTCTTCGGCCCGTCTGCGGCCAAAAACAAAATATATGCAAGGCAGACCCTGGGCGTTACGCACGTAGTTTATAAGGCCGAATAATTTGTTGGGCTTAAAAAACCTTAATCTTTTAAAATGTTCGATTTTATCGGTTATTTCGCCGCCTGCCTGAAAAAGGAAGTGCAAAGGGACAGGCCGTTTATCTTCGATAACGACCTTTACCGTTTTGTTATGGATGGATTCGATCCAGGAAGCGAATTGTTGGATATTTGGAATGGTCGCGGATAGGCCCAGAAGATTCATATGCTTAGGCAGAAATATCAGGGATTCTTCCCAGACAGTGCCGCGCTCGGGATTATCGATATAGTGGATTTCGTCAAAGATGATCCAGGAGTATTGTTCGAGGCTCTTAGGCTCATCCAGGATTTTATTGCGGAAGATCTCGGTAGTCATGATTAAAATCGGAGCCGAAGCGTTTAAGGAAACATCTCCGGTTAATAAGCCGATTTTATCCCCGAATTGGGCCTGAAAGTCGCGGAATTTCTGGTTAGAAAGCGCCTTGATGGGAGCGGTATAAATTACGCCGATATTCTTTTCAATCGAAGTGGTGATAATGTGTTCGGCAATGGCGGTTTTGCCGGCGCCAGTCGGAGCCGAAACGATTACCGAATGTCCCTGATTGATAAAGTCGATTGCTTCCTGCTGGAACCGGTCGTAAATCATAAGAATATTATAGTCTAAAAGGGTTGATTTATCTAATAATAAATAGTAAAATGAAACCGTCGCATTATTAACGGATAAATGGAGAAATGGAATGAATAATTTGCTTAGAAGAATCTCTGCTTTTGCCGCCTTGGTTATGTTGTTTAACCTGGCAGGTTGTAATGAAGACGCGCAGATTGCCTATGATTCCAAAGATGCAAAATTCGTTATGCCTTTCGGTAAAAGTTATGATTACGCCGATATTTTGGTAACCAGGGCAGTAGACGGAGATACTCTTGTGCTTGAGACGGGAGAGAAAGTCCGGCTTATCGGAATCGATACTCCGGAGATGCATGTTTCCAAAAAGCTTTACCGCGACGCGCAGCGTTCCAAACAGGACGTTGCTGCTATTCAAAAACTGGGAGAGCGTTCTTTCAAATTCACCAAGAATTTGGTTGAGGGCAAGCGGGTAAGTTTGGAATTTGACGTCAACAAGTATGATAAATACGATAGGCTGTTAGCGTATGTATTTCTAAAAGACGGCACTTTCGTAAATGCTAAGATTGTAGAAGAAGGGTATGCGTCTTTGATGACTTACCCGCCGAACGTCAAATACGCGGATTTATTTTCTAAGTTATACCGACAGGCGCGTCAGAACCAGCGCGGACTGTGGAAATAGACAGGCTGCTATTATAAAGTCAAAAGCTTAATGACAAATGACAAAATTCAAAGCTCAAAATAAATCTAAAACTCAAATGTCAAATATCAAAACTGGAGTTTTGTCATTTGCTATTTGTCATTTGTGCTTATTTTGAATTTTGAGCTTTGACCTTTGACCTTAACAGTTTTTGGTTTTACATTTTAACTTTTGAGTCAAACTTACAGTTGAATTATCGCGGGGCAACACGAAAGGAGACAGTATGCTGCGTCTTTTAACCGCAGGTGAATCGCATGGCAAGGCAATAGTTGCGATTTTGGAAGGTATGCCGGCAGGCCTTAGGATAACCCCGGAACTGATTAATAAAGAATTAAAACGCAGGCAGTCCGGATTTGGCCGGGGCAAGCGTATGCAGATTGAGAATGACCGGGCCAAACTTCTTTCGGGCTTAAAAAACAACACGACTTTAGGCAGCCCTATCACGCTTCTTGTCGAAAACAAAGATTCTAGCATCGAGAAACTCCATAAGGTATTGTGCCCCCGACCGGGGCATGCGGATTTGGCCGGGTTGTTAAAATACGGCTTTTCGGATATAAGGGAAGTTTTGGAGCGCGCTTCTGCCCGGAGCACCGCGGCAACCGTTGGCATAGGCGCGTTATGCAAGATTTTATTGAATGAATTCAAAATTAACATTACCAGCCGGGTTTTGTCTGTTGGCGGCGAAAACAGCCCTCCGGGTATGAAAGCTAAAATAAGCGAAGCTATAAAAAATAAAGATACTGTTGGCGGAATATTTGAGGTAACCATCAAAGGCGCGCCAGTAGGCTTGGGAAGTTATGTCCAGCCTGACAGGCGTTTGGATGGAAAGCTGGCGCAGGCGTTAATATCTATTCCTGGAATAAAAGCGCTGGAGATAGGCTTGGGGTTAGGGTATGCGGTTAGTTTTGGCTCGGAAGTGCACGATGAGATTTTTTATTCCAGGCCCAAGGGGTATTTCCATAAAACAAATAATGCCGGCGGAATCGAAGGCGGCATATCTAACGGCGAAGATATAATTTTACGCGCCTGTATGAAACCCATATGCACTTTGATGAATCCTTTATGTTCAGTTAATATAAACAACAAAAGGGCTTCCAAGGCAGCTACCGAGCGTTCGGATACTTCGGTAGTGGCTGCTGCGGCGGTGGTTGCGGAGGCGGCAAGCGCGTTTGTTTTAGCCGATGCTTTGCTGGAGAAATTCGGTGCAGACTCCTTAGGGGATATCCAAGATAACTTTAAGAATTATTTAAAGAGAATTAGTTAGAAAACCTCATCCCTTACGTCTATTGAGTTAGAAGGGGGTGATTACAATGGATGGCAAGGAAATACAGGTTAGCCGGATCTATCGGTTTAGCGGCGAATCAAAGCTGAAGGCCTTTGCCGATGTGTCGTTGGCAGGGATAATAATCAAGGGTTTTAGCATAGTTGATGGCAGCCAGGGGTTATTCGTCAGCATGCCGAGGCATCAGGGTAAAGATGGCAAGTGGTATAACACAGTTTATCCTACCACTAAGGAACTCAAAACGCAGCTATGCGAGGCGGTTTTGACAGCGTATAAGGAATAACCAAGGGGACGGTTCTCAAACCAGAGCAAAACTGTCCCCTATCCGGGGACACTTTTAGATTGAGTTGAGAACCGTCCCTACAAATCATATGAAAAATATCTATCTGGTGGGGTTCATGGGAACAGGCAAGAGCGCGGTAGGCTGCGAATTAGCCAAAAAAAAGAAGTGGCATTTTGTCGACCTTGACGATTTCATTGAATTAAAAGAAAAAAGAACTATAGCCGATATCTTTGCCAAAGATGGTGAGCAGTATTTCAGGCGGGCAGAAAAAAAAGCGCTTAAAGAAATAGCTAAAGAAAATGGTTTTGTTGTGGCCTGCGGCGGCGGGATCGTGATTAATGAAGAGAATATAAGGGTTATGAAAGATTCGGGGACGATGATTTGCCTGAAGGCCCTTCCCGAAGTCATATTAAAACGGGTTTCCGCACAAACTCACCGCCCGCTCCTTAACGTAAAGGATCCTGAAAAACAAATCGGGTTGCTTTTAAAATTGCGTTCTCCGTATTATGCTGAAGCGGACAAGGCCATTGATACCTCCAGGCTTTCGGTAAAGCAGGTTGCCGGCAGGATTTTAAAACTTTTTCCCCGCGCAAAGCAACAGGCCTTAAAGAGCGGCTAAAAATTAGCGCAAAACCCAAAACTAGAGGAATAGGAGATTTGTAATATGTGTTTCGCGGACGGTTTTTGTAAATTATTATGTTAACCCAGAAATCAGCAGACTGGTTGCGTTTAGCGCTAACTCCTGGAATTGGGGCAAGGCGGGGGAAAAGCCTTTTGGCAAGATTCAGGACTCCCGGGGCGATATTGGAAGCTTCATTAGACAAGCTCTCCGAAGTAGAAAACATAGGCCGGGGTGTTGCTAAAAAAATAGTTGAAGGAAGGCAAAGAGTAGACTTAGGCCGTCAGATTAAGTTAATCGAGAAAAACAAGGTTACGCTTATTCCTTTAGACAGTGAATTCTATCCTGCTAGTTTGAAGTCTATAATTGACCCGCCGTTACTCCTATTTGTAAAAGGCGAGATTTTGCCCCAAGATTTCTTTTCCATTGCTATGGTGGGCACGCGCCGGGCTTCCCTTTACGGCAGAATTATGTCGGAGAATCTTAGCCGGGAATTAGCCGAGAAGGGTTTTACCGTGGTAAGCGGGGGAGCGCGCGGTATAGATACGTTTAGCCATCAATCCGCCTTAAAGGCGAATGGCCGCACTCTGGCAGTATTAGGCTGCGGTTTAGATATAGTTTATCCCCCGGAGAATAAAAAACTATTTGGAGAAATTGAAGGGAAAGGGGCGGTAATTTCAGAATTTCCTTTAACTACTCGTCCGGACAAAGGAAATTTTCCCGCCAGGAACAGGATAATCAGCGGTTTATCGCTGGGAGTGGTAGTAATCGAGGCGCCGCACAAAAGCGGAGCGTTGATTACCGTAACCCATGCCAATGAACAAGGCCGCGAAGTCTTTAGTGTTCCGGGGCGCGCAGATAGTTTTGTCAGTAAGGGCACCAATCAACTTTTGAGGGAGGGAGCGAAATTGGTCGAGAGCGCCGACGACATAATTGAAGAATTGGAGCCCATATTAATAAATAAATTAAAAGAATTTAAGGCCAGCCAGACCCAACCGGAGGCTTTAGGCGTAAAAGAGAGCTTGAGCTTAGAGTCCGGTTTGGATGACAAAAGCGAAAATAGGCTTTATGGTTTGATAACGCGCCAGGCAGTGACTTTGGATGAATTGATCGGGAAAGCGAATATGGATGTCTCCCGGGTTTCCGGCATACTTTTAAATTTACAGGTCAGGAAATTGATCAGGCAGCTTCCGGGTAAACAATTTGTGAGGATCGTTTAATGAAGAAAAAAAGCTTAGTTATTGTGGAATCGCCGACCAAAGCCAAGACCATCGGCAGGATTTTAGGCGATGCCTTTAGCGTAGTATCTTCCATGGGCCATATCGTTGACCTGCCGCAGAAAAAACTCGGGGTGGAAATCGATAAGGATTTTGAACCGGAATATGTCACGATCGCCGGAAGGCAAAAGATTCTAAGCGAGCTCAAGAAAGAAGCCAAGAACAAAGAGGTTGTTTATGTCGCTACCGACCCTGACCGGGAAGGCGAAGCAATCGGCTGGCAGATTAAAGAGCGGATACTTAAGAAAGCGAAAATCTTGAGGGTTACTTTTCATGAGATTACGCCTGCCGCCGTTAATGAGGCTTTTAAGCATCCGCGTGAATTCGACGCCAAGATGATTGAAGCTCAAGTAGGGCGCAGGGTGTTGGATAGGATTATGGGTTATTTCTTAAGCCCGCTACTTTGGAAAAAGATTGCCCGGGGTTTAAGCGCGGGACGCGTTCAATCAGTGGCTTTAAGGCTGATTATTGAAAGGGAAAGAGAAATTCAGAAATTTGTTTCTCAGGAGTATTGGGAGATCGAAGCGGATCTAGCCAAGGGGAATGATAAATTCCTGGCTAAATTGGAAAAGATAAATGGCGAGAAAATAGAGATCAAGAAAAAAGAAGAAGCGGATAAATTGTGCGATGATATAAGACAAAAGCAGTTTGTGGTCGCCGAGGTCAAGAAAAGCGAAAAGAGGCGTTTCGCCGACGCTCCTTTTATTACCAGCACAATGCAGCAGGAAGCGTTCAACAAGCTAAGGTTTAACGCCAACAAAACAATGTTGGTGGCTCAACAACTTTATGAAGGTATTGATTTAGGCGCGGATAATCCGGTTGGATTGATTACTTATATGCGCACGGATTCTCCGAGGGCAGCTCCCGAAGCAATCAAGGAAGTGCGGGAATATATCGCCAGAAATTTTGGCAAGGAATATCTGCCGGAGAAACCAAATTCTTATAAGGTTAAGAAGCTCGCTCAGGAAGCGCATGAAGCAATCCGCCCGACATTTATTTCGCGTCACCCCGAAAGTCTAAAGAACTTCTTAACCCCTGACCAGCAAAAATTATATGAGCTTATTTATAACCGTTTTGTAGCCAGCCAAATGACTCCTGCGGTTTATTCCGTAACTTCAGTTGTCATAGAGGCCGGCCAATATAAATTCAATGCTTCAGGCAGCGTGTTGGCTTTTAGCGGTTTTATGGCAGTCTATAATAAAACCGAGGAAGAGGATGAAACTAATAATGATAAGCCCAAAAAGAATGTAATCCCGGTTTTGGAGAAAGGCGATATTCTGGAATTGTTGAAACTTTCGCCTTCGCAGCATTTTACCAAGCCGTCGGCTCGCTTCTCGGATAGTTCTCTGATCAGGGCGTTGGAAGAAGACGGGATTGGCCGTCCATCCACATATGCCCCGATAATCTATACTTTGATATTGCGCGATTATGTGCGCAGGATCAAGGGATATCTTAACCCGACGGAATTAGGCTTTAAAGTTTGTGATTTACTGGTTGAATATTTTCCCAAGATTATCGATGTAAATTTTACCGCCGGAATGGAAGAAGAATTGGATCAAATCGAGGAAGGCGCGTTAACCCGGATTAAGGTCTTGCAGGATTTCTACGCGCCATTTAAAGTCAGCGTTGATTTTGCCCAGGCTAATATCAAGAAAGAAGTTATTACTACGGATCAAATCTGCGACAAATGCGGCAAGCCGATGATTGTTAAATGGGGCAGAAAGGGAAAGTTCTTAAGTTGTTCGGCCTTTCCGGAGTGTAAGAATTCCAAGTCGATTACCACCGGCGTTAAATGCCCCCAAGAGGGTTGCGGCGGAGAACTTATTGAGCGGCGTTCTTCGCGCGGTTTCTTTTATGGCTGTTCGAATTTTCCCAAATGCACATTTACCTCAAGAACGTTACCCGAGGAGAAAACACAGGCATAAATAAAAAGGCAAAAGTAAAAAGCCTAATGTCAAATGACAAAATTCAAAGCCCAAAATAAATCCAAAACTCAAAATCCAAATATCAAAACCCATGTTTTGTCATTAGGTATTTGTCATTTAAATTTATTTTGAATTTTGTGCTTTGACATTTGTCATTAATCTGAATAAACAGTTTTAATTTTTAGTTGTGGTTTTGGCTTTTGCGCTTTGATTTTTGAGTCTATAAATATGGATAAATATATCGAGAAATTCATGCGTTATATGGAGATTGAAAAGAATTATTCGCAGCACACCCTATTAAATTATAAACTTGATTTAAACGACTTTTATAAGTTTTGCGGAAAAGTCGACTTAGATAAAATAGATTATTTGCTTTTACGAAAATATCTTGCTGTCCTCAAAGAAAAGAGTTTAGGTAACCGCAGCGTCGGCCGGCACCTATCGGCTTTGCGCAGTTTCTTCAGGTTCTTAAGCCGGGAAGGCCTGATTAAAACTAATCCTATCCTTATGCTTTCCAGCCCGAAACTCGATAAACACCTGCCGTCTTTTATGACGGAAGAAGAGGCCGCTAAATTAATCGAATCTGTTTTACCAAAAGACAATGAAGATGAATTAGGCTTACGTAACCGCGCGATCCTCGAGACTTTTTATTCCAGCGGATTAAGAATATCGGAGCTTGTCGCTTTAAGCCTTGAGGATGTGGATTTTATTGCAGGAATAGTTAAGGCGATGGGCAAGGGTAAAAAGGAAAGAGTGGTCCCGATAGGAGAAGTTGCGCTAAGAGCGATAAGAAAATACCTTGATAAACGAAAAAAACAGAATAACGCATTGTTCTTGAATAAAAACGGGAAGCGTATTTCTACGCGGGGTGTGCGTGATGTGGTAGAAAAATATTTGAAAAACGCCGGTATCCGGCATGGGGTATCACCGCATACATTCAGGCATTCTTTTGCCACGCATTTATTGAACAGGGGGGCGGATTTACGCACTGTGCAGGAATTGTTGGGCCATGCAAATTTGTCCACTACGCAGATTTATACGCATTTGACGACTGATAGGCTCAAAACCGTTTATGATAAAGCTCATCCGCACGCATGAGAAAGAAAAGATAGGATATGTTTATATTGTATGATTTAATATTCCTGATATTTGCCTTAATTTACCTGCCTATATATTTATTTAAAGGCAAGTTTCATCGGGGATTTCTTAACCGCTTGGGAATTTTACCCAAGGATTTAGATTTAAATAGGCCAATCTGGATACATGCTGTAAGTTTAGGCGAGGCTATATCCGTGCGCGGCTTGGTAGAAGAATTACGCAAGGTTTATCCCGGTAAAAGATTCGTTATTTCTACCGTTACTTCTACGGGGAACAAGATCGCTGGCACTATAGCCAAGCCGGGCGATAGGGTTATTTATCTGCCTTTGGATTTCAGTTTTACGGTTAGAAGCGTGATTAATAAGATTAATCCGTCACTTTTTATTATCGCCGAAACTGAAATCTGGCCGAATCTTATTGCGTATCTTTATAAAAAGGGCGTGCCTATTGTCACGGTAAACGGCCGGATATCAGATAATTCATTCCGGGGGTATTCGGCGGTTAAATTTTTAATTAAGCCTATTTTGAACAAGATAAGATTGTTTTGCGTGCAAACCGAAACCGACGCAGAAAGGTTAAAGCAATTAGGCGTTTGTCCCGATAGAATAAAAGTTACCGGAAATTTAAAATTTGACATAAATGCTTGCGCAGTTTCGGAGAAGGGCTCTGTTGATTACAGGCATAATATCGGATTGGGTCCGCAAGACAGGCTCCTTGTGGCGGGTTCAACCCATCCCGGAGAAGAAAAGATAATTTTGGGAGCATACAAGAATCTGCTCAAAGAATTTCCCGGCCTTAGGCTTTTAATCGCGCCCCGGCATACAGAAAGGACGCCAGAGGTAGAAAAAGAGATATTAAAGAGCGGACTCTCCGTTTTAAGGATAAGTCAGTCTAGCCAACAAGTTGTAAAACCGCAAACCGTATTTATTTTGGATACCGTGGGTAACTTAAGGGATTTTTACACAACGGCAGATATTGTTTTTGTAGGCGGAAGCTTGATCAAGAAAGGCGGGCATAATATTCTTGAGCCGGCTTATGCGGGCAAGCCGGTAATTTTCGGCCCGCATATGTTTAATTTTCACGATATAGCCAGGATGTTTTTGGACAACAATGCCGCTATAGAGGTCCAGACTCAAGAAGCTTTGGAGTCCAGCATAAGAGGGTTGTTAAGGAACAGCCTAAAAGCGATCCAGCTAACCAGAAACGCAAATATGGTAATTGCCAAGAACCGGGGAGCAACCTTAAAGATTATCGAATCCTTTAATGCCATGGGAGAATTTAATGGAGATTAAAGTCAGGCAGAATAATGATATAGTGATTCTAGATATGTCGGGGCGTATCGACGTGAATTGCGCCAATTTAGTCGAAATAGTCGGCCAGTGCGTGCGTGACGGTTATAACGATATACTTTGTAACTTGGAGGATGTAGATTTTATCGATTATATGGGTACTTCTGTTATCGTCATCGCTTATAAAGAAATAATTAATAGCCATGGAAGGATGAAATTTTGCAATGTCCCGGTGCATATCCGGAACATTTTCTGCATTGCCGGTTTAGACAGGGTAATCGAGATGTTCGCCAGCGAGGATCTGGCTTTAAATAGTTTCAAAGAAGATAAAGCTATCGAAGAAATAAAGAAGATGCAGCTGCGCCGCAGGTTTAAGCGGCTGCCCATAGATATAAAGGTCGAATTAAAGGCTAGGGACGTAAGAAACCCCGTATGTTTAAAACTGGATGTCTTGAATTTAAGCGGCGTGGGCGCTTTCATCTTCGGCTGCGATAAATTCAAACTCGGAGATAAAGTTATCCTTAAGATGAAACTTCCTCCCAAAAAAGAAGAATTGGAATTGGAAGCCAAAGTAGTCTGGATTCCCGATAAGCAGATCCAGCCGCACTCTTATCCCGGAGTGGGCGTAGAGTTTGTCAATTTGCCTGCGCAGGTGCAGGAAGAGCTGGTTGAATTTGTCGAAAGAAATATATCTCTAAGCCCGTCGGATTAATCCCCAATGAATAAATTTAAACCTGAAGCGGTAATTTTTGATATGGATGGGGTAATCGTTGACTCTATGCCGTATCATTTTCTGGCCTGGTATGAGGCCTTAAGGCCTTATGGGGTGCGGGTAAGCTGTTTTGATGTCTATTCCAAAGAAGGAGAAAAATGGAATAAGACCCTTAAGGATTTACTTATCCACTCCGGCATAAATCCTTCCAAAAGGCTTTTGGATGAAATATTCGCGCGGCGCCGGAGGATATTCCGGAGATTTTTCCAGAGTTTTGTTTTTAGCGGAGCAGAAGAGCTTCTGGCCTTTTTGGAGAAAAAAGGTTATCTTTTAGGTTTAGTTACGGGTAGTCCCCTAAAAGAAGTGAATACTATTCTTCCTTTAAAGGTTAAAACTAAGTTTGGAATTATTGTAGCGGGAGACCAGGTAAAGAAAGGTAAGCCAAATCCTGAGCCGTATCTAAAGGCCGCTAAGCTCTTTGGCCTTAAGCCTGGGCAGTGTTTAGTGATTGAAAACGCGCCGCTTGGGATCAAATCCGCTAAAATGGCTAAAATGCCTTGCATTGCCATAACCACAAGCCTGCCTAAAGAATACCTTAGGCAGGCAGATTTTATTGTGGATAAGCTGCAGGATATCTTAAAGTTTATTAAGCTGTAACTATCATATCTCCTTATAATTAAAAGAGTTTTCTTCCTAGCAAAAGCAGTTGCTTCTTGTTTTTCCCTGTGTTATCATAATAGACTAAGATGAAAGAATACCTTTATAATCTGGCTACGGATAAATACCGGGGCTTTCCAGCTTCGTTTTTGCAATTCTTCTTACTTTTAGCCTCTTTTCTCTACGGAATTATCATCAGGGGCCTGGTTTTGTTTTATAAGCTTAGGCCGGCCCAACTGTCTTGTAAAGTCATCAGTATCGGTAATATTACCCTTGGTGGAACAGGTAAAACTTCTTTGGTTGAATTTGTTAGCCGTTATCTTAAGGCAAAGGGCCATAATGTAGCGGTGTTGAGCAGAGGATATAACAGGCTCGGTCAGGAAATGGGAGATGAGCCTTCGATGTTATCCAAGAGTTTAGGCGACATTCCGGTGATTGTGGGACATAACAGGATTAAAGGCGCTCAAAGAGCAATTAAGGAATATGCTGTGGATACGGTTATTCTTGATGATGGTATGCAGCAATGGCGGATAAAGAAAAACCTGGAGATTGTCACGATAAGTTCAAAGCAAGGCTTCGGCAACCGGCATATGTTGCCCAGAGGGATATTGCGCCAGCCGCTCTCTTCATTAGGGGAAGCGGACATTTTTGTTCTAACCAAAACTGATTTATCCGGCTCCCTAGCGGGCATTAAAGGTTATTTGAGCAAGGTTAATCCGCAGGCCCTGATTGTAGAATCAGTGCACGAGGCTTTAGGATTTTATGCTATCAATAATCCGGATGAAATATTTAGCCTGAACCATTTAAAAGGTAAAGACGTAGTTTTGTTTTCCGGCATAGGAGACCCGGATTCGTTCAATAAGCTAATCGCTAATCTGGGGGTAAATATTGGTTTGGATTTGATATTTGACGACCACCATAATTATAGCGAAGAAGATTTAACAAATATTGCTTCCCGGGCGCAAACCCTGAGTTTAAACATAATTATTACAACTGAAAAAGACGCTGCCAGATTATCCGAGGAAAAGTTAAAACCGCTTAAAGGATTCCAGGTTTTGGTTTTACGCGTGGCCTTAAAAATAACAAAAAATGAAGAACCTTTTTTTGCTAGATTACTTAGCTTGTATACTTTTTAGGTCCTTGGGGGCTATCTTCAGGTTTATTCCTGTGGAGTGGAGCCTTTGTTTTGGCCGCTTGCTCGGAGACATTTTTTATTATTTTGACCTTAAACATAAAGCAAGGTGTTATGCAAACCTAAAGTTTGCTTTGGGAGAAAATTTAGCTCCTAAAGAAATTTCCAGAATCACGCATGACTTTTACCGTTCTTTCGGCGAAAGCCTTATCGAGATTTTTCTTATTCCCAAAGTGGATAAGGCCTATATGGATAAATACGTCATTGTGGAAGGTCTGGATAATATTTACTCCGGGTTAAAAAAAGGGAAAGGCGTTATCCTTATCGCGGTGCATGCCGGAAGCTGGGAATTGGCTAATATCATTTGCGCCAACCTTGGTTTTCCATTTTGCCTTTTTGTCAAAGACCAGGATTTTCCCCGCTTGAACGGATTGTTGAATAAATACCGCCGCCAGAAAGGCTGCAAGATAATTACCAAAGAAGGCGGGCTTAAACAATTGATCGAAGCGTTTAAAAGTAATTACGCTATTGGCATAACTTTGGATCAAGGGGGTAAGACTGGAGAGCTGGTTGGTTTTTTTGGCAAGACCGCTTCAATGTCTACCGGCGGAATAAAACTGGCCTATAAATATGACGCCCCCATTATTCCGGTATATTTTAGGCGCACATCCGACCATAAAGTTAAGGTTTTGGTGGGGGACGAAATAAAATTAAACAAAACACAGGATATTGAGGCGGACTTAAAGGAAAATCTGAAGAAAGTTACCGGGATTTTCGAAGCCTTAATCCGTAGTTATCCTAAAGAATATCTTTGGACCTATAAAATCTGGAAATATTCGGATCAGAGAAATATCCTTATTTTAAGCGATACAAAAGCCGGGCATCTTCGTCAATCAGAGGCTGTCAGCAACGTAATTAGAGAATATTTGGAAAAGAAAGGGATTGAGGTCAAGGTAAGTGTTGCGGAGGTAAAATTTAAGGATAATTTGGGCAAGTTCGGTTTAACCCTAGATAATTTGCTTTCAGGGAAATACGGCTCTCAGGGGAATTTAGCGGGTTTAAAACGGTCTCTTAGCGAGGATACCTATAGGATAATTTCGCACGTTCGGCCGGATATAGTTATATCCTGCGGTTCAAAGCTGGCTGCGGTTAACTTTGTAGTTTCGCGTGAAGCCTTAAGTAAATCTATAGTAATTATGCGGCCGTCGATCTTAAGTTTAAATAAATTTGATTTGGTGATTATGCCGCGGCATGATAAGCCTCCCAGAAAAAAGAATGTAGTTGTTACTGCGGGAGCTTTGAATTTGATAAACGAGAAGTATCTCAAAGAGCAAAGCGATAAATTGGTCCGGTCTTCTATTCTTGGAGTGTCGTCTTCGGATTTATATATTGGTGTGTTAATCGGGGGTGACAGCAAAGGATTCAAGCTCCGTAGGGATACGGTGCTGGAACTTATCAATCAACTCAAGTCCGCCTCAGAAAAATTAAGAGCGTATATTTTAATTACAACTTCGCGCCGGACTCCGGAAGAAGCAGAAGCTTTGCTAAAGCAAGAGCTTCAAAGTTATCCGCGCACAAAACTTATGGTTATTGCCAATGAAAAGAATATCCCGGAAGCAGTGGGAGGAATTTTAGGCTTAAGTAAGGTAATTGTCAGTTCTCCGGAAAGTATTTCTATGCTTTCCGAGGCAGCTAATAGCGCCAAGCCGGTTCTGGTTTTTGAGGCAGGCGGCTTAAGCCGTAAACATAAGGCCTTTTTAAAAGATTTATCCGGGAATAAACATATAATTTTAAGCAAGGTTGATAATTTAGGCCGGAAATTGGAAGATGCCTGGAATAGCAGGGATCCGGTAATCCCTTTAGAAGATAATGAGTTGGTAAGAGAAGCGGTGGAGAAGATATTATAAATTAAGAAGCGTAATGAAAAATGACAAAATTCAAAATAAGCACAAATTACAAATACCAAATGACAAAATCCTCGTTTTGGTATTTGAGTTTTGGATTTATTTTGGATTTTGAGCTTTGGCCTTTGACATTAACTTCGAATTGAAAATTATGAATATTCTACAAATATTACCTGAACTGAATGTCGGCGGGGTTGAAACCGGAACCCTGGATTTATCTAAGTATTTGGTGCGCCTGGGCCATAAAGCAGTGGTGGTTTCTGCCGGCGGCTCGCTGGTTAAGGATCTAGAGGCGCTGGGGGGGATTCATTACCAGCTCCCGGTGCATAGAAAATCCTTCATCAGTATAATTAGAACTATTCCCCGGTTGATTGAGATTATCAAAAAAGAAGAAATCGATATTGTGCATGCCCGTTCGCGAGTTCCGGCTTGGATTGCTTATTTTGCGGCTCGTTCGACAAAAACCGTCTTTGTTACTACTTGCCATGGTTATTACAAAAAGCATCCTTTTAGTTATGTGATGGGATGGGCCAAGCGGGTGATAGTTTTAAGTAACATAATTGCCCGGCACATGATCGAAGATTTTCAAGTTCCGCATGACCGGATTAAGCTGGTTCCCCGCAGCGTAGATTTGGAGAAATTTAAATACTTGAGTCCGGATAAGAAACGCGGCAAGGATTTTAACGTCGGCATTATCGGCAGGATTACTCCGTTAAAGGGGCATCTCTTTTTTATCAAGGCTATGGCTAAGGTAGCCCGGGTTGTGCCGAATTTAAAAATCTGGATAGTCGGGGATGCTCCGAGTTCGCGGCAAGCTTATAAAGAACAGATACAGGTTTTGACCAGAAGGTTAGGGCTTGACCATTGCACGGAATTTTTAGGCACGCAAAGGAATATCCCGGAAGTCTTGTCCAATTTGGATCTGGTGGTTTTGGCTACGACGACGCATGAAGCCTTTGGCAGGGTGATTGTGGAAGCGCAGGCATCCGGTGTGCCGGTTGTAGCGACCAAAGTGGGAGGCGTAGTTGATATTATTGAGAATGGCCGCACAGGATTGATGGTAGCGCCAAGCGATCCTCAAAGCATAGCCGAAGCGGTGATTAAAATATACAAGGATCCGGAATTAGCGCGTAATTTTGCCGAAGCAGCCTACCAGAAGGTGAAAGAGAAATATAGCGTCGAGTTGATGGTGAACAATACGCTTGATGTTTATAAGGACGCGTTAACCAGCTTTAAGCTTTTAATTATCAAGTTGAGTTCTCTGGGAGACGTGATTCTGTCTACGCCGGGTTTGCGGGCGATAAGGGAGAAATTCCCCCAGCATAAAATCAGTTTTATGGTCGGAGAAGAATCCAAAGAGGTTTTGCTTAGAAGCCCTTATATAGACGAACTACTGGTGGTCGACCTTAAAAATAAGGATAAAGGAGTTAAGGGATTTTTGAATATTGCCCGCTCGTTAAGAAAAAAGAATTTTGATTTGGTCATTGACCTGCAGAATAACAAAGCCAGCCATTTGCTTTCTTTCCTTTCTTTGGCCCCTGATCGTTTTGGTTATGATAACAAGAGGTTTGGTTTTCTGCTTAACCACCGGATCAAAGATGAAAAACCGGCTATGGACCCGGTTACGCATCAGTTCCGCGTATTGAAGATGCTGGGGATAGATTTGCGGGATAACCGTTTGGAATTATGGCCGAGCAAAGAAGACCAAGAGTATATTGAGAATTTCCTGAATAAGGAATGGTTAAGCGCCGACCAGAAAATTATCGGGATAAATATCAGCGCTAGTAAACGGTGGTTAACCAAGTGTTGGCCTAAAGAACGCTTGGCTAAATTATGCGATGAACTCGGCCTCAAGAATATACGCGTGGTTGTTACCGGAACACAGGAGGACGTGGCTCAAGCTAATATGTTAGCCTCGATGGTAAAGAGCACCAAGATCATTAATGCCTGCGCCAAGACCAGCATTAACCAGTTAGCCGCGCTTATTAAACGCTGTTCTCTGTATATTTCAGCGGATTCTTCGCCTTTACATGTAGCTTGCGCGGTGAATATCCCGGTAATCGCTTTTTTTGGCCCGACTGATCCGGCAAGGCATATGCCTCCGGCAAGAGAGCGTGTAATCATCAGAAGGGAATTGCCCTGCAGCCCCTGCTATAAACCAAAATGCAGGCATAAAAAGTGCATGAATTTGATTACGGTTGAGGAAGTGCTGGAAGCAATAGAGAAATTACTCAAGTAAATAGCCGAAGTAGAAAGTAACAAATCAGAAGTCAAAACCACAATTTAAAAGTAGAAAGTTTAATGACAAATGACAAAATTCAAAGCACAAAATAAATCCAAAACTAAAAACACAAATATCAAAACTAAGGTTTTTTCATTTGGTATTTGTCATTTAGATTTATTTTGAATTTTGAGCTTTGACCTTTGTAATTTAAGAATATATGAATATTTTATTTATCACAAACCATCTCAACACCGGCGGAATAACCAGCTATCTTTTTACCTTGGCCGGCGGCCTTAAGAAAAAAGGGCATAATGTATTCGTTGCTGCTTCCGGAGGAGAACTCACGGATAAATTTAAAGAATCGGGCCTGGAAGTTATTCCTATACCGATAATGACGAAGAAAGAGATTAATCCTAAAATAATCCTGAGCGCGTTTAAGCTGTCCGGTGTAGTAAAAGAAAATAAAATTGATATCGTTCACTCGCATAGCCGGACTACTCAAGTTTTAGGTTGTTTGTTGGCTCATGCTAGCGGAGTAAAACATATATTTACCTGTCACGGTTTCTTCAAGAGGCGTTTTTTGCGTAGGTTTTTTCCTTGCTGGGGGGATAAAGTGATTGCCATAAGCCGGCAGGTGAAAGAGCATCTTATCGTCGATTTTAAATTGGCCGAGAATAAAATAACTGTAATAAACAACGGTATAGATATGGATAGGTTTCGCGCCCCCTCTGCTTCTGGCCTCCTGCCGGATAAGGCAGGGTTAGGTTTAGGCGATGGCCCTGTCGTCGGTATAATTGCCCGGCTCTCGGATGTAAAAGGGCATAAATACTTGATTGAAGCGATGAAGACGGTTTTAGGAGAATTCCCTTCGGCTAATCTCCTTATTGTCGGTTCCGGGAGAATGCAGGAAGAGTTAATTCGGCAGGTCAGTTTGCTTGGTATTGACAGGAAAGTGTTTTTTATGCCGGAAATCCAGGATACTGTAAATACTTTAGCTTTGATGGATATATTCGTTATGCCCTCGCTTCGGGAGGGATTAGGTCTGGCTCTTATGGAGGCAATGGCGCAAGGGTTAGCGGTTATTGGTTCAAATGTCGGCGGGATCAAAACCTTGATTCAAGACGGAATCAGCGGTTTACTGGTTGAGCCTGCCGATAGCCGAGGGTTGGCAAAAGCAATCCTAGCTTTGTTAAATAATCCGGTAAAAAGGGCTAGCTTGGGAAAACAGGCTCAGGTATTTATCCGGCAGAATTTTTCCCAAGAAAAGATGGTTTGCGAAACAGAAGAGGAGTACTCAAGGTGTTTAAACGCAAAAGATTAATTATAATTGTTGTGATTCTGGGGATTTTGGCAGCGTCGCTTATAAATTTTGTCAGGGGAAAATATGTTATCCCGATTTTAATGTATCACTCGATTAGCCCGGATGCCAAGGAAGGAGAGTCTCTGGCTATAACCCCGGAAATCTTCAGGAAACAGATGCGTTTTTTGCAAGACCGGCATTATAATATTATCACTTTGGAGGAAGCAGTTGATATCATTAAGAATAAAAAGAGAGTCCCTGTCCGTCCTATAGTTATAACCTTTGATGACGGATACAAAGATAATTATAATTACGCCTTTCCTGTGCTAAAGGAGTATAATTTTCCGGCAACCCTATTTATAATAATCAACGAGGTGGGCCGGGCGCAGGCCGACAGGGTCTCCTGGGATGAAATAAAAACTATGCAGGCATCCGGGCTTGTCGATATCGGATCCCACACTGTCAATCATTCTTATCTGGTTGATTTGTCCTCGCAGGAAGAGATAGTAAAAGAAATCCGGGACTCTAAAAAAATATTGGAAGATAGATTGGGGTGTGAAATAAAATCCTTTAGTTATCCCGCAGGCAGATTCAATGAAAGAATAAGGAGGGTAGTTGTCGAGACCGGCTATAAATTTGCAGTGGCGACCAATCCCGGCATGAAAATCCCCGATGACGATATCTTTGCTTTAAAAAGATTAAGGATTTCCAGGAATTGCGCGAATATGTTTGTTTTCTGGGTTGAGACGAGCGGATATTATAATTTTATAAGGGAGAATCGCAGCAAATGAATGCCAAAAGTTACAAAAAGATATTGGTCTTTAATGTCAATTGGTTAGGGGATGTGCTATTTTCTACCGCAGTAATCAGGAATATCCGGCATAACTATCCGGAGAGTTACTTGGCCTGTATTATTCCTCCGAGGTGTTATCCTGTTTTGAAAGGCAATCCGTATCTGGATGAGATAATCATCTTTGACGAGAAAGACAGGCATAAGGGCGTGTTTTCTTTGTTAAGTTTCATACGTGTTCTTCGGCTCAAGAAGTTCGACGCAGTTTTTCTCCTGCACAAGTCATTTAGCCGGGCCCTGATTTGCCGTCTGGCAGGTATACCCGAAAGGATAGGACATCTCACTAAAAAAAGGGCCTTTCTGCTTACAAAGAAAATTATTCCTCCCCAAAGAGATTCTTTGCACCGCATAGATTATTATCTTGATGTCATCGAAAAATCAGGGCTGAGGATAGAAGACCGGTATACAGATTTTTTTATAAGCGTTGAAGATAATGCTTTCATGGAAGATTTCTTTAGGAAAAATTCGGTCAAGGATAATGATTTTATTGTGGTATGCAATCCCGGAGGAAATTGGTCGCCTAAACGCTGGCCTAAAGATTATTGGCCGGTTTTAGCGGATAAATTAGTCGAAAAATTTGGGGCTAAAATTATCCTCACCGGAGCGGTTAATGACTTGTCATTAGTTACTTATATCCGGGATAAAATGATACATAAACCCCTAGTGGCCTGCGGCGTATTTAATATAAAGCAATTCGGCGCGTTGGCAAGAAGGGCGAGTTTATTTATTACCGCCGATACCGGGCCGCTGCATATCGCCAATAGCGTAGGAGCAAAGAAGATAATCGCTCTTTTTGGCCCTACCTCTCCCGCGATTACCGGGCCGTATCCGCTAAAAAATGTAATTATCCTGCAAAAAAACGTGGGCTGTAAAATCCCCTGTTACGAAACCAGTTGTCACGATAACCGCTGCATGAAAGCCATTACTCCGGATGAGGTGATAGAAGAAGTAAAAAGTGTAATGACAAATGACAAAATTCAAAGCCCAAAATAAATTCAAAATCAAAATTACAAATGTCAAAACCAAGGTTTTGTCATTGGGTATTTGTCATTTTGAATTTTTGGGCTTTGACATTAAAACAGCCGCGATCAAAATTAATTATGGTTAATAAAATCCTCTTCATTACTCTAAGTAATATCGGCGACGTAATCCTTACCTTGCCGGTATTGGATAGTCTTCGGAAAAAGTTTCCTGAAGCAAAAGTTACCGTGATCTGCGGAGCCCGGGCAAGGGGCATTTTTGAAGGGAATCCCGATATCCAGCGTTTGATCGTATATGAAAAACGCTCAAGCCTCAGAGAAAACATAAAATTGCTGATTTTTTTATGGAAGGAGAGGTTTGAGGCGGTGGTTGACCTGCGAAATAGTTTTTTCGGAGTACTTCTTGCGGCCAGATATAAAACCTCTTTTTATACGCGCATACCCAAAGATGTAAAACATGCTAAAGACAGGCATCTTTATAAAATCGGGAGAATCCTTAAAGGTCTGCATGCGGCAGAAGCCGGTAAGTCGCTTCATTTCAGCGGGGCTAGCCGGGAGAAGGTGGACAGTTTATTAAAAGAAGGCGGGATAGGCCAGAGTGATAAATTTATCGTAATTTCCGCAGGAGCCCGCAGTCACACCAAGCGTTGGCCAAAGGAGCGATTTGTCGAATTAATCAAGAGATTGTCCAAAGAGTTACCGGTAAAAATCGTTTTAGTCGGAGATAAAAACGATGAGCCAACCAATGAATATATAGCCCAAAATACCGGGGCCTTGAATTTAGGCGCCAAGACTTCATTAAGCGAATTAGGTTATCTTATAAAGAGGGCCGGGCTTTTGGTTACGAATGATAGCGCGGCTTTGCATCTGGCAAGCTATTTAAATGTTTCGGTGGTGGCGGTATTCGGGATAACCAGTGATGCTAAATACGGCCCGTGGTCAGAGCATTCTTTTGTAGTTAAAAAAGAAATCTCTTGCCGTCCATGCCAAAAAGCGCAATGCCGGTTCGGGACTTTAGAATGTATATTTTTAGTAAAAACAGAGGATGTTTTCAGGGCGGTAAAGGAAATTTTTACTTCCAAGAGCCAGGAGCCAAGAGCCAGGAGCCGGGATAATTTTAAGCGTATACTCATTGCGCGCACGGATAGAATCGGCGATGTGCTCTTGTCTACGCCGGTGATCAAAGCTTTAAGAGACAGATTTCCCCAGAGTTATATAGCGATGATGGTTTCTCCGTATGCTAAAGACATAGTCGCGGGCAATCCGTATTTGGATAAAGTGATTGTTTTGGACAAAGAAGGAAAACATAAAGGTTGGTTTCGTTCGGTTAAATTGGTCCGGGAACTTAAAAAAGAGAAATTCGATTTGGCGCTGATTTTGCATCCGGCTAGCCGGGTGCATTTGTTAACTTTTCTTAGCGGTATACCCAGAAGAATCGGTTATGACCGCAAGCTCGGATTTTTGCTTACGGATGCAATCAAACATACCAAGCAACTCGGCGAAAAACATGAATCGGAATATAACCTGGATTTGTTGAGGTATCTGGGGATTGAAGCAAAAGATAGAAGTTTATTTATGCCGGTAAGAATTGATTCTGAAAAGTGGGTTCAGGGATTCTTTAAACAGGAGGCTGTAAATGAAACGGATAGGTTATTGGCTCTTAACCCGGCGGCCAGTTGCCCGTCGAAGATTTGGCCGGTTGAACGCTTTGCTCAGGTAGCCGATAGGTTAGCGCAAAAATACGGTTTTAAGATTTTAGTCATATCCAGCGCAAAAGACTATAAATTTGCGGATAACCTGATTAAGCATATGCATTCTGCGGCCATAAATTTAGCCGGGAAAACTTCCATAACACAGTTAGCCGGCATATTAAAAAGGTGCCAGCTTTTTATTTCCAACGATTCCGGACCGGTGCATATTGCTTGCGCCGTGGGTACGCCGGTCATTTCGATATTCGCAAGGAATCAGGCGGGGTTAAGCCCGAAAAGATGGGGGCCGGTGGGCGCGCGCGATAGGATTCTGCATAAAGCTGCCTGTATTGAATGTTTGGCGCACAATTGCCAGAAAGGATTCGCCTGCCTAAAGGCAATAAGCATCGAGGACGTAATCTCTGCCGCGGATTCAATCCTGAAAGAACAGTATCCAATTCTTCCTTGACAATCCCTAGGGGGGGGTAAACTATTGAATATATATTTTAATATATTCAATACAAACCCTTATGTCCCCAGAATCTTACAAGAAGAGCCTAACCCAAAAAGAACACGGTTTTACCCTCATCGAACTAATCATCGTAATAGTTATCATAGGTATCCTTGCTCTTATCGCTCTGCCTAAATACTATGCCAACGTAGATCGGGCCGAGAAGTCAAAGGTATATGCCAGTCTGGATTCTATAAGGCAGGTATTGCTGGCTTATTATGCGGTTTACGGAGCCTATCCTCCTACAGAAAACAGCTGGCCCATTACTGTATCTATTGGCGGAAATACTGTGTATAGTATATCTAATCCTGATCCAAGTCGCACCTCTTGGTATTATGAACATGGGAGTTTTTCTAGTGGTTGCCCATCCTATGGAGGATATGGAACTGGGGCTTATAAAATGCCCGGTAGAACTTGTCGCTATGTGCTTTGTGTAAGCGGTTACTCTTTTCAATCCTGCACACCTTAAATAACAACCCTAAAAATTGCCGGTAAAAAATACATATATCTAGTTGATTTAACGCCAGATTGTGCTAAAATTATAACTTCCCTATGATTAATATAGAGAAGGTTAAGACATACTCGGTTAAGTCGCGTTTTAGCAAGGTGAATTCCGCGGATTTTGCCCGGATTCCGGCTAAAAATAAGGCTTTTAAAGCCTTTTATGATTCTTTGCCGAATATTTTAAAGGCTAAGGATTTACGTTGTATCGTCAATGACATTGTAAGCGCGCGGAAAAAGGGAAAAGCAGTCATATTTATGGCTGGCGCTCACGTCATAAAATGCGGACTTAACCCCATATTAATCGAGTTGATTAAGAACAAGGTTATTACCTGTATTTGCCTGAATGGCGCTGGCATCATCCACGATTTTGAGATTGCTTATCAGGGAAAGACTTCGGAAGATGTCACCCAGAATCTTAAAACCGGTAAATTCGGGATGAGTAGAGAGACTGCAGAATTTATCAATACTGCTGTGGCTGAAGGTGTGGAGAGCGGGTTAGGTTTGGGGTATTCCGTCGCCAAGAAAATAGCCGAATCAGGACTGCGCAATAAGAACTTAAGCCTTTTATATAATGCCTATAAATACAAAGTCCCGGTGTGTGTTTTTGTCGGGATAGGAACCGATATAATCCACCAGCATCCTTCGTTTGACGCCGGATTAACCGGTAAAGGAAGCCAGGAGGATTTTTACGCTTTGACCGAGAATATCCGCTCTTTGAATAACGGAGGTGTTGTTTTAAATTTTGGTTCAGCGGTTATGCTCCCGGAAGTTTTCTTAAAGGCCCTAAATTTGGCCCGTAATCTGAGGAACAGGGTTAAAGATTTTTCCACAGCTACTTTTGATATGATTTATCAATACCGCGCCGCGCAAAATGTAGTAGCTCGGCCGGTGCTTTCCGGCGGCAAGGGCTATTATATAATCGGCCACCACGAAATAATGCTGCCGTTTTTAGCGCAGGCAATTATTGAGAAACTTTGAGTATTCTGTTATGAATATTAAGTAAAGTCGAAATTTAAATGACAAATGACAAAATACAAAGTCCAAAATAAATCCAAAGGTCAAATGTCAAATATCAAAACAGAAGTTTGGCTATTTGGATTTTGTCATTTAAATTTATTTTGAATTTTGAGCTTTGTCATTTGACATTGCCAGTTTTGTTTTTTGCGTTTTAACTTTTGAGTTTTAAATTGAACATTATCATTATATGAATATTAAGAATCTAAAAGATATAATCCATAGGCTTAATAAAGCCAGAGTTTTGGTTATCGGCGACCTTATTCTTGATCAATATATTTGGGGCAAGGTAGAGAGGATTTCGCCCGAAGCGCCGGTTCCGGTGGTCTGGGCGAATAAGCGCACGCATGTTCCGGGAGGAGCGGCTAATGTTGCCAATAATATCCGCGCGTTTGGAGCGGATGTATATTTAGCCGGAGTTATCGGGAGTGACCCAAACGCCAAGATTCTTCTTGCGGAGTTAAAGAAAAATAAAATAAATACAAAAGGGATATTTATCGATCCGGACAGGTACACGACGGTAAAAACCCGGATAATAGCCGGGCACCAGCAGATAGTGCGAGTGGATTGGGAGCATACCGAGAGCCTTCGTCAGGAGACGATCCGCAAGATTTTCAGTTTTATTAAGGAGGGTATCGATGATTTTGACGCTATAATCATCGAGGATTACGGAAAGGGCGTAATCAACGCGCAAGTCTTAGAGGGGGTAATTTTGCTCGCTCAAGCGCATAAAAAAATAGTGACAGTTGACCCGAAAGAAGACCATTTTCAATATTACCGTCAGGTAACTTCCATCACTCCTAACCGTAAGGAGCTAGAGAATGCGGTAAGGAATTTAAAGATCAAGGATAATAAAAATAGATTGAAGCTGGAGAGCGATAAATTGTTTACCGATAAAGATGTCGATGCCGCAGGAAAACAGGTTTTAGAATATCTGGAACTCGAATCGTTATTGGTTACTTTAGGCGAGCAAGGCATGAAAATATTCGAGAAGAATGGGGTTGTGACAAGTATTCCGACTGTGGCCCAGGAAGTGTTTGATGTGTCCGGGGCAGGAGATACCGTAATTTCAACTTTTACTTTAGGGTTATGCGCCGGGGCCAGTAAACTGGAAGCAGCGCATATCGCTAATCACGCCGCCGGAATTGTCGTGGGTAAGATCGGAACAGCTACAACTTCAAGGGAAGAATTATTGGAAAGGTTAAAATAATGGATGTAATCGGAGTTATACCGGCAAGGTTTTCTTCCACTAGGTTCGAGGGGAAGGTTTTGGCCAAGATACTTGGCAAGCCGATGATCCAGCTGGTCTATGAAAGGGCAAAACAGGCAAGGCTGCTGGATGATGTAATCATTGCCTGTGACCATGAGCTGGTTGCCAGCGTTGCCCGGGGATTCGGAGCCAAAGTAGTCTTTACTGCCAAGGCGCATCCTTGCGGAACAGACAGGATCAGCGAGGTAGTCAATCCTTTAGACGTAAAGATAGTGGTGAACATTCAAGGTGATGAGCCGTTGATTCATCCTAGCATGATCGATAGCGTGGCAGAAGCGCTTTTAAATAATAAAGACTTAAATATGGCTACTCTTATGAAGAGAATAGAGGATCCGGCTTTAATCAATGATCCGAATGTAGTCAAGGTAGTGGTGGATAAGAATAATTTCGCGCTTTATTTTTCGCGCGCAACTATCCCGCATTTTGCGCTTAACTCCGAAGTTGCCAAGCCCGTATATTTCAAACATATCGGCCTGTATGGTTACACCAAAGACTTCCTTTTTACTTACAAGAACCTGCCGGTTTCCAATTTAGAAAAGACCGAGCGTCTTGAGCAATTAAGGGTGCTTGAAGAAGGTTTTCGCATTAAGGTTATTGAAACTAAGTTCGATACAGTAGGCGTAGATACGCCGGAAGACCTGGAAAAGGTCAGAGCTATTTTAGAAAAGGATAAAATATAATGCCTGAGGTTATGGTCGAGAACATTAAAATAGGCAATAAAAATCCTATAGTGCTTATTGCCGGACCTTGCGTTATCGAGTCTCAGACGCTTGTTCTTGATACCGCCAAGAGAATAAAAGATATTACCCATAAGCTCGGCATTCCTTTCATATTTAAATCCAGTTTTGATAAGGCCAATCGGATGTCGGTGGATTCTTTTCGCGGCCCCGGAATAAAAAAAGGTTTAGAGGTTTTGAGCAAAGTTAAGCAGCAGCTCAAGCTGCCTATATTAAGCGATGTGCATTGTGCTAAAGACATGGCCGAGGCTGCGAAAGTCTTGGATATAATCCAGATTCCCGCATTTTTATGCCGGCAGACCGATATAGTGATGGCTGCAGCAAGAACCGGCAAGGTAGTCAACATTAAAAAAGGGCAATTCCTTGCTCCTTGGAATATTCTGCCGATCATTAAGAAAGTTGAGTCTGCGGGAAATAAAAAGATCCTGATTACCGAACGGGGAGTTAGTTTTGGTTATAATAATTTAGTTTCGGATTTTAGAGCTTTAAAGATTATGGCCGGATTTGGTTATCCGGTGATTTATGACGCGACCCACAGCATTCAAATCCCCGGAGGCAAGGGTTCATCCTCCGGAGGAGAGCGCGAATTTGTAGAAGGTTTATCCCGCGCAGCAGTTGCCTTTGGCTGTGACGGTTTATTTTTGGAAGTGCATCCGGATCCGGATAAAGCTCCGTGCGACGGCCCGAATATGATTAATTTAAAACAATTAGAAAAACTCTTAAAACAGGTTAAGAAAATAGAAATTGCAATGATGGATAGGTAAAGGCAGGAAATTTTTCTATACTTAGTTTAATCCAGAAGGCATAAAAATGAAAATAAATGTAGCCAAAAGAGCAAAAGAAGTTTTGGATATCGAAGCCGACGCGATTAGAAACTTAAAAGCGCGTATTAATGATGATTTCAAGAGCGCCGTAAATTTAATTTATAAAACAAAGGCCAGGGCTATAGTAAGCGGCATGGGCAAAACCGGTATCATCGCCCAGAAATTTTCCGCCACCCTTGCTTCAACCGGAACTCCGAGCCTGTTTTTGCATACCGCCGAAGCAATCCACGGAGATTTGGGTAAGGTTACTGCGGATGATGTAGTGATTGTGCTTTCCAATAGTGGCTCTACGGAAGAAATGAAGCAGTTTTTGCCCCTGTTAAAAAAGATAGGTTGTAAAGTGATTGCCCTTACCGGAAACACCAAATCCATTTTGGCAAAATATAGCGATATAGTTTTGGATGTTTCGGTAAAGAAGGAGGCTTGTCCTTTAGGTTTAGCGCCGACAGCTTCGACCACCGCGGCTTTGGCCATGGCAGATGCTTTGGCTATATGCTTATTGGAGCTAAAGAATTTCCAAGAAAAAGATTTTGCTTTTTTCCACCCCGGAGGGGCTTTAGGAAGGCGCCTGCTTTTAAGGGTTGAAGATATTATGCGTTCGGGACGCTCCAATCCTATTGTTAAAGAAGAAGAAAAAGTATCGCAAGTTCTCCTTAAGATTACTCAGGCGCGCGCGGGTTCCGCTACGGTCGTGGATAAACAGGGGAAATTAAAAGGTATTTTTACCGACGGAGATTTGCGCCGGCATCTCGGGATAGATGATAAGCTTCCTTTACGTAAAATAAAAGAAGTAATGACTAAAAATCCGACGGTTGTTTATCGGGAGATGTTGGCAGCCGAAGCGATGCGGATATTGCAGGAAAAAAGAGTTGATGAACTTCCTGTGGTGGATAAAAATAATCGTCCGGTGGGTTTATTGGATGTGCAGGATCTTTTAAAGGCAGGATTGGTATAAAAATGTCCAGTGATACATTTAAACAAGAGTTGGCTGGCCGCGCCAATAAGATAAAAGTCCTTCTGCTTGACGTCGACGGGGTTTTAACAGACGGTAGAATCATTTATGATTCTAAGGGGAGGGACTCGAAGTTTTTTGATGTCCACGATGGTTTGGGAGTTTATGCATTGAGTAAAGCCGGGATAAAAACAGTTATCGTTACCGCTAAAAGTTCAAAGGCTATTATACCCAGGGCTAAGGATATGCGGGTGACCGAAGTTTACACAGATGTTTCTCCTAAAAGCGCGATATTGGGAAAGATTATGAAGAAATATAAGGTAACTCGCGAAGAAGTTTGTTTTGTAGGAGACGATTTGGTAGATTTGGGTTTGATGAGAATCGTGGGTTTGCCAATCGCGGTATTTAATGCTTGCCCTGAAATAAAACAGGCTGCCAGTTACATTACCGTCAGGCATGGCGGAAGGGGCGCTGTGCGCGAGATTGCTGAGCTAATCCTCAAATCGCAGGGTAAATGGGGAGAGGTTATCAGATTTTATGAAGCTTAAGGAAGGTTGCTTATCCTTTATATTGGTTTTTTTGCTCTGCGCGCCTGTTTTTGCCGATACTGTCGAGAGTCAGGAATCCGACCAGCAGATTAACGGTTTTTCCCTCGCTGGTTACGGAGATAAGGGTAAAAAAAGCTGGGATCTTTCCGGTAAGTCAGCGGATATATTCACGGAAGAAGTTAAATTAAAAGACGTAGACGGTAATTTATACGGCAAAGATGAAAATGTGAACCTTACGGCGAAAACCGGCAATTTCAACAAAAAAGACGGTAAGGTGCATTTGGAAAAAGATGTGGTCATTACTACATCAAAAGGAGCCAAGCTTACTACCGATTCCATGGATTGGGACAGGAACAAGCAGTTGGTAACTACCAAAGATAAGGTAAACATAGCCAGAGACAATATGAATATCGTCGGCACCGGCGCCAACGGCCAGATGAACCTGAAAAAACTGGCGTTGAACAAAGATATTAAGGTGGATATAAATCCGACGACAAAAACAACAACTAACCCCGAAGGCTTAGGAATAAAAGAAAAAATCACCATTACTTGTGATGGCTCGCTGGAAATAGATTATGAAAAGAATATCGCTACATTTAGCAAGAATGTTTTAGTGGAAAGATCCGATTCTCAGATATATAGTGATACGATGTATCTTTATTTTAGCGCGGGTAAGGATACAAAATTAGCGAATAAAACCCCGGAGCCGATGGGTAACAATAAGATAGATAAGATTGTGGCTAAGGGGAATGTTAAGATTGTCCGCGGAGAGAATACGTCTTTTAGCGAAGAGGCGGTGTATACGGCCAGCGACCGAAAAATAGTTTTAATCGGAAGGCCGAAGCTGGTTTTCTATTCCACAAAGGATATTGTTGAAAATGCATCTTTTAGAAATTAAAGGTTTAAGCAAGTCTTACGGCGGCAGAGAGGTAGTCAAGGGCGTAGACCTTTTGGTAAAACGCGGAGAAATCGTCGGGCTCCTCGGGCCAAACGGCGCCGGTAAAACCACTACTTTCTATATGGTGGTAGGGATTATCCCTCCGAACCGCGGAAAGATTGTTTTTGATAATTATGATATAACCAATTTGTCTATCCATGAGCGCGCGCATTTCGGGATAGGCTATTTGTCGCAGGAAGCCTCGATATTCCGTAAACTTACAGTTGAAGAAAATATCATGGCGATTCTGGAAACTCTTCCCATAGGAAAGACCGAGAGAAGAAAACGCCTTGAGGGTCTGCTTAATGAATTGAATATAGCGCATCTTGCCAAATCCAAGGCTTTTACTTTATCCGGCGGCGAACGCAGGCGTTTAGAGATTACCCGGGCCCTGGTAACTAATCCGTCTTTTATACTTCTGGATGAGCCGTTTTCCGGGATTGACCCGATTGTGGTTAATGAGGCGCAGGAGATTATCAAGGAATTAAGAGAAAAAGGGCTGGGGATTTTGCTTACGGATCATAATGTGAGAGAGACGCTTTCAATAACCGATAGGGCATATTTAATTGCTGACGGTAAGATCCTTATTTCAGGCACAGCCGAAGAACTTATTAACAACGCGCAAGCCCGTTCGATTTATCTGGGCGAAAAATTCAGAATGTGAATGAGGATTGGATTCGCTGTAACTAGGAATCTCAACTAAGAAAGGGAGAAATGAAAACAGAGGTAAAGAAACTGGAAAGCAACATAAGAGAACTTAATATTGAAATTAACGGAGATGTAGTAAAAAATAAATTTGAGGAAGTTTTCAAGCGTATAGGACAGGAAGCTAAAATCCCGGGTTTTCGCCCCGGACATGCCCCGCGCGACATCTTGGAGAAAAATTATGCCGCTGTTGCTCACGAACAGGTGCTGAAAGAGCTGGTTCCGGATATTTATAATGACGCGATTAACAAAGAAGGGCTGGATGTCATCGAGCTTCCTGAAATATCCGAGGTAAAGCTTGAACGCGAGTCTCTTTCTTTTAAGGCTAAAGTAGAGGTTAGCCCGGAGATTGAGGCTAAGGATTATAGGGGGATTAAGATTGAATATAAAAGCGTAAGCGTCGCTTCTGATGAAGTTAAGCGCGCAATTGACGCATTAAAGGAATCGCGCAAGATTGACAGTATAGATGATAATCTTGCCAAATCTTTAGGGTATCCGAATCTGGGGGAACTGGAGAAAATCCTAGAGAAACAGATTTTTATCCAGAAGGAAAATGCTGAACGCCAGAAAATCGAAACTGAAATTGTCGAGAACCTGATTAAGGGCGTGGATTTTAAATCTCCTCAGGGTTTGGTTAAGCGGCAATTGGAAGATATGCTTCGCCAGGCTAAGGTAGATTTAGCCATAAAAGGAGTTCCGCGTGATAAGATAGAAGAACAGGATAAAAAAATGCGCGAAGAACTTGAGCCGGAAGCAGTTAAGCAGGTAAGAATTTATTTGGTTCTGGCAGCGATAGCCAAGAAAGAGAATATCGCTTCCGACGATCATATGCCGCGCAGGGTAATGGAATTTTTGTTGAGAGAAGCTAATTGGCGCGTAGATACAAAATAATATATACTAATGTCCAATCACCAAATCCCAATGTCGAATAAAATCCCAATGATTCAATATATAAAATTGGAGCTTGGGATTTGAATCGTCATTGAAGCTTGGACTTTTTAGGCATTAATATAACATAAGGAGGTGGGTATGGAGATTAAAAATCAGACTTTAGTGCCGATGGTAATCGAACAGACCGCCAGAGGCTATGAACGGGCTTATGATATTTACTCTAGACTGCTTAAGGATCGTATTCTTTTTATCGGGACTCCTATTGATGATTATGTGGCTAATTTAATCATTGCCCAGATACTGTTTTTGCAGATGGAAGATGTGAACAAAGATATAAACGTTTATATAAATTCTCCGGGGGGTTCAGTTACTGCCGGGTTGGCCATTTATGATACTATGCAATTTGTCAAATGTGATATAGCTACTTATTGCGTGGGGCAGGCTTCCAGTATGGGGGCTTTGCTTTTACTCGCTGGAACAAAAGGAAAACGTCAGGCCCTTCCTAATTCAAGGATTATGATTCATCAGCCATGGGGAGGCGTGCAAGGACAAGCAGAAGATATTTCGCGCCATGCCCAGGAAATTTTAAGAATGCGGGACAAGATTAATGAGATAATTGCCCATCATACGGGACAGTCGATTGAAAAAGTGAAAAAAGATACGGATAGGGATTATTTTATGTCCGCTGATGAAGCCAAAGCCTATGGTTTGGTTGATGAAGTAATTTTACCGCAGGAAAAAAAGAAATAAAATATAGCAAAAGTAAAAAAGTGTAGTGACAAATGACAAAATTCAAAATCCAAAATAAATCCCCAAGCTCAAATATCAAAACCAAGGTTTTGGCATTGGGTCTTTGTCATTTAGATTTATTTTGAATTTTGGTCTCCGAGCTTTGATATTAACAGTTTTGCTTTTTGACTTGTGATTTTGACTTTTGCATTCAGACTTTTTAGTTTAAAGTAACCAACTAGGAGGATTCACGCATGAGAAAGAACTATTTATTGACTCCCGGACCGACACCTTTACCCCCGCAGGTAATGGAGTCGATGGCCCGCCCCATAATTCATCACCGGACTCCGCAGTTTCAGGCGATGTTGAAAGAAGCGGTTGAAGGATTGAAATATGTTTTTCAGACCAATAACGACGTTTTTATCCTTACTTCTTCCGGTACCGGAGCAATGGAGGCAGCGGTAATCAACCTGTTGTCAGCCGGTGATACTGCTTTGGTTGTTCAAGGTGGTAAATTTGGCGAAAGATGGACTGAGATCTGCAAGGCTTATGAAATAACCGCGGAAGTGATTGATGTAGAATGGGGAAAAGCGGTTAATCCTCTGGATATCGAAAGAAAATTAAAAGCTAACCCCAAGATTAAAGCGGTTTTTACCACTCAATGCGAAACCTCGACCGGCGTATTAAATGATATTGCGGCTATCGGAAAGGCCGTAAAAAATACGGAGGCCGTATTAGTGGTTGATGCAATAAGTTCATTAGGCGCGGTTGATTTAAAAACTGACGAATGGGCCTGCGATGTGGTTGTCAGCGGTTCGCAAAAAGGACTGATGCTTCCTCCGGGTTTAGGTTTTATTTCAGTCAGTTCTAAGGCAGCTAAATTGATCGAGAATTCCAAGAGCCCCAGGTATTATTTCGATCTAAGGAAGTCTAAAAAAGCTTTTGATAAGACTGATACTCCGTTTACTCCGGCAATTACCCTGGTTATTGCCCTTATTGAAGCGCTTAAATTAATTCGTCAGGATGGACTGGATGTAGTTTTTGCCCGTCACAGAAAGTTAGCGGACGCAACTCGCGCCGCGGTAAAAGGATTGGGTTTGGAACTATTCGCTCCTGAAGCAGGTTCAGACGTGGTTACCTCGGTTAAGGTCCCTGCCGGGTTTGATGGAGAAAAACTGGTTAAAACTATGCGTGATACCTACGGTGTTACAATCGCTGGCGGCCAGGATGAATTAAAAGGCAAAGTTTTCAGATTCGCGCATATGGGTTTTATCGAGGAGTTTGATATAGTCATTGGGATTTCCTGTTTGGAAAAAGTTTTAACGCAGATGGGTTATAAATTCCAGATGGGCACAGGCATAAGGGCGGCAGAAGAGATTTTTTTGAAATAAGGAGCAGGCTATGACTAAAATTTTAGTTAGTGACGCTTTGTCCGATGAGGGCTTGAAAATTCTCAAAGATGTAAAAGAATTTCAAATTGATATAAAGACAGAACTAAAACCCGACGGATTAAAGGAGATTATCAAGGATTACGATGCCCTTTTGGTCAGGAGCGCTACCAAAGTTACCAAAGATATAATTGATGCCGCAAGTAAGCTTAAGGTTATCGGCCGCGCAGGTGTTGGCTTGGATAACGTTGACTTGGCAGCTGCGACGCAAAAAGGTATCATTGTCATGAATACTCCCGCAGGCAATACCATTTCAACGGCGGAACACGCGTTCAGTATGATCCTCGCTTTATCTAGAAACATACCGCAGGCAACTGCCTCTACCAAAAAGGGCGAATGGAAGCGTTCGAAATTTATGGGCGTTGAGCTTTACGCCAAGACGCTGGGTATAGTTGGTTTCGGCAGGATTGGCAAAGAAGTGGCTAAACGGGCTATATCTTTCGGGATGTCGGTTTTGGTTTATGACCCGTTTTTATCGAAAGAGATTGCCGAATCTCTAGGTATAAAAGTAGTTGAACTTAACGAGTTGTTGCAATCTTCTGATTATATCACGGTGCATACCCCTTTGACCGAAGAAACAAGACATATGATTTCCCAACCTCAATTTGAGATTATGAAAAAAGGCGCGCGGGTTATTAATTGCGCAAGAGGCGGCATTATCGATGAGCAGGCTTTGATTGCAGCCATAAAGGAAGGTAAGATTGCCGGCGCCGCTTTCGATGTTTTTGAAAAAGAACCTGTTGCCCCGGATAACGAACTTTTAAAACTGGATAATGTTATTGTTACGCCGCATTTAGGCGCTTCCACTGAAGAGGCGCAGGTTAATGTCGCCATAGAAGTAGCCGAAATTGTGAGAGACGCGCTTTTGGGCAAGGGAATACGTAACGCCGCCAATTATCCCTGCCTCGAGCCCGAAGCGTGCAAGGTGCTTAATCCGCATATAGTTTTAGCTGAGAAACTCGGTTTATTTTTGGCGCAACTGGTTGAGGGTAGATTCCAGGAATTGGATATAAGTTATAGCGGAGAAATTTCTGCTTATGATTTAAGCCCGCTGACTATGTCCATCTGCAAAGGTTTGCTTTTCCCCATACTGAAAGAAACCGTAAACTTTGTTAACGCGGTTTCTTTGGCTAAAGAGCGGGGGATAAAGGTCAAAGAAGGGAAAGCTTCTAAGGAAGAAGAATTTGTCAATCTTATCAAGTTGGCCTTGAAAACCGATAAAGAGACGAGGGTAATTTGGGGCACGCTCTCTGGCAATAAACAGGCAAGGATCGTTAAAATCGACGAATACTACGTGGAGTTATATCCTACCGGGGAAATGATCTATATCGAGAATTGGGATAGGCCCGGTTTAATCGGAAGTTTGGGCACGGTTTTGGGTAAGCATGGCGTGAATATCGCTGCCATGACTTTTGGCCGCGATAAACCCGCAGGAAAGGCAATCAGCGTTTTAAGCGTAGATAGCCCGGTATCGGCGGAGCTGGCCGGGAAAATCAAGAAACTGGAAAACATTCTGACTATAAAAGGAATTAGAGTATAAATATGAACAATCCCAAATTCCAAATCCCAAATTCTCCTTCTGCCGAACAAGCAGGAAAAATGAATCCAAATCTAAAATGTCAAAACTATAAAAAGTTTTCTCATTTGAATTTTGTCATTTGGATTTCATTTGTTATTTGTGTTTTGGCGCTTATCATTAGCTCCGTTTACACTAAAGATAAAGAGTTGGTCTTGATCTATACCGGTGAAACGCATGCTATGCTTTACCATTGTAATTGTCCTGTTGAACCGGATGGCGGAGTAGCCCGCCGGGCAACTTTAATCAAACAATTAAGAAAAGAATATCCTGATGTTTTGGTCTTGGATTCAGGGAATTTCTTTAGCGCAGGGCCTTTGGACCAGAATACGCAGAATACACAATTAGATATGCAGCGGGCGAAGATAAGCCTTTCTGCTATGGAATCAATGAAATACGATGCGGTAAATATAAGCAATGATGAATTCAATTTCGGTAAAGATTTCTTGAGCGAGAACATCAATAAAACAAAATTAGATTTCGTCTCTTCGAATTTAAGCCTTGGCACGGTTAAACCTTATGTCGTCAGGAATGTGGCGGGTATAAAGGTTGGTATTATAGGATTGACGAATTTAGCGGCTGAACGCAGAAGCCCGGATTTAAAACTTATTGATCCTAAGCAGGCCGTAGAATCGTCAGTCCGGGAATTGAAAAAGCAGAAAGTCAAACTGATTATCCTTTTAAGCAACCTGGGTGAACAGGAGGATTTAAAGATTATCGGGGGTGTGCCGGGAATTTCTGTTCTTATTGATGGACACGGTCGAGGCAATACTATTAGTGATTCATTTGGCAAGGCGGGGGATACTGTTATCCTGCGTGCGAATTGGCAGGGCCGCCGGCTCGGAAAAGCCGTGCTTGGTATTAGAGGCGATAAGATAAAGAAAGTCAAGGTTGAAGAATTGAGGCTTTCGGATAAGATTGGCGACGAACCCTCTATTCTTTCTATCTTACCGCGCTGTTTTTCGGCTACTGAATGCAAGAAAGAAGGTTTTATCGGAATCTGCAGGAATCCCGGGTTATATAATGCCGAGTGTTCATTCAGTAAGGCGGCCAAAATCAATCTTACGGTTATTACCACTAAAGACTGTTTGGTTTGCAACCCTGAACCAGCGATAAGTTTTCTTAAAAAGCAATTTCCGGGCCTAGAGACTTCATATTTATATTATCCGGACAAAAAAGCTGCAAAACTGTTTGAGGATTCCAAAGCGATTGGCTTGCCGGTATTTCTTTTAGGAAAAGAAATATCCAAAGAAGAAAATTTCGATAAATTGAAAACTAAGTTCATTGAGAAGGATAATTTTTATCTATTGAAACCCGAAGTTGCCGGAATAGGGTATCTTGTTAACCGTCAGGGCATTAAAGGGAAATTCGATTTATTCATAAGTCTATTTGGGAAAAATACGCTTGAGGTTTTGAATGTGGTTAGGGAATTCAACCCGGCGCTGCACTTTTTGGCCGTTATGGATGGGAATAAGATTGAAACTATGAATGGGGGCGCGGAGACAGAAGAGGATTTGCGCGCTGTTTGCGTTCAAAAATATTATCCGGATAGATTCTGGGATTATATTACCTGCAGGGTTAAGAATATCGGTAGCTCTTGGTGGGATGATTGCGCTGTCAAAATCGATTTAAATAAGATAAAATCCTGCGCCCGCGGCCAGGAAGGTTTGGCTCTGTTGAGAAATAATATCAGTTTAGCCAAAGAGTCCAAAATTATGTTTGGACCGACATATCTTATAGATAACCAGCAGATTTTTTCTTCTAAAGGAGCGCCTGCTAAGAAGGAATTGAAAAGATTGTTAAAAAATAGATAGTTTAATGACAAATGACAAAACTCAAAATCCAAGATAGGTTCAAAGGTCAAATTTCAAACAACAAAACTTTTGTTTTGGTATTTGTCATTAGTGCTTTGGGCTTATTTTGAGCTTTGAATTTTGTCATTTGTCATTAATTTAAAAGGGAGTTAGCTATGACTAAACCAAAAATCTACCTTATTGATGTAACCAATCGGGACGGAGTCCAAACATCGCGAATATGCCTTTCCAAATTACAGAAGACTATGCTTAATATTTTTCTGAATGAAATGGGCGTATTCCAGTCAGAGTTCGGTTTCCCGCTTACCCACCATGAAACGAATTATCTAAATGCCAACTTAGAACTGGTAAAGAACAGCGAGCTTTCTTCAATCAGGCTGGGTGGCTGGCTCCGGGCGACAAAAGATGATGTAAAGAGCGCTTTTAAGCTCGTCCCTCACTTAAAACACGTCAACTTATCTATTTCCACTTCAGACCAGATGATTATCCATAAGTTTAAAGGGAAGCTCGATCACCAATCAGTGATTAAAGAGATGGCCGAGTCGGTTAAAGAAGCTAAACATCTGGGAACCGATTCCGTAGGCGTAAACGCCGAAGACGCCTCCCGGACAGATATGGACTATTTGATTGAATTCGCCCAAGCAGCCAAGAAAGCCGGGGCAGACAGGATTCGTTACTGTGATACCTTGGGTTGTGACACTCCATTTTCAATCTACGACAGGATAAAGATATTGGCAGAGGCGGTAAATATACCTATTGAAGTGCATTGCCATAATGATTTGGGTTTGGTGGTAGCTAATTCCATTGCCGGAGCAAAAGCGGCAAATGACGCCGGGTGCGATGCCTATATTAATACTTGTGTCAACGGAATGGGTGAGCGCGCCGGAAACGCGGATTTGGTGTCTGTAATACTAGCCATCAGGTATGGTAATGATATGAAAAAATATTCTCTTGATGAGAAAGTGAATTTAAAGATTGCTTGGAAAATTTGTAAATACGCTTCGTATGCCTTTGGAGTGCCTATACCGATAAATCAGCCGGGGGTAGGCGCAAACGCGTTTGCCCATGAATCCGGGATTCACGCGGATGGCGCGCTTAAGGACCGGCGCAATTATGAGCTTTATGATTATGAGGAATTAGGCAGAGGCGATCCTGAAATAATCGATACCGGAAGAAAAATAACCGCCGGTGAATATTCAGGAATAAAAGGATTTAGAAACGTTTATGATAAATTGGAGATTATTTTTAAGGATGATGCTGAGGCAACGGAAGTTTTGGAACTGGTCAGATATGCCAATGTTCATAATCAAAAGCCCCTAGTTGATGATGAGCTTAAGTTTGTAGCCAAGTATCCGGATATAGCGCGTAAGATATTTACGATGGCGCCGTAATATGTCTAGGATAGAGAGTATTCAGTAGATAGTATAGGGAAAACATGAAAAGGAAAAAATGAACTTAGTTTTAGTGGGAACGCAGTGGGGAGATGAAGGCAAGGGCAAGATAATCGATATCTTATCCGCAAAAGTTGATTATATTGTCCGTTATCAGGGCGGAAACAACGCCGGCCATACGGTAGTGGTTGGGGATAAAGAGTATATATTCCACCTTATGCCTTCCGGGATTTTACATAAGAACAAAATCTGTTGTATAGGCAATGGTGTCGTAGTTGACCCGAAGGTATTATTGCGCGAGATAGAAGAGGCCAAGTGCGCGGGGATTAAGATTAGCGGCCGTTTGAAAATTTCTTCCTTAGCGCATGTGATTTTGCCATATCACAGGATTTTGGATCAGTTACGCGAGACCAAGAGAGAAAATAAGATAGGGACAACCGGAAGAGGTATCGGCCCGTGTTATGCGGATAAGATTAGCCGTTGCGGCATAAGAATGATCGATCTTCTCAATCCCGGCGTCTTGCGCGATAAACTGAAAGACAACCTAAAAGAAAAAAATGAGATTTTCAGGAAAGTTTATAAGCATAAAGGTTTTGACTTCAATTCTATCTATAAGGAATATCTGGATTACGGCAGGATATTCACGCCCTATATCGCCAATACCGCTCTTTTATTGAATCAAGCTACTGGCAGAAAAAAAGACATTCTTTTTGAGGGAGCGCAAGGCACATTTTTGGATATTGATTTTGGGACGTATCCTTTTGTAACTTCGTCTTCAGCTACCAGCGGCGGGGCTTGTATAGGAACAGGGGTATCCCCGGTGAGAATAGATAAAGTTATCGGTATCGCCAAGGCTTATACAACTCGTGTCGGAGAAGGGCCTTTCCCAACCGAATTTAGCGAGCCTTTCGCCAAATTTATGCGTTCAAAAGGCAACGAATTCGGCGCAACTACCGGCAGGCCCCGCAGATGCGGTTGGCTTGATAGCGTTATGGTAAAAGAAGCGGTTATGTTAAACGGCATAACGGAGCTGGCCATAATGAAGATGGATGTGCTTAATGGCTTGAAAGAGGTTAAGATTTGCACCGCTTATAAATATAAAGGTCAAATATTTCGCGAATTCCCGCACGATTTCGATGTTCTCAGCAAGCTTAAACCCGTATATAAAGTTTTTCCCGGCTGGCCGGAAGTCTCTATCAAGCCGAAGAGGCTGCGCGATTTGCAATCCAATGCCAGAAACTATTTATCTTGGATTTCCGATATCTTGAATATTAAAATTTCCATGATTTCCATAGGTTCTGCCAGAGAAGACACTATTTTTCTTGACTAGGTTTTAGGCCTGTGTTATAGTAAATTTCAACAAAAGGAGAGGTGAATCATGAAGAAAATTTTCAAGACCGTTCTTATCGTTATCTTGGGTTTTTCGCTGGCCGGATGCACTTTTATCTTTCAAAGCGGCAGGCGTTCGGATAAACAGACTATCGACCAGCTTTCTCAACAGTTGGAAGATTTGGCTCAAGCCAAAAAACTGCTTGAGGAAAGATTGGGAAAAGAGATTTCCGATAATGAAGTTAAGCTGCAGATGATGGAGAAGGGGTTGGTTATTACCGTCGTCGGCGATGTGCTTTTTGATTCCGGAAAAGCAAAAATCAAACATAGCGCCTATCCTCTTTTGGATAAGGTCGCTGTCGTCCTGAAGGATAATATGGCTAATTTTAATGTAGGCATAGAAGGCTATACCGATAACGTTCCGATTAAGCATTCGAATTGGAAGTCGAATTGGGAACTTTCTACTGCCCGGGCTTTAAGTGTTTTACATTTTCTGGCTAATGATAAAGGTATTTTTCCTGAACGGCTTTCTGCCATTGGCTTCGGCGAGTACCGGCCGGTTTCCGGCAATGATACAAAAGAGGGCCGCAAGCTTAACCGCAGGGTTGAGATTGTAATTCAGCCTAAGGTGAACAAGGTCAAAGAAGGCAAGGCCGCCGAGGAGACTGGGCTTAGCGAACCTAAAGAAAACCTTAAATAATATTAATAATGACCAGTATCTAAGTTTCAATGACGAATGAATGTTTAAAATTCCAAGATTCAATCTTGGGTATATGTAATTATGGATAAAAATAGAGTTGTCATAATATTGAGTGGATTAGCTTTAATGCTTTTCGTTTTCAATATAGGTTCCTGTGTTAACGCCCATAACCAGAGTTCCGCCCGTAAGAAAGAAATGTTCCAGAGGATGGAGTTGGAAGAGAAGTCAGGTAAGCTTGCGCTGGAGAATGCGAACACCGCCGGTAAATTAAAAGAATTGCAAAAGCAGTTAGAACAAGAGGCAACCGCTAATTTGGAAACAAAAAAGATTCTGGCTCAGGAGCAGTTGATGAACAACAGCCTTAAGGAAGATTTGCAGAAGTTGAACAAGGCTAAAGAGACCTTAGAGGAAGAGCTTAGGAAGCAATTGGCATTTAATAAAAAGGCCAAGAAATGAAATAGGGGAGGTAAAGAACAGACCATACAGTTCTTGAAAAAAGGGGAGAGTAATCCCCTTTTTTATTAGGGAAGACGGAGGTATGTTATGGCTAGGGTTAAAATAAAGAAGATAAAGAAGATTCTTTTGAAAAAGCCGCTCTTAGGAGGAAAAAGGCCTGCAAGAAAAATAAAAGCCAAGGCTGCTGTCCAAGAAGATGTAAAAGTGACTCTTGGAGCGCAAGAAATTGCTATAGGGACCACTAAGTTTTCTCACCCGGAAATTTTACGCCAACCCAGTAAAAATCTGCCCCAGGATTTACCCTCCAAATATGAAGTCGACAAGATGGCGCTTCTTGTTCGAGATCCCTGGTGGCTATATACTTATTGGGAAGTTAAGCAAACTACGGTAGCAAGATTAAAGTCCGAACTCCGGGAAGAATTCTATAAAGCTAAGCGGGTACTGAGGGTTTATGACGTAACCAATATCAATTTTAACGGTTCAAACGCCAACCGTTTTTTTGACATCCATATTCATGAATTTGCCAGTAACTGGTATATTGATGTCGGTGCGCCGGGTAAATCCTGGTGTGTTGATTTTGGGCTCATTTTGAGCGACGGGAGGTTTCTTACAATACTTCGTTCAAATGTCGCTCAAACTCCTTTAGACGGCCCTTCCTGGATTACGGATGAAGAATGGATGATACCCGATGAAATGTTCGCCCGGCTTTATGGTATGGGTTTTGGACAGGGGAAGAGTTCCCCGGCAGGAAAAACCTGGAGAGAAAAGATTGTGAGCTCTCCGGGCATAGCTTCAATGACCAGCCCCGTAAGAAAGCCTTTAAAAAGAGCTTTTTGGCTTAGGGTTGATTGTGAGCTGATTGTGTATGGAGCAACTGAACCTGATGCCAAAGTTACTGTTCAGGGTAAGCCGATAAATTTGAGGCCGGATGGGACATTTACTTTGCGTTTTGCCCTTCCCGACGGGAAACAGGTCATCCCGGTTAAGGCCATATCCGCAGATAAGGTAGATGAACGTACAATAACTCCGATTGTGAATAGAGAAACCAAGTAGCTTAATGTCAAATGACAAAGCTCAAAATTCAAAATAAATTTAAATGACAAAATCCAAATGGCCAAACCTCTGTTTTAAAATTTGACATTTTAATTTTGGATTTATTTTGGTTTTTGAATTTTATCATTTGTCATTATACCCATATAATTAAATATGAATAAAGGTTATCTTAGTTTAGTTTTGCACGGCCATCTTCCGTATGTGCGTCATCCCGAGCACGAAGATTTCTTGGAGGAAGACTGGCTCTACGAAGCAATCACCGAAACGTATGTCCCTCTGATTTTGGTATTTGAGAGGCTGGTTAATGATGGGATAGACTTTCGCATAACAATGACTCTTAGCCCGACATTGACTTCAATGCTGGGCGATGCTCTCCTTCAGGAAAGATATTTAAAACACATAAATAGATTGATTGAGCTTGCGCATAAGGAGATAGAGCGAACCCGCTGGCAGCCGGAATTCCATAATTTGGCTTTAATGTATTTATCCGAATTCTCCAAGGCCAGGGATACTTTTTTAAGGTATAACCGCAATTTAGTAAACGCATTCAAAAAATTTCAGGATTTAGGGAAGTTGGAGATTATTACCTGCGGCGCAACCCACGGTTATTTCCCGCTTATGGACGTGCATAGGGAATCAGTCAGGGCTCAGGTAAAAGTCGCTGTAAGCCACTATGAAAGCGTATTCGGCAGAAAACCAAGAGGTATTTGGTTGCCTGAGTGCGGTTACTATCCGGGGCAGGACGAAATCTTGAAAGAAACCGGGCTGCGTTATTTCTTTACCGATTCTCACGGATTATTGCATGGAACTCCTCGCCCAAAATACGGAGTTTTTGCTCCGGTCTATTGCAAGGGAACAGGTGTAGCTTGTTTTGCCAGAGACCTGGAATCTTCAAAACAGGTTTGGTCTTCTATCGAAGGTTACCCGGGAGACTATAATTACCGTGAGTTCTATCGAGACATAGGTTTTGATCTGGAGTACGAATATATCAAACCTTATATCCATCCTGACGGGGTGAGGATAAATACCGGGATAAAATATTACCGTATCACCGGTTCAGGAAACCATAAAGAGCCTTATAACCCGCATTTGGCGCAAAACAGGGCGGCAGAGCAAGCGGGTAATTTTATGTTTAACCGTCAAAAGCAAGTGGAGTATCTCTATGATTTCATGCAAAAAAAGCCCATAATCATTTCTCCGTACGACGCGGAGCTATTCGGGCATTGGTGGTATGAAGGACCGACGTGGCTAGAGTTTTTGATAAGAAAGATTGCTTGCGATCAGGATGAAATCCGGCTTATCACTCCTTCGGAGTATTTGGATGAGAATCCGCGTAATCAGGTTATAACTCCGTCAATGTCGAGCTGGGGATGGAAGGGGTATAGCGAGATGTGGTTGCAGGGCACAAATGATTGGATATACCGCCACTTGCATATTGCTTCGCAAGAGATGACAGAGTTGGCTAAGAAATATAATGGAGTAAACGGTTTGACTAAGAGGGCTTTGAATCAAGCTTTACGCGAATTATTATTGGCTCAAAGTTCTGATTGGGCCTTTATTTTAGGCACAGGCACACATACCGAATACGCTTTACGCCGCACCAAAGACCATCTTTTGCGGTTCAACCGGCTTTATGATGATTTGAATGCTAACTCCGTAGACGAATCCTGGCTTTCAGAAATAGAGTACAAAGACAATATTTTCCCCAATATAGATTACCGGGCACATCAATAAAATCCAAGCAGTAATTCAATTATAGAAGTCAAAAGTTAAAAAAAGTAAAACCACAATTTGAAAGTTTAATAACAAATGACAAAATTCAAAATCCAAAATAAATCCAAAATTAAAATGTCAAATTTTAGAACAGAGGTTTGGCCATTTGGATTTTGTCATTTAGATTTATTTTGAATTTTGGGCTTTGACCTTTGACATTAATAGCTTTACCTTCTGTATTTTTACTTTTAAGTTAAACTTACAATGCCGGATAAAAACAAAATGCCCAAACATATAGCAATAATAATGGATGGCAATGGCCATTGGGCCAAAGAGCGCGGTCTTTCGCGGACCCAGGGGCACCGCGAGGGGATGAAGAGAGTCAAGGAAGTCGTAAGGTCCGCCCAGGAATTGGGGATCAAGGTTATAACATTCTTTGCATTTTCTTCCGAAAACTGGTCAAGGCCTAAACAAGAGATTAACGTGTTGATGCGGTATTTAAATAATTACTTAGTTAATGAAGTAAAAGAGATGGATAAAAGGAATATCCGTTTTTTGGTAATAGGCAGGGACGAACCGCTTCCGTTGTCCATTCAGAAGAAGATTAAAGAGGCTCAAGCCAAGACGGCGGATAATACCGGGCTTACTGTGGTTTTAGCGTTAAATTATGGAGCGCGTCAGGAAATAGTGGATGCAGCCAAAAATTTTGCCCTCGATGTGGTTAGTTCCAAAACAGACGCAAACGATTTGGATGAAGAAATGTTTAGCCGGTATCTCTATACAGGTAAGCTGCCCGATCCGGATCTATTGATTCGTACCAGCGGGCAGTTACGTATCAGCAATTTCCTGCTTTGGCAGCTTTCTTACGCGGAATTGTATTTTCCCGGTAAGTTCTGGCCGGATTTTGGCGCCGACGATTTAAATGAAGCAGTAAAACAATACCAGTCCAGAGAGAGAAGGTTCGGAGGATTATAATATGCCAGCAAAAAGAATAGTTACCTCAATTTTACTCATCAGCATGATTGCCGGGGTAATATTTGTTGACTGGCTATGCGGTTTGGTGGTCACTTTTTTTATAATCGGCGGCCTGCACGAGTTTTTTTCTATGCTCGATAAAAAAGGGATAAGCGCCTACAAATATTTCGGTATCGGTTTAGGCATAGTTATACCGTTATCCATAATGCTTCGTTTTGAGCTAACCCGCGGCTGGGAGTTTTTATTTATCGTTTCAGCTCTTTTGTTTCTTATCCTTATGCAGTTTAAGCGCAGGAAGAATTCCGGAGCAATCGTGGATATCTCGACCACAATATTCGGGATAATCTATGTTTCCTGGTTTTTTAGTTTCCTGATAAGGATAAGATACCTTGAAGGCGGACTTGGGCTGTTGGTAGCTGTATTATTGATTACGAAATCAGGCGATATCGGGGCGTATTTAGTGGGAACCTCTTTTGGCAAGCTCCCGCTTATGCCGCGCATAAGTCCCAACAAGACCGTCGAGGGTTCTCTCGGAGGATTGCTTTTTAGCGTACTTGCGGCGTTCGTCTGCAAGCCGTTTCTCGGGTTTAGCTATTTTCATCTTGTTATTTTGGGCGTTTGTATGGGTATATTGGGTCAGTTGGGGGATCTTTCGGAATCTCTGATTAAGCGCGATTGCGAAGTAAAAGATTCGGGAAAGATATTTCCCGGCATGGGCGGGATATTGGATGAAATCGACAGCCTGCTTTTTGTGGCTCCGGTATTTTATTTTTATATGAGCGTAGTCCTTAAATGAAGAACATCGCGGTTTTTGGCTCAACAGGTTCAATCGGAGAGAGTACGCTTGATGTAATTCGCAATTTTCCCGGGAGATTCCGTTTGGTCGCTTTAAGCGCTAATTCCGATATCGCTAAATTAGCAAAGCAGGTTAAAGAATTCAAGCCTGCGTATGTTTGCGTAAGTAATAAGGATTACGCCGCAGATCTTTCTAAAATTATAAGCCCAAAGGTAAAGGTTTTTTCCGGCGCTGAAGGCTTGAATGAGTTGGCTGGGGAGAGAACGATCAGGCAGATTATGTTTGCCATAAGCGGATCAAGCGCGCTTTCTCCTTTGCTTAGCGCGTTAGAATCCGGCAAGGACATTGCTTTAGCCAATAAAGAGGCTCTTGTGATGGCCGGCCCGATAATCCGTCGTTTAGCCAAGAAGAAGGGAGCCCGGATTATACCTGTTGACAGCGAGCAATCGGCGATCTGGCAATGCCTTAGAGGCGAAAAAGGTAATGATGTCAAAAATATTTATCTGACTGCTTCCGGAGGGCCGTTACGTAAATTAAACAGACAAGCTCTGAAGGATATTGGTTTAAAAGAAGTGCTAAGACATCCCCGTTGGAAGATGGGGAAGAAAATAACGGTAGATTCAGCAACACTTATGAATAAAGGCCTGGAGCTGCTGGAAGCGATGTTTTTGTTCGATATGGATGTTTCTAAAATCAAAGTTTTGGTGCATCCGGAAGCGCTCATTCATTCCATGGTCGAGTTTGTCGATGGAGTAATCTTGGCTCAGCTATCCGTTACTGATATGCGCGTTCCGATTCAATACGCGCTTTCATACCCTGAGAGGCTGGAGAATAAGCTGAAGGGAGTAGATTTTTGTAAAACAGGTGCTTTGAATTTTGAAAAACCGTGTTTTGCCAGATTCCCGTGTTTGTCCCTGGCGTATGAAGCCGCCAAGGAATTAGGAACATTGCCTTGTGTTCTTAATGCCGCCAATGAAATAGCCGTAGCTGAATTTTTAAAAGAAAAATTGCGTTTTATAGATATCCCGAAAGTAGTTGAAAAAGTCATGCGTTTGCATAGAAATATTCCTGAGCCAGGGCTCTTGGAAATCCAGCAAGCAGATAGTTGGGCGAGGGACGCAGCGTTTAGCGTAGCAGGGAGGTTGAGTTAATCTATGTTTGCTTTGTTCATATTTTTCTTCATCTTGAGCGTTTTAATTGTTGTCCATGAATTCGGGCATTTTATTATCGCTAAAAAGACAGGCGTCCGGGTAGAAAAATTTTCTCTGGGATTTGGAAAGGTTTTGTTCAAAAGGAAGAAAGGCGATACAGAATACAGCGTAAGCGCCATACCCTTGGGAGGATTTGTCAAGCTGGCCGGCGATAATCCCGAAGAATATAGAGGCAAGCCGGATGAATATTTCTCCAAGCCTCCGGGTAAACGTTTCTGGATAATATTTTTCGGGCCGTTGTTAAACTACATCTTGGCAATTTTGCTTTTTTGGGCGATATTCTTTATCGGTTACCCTACCTTGACTACTAAGATTGGCGGATTGATTGATGGTTATGGCGCTAAGGCTTCCGGCCTGGAGGTTGGCGATAAGATTATTGCTATAGACGGACAAAATACAGGAACATGGGAAGAACTGCAAAAGATAATTTATTCCAAGAGGACTTTAAAATCCGTAAACGTTACTTTTGTAAGGCAAGGCAAGGAGCAGTCGGTCAATGTAGAACTTAAGGAAGAGGTTTTAGAAGACAGGGTAGGCCAAAAACGCAAGACCGGGCTTCTTGGGGTTAAGCCTTTTGATGAGGTAATTGAAGTAAGGTATGGTTTCTTCAAATCATTTGGTTTAGGGGTAGCTAAAGCCTGGGATCTGACACTTTTAACTTATAAAGCGTTAGGACGCCTAGCTACCGGAGGGCTCTCTATGCGTGAATCGATGACCGGGCCGTTGGGCATTTTTTTTATTACGTCCAAAGCCGCTCAACTAGGCGCGATTGCCGTCCTGCATTTAATGGCTGTATTATCTTTAAGCCTTGCGATTTTTAATCTTTTACCTTTGCCGATACTTGACGGAGGGCATATAGTTCTTTTGGCTATAGAAAAGATACGCAGAAAGGCTCTAAGTATCAAGGCCGAAGAGGTGATTAATAAAGTAGGTTTTTCTTTTATTATATTCCTGGTTGTTTTTGTAACTTATAATGATATAGTGAGGAATTTCGGAGACAAGCTTAGCAAAATATTTAAATAGCTATGGTAATAAAACGAAGAAAATCTAGAGTAATTAGGATTGGCCGAGTTTCAATTGGAGGGGATAATCCCATTGCGATACAGTCAATGATCAAGTTTAAAACCTCTGATACCGCAAGAGTTTTGCGTCAAGCGCGCGAATTGGAATCTGCGGGGTGTGAAATTATAAGGTTAGCGGTTAAGGATGAGCTGGATGCGCGTTCTCTGAGAAAGATTAAAGAACAGGTTAAGATGCCGATAGTGGCGGATATCCATTTTGATTATCGTTTGGCTCTAATGGCGATAGACAGCGGAGTGGATAAAATAAGGCTTAATCCGGGGAATATCTATAAGAAGGGCCAAATTAGGCAGGTAGTAAGCGCGTTAAAAGACGCCCGTATTCCTTTAAGGATCGGTTTAAATTCGGGTTCAGTGAAAGAAACACGCTCCAAGGATATGCCCGATAAATTAGTAAATAGCGCGTTGGAGTATATAAAAATAATCGAAGGCTTTAAGTTCCGCGATATCGTTGTTTCTTTAAAGGCTTCCGATGTTTTGGATACAGTTAGCGCTTACAGGAAACTGGCTAATCTTTGCGATTATCCGCTGCACCTGGGGGTTACCGCGACAGGCTCTCCTTTTAGTGGAGCGATAAAGACAAGTATTGCTTTAGGGGCTTTGCTATTAGAGGGGATTGGTGATACAATAAGGGTATCCCTGACAGATACTCCTGCCAGGGAAATTTATGCCGGTAAAGCTATCTTAGAATCCTTGGATTTACGTAAATTCGGGCATAGCATTATCAGTTGTCCTACCTGCGGCCGCTGTGAGGTGGATCTGGTAAAACTGGTTAGGGAGTTGGAAGAGAAACTATCGACCATTGACTATCGACTATCGACCAAGCCGTTAAAAGTTGCAGTAATGGGCTGCGTAGTTAACGGCCCGGGTGAAGCCAAAGAAGCTGATATAGGAATTGCTTTTGGAAAATCCGAAGGTTTGTTATTTAAAAAAGGCAAGCCGGTTAAAAAGGTTTCTTTTCAAGATTGTGTCAAGATACTTTTGTCTGAAATGGGGAGAATAAATGATTAAGATTGCCAAAGAAGATATTCGTCAGAAGCTGCTTACGTATCATAACAATTTGTTAAATAGGGAGACAATCGATAAAGCCGAACTGGGGGCTGTCCTTAGGGATATACTGGCCGACACTATTTATCATAGGCATTTGAACATAACCGAACAGGATAAAGCCAAGATAATCAGTGAGATGATCGATGAGTTGATGGGTTTTGGCCCGATAGAAACGCTTATGAAAGATCCGGAAGTCACCGAAATTATGATCAACGGAGCGCAAAAGGTTTATATTGAGAAAAACGGAAAAAAGATTTTGTCTGGTCTTAAGTTTGATGATGAGCAACAGTTAAGATGCCTTATCTATAAGTTATTGGCCCCTACCCGCAGGCGCGTGGATGAATCTTATCCTTTTGTCGATGTTTCTTTAAAAGACGGCTCAAGAGTTAATATCATAATTCCGCCGTTGGCTTTGGATGGAGCAAGCGTCACCATCAGGAAATTTAGCGAAAGTATCAAAAGTATCGATGATTTAATCAGGCTTGAAGCTTTGGATAGACGGATGGCTGATTTTCTCATTGCTTTGATAAAAGCAAAAATGAATATACTTTTTAGCGGCGCCACCGGAGCGGGAAAAACCACCACTTTGGCAGTTCTTTCCGCATATATTGATAATGATGAACGAATTGTCACTATTGAAGATACCGCGGAATTGCATCTTAAGCAGGAGCATGTGGTGAGGCTGGAAACCCGTCCTCCCAATATCGAGGGCAAGGGGGAAGTTGCTATACGCGATCTTTTTAAAAATTCACTGCGTATGCGCCCGGGAAGAATTATACTTGGAGAGATCCGCGGTTCCGAGGCATTAGATATGCTTCAGGCCATGTGCTCGGGACATGCCGGTTCGCTGGCGGTTCTGCACGCTAATTCACCTAAAGAAGTAGTCTATCGGCTGGAAACGATGATTCTTACTTCGGGGTTACCCATAAGTCTGGATGTAATACACCGGCAGATAGCTTCTGCTTTGAATATAATCGTGCACCAGGAGCAGCTTTCCGATGGCTCACGCAAGATTACGCACATAACTCAAGTCAATGGTTTAAAAGACGGTAGCGTGGTCCTGGAAGACATTTTTAACTATGAATCAAGCGACGTTGGGCAAGATGGCAGATTGCAGGGGAAATTCAAGGCCAATGGAGTTGTGCCGGTGCTTTTCCCTTTATTTGCCAAAAAAGGCGTGAATTTATCCAAAGAAATATTTAACAAGGATTAATATGCGTTGGAGTAAAACTCTTATTCCCACATTAAAGGAAGTCCCGCAGGATGCCGAATCAACCAGCCACAAGTTGCTGCTTCGCGCGGGCCTCGTGCGCATGCTGATGGCCGGAGCTTATTCTTATTTGCCTTTAGGCCTAAGGGTTTTAGAAAATATCCAGAACATTATCCGGCAGGAAATGAGTTCTTGTTCGGCCAGCGAATTATTATTGCCGGCTCTACAGCCATTGGAGCTTTGGCAGCGCACCGGGCGCGACCAAGACTTAGGTGAGGTAATGTTTAAATTTACTGACCGCCGGGGAAGAAAAATTTGTTTGGGCCCGACCCACGAAGAGACAATCACGGATTTGGTCAGGAGCCAGGTATCAAGCTATAAGCAGTTGCCTTTGGTGCTATACCAAATCCAAACTAAATTCCGCGACGAAATTCGTCCCCGTTTTGGCCTGATCCGGGCGTGCGAATTTATTATGAAAGACGCCTATAGTTTTGATAGTGATGAAGCCGGGCTGGATAAGAATTATCAGGCGATGTATCAGGCATACTTAAGAATATTCAAAAGGTGCGGTTTAAATGTTGTTGCTACCGAAGCCGATTCCGGAGTTATGGGTGGGAAGGTTTCGCATGAATTCATGGTTCCAGCTCAGGATGGAGAGGATGTGGTTACGGTTGGTTCGGAGAAAGTAAACGCTATTGAAATAGGGCACATCTTTAAACTGGGAACAAAATACAGCGCTTCTTTAGGCGCGAATTTTCTCGATGCGAACGGAAAGTTACAGCCGATAATCATGGGTTGCTACGGAATAGGCGTATCCCGGCTGATTTCAGCGGTAATCGAGCAGAATAATGATAAAGATGGAATCATCTGGCCCGATGAGGTTACGCCTTATAAAGCCATAGTTTTATCCCTGGATTCCGGAGATAAAGCGATTAAGGAATTAGCGCTTAATGCCTATCAGGAATTAGGGAATAATAAAATAGATGTTCTTTTCGATGACCGCGATGAACGGGCAGGGGTTAAATTTAAGGATGCGGATCTTCTGGGTATACCTTTACAGATAATTGTCGGAAAGAATACCCTTAAAGACGGTACTCTTGAGCTTAAAACCCGGCGCAACCAGAATAAAGTTATTAAGCCTAAAGAAGAAGTTTTAAAAGAAATAATAAATTTAATGTCAAATGTCAAAACTCAAAATCCAAAATAAATCTAAATGTCAAATTCCAAATAATAAAACTTTGGTTTTAAATATTTGACATTGGGATTTTGGATTTCATTTGTCATTTGGATTTTGTCATTTGACATTAAAGTGGAAGTTAGCTACTACATTCAAAATGGATAACGAAGCTTTATTCAAGGAATTGAATATTTTTGTGGCGGATTTCTTAAGAGGCCGGAACCTGGATTTGGTTGAAATGATCCATAGGTATGAGGGAGGGGACTTATTTTTGCGGATCCTGGTGGATAGACCGGAAGGCGGAATAAATTTGGATGAATGCGCGCTGGTTAACCGCGAACTGGGAGATGCCCTTGATGAAAAGGATTTCTTGCGGCAAAGGTATATTCTGGAGGTTTCTTCTCCGGGTTTAGACAGGCCGCTTAAAACCGAAGCCGATTTTAAACGCTCTTTGCATAAGAACATAAGGTTTTTCTTGAATGACTATGTAAATGGTAAAATTGAATGGGATGGTGTTATTAATAAGGTCGATGAAGGCAAGGTTTATGCCAGCGCGAAAGACTTTATTTTTGAAATACCATTGGAGAAAATTAACAAAGCTAAACAAATAATTTAAAATTGGAGATTAAAAATGAGTCAGGAACTGTTAGCGATAATCGAGCAGATTGAAAGAGAAAAAGGGATTAAAAAAGAGGTTTTGATTCAGGCGGTTGAGAGCGCAATGCTGAGCGCAGCCAAACGCGTAATCGACCTTAAGCCGGATGAGGAATTTAAGGTTGAGATTGACCGTAATAGCGGCAAGATCCGCGCTTGGAGGAATGAAGAGGAAATCACTTCCATTGATTTTGGGCGCATAGCCGCTTCTACCGCACGTCAGGTAATCATCCAAAAAATGCGCGAAGCGGAAAAAGATGTTGTTTTCGGCGAATTTCAGGGCAGGGTCGGCGAGATTGTAAGCGGAACAGTTTATCGCTTTGAAAAAGGAAACATTGTTATAGATCTTTTGGGAAAGGCCGAGGGAGTCTTGCTTAAGCGTGAACAGTCGCCTAAAGAAGAATTCAAGCAGGGCCAGCGCGTGCGGGCTTTTGTCTTGGAAGTAAAAAAGGAAGCCAAAGGGGCCCAGATAATCCTGTCACGCACTCACCCGAACTTTGTGAAGAAATTATTTGAACTGGAGGTTCCTGAGATTTACGAAGGAATAGTTGAGATTAAAGCAATATCCCGTCAGGCGGGAGAACGGACAAAAATCGCTGTTTATTCCAAAAACGATAAAGTCGATTCCGTAGGGGCTTGTGTCGGTATGCGCGGTAACCGAGTGAGAAATATCGTGAATGAAGTTTATGGAGAAAAGATTGATATTATACGCTTTAATGATGATATCCGCGAATATATAAAGAATGCTCTTTCTCCGGCCAAGGTTTCGCAGATTAATCTGGATAAGGAGCGTATGAAAGCCGAAGTTATAGTTGACGATGACCAGTTGTCTTTGGCTATAGGTAAACATGGTCAGAATGTGCGGCTGGCATCTAAACTTATCGGCTGGGAATTGGATATTCGCACTAAAGCTGCTCTGGCTGAAGCTGTCGCAAAAGCAGAAGCGATTAAAGAAGAAGCGAAAGCCGCGGAAGAGCCGGTTGTTGAAGAGAAGAAGGTCAAGAAAGAGAAGAAAAAGAAAAAAGAAGAAATTTCTCTGGAAGAATTGTCTGGTTTGGGAGAGAAAACTTTAGCTAGTTTGAAAGAGGCCGGGATCAATACTATCGCGGATTTACTTGAAGCAAAAGTAGAGGGTTTGACTAAGATAAAAGGTATTGGCGAGAAAAAGGCAGAGAAATTAGTTGCCCAAGCCAAAGGGAAGAAATAACGCTACCTAAAAACAGGAAGAAGGTATTATGGTTGTTAAACCAAGAAAAGAAAAGAAGCCAGTCAAAAAAGAAGTTAAGCCAAAAATAAAGAAAGTGGCCAAACCGGTTAAGCATATTGCTAAGGCTGTTAAGCCAGTTGGTAAACCGGTTAAAGCAGCAACGGTTAAGGCTAAGCCCGTTGTTAAGCCTGTTATAGAGAAGACGACAGCGCATCATGAGATTAAAAAGCCTGTTGAGGCGCACCCCGTTGTTACAAAAATAGAGTCGAAAATTGTTCCTCATATTGAATCGGTAGCAGCAGTTAAACCGCATCCTAAACCAGTTGTTCATCCTGTTAAACATGAGGTAAAGATAGAACCTAAGGTTGAAATTAAACCTGAGATTAAAGTTGCGCCTGCAGTCGCACCAGTAGTAGCAGTTGTAGAGTTTAAAGAGTTAGAATTGGAGCTTCCTATTACTGTAAAGGATTTGGCAGTCAAATTGCAGGAAAAACCATCCGTTATCATTAAGAACCTATTGGATGCGAGGATAATGGTTGGAATAAATCAGGCTTTGGACGAAGCAACAACCGTCAAGATTTGTGAAAAATACCACTGCAAGATTAAAAAAGCTTTAGGCGAAGAAGAAACAGCCTTAAGCGCGCATCAAGCTAAAGATGAAGCCAAAGATTTAAAAGGCCGTTCTCCGATAGTTACATTTATGGGCCATGTTGATCATGGAAAGACTTCGCTTCTGGATGCCATAAGAAAAACCAAAGTTGCTGAATCCGAGCATGGCGGGATTACTCAGCACATTGGGGCATATAGGGTAGTTATCGATCACGGCGAGATTACTTTTTTGGATACTCCGGGCCATGAAGCTTTTACCGCTATGCGTTCGCGCGGAGCCAAGATTACGGATATAGTCGTTTTGGTTGTGGCAGCTGATGACGGCATAATGCCTCAGACTCAAGAAGCAATTGACCATGCCCGGGCAGCCGGAGTTTCTATAATCGTAGCTATAAATAAAATCGATAAAGCCGGAGCGGATATCGATTTAGTCAAAAAACAATTGGCCAAACTGGATTTAAACCCGGAAGATTGGGGTGGTAAAACCATTACTGTTCCTGTATCGGCAAAAACAGGAGAAGGTATTGATAATTTACTGGAGATGATTATCTTGGAAGCGCAGATGCTGGAATTAAAAGCCAATCCTAACCGCTTTGCCCGGGGTATAGTTATCGAAGCCCAGATGTCTAAAGGCCGGGGTCCGGTAGCGACTTTATTGGTTCAAAATGGCACGCTGCATTTAAACGAGAATATTATCGTGGGGAATTTTTATGGCAAAATTCGCGCGATGTTTAATGATCATGGGCAGGCTGTAACAACCGCGCTTCCTTCGGTCCCGGTGGAAGTATTGGGTATATCAGGGGTTCCCAGCGCAGGCGAACAATTCTTTGCCATAGCTGACGAAAAGCAAGCCAAGAGCTTAGCTGAAGCGCGCTCTGAAAAAGAAAAACAACAACAGATAAAGATCATTAAACATATAAGCCTGGAAGATTTGCACGCTCAGATTCTGGAAGGTAAGATTAAAGAACTGAAAGTAATTCTCAAAGCGGATGTTCAGGGATCGTTGGAAGCTATCAAGGAAACCTTGAATAAACTTAATGTATCGGAGATAAAGCTGAATATAATACACGCCGGAGTCGGTAATATAAACAATTCTGATGTAATCCTGGCAGTAGCTTCCGATGCTTTGATCCTGGGTTTTAACGTTGCTATGGATGATTTGGCCCGGGAATTGGTGAACAAGGAAGGCGTGGATGTCAAAACCTATAATATCATTTATGAGTTGGCAAATGACGTAAAAGCGGCAATCGAAGGCATGCTGGAACCGAAGTTAAGAAAGGTTTTTCTGGGTCGGGCGGAGATAAGAAAGGTGTTGAAATTATCCCGCGCCGGAACTATCGCCGGATGTTTTGTTACCAAAGGTAAATTCAATCGTACTTGTATGATTGATGTGGTGAGGAACGGCAGCGTTATCTTTGAGGGGAAACTTTCCTCCCTGAAACGTTTTAAGGATGATGTGCGCGAAGTAGCCGAAGGTTTTGAATGCGGAATGAATGTGTCAGGATTTGACCAATATATGGAAGGCGATATTATTGAAGCCTACGATATAGAAAAAACAGCCAGAAAACTGTAAAAAGTTAAAAGTAAAAAGACAAAACCACAATTTAAAACCAAAAAGATTAATTTCAAATGACAAAATTCAAAATCCAAAATAAATCCAAAACTCAAAATACAAATATCAAAACCAAAGATTTAGCATTTGATATTTGTCATTTAAATTTATTTTGAATTTTGAGCTTTGACATTTGATTTTGGGTTTTAGTATTTGATATCAGGAGGATTATCTTGGCAGCAGATAAAAAGAGAATATTAAGCGGGATGCGTCCAACGGGAAAGCTGCACTTGGGCCACTTAGTCGGAGCTTTGGATAATTGGGTAAAACTCCAGGAAGAATATGACTGTTTCTTTATGGTCGCGGATTGGCATGCTTTGATGAGCGAATATGAAAATACAGCGAATATGGCTGAATTTGCCATTGATAATGTAGTGGATTGGTTGGCCGCGGGGATTGACCCGGAAAAATCCACTTTATTCATTCAATCAGAAATAAGGGCCCATTTAGATTTACATATGATATTTTCCTGCCTTACCCCATTGGGTCTACTTGAGCGCTGCCCGACCTATAAAGAACAGATGCGCCAGATAAAAACCAGGGATTTAAATACTTATGGTTTTCTGGGGTATCCTGTGCTTCAGGCAGCGGATATCCTAGTTTATAAAGCGGATAAAGTCCCTGTAGGCGATGACCAGCTACCTCATTTGGAGCTTACCCGCGAGATTGCCCGGCGTTTCAATTTAACTTATAAAAAAGATGTATTTCCTTATCCGGATGCGATATTAACTAAGGTTCCGCGGCTGTTGGGGACTGACGGAAGAAAAATGAGTAAAAGCTATAACAATACGATAAACCTTTCGGATTCCGAAGAAACTATTCGGCAGAAGGTTTCTACTATGTTTACCGACCCGAAGCGTATAAAGCTGGCGGATAAAGGGCATCCGGATACCTGCAATGTTTACGCGTATTTTTCCACATTCGTTACGGACAAAAAAGAAGAGGCATATAAGTGGTGCGCTAATGCCGAAATCGGATGCACCGAATGCAAAAAGAGGCTATCCGGCGCCCTAATCGATAAGTTAAAACCATTCCACTCCCGGCGTCAAGATTTCTTGCAGGATAAAGAAAAGATAAAGAGAGTGCTGAAGAGAGGCAATGAAAAAGCCATTGCCGTATCCTCGGCCGTCCTTGCCGAAGTAAAAGAAATAATCAAGTTAACTTATGAATTATAAGATAAAATTAGAGATGTTTGAGGGGCCTTTAGATTTGCTTTTGTATTTAGTCAAAAAGGACCACTTGAATATTTATGATATTCCTATAGCTGAGGTGACTCAGCAGTATCTGGAATATCTGAATTTGATGCAGATGCTGGATTTGAATGTAGCCGGGGAGTTTTTGGTGATGGCAGCTACCCTTATGCAGATTAAATCCAAGATGTTGCTTCCTGCGGAAGAAGGGGTAACTAGCGAAGAGGAGAAAGATGACCCGCGTGAGGAATTAGTCAAGCGGTTACTTGAATACGAAAGGTTTAAGGAAATAGCCGGCCAACTGCGGGAAAAAGAAACCAGCCAGCGCGAGGTATTTAAACGTCCCAAAACAGAGGTTGAGAAAAATCAGGATAAAAATAAGGAAGTGTATTTTGAAGCAAGCATTTTTGATTTAATCAACGCTTTTTCTCAGGCGTTAAAGGATGTCCCAAAAGAGGTTTTTTACGAAGTAGTCAAAGATAAATTTACAGTAGAGGAAGCAACACATAATATCCTCCATTTGTTGTTGGTAAAGCCGCAGGTAAAACTTTCCGAGCTTTTTGGCCGCGCCAAGAATAAGCTGGAAATAATCGTGATGTTTTTGGCAGTGCTGGAGCTGATCAAGGTGAAGGAAATCACTGCCCGGCAATCCGAGCTATTCCAGGAGATTGAAATCGTAAGGAACAAGGAGAACATTATACCCTATGAGCACAGAGGAGAGGCAAGCGCTTCTTAGGGGGGCGCCGAATATAATTGATGGCAATGAATCCGAGGAAGATGCGGTATTAAATATTTCTTTAAGGCCGAGTAAGTTTGCGGAATTTGTAGGGCATAAAGATATAGTCGATAACCTGAAGATTTCCATTCAGGCGGCCAAACAGAGGAATGAGCCTCTGGAGCATGTTTTATTGAGCGGGCCGCCGGGCCTAGGTAAAACCTCTTTATCGCATATCATTGCCCATGAAATGGGCGCAAAGATCACCGCAACTAGCGGGCCCGCAATTGAGCGCGCCGGAGACCTGATCGGCATATTGACCAACCTTGAGCGGGGGGATATTCTTTTTATCGACGAAATCCACCGGCTTTCAAAAGTGGTGGAAGAATTCTTGTATCCGGCAATGGAAGGTTTCCAGATAGATTTTGTCATTGATAAAGGGCCTTACGCAAAGACAATAAAATTTAACCTTAAGCCTTTTACCCTGATAGGCGCTACTACTCGCACCGGTTTATTAGCCGCTCCTCTAAGGGGAAGGTTTGGCATATTCTATAATCTGGATTTCTATAAAGTTGAAGATTTGGCAAAGATTATAAAACATTCAGCGGAAATTCTGGGGGTCCAGATAGAAGATGCGGCAGCAGGAGAGATTGCTTTGAGAGCGCGCGGCACCCCTAGAGTTGCCAACAGGCTCCTCAGGCGCATAAGAGATTATGCTCAGGTAGCTAAGGCAGTGAAAGTCAGCCAAAGCATGGCGGCTAAATCCTTGGATGATTTGGGAATAGATAAAGCAGGATTGGATGAATTTGACCGTAAAGTTCTCAAACTGGTATTGGAGTCTTATAGCGGCGGACCGGTGGGGGTGGAATCAATAGCCGCCAGCCTCAATGAAGAAGTGGATACTATCGCCGATACCGTCGAACCTTATTTACTAAAAGCAGGCTATCTTAAGCGTACTCCGCGCGGCCGCACCGCCACAAAGCTTGCGTTTGATCATTTCGGCAAAGTTTACACCAAAGAGCAGCAAAAAGAATTATTCTAGATGGATATTCTGCTTCATACCTGTTGCGCTCCGTGCCTGATTTATCCGCTGGAAAAATTAACGCTCGATAATTTTAGGGTAACCGGTTTTTTTTATAATCCTAATATACATCCGCTGGCAGAGTATATAAGAAGAAAAGACGCGTTAGGCGTTCTAGCCGCGGGAGTTGAAATAGTCTACCCCGATTATTCTCCTCGGGAATTCTTTCGCGAAATCAATTTAAAGGAAGAGTCTCCCGAAAGATGCGCGATATGCTGGCGCTTAAGGCTTATGAAAACAGCTCAGAGAGCCAAAGCTCGAGGTTTTAAATATTTCTCGACCACTCTCTTGGTCAGCCCTTATCAGGATCAGGAATTGTTAAAGAAAATCGGTAGAGATGTAGCGGCCAATGAAGGAGTGGAATTTTATTACGCGGATTTCCGGCCCGGTTTCCGCAAGGCGCACGCGCAAGCTCGCGCAAAAGGTATTTATTGCCAGAAATATTGCGGGTGTATTTATTCGGAAATAGAGCGCGCTGTGAAAAAGCCAATATCCAAGCCCCAATGACGAATGAATTAATCAAATCCCAAGTTACAATTGGGGTATTGAATCATTGCCTGCCTACCGACAGGCAGGGGGGGTTTTATTCGATATTGGGTTTCGGTAATTGGGAATTAATATACTCGATATGCAGGATATTGCCAAGATTCTGATTTTATTCGGGATTCTGCTAGTTGCAGTCGGGATGTTTTTATTTTTCCTGCCAAAGATACCTTTTCTAGGCAGGCTTCCGGGGGATATCTATATTCAAAAGAAGAATTTCTCCTTTTATTTTCCTTTGGCGACTTCTATATTGATTAGTATAGCACTATCTTTATTAATGTGGTTATTTTCCCGAAAATGAAAAAAATTCAAAAATCAAAACTAAAAACTAAAAATCGCAAGCAAAAAGTTAAAACTTTTGAGTTTTTACTTGTGGTTTTGACTTTCACATTCTGCCTTTTTACTTTTGATTGTTACGCGGAGAGAAATGTGCGCGTAGCCATTATTCAGGACGCCTCGGCTTTAAATCTAAGAATAAAGGGTTTTTTTCAGATAAAGGACCTTAAAAAAGGCAGGATTATCCATAGGGCCAGAAACATTAATACTACAGTTATTGTTTCTAAGGACGGCATCGATTTGGCGGGAATCAAGCCGGATTCCAACAGCCTGTTGATTGAGTCCGATGATCCGCAGGCCTTTACCATAAATTCCAAGCCGTTCCGGGGAAATATCCAGCTTATCAGGAAGAGTAATAATAAGCTGCTGGTAGTTAACCATATTGATTTGGAAGATTATATAAAGGGGATTCTGTATCATGAGGCTTCGCACTATTGGCCGATGGAGGCGCTTAAAGCTCAGGCAATCGTTTCGCGGACTTATGCGGTTTATCAAATGCAGGAAAATACTTCTAAGGATTTTGACGTAACCAACGATATTTACTCTCAAGTTTACGGAGGGCAAGTTTCCGAGCGTTACCGCACCAGTATTGCTGTTGATGAAACCGCAGGTATGGTTATTTTCTATAAGGGTAAAATAATCCCGGCTTATTTTCACGCCACTTGCGGCGGCCATACGGAGAACGCGGCGATTCTCTGGGGGATAGACCTGGTTCCGTTAAGAGGCGTAGTCTGTCCGTTTTGCAAGGAGTCCCCGCATTATAGCTGGCACTATGACTTGTCTTTAAAAGAAATCGCGGAAAAACTCTCTGCCGCCGGTTTTAAAGTGAAGAATATTAAGAGTATAGCAATAGAAAATAAGGATTCCTCGGGGAGAATTACGAACTTAATAATAAAATCGGAAAAACAGGAGCTTAAAATCTCTACTAAAGATTTCAGAGAGATAATCGGGCCGAATTCCATCAAGAGCGCTAATTTTTCCGCGCGCATTGAAGGGTGCGACGCGGTTTTTGAAGGGATTGGCTGGGGCCATGGGGTGGGGTTGTGTCAGTGGGGAGCGTATTTTATGGCTAAAGACGGCCGTAATGTTGAACAAATCTTGAAATACTATTATCCGGGGATAGATGTTAAAACTTTCTAACTTTGATTACGCCTTGCCTAAAGATTTAATTGCCCAGTATCCTTTAGAGAAAAGAGAAGAAGCAAGGCTGATGGTTGTTGAGCGCTCTAGCGGCTCTATAAAGCATTGTTCATTTAAAGATATCAGCGCGTATTTTAAGAAAAATGATCTCTTGGTTTTAAATGACACGAAAGTGCTTGCCTGCCGTTTGATCGGGCATAAGGCTACCGGAGGAAAAGTTGAGATTTTATTGACTAAGCGCAAGAGCGGATCTACCTTTGACGCGCTTATTCAGCCCAGTCGGACTAAAGTTGGAGAGAAAATATATTTTGGTGCTAAAAAGATAGCAGGGATTGTAACTAACCGCAGGGAAATTTCTTTTAAGGTAAGTGATGCGGATAGGATCTATGAATTGGGCCAGGTTCCGCTCCCTCCTTATATAAAGAGAGAGCCTGAAGAGCTGGATAAGGAATATTATCAGACGGTTTACGCGAATAAAGAAGGCGCCATAGCTTCGCCAACCGCGGGACTCCATTTTACAAAAGATTTACTGAAAAATTTGGAAGCAGCGGGAGTTAATGTTGCTTATTTAACTTTGCATGTGGGTTTAGGCACATTTAGGCCGGTAACCTCCGATGATATTACCGAGCATAAAATGGAACCGGAAGCTTTTCAGGTTGCCAAAGCCACGCAAGAAAAAATAGAAGAAGCTACCCGGAGCAAATCTGGGATAATCGCCGTGGGCACGACTTCCCTAAGGGCCTTAGAGGCTTATACGAATGGTGTGAGAGAGGGTGCGACAAACTTATTCATTTATCCGGGTTACAAATTCAAATTAGTCAATTGCCTGCTGACGAATTTTCATCTGCCCAAAACCACACTTTTTATGCTCGTCTGCGCCTTTGGCGGCGAAGAGTTGATGAAAAAAGCGTATCAGCAAGCAGTTGATGATAAATACAGGTTTTATAGCTACGGCGATGCAATGTTGATAATTTGATATTTTGCTCTTTAGGGTGGTTGTTCGCGGCGCTCTAAAATTTTCTAATGCGCACTCACAACATCCTTCGGCAAAATATCTATAGCTAAAATCTCCATTCACGGATAAACTCGCCAGTGTCATTTAAGAATCAAGGGCTCGCGTAAGGTCTATAGTGAATGAGGAGAGGTAGAATGTTGATGCGGATAATAAAGCATAAATATTTTTTTCATATTGCGGCAATTGTAATTATTTTAGCCGTAACTGTTCTGTTTATTATTTTTAGCGGAACTTCGAATTAGAGAGATAAGTATGGCAGTATATTTTATTGTAGAAATAAAGACTAAGGACGAGAATAAAGAGGCTTACGCTAAGTACATTGAGCAAGTTCGTCCCATAATCGAGAAATATAAGGGCAGGTATTTGACTCGGTGCGGGAAAATCACTTCTATCTTTGGTAATTGGAATCCGGAAAGGATAATAATAATTGAATTCCTCTCGCAAGAGAATGTAAAAGAGTGGCTTAATTCTCCGGAATATAAGGGAATTGCAATATTAAGAGAGGCCTCTACGGTTACCAGGGCAATTATGGTGGAAGGAAAGGCTGAATAGATGAAAGAGAAAAAGATCGTTGCTTTAACGGTATCGGCCCTAATTATTATTACCATAGCCTGGACAGCGATATTTATTTTTAGAGGCGCGGCTGTTACCGGCTTGGCAGGAAAGATATTGCTTAAGGCAGGCAGGCCTTTGCAATTCGCCGGATATACTGTGTTGGTGGATAGAGTAGAGGGAAATAAGCTCTATGGCATAAAAGTCAGCAGCCAAAATAAGACACTTGAAGCAAAAAGCGGCGATTACATATATATACCGGAAAGAAATGCGATTAGATTTACTTTGGTTGATGGTGTAGCCGAGGATCACGATCCGGATATTCCTCAGAAACTTAATAGGTTGACGTTCCAGCAAACTATTTTTACGTTAAAATTGGAACCTAAGAATAAGTAAATGTTTGAATTAATTAAGCAGGATAAAAACAGCGGAGCGCGGTTAGGCAAAATTACTACCGAACACGGCGTAATTAACACGCCTGTTTTTATGCCGGTGGGCACGCATGCCACAATCAAGGGGCTTTATCCTAAAGATGTGGTAGACGCCGGCGCGGAGATCATGCTCTCTAACACTTATCATTTATTCTTGCGGCCGGGAATGGAAATTATCCGTAAATCCGGCGGTCTGCACAAATTTATGGCCTGGGATAGTCCTCTTCTTACTGATAGCGGCGGTTACCAAGTATTTAGTTTGGCGCTTTTAAGAAAGCTAAGCGATAAGGGGGTGGAATTTCAGTCGCATATCGACGGGTTTAAGCATTTTTTGACTCCGGAAGACGTAATTGATATCCAGCAGGTTTTAGGCTCGGATATAATGATGCCTTTGGATGAATGCGTGCATTATCCTTGCACTAAAGATCAGGCAGAAGTGGCTATGCAACGCACGCTTAACTGGGCCAAACGTTCATTTAAACATAAAAATGAACATAAAAAACACAGTCCTGCCAAAAAACAATTTTTATTTGGTATTGTGCAGGGAGCTACTTACGAAGATTTACGTTCGGAATGCGCCAGGGAATTGACTGATATTGACTTCGATGGCTTTAGCATCGGAGGTGTTTCGGTTGGCGAACCCAGCGATTTAATCTATAATATATTAGATTACACCGCGAAATTGCTTCCGCAGGATAAGCCGCGTTATGCTATGGGTATAGGCTACCCGCAGGATATAATTGAAGCAGTCCAGCGGGGCGTGGATATGTTTGATTGTGTGGTGCCTACCCGTTACGGCAGGAATGGCACTGCTTTTACCTCTACCGGAAAGATCGTCATTAAAAACGCGCCTTTCGCCGAAGATTTTCGGCCGCTCGACGATAAATGCGGCTGTTATTGTTGTAGGAATTTCAGCCGGGCGTATCTTCGTCATTTGTTTAACGCGCAGGAGATGTTGGGGTTGACGTTATTATCTCTACACAATGTGTATTTCTTTTTGGATTTGATGCGCAAAATACGCGAGGCAATTGCGGACAATAGTTTTGGCGAGTTCAAGAGAGAATTATTAGGTAACTATAATGGCGGGGAGGCAGTAGATAGCAGGCAGCATTTAGGGTAATCCTGCCTGCTATCTATTCTATAATGAGTTAAAACATGAGAATTGATATCATTACCATATTTCCTAAAATGTTTGAGCCAGTGTTAAATGAGTCCATTATGCATCGGGCTCAGGATAAGGGTAAGGCCGAGTTTCATATCCACGATTTAAGGGATTTTACCAAGGATAAGCATCATAAAGTGGATGATCGGGTTTTTGGAGGCGGTTCAGGTATGCTTTTATGCCCGGAACCAATTTTTGATGCAGTGGAACACGTAAAGTCAAAAGTCAAAAGTCAAAAGTCAAAAGTTATTTTATTATGCCCGCAAGGGAAAAAATTAAATCAAAAAATCGCTAAAAGATTAGTAAAATGCAAGCATTTGGTTTTAATCTGCGGGCATTATGAAGGTGTAGATGAAAGAGTGCGTGAGAAATTGGTGGATGAAGAGGTTTCCATTGGCGATTATGTCCTGACCGGAGGAGAGCTGGCGGCGATGGTTCTGGTGGATAGTATTGTGCGGCTTATCCCGGGGGTTTTGGGAGATAAAAATTCCTTGAATTTTGAGTCATTTGAAGGTAATCTATTAGAACATCCGCATTATACCCGGCCAGCAAATTTTCGGCGGATGAAAGTGCCGGAAATACTTCTTTCCGGAGATCATAAGAAAATTCAGGCTTGGAGAGAAAAAGAAGCGTTGAAAAGAACAAAACAGAGGCGGCCGGATCTGTTAAAACTAAAAAACAATGAGTAGGCACCCGAACTTATCGGATGGCTTGAGTGTTCGCTTGTGCTAGACACCCGGCCATATCGGATTGGCCGGTGTTCGCTTATGCGAAAGGAGAAACAAGTACAAATGGATAAAATTCAATTAGTTGAATCCCGATTCGTCAAAAAAGATATGCCTAAATTCGGCGTCGGAGATACGGTTAAAGTCTTAACCCGGATCCCCGAAGGCCCGGATAAGTTCCGCCTGCATCCTTTTGAGGGCGTGGTTATCTCTAAAGAAGGTTCAGGCGCAAGGGAGCATTTTACGGTGCGTAAGGTTTCTTACGGAGAGGGGATTGAACGCGTTTTCCCTCTTTATTCGCCAAGTATCGAACGCATCGAGCTTATCCGTTCCGGCAAGGTAAAAAGAGCTAAACTTTATTACCTAAGAGGTAAAGTTGGCAAGCGTGCCACCAAGATTGAAAGCAAGTAGGAAGAATAATCCGGATTTACTTTATTACGAGCGTTTACTTAAAGATAGGGGAAACGATTTAATTATCGGGGTAGATGAAGCCGGACGGGGGCCGCTCGCCGGGCCGGTGGTAGCAGCAGCAGTCGCTCTTAAGAGCGTAGATTTCGAAAACCGCATCGACGATTCCAAAAAATTAAACTTTAATATCCGCCAAAAGGCTTTTGAAGAAATCATCAGAAAATCGATATTCGGCATAAGCGTAGTTAACGAAAAAATAATCGACCGCATCAATATTTTGCAAGCTTCACGCCTGGCAATGCAGGAAGCTGTTGTTACTTTAACAAAAAAAATAGAAGGTCTTAGTCTTTTGAATGTTCATGTTATTGTTGACGGAAATATGTCTCTTAAGCTAGATTGGCCTTCTACCGATATTATTAAAGGCGACGCCAAGTCCAAAAGCATAGCGGCTGCCTCGATATTGGCCAAAGTTACCCGCGACCGGATTATGCAGGAATACGATTCAGTTTATCCGGAATACGGTTTTGCTCGGCATAAGGGGTATCCGACGCAGGAACATAGGGAAATCCTTAACCGGATTGGGCCGTCGGTAATTCACCGGAAGAGTTTTCATTGTGTCTAAAGATAGCTTGAGTTTAGGAATTTTATCCGAAGACAAAGCCGAAGGCTTTCTTAAAGCCAGCGGTTATAGGATTTTACGCAGGAATTACAGAACCAAATTAGGGGAAGTGGATATTATTGCCAAAGACAAAGATGTTTTTTGTTTTGTAGAGGTAAAAAGCCGCTCCAACGATAAATACGGACGAGGATTCGAAGCCATTTCGTTAAAAAAACAGGCGCAAATTTCCAAGGCGGCTTTAAATTTCTTAAAAGAAAATAAGTTACTGGATAAAAGCGCAAGGTTCGATGTGGTGTCGTTTGATTGTTCCAGTTCGGAACAAAAAATAACCCTGATCAAGAATGCGTTTGAGTTAGACAAAAGGTTTACCTATTAAAAATGTACAAAGACCAGTCATTAAAGAAATATCTGGATGATTTAGCGGCAAGGCTTGCAGCGCCGGGAGGCGGTTCGGCTGCCGCATTTGGCGCGGCGATGGGAGCTGCCTTGATCAGTATGGTGGTTAATTTTACCTTGGGCAATCCAAAATATGCCAAATATGAGAATGAGCTAAAGAATATCCTGCATAAATCCGAGAAACTAAAGGAGGAATTCTTAAGGCTAACTGACCTTGATGTTATTGCTTATCAGAGCAAGAATCCGCGGGATGCATTAAATACTCCTTTTATGGCCGCCCGCCTTTGCTGCGAAGGGATTAAGCTATGCCCGCCGCTTTTAAAAAAAGGCAATGCTAATTTGATTAGCGATGTGGCGGTGGCCGCTGTTTTTCTGGAAGGTAGTTTCTCAAGCGCTTATGTTAACGTCGAAATCAATTTAAAAACACTTGATGATAAAAAATTAACGCGGGCAATCAGGAAGGAATTGGATCAGAAGGCTAAATTGGTTAAAAAGATTAGATTAGCTACGGAGGAGAAAGTTGGCAAAGTTATTAGAGGGTAATCCGATTGCCGAGAAAATAAAAGAAGAGCTTAAGAAACAAGTGCAGCCTCTTAAGCCTAAACCGGTTTTAGCCAGTATTATGGTTGGAGAAAATGCTGGAGCAACCAGTTATGTTAAATCTCAAAGCAAGGCGGCCGAGAATTTAGGGATAGAATACCGTTTGTTGAAACTGCCGCAGGATATCGCGGAAGACGCTTTAGTCGACCTTATCCTTAAGCTAAACTCGGATAAGTTGGTTAATGGTATTATTGTTCAAATGCCTCTTCCGGCGGAAATCGATTATAAGAAGATAAGTCAGTTTATTCTGCCGGAGAAAGATATTGAAGGAATGCACCCGGCAAATATCGGAAAAATATTATTCGGAAAATCCGGCCTTATTCCCTGCACCGCGGCCAGTATAATGGAGTTGATTAATTCCAGCGGAACCGATTTATACGGCAGGGAAGTTGTGGTCGTGGGGCATAGCGAAATAGTTGGGAAGCCCTTAGCGCTTTTGTTGTTGGATAAATTCGCGACAGTTACGGTAACTCATATCGGAACAAGCAAAGCTCATAAACTGGAAGGGCATGTGAGGGCGGCAGAGATTTTGGTTGTAGCGGTGGGCAAAGCCGGATTAATCAAAGGAGGCTGGATTCAAGAAGGCGCCGTGGTTATAGATGCAGGGATAAACAAGGTTGGCGATAAAATTGTCGGTGATGTGGAGTTTGAGGAAGCAGAAAAGCGCGCTGCGTTTATTACGCCTGTTCCCGGAGGAGTCGGCCCGCTTACCGTTACCATGCTTATGCGTAACTTGATTGAGGCGGCGAAGTCGCAGCGGCAATAGATGAAAACCGTAATTTTATTGACTGTATCGAATGTATTTATGACCTTTGCCTGGTATGGCCATCTTAAATATAAGAATTCTCCGCTTTGGATTGTGGTTTTGATCAGCTGGCTGATTGCCTTTGCGGAATATTGTTTTCAGGTTCCCGCAAACAGAATCGGGCATTACCGTTATTCAGCGGCGCAGTTAAAGACAATACAGGAAGTAATAACTTTAGTTGTTTTTACAGTTTTCTCGCTGTTTTATCTGAAAGAAGAGTTTCGCTGGAACTATGCAGTAGGATTCGGACTGATTATTCTAGCGGTTTTTTTTATTTTTAAGAAATGGTAAATATGATTTTCAAAGAAAAATTACAATCGGGCAAGTTTATGGTGACTTCGGAGATTGGCCCTCCTAAAGGAATCGAGGTCAAGCAGCTTCTGGAGGATGTGGAATTGATTCATTCCCACGTTGATGCCATTAATGTTACAGACCTGCAGAGTTCAGTGATGCGGCTTGGGTCATTGGCGGTTTGTTCTCTTCTTAAACAGCGCGGTTTCGAGCCGATATATCAGTTAACCTGCCGCGACAGGAATCGCCTTGCCTTGCAGTCAGATATTTTATCCGCAGCAGCTTTAGGTATTGAAAACCTTTTGATTTTAACCGGAGACCATCCGGCATTAGGCGACCATCCGGAAGCCAAGCCTGTTTTTGATTTAGATTCAGTGCAATTGTTGCAGGTGGTAAAGAAGCTTCAGGAAGGAAGCGATATGAAGGGGAATAAATTGATCGGAAGAGCGCCGAAATTCTGTATGGGCGCTGTGGTCAATCCCGGCGCAGATCCTTTAGAACCGCAAATTTTAAAAATGGAGAAGAAAATCTCCGCCGGAGCGGAGTTTTTTCAGACCCAGGCAGTTTACGACGTGAAAATATTTGAAAATTTCCTGAGTAAAGCCAAACATTTAAAAACCAAGATTATTGCCGGAGTTGTTTTATTGAAATCAGCTGGTATGGCCCGCTATATGAACGAGAATGTTGCCGGAGTTTTTGTTCCGGATAATCTGATTAAAGAGATGGAAGAAGCGAAAGATAAAACAGCTCAATCAGTAGAAATCGCCTCCGGCCTGATTAAAGAATTAAGGCCGATGTGCAATGGAATCCACATTATGCCTATTGGTTGGAATAAGGTTGTGCCGTTGGTCTTAGAGGCGTCAGGATTATGAGCAACATAGTAATTATCGGAGCAACGGTTTCCAGCCACACAATTGCCTTGCGTTTAAGCGAGAGGCTGAGTAACAGCAATATCACCCTTGTTAGCGAGGAAGATTATCCCGCCTATGACCATCTTAAGCTTGCTGATTTTATCAGCGGCGTCGCATCTGAAAAGGATATGTTTTTGTGCGGCGAAGATTTTTACACAGAGCATAAGATTAATTTTTTGAAAAGCAAAAAAGCCTCGATACTTAATGTCCAGAAGAAATCGGTTTACTTTAAAGACAGGGGGAGCATTAACTACGATTTCTTGGTAATTGCTACCGGAAAAAGTCCGGTGTTGCCGGACATTCCCGGAGTAAGGAAAGACGGGGTTTACCGCCTGTATACCTTAGATGACGTAAAGGGGTTTCTTAAGCGTTACATCGCGGAGCCGGTTTGCATAGTTGGAGCAGATGTTTTTGCGTTAAAGATAGCCGAGGCAGTTACTGAAAAATATAAGGTTGAGGTAAAACTTTTGTCCTGCAGGGCTTTTGACCCCGGATTAGTCCCCAAGAATGTAGAAGTAATCAATGATTCTATTCAAGAAATAATCGGCGAAGGAGAGGCACAAGCGGTAAAATTGGCTTGCGGCAAGGCTATCGCGATTTCCGCAGTTTTATTTATGGATAATTATAAATCAAACATAGAATTCCTGAAGAATACCCAAGTAGCCGTAAAAGACGGCCTTGTGATTATCGACGATTATATGCAAACTACGGTAAAAAATATCTTTGCCTGCGGAAGTATAACCGGTAAGGATAGCGTAGTGGTTAGCATGATGCTTGCGGATAATGTTATTAGGCAGGCTCAGGGAGAGGTATGCCGGATATCTTAAGGCAATCAGGTGAAAAAGGAGAAGCGGCGGTATTGCGTCTTACAGGTGAATCCCTGGATAGGGTGATTGTAAAGCCGGGAAAACGGGCTCCAATTTCTTTTCCGGAAACGAACTATTATTTTCCTTTAATCAACGCTTTGCTTAATATTGAAGTTAAAACGTTAGAAGATTTATCTTCGGCGTTTGAAGAAATAAAATCCTTAAGTAAGGGCGGTGTAACCAAAACCGGTTTAGGTATTCCTTGTTTAGGCGGTATTTTGAATAAAGGTTTGGTTACCCTGCTTTGTGAGGAGATTTTGGCGGGCTTGGCGGTGATGAACCGCGAGCATCCTAAATCCGGAATCGGTTTTATCCCGGATAAAATACTGCGTTCTTTGGGGTTGCAGTTAGTTGATGGAAGGATAACCGGTATCGCGGTAATTTTAGGCCCGGCAAAAAATGAAGATGCAGCTGTAGAATTAATCCGTAATTTCCAGTCCAAGAGTGTCGTAAGCCTGTTGGCCGGTAATATTAAAGGTAATACTCTGCAAAAGCAGCTGGAAAGCAAAGACCTAGAGTTAGGTTTGGAAAATTATGTTGTTCCTTTAGGTGAAGATTATCTTTCGGCCATTTATGCGGTGAATTTTGCCGTGCGCGCTCCCTTGATTTACGGCGGATTTAAACCTGGGCAATGGGAAGGAATCGCGGATTATATCCGTAACCGTGTGCCGGCTTTTGTCCTGCTTTTAGGTTATGTTGATGAGGTTATTGCGGCAACCGGGCTTGGCGCTTTGGCCTTTGGCCTGCCGATTATTACGGATTTGGAGATTCCGCAGTTGGATAAAATCGATACCACTTTGTTTGAAGCTTTAGTTACTGAAAAAGATTACCATAAACTTCCTTCCAAGTGCCTGCTTACCCGGGGGATTAAAGTAAAAATGGCCGAAGTAGCCGTGCCTGTGCCTTATGCTGCTGCTTTTGAGGGAGAACGGGTTAGGAAGGAACAATTGCAGGTTGAGTTTGGCGGCAAGGCCAGCGTAGCCTTTGAATTCTTAAGCGTAAAAAAAGAAAATGAAGTTGATGATGGACAAGCGGAGGTAATCGGTCCGGATATTGATAATCTGCCGGCTGGAATAAAATCGCTGCCTTTAGCTATTATCGTCGATGTTTATGGCCGCAAAATGCAAAAGGATTTTGAACCGATTCTGGAGAGGCAGATTCATCGTTTTGTCAACTACGCTATGGGCATTATGCATGTAGGCCAGCGCGATATGAATTGGATAAGGATTAGCCAGGATGCTTTTAAAAAAGGTTTCCGGTTAAAGCATATCGGCGTTATCCTGCATGCGATGCTGCATCAGGAATATGGCGCTATTGTGGATAAGATTCAGGTTAAGTTTTATACAAAAGCCGAAGACGTGGATAAATTGCTGGCCGAGGCTAGAAAAGTTTTTGATGAGCGCGATGAACGCATAAGCGCAATGACGGATGAAAGCGTAGATACCTATTATTCCTGTTTATTGTGCCAGTCATTTGCCCCTAATCATGTCTGCATTGTTACTCCTGAGCGCCTAGGGCTTTGCGGCGCTTATTCCTGGTTGGATGCGAGAGCTTCTTTCGAGATTACGCCCACAGGGCCAAATCAACCTATTGTCAAAGGAGATATTCTTGACTCCAGATTAGGCCAGTGGGAGAACGTGAATAATTTTGTAAAGCAAAAATCGAATAAAACCATAGATAAGGTAAGTATGTATTCTTTGCTGGAATTTCCGCAATCATCCTGCGGCTGCTTTGAGTGCATCTTGGCGATTGTTCCGGAGGTAAACGGAGTAATGATTGTGCATCGGGATTTTCCCGGCATGACTCCTTCCGGGATGAGTTTTACTTCTTTGGCCGGCTCAGTCGGAGGGGGAGTGCAGACTCCGGGATTCCTCGGGGTAGGCAAACTATATATAATAAGCAAGAAATTCATTTCCGCCGAAGGCGGGCTTAAACGCTTGGTTTGGATGCCCAAGGAGCTTAAAGAATTATTGGGAGGCAGATTAAGGAAGCGTTGTGAAGAAATAGGCGAGCCGGATTTACTGGAGAAGATTGCCGATGAAACGATTGCTACGGCTTCCGATGATTTGCTGGCTTATCTGGAGAAGGTCAAACATCCGGTTATATCCCTTGGGCCATTAATGTAATTTTTCTCTTGACGGGAGTAATTTAATATATATAATAACACTTGATACATGCCAATCAATTTCCTCAAAGAAAACTTGAAAAAGATAACCCTTACAATTAGTGGCCTATTATTTCTATTCTCTTCCTATCTCTTTGCTGCGGATGAGATTGGTGGTGTAGTTTCGGACGAAGTATACAGCCTTTCAAGCCAAGCAAGAGTGTATCGCATTGAAGGTGTAAAATACCAGGATTTAGGAGATTTGGATTCGGCTTTGAAAATGTATCAAAAGGCTGTTCAGCTTGATCCGGCTTACCCGGTCGCTTACAATGATCTAGGTATAATTTATGAGGCTAAGGGCGATATTAGCCGCGCAGAAGAAAGCTACCTTCAGGCTTTAAAAATCGATCCCTTTCTTCTGGATGCCTATACTAATTTAGCTCTTTTATATGAAAATAAACGCGAATTGGAAAAAGCCGTTTATTATTGGGAGAAAAGGGTGGAATTGGGAAATCCGGATGACCCTTGGACCTTAAAAGCCCAGCAGCGCTTGCTGGATGTGCGTTTGGCCTTGTCCCGCGATCCCGCGGCGGAAGCCAGGCAAAGAGAAGCCGTTGCTTTGGTAAAAGAGGTTAGCGATAGCAAGAAAGCCGCCGCTGGCAAGGTAAAAACAAATAAGGATACGTCTAATCAGGGCGATGAAGAGAAATATTCTTTGGATATAGCAGAAGCCCAAGAATTCCTTAATAAAGACACAACGCAAAATAGCAACTATAATTTCTAGTTTCCTGCCAAAATTGCGCTCCTATTCTATTGATGGATAATAAAATATTATATTTAATAGACGCCACAGCTTTTTGTTACCGGGCTTTTTATGCCGTAAAAGGATTGTCCACTTCTTTTGGCCAGCCCACCGGAGCGATATACGGGTTTATAAATATGCTTAATAAGATCCTAAAGGAAAACAAGCCTGTTTATATAGCAGCTTGTTTCGATGTTTCCCGGGATACTTTTAGGTCTAAAAAATTCGCAGAATACAAAATACAGCGGCCGCCGATGCCCAATGATCTTTTTTCCCAGTTATCTTTCATTAAAGAGGTAACCTCCAATTATGGAATTAAGATTCTGCAGAAGGAAGGGTTTGAGGCGGATGATATAATCGCAACTTTGTCCAAAAAGGCCAAGGCAAAAGGAATGCGCACCGTAGTCGTTACTTCCGATAAAGATATGCTGCAGTTGGTGGATAAAGACATTGAAGTCTACAGCCCTTATAAAGATGAGGGGATAGTTTATGATGAAGATAAGGTAAGGGAACGTTTCGGGATTGGCCCTGAACAAATACCGGATTTAATAAGCCTGATGGGGGATGACGCGGATAATATCCCCGGGGTTCCCGGTATAGGCGAGAAAACCGCTTCAGCGCTTATTCGGGAATTTGGGTCGTTGGATAAATTATTGGCCGATTCCGATAGGATCAGTAAAGAAAAAATAAGACTGGCGATAAAAGAGAATATCCGGCAGATAAAACTGAACAAAGAGTTGTCTGTTTTAGCGGAAGATATTGATTTGGATTTCGGTCCGGAAGATTTGAAGATAGAGCAGGCCAACTTTAACGAGTTAGGCCGTTTATTCAAGCGGCTGGAGTTCAAGAAACTATTAAAAGGACTTAAGTTTGAGGGCGATGCGGTTTCTGATACGGAACCGGAAGATTGGGATAGTGGAGAGATGAAGAAATTCATTGAGTCCAAGGGCGAGCTATTCTTATACGGCGTCAGCTCCGGCAATTTAGCTTTTTATCATAATGGAAGATTTCTGCGTTTGGATAAAGAAACCCCGGAATTCAAGAACATACTAGTTGATTCCAGAGTAGGTAAAATCAGCCATGATCTGAAGAAAATAAAGGTCGCTTTGGCCAAGGAAGGTTTTGATATGGCCGGATTGTCTTTTGATACCATGATTGCCGCCTATCTTTTGAATCCTTCTCAGGCAAATTATAACCTGGATTCGCTGGCTTTGGATTATTTGGATAAGTTGCTCCCGGAAAAACTTTTTACGGTTCAGGAAGCATTGCGTTTGCTGGCGGAATTAAAACCAAAACTGGAGGAAGAGTTAAAACAGAAAAAACTCGACAAGCTTTTCTATGAAACCGAGATGCCTTTGGTTGAAGTTCTGGCCAGGATGGAGGAATTGGGGATAAAATTGGATTTGAAATTATTGAAGTCCCTTTCTCAGGAATTGGGAGAAAGACTGGAAAAACTGGTTAAGGATATTTATAGGGTTAGCGGGGTTGAATTCAATATAAATTCGCCTAAGCAGTTAGGGGTAGTTTTGTTCGAAAAACTTAAGCTGCCGGTCATCAAGAAGACAAAAACAGGCCCATCGACGGATGAAGATGTTTTGAGTAGATTGGCTGATAAGCATAAACTGCCGGCGATTTTGCTTGAGTATCGCCAACTGACTAAGTTGAAAACTACCTATGTTGATGTATTGCCCCAATTGGCGGATAAGGATACCTCTAGAATCCACACTTCTTTTAACCAGACAGGAACTGAAACCGGCAGATTGAGTTCCAGCAATCCCAATCTGCAAAATATACCTATAAAAACGGATATCGGAGCTAAAATCCGTAAGGCAATTATAGCCGGGGGTAAAAATAATTATCTTGTTTCCGGAGATTATTCGCAGATAGATTTAAGGGTTCTGGCGCATTTAAGCGCAGACGAATGCCTGGTTTCTGCCTTTAGAAAAGGCATGGACATCCATAAGGCGACCGCGGCCTTAATTTATGGCGTGGGAGAAAAAGATGTAAACGATGAAATGCGCGATAGGGCTAAAAGAGTTAATTTCGGCATCGTTTATGGTTTAACCTCTTACGGCCTGGCCCGCGATTTAAATGTAGGATTTGAGGAAGCGCAAAGTTTTATCGACGCTTATTTCGCCCGCTATCCGGGGGTAAAAGAATATATCGAAAAACAAATCAAGCTTGCCCGAAAAGACGGTTTTGTTACGACGATTCTGGGCAGAAGAAGATATATCCCTGAAATTAACAGTAAGAATCAGGGTGTAAGGCAGTTCGCCGAAAGGCAGGCAGTGAATACTCCTATTCAGGGTTCAGCTTCGGATTTGATTAAACTGGCCATGATCAGCATAGACAGGGAAATCCGGAAAAGCGAATTGAAATCGAGGATAGTTTTACAGATTCACGATGAACTATTATTTGATTTACCTAAAGATGAATTGCACACTTTGGTAAGTTTGGCCCGGGAGAGAATGGAGAATGTGTTAAAATTAGACGTGCCAATCAAAGTGGACATAAAAAAGGGTTGTAATTGGTTGGAAATGGAGGAGATTGAATGAAAATAGTAATGTGCGCTTCGGAAGTAGTCCCTTTTGCTAAAACCGGAGGATTGGCGGATGTGGCCGGAGCATTGCCGCTGGCATTGGAAAAAGAAGGCCAGGAGGTAATTATAATTATGCCGCGTTATAAGGAAATAGACGCAGCTAAATTTAATCTTAAACCAGCGAAACCCGGAATTTTGAGCGGGACAACAGGAAAAAAGATAAAAGTTTATTTTATTGAAAACGAAGGTTATTTTAACCGCAACGGCCTGTATGGAGATAAGAATGGTGACCATCCGGATAACTTAGAGCGATTTTCTTTTTATTGCCGCAAGGCCCTGGATTTATTAAAAGATATTGATTTTAAGCCGGATATTATTCATTGTCATGACTGGCAGTCGTCCCTGATCCCGGTTTTCTTAAAGACAATTTATGCCAAAGATGCTTTCTATAGAAAGATCCACACAGTTCTGACTATTCATAATATTGGTTATCAGGGCCTTTTTCCTAAGGATGAATTCCCCAAGCTTGGCCTTGATTGGAACTTGTTTAATATGGAAGGGCTGGAGTTTTACGGCAAGGTAAACATTCTTAAGGGAGGTATGGTTTTTGCGGATGCCATCAATACGGTCAGCCCTACTTACGCCAAAGAAATCCAGACTAAAGAGTTCGGTTTTGGCTTGGAAGGAGTATTGAATAAGCGCAAGGACTCGGTTTTCGGGATCTTAAACGGTTTAGATTATGATATCTGGAATCCGGAAGCGGATAAATTCATCGCCAAGAATTTTTCAAGCAGCGATTCTTGCGGAAAAGGAAAGGACAAAGAAGATTTGGAAGCGCTTTGCAAGCTTCCGTTAAAGAAAGATGTGCCTTTATTCGGGATCGTTTCGAGGCTGGCCGAGCAAAAAGGGTTTGATATTCTTGCCGAAGGCATTGATGATATATGCAAAATGGGTATTCAAATGGTTATTTTAGGGACAGGCGACCAGAAGTATCATGATGTTATGCAAGGTATGGTTGCTAAATACCCCAAAGTAATATCCCTGAACTTGAAATTCGACGACGTCTTAGCGCATAAGATTTACGCTGGAAGCGACATTTTTCTTATGCCTTCAAGATATGAACCTTGTGGTTTAGGCCAATTAATCAGCTTGCGTTATGGCACTATTCCGCTTGTATTTAAGACAGGCGGGCTTGCCGATACGGTAAATTCCGCTAACGGGTTTATTTTTGACAGTTATTCAAAAGCGGACTTAGCCAAGACGATAAAAAAATCGATAGCGGCTTTTAAGAAAAAAACAAGTTGGAGCAAATTGATGTATAAGGCCATGAAATGCAACTTTTCTTGGGAAGCCTCAGCCAAAAAGTATCTGGATTTGTATGCCAAAGCAAAAGCAAAGAAATAAAATCGTAATCGGGTTAACCGGAAATTTTGGGAGCGGAAAAAGCACTATCGCAAGAATCTTTTCTGCTTATGGGTCTAAGATTATCGATGCCGATGAGATAGCGCATAGTTGTTTTAGCCGAAAAAATAAAGTTTACAAGAAAACAATTTCTATGTTTGGCGCTAAAATTCTTACTCCGGATAAGAACATTGACCGGCATAAGCTCGCAAGAATTGTTTTTAATGACAAGAAGCTTTTAGGAAAATTGAATAGTATAGTTCATCCTGAAGTAATCCGGATTATAAAATCAAAGATTAACAGCAAAAAGAAAGGAGTGATTGTTTTGGACGCGCCTTTATTGCTGGAGGCAGGTTTGAGGAATATGGTAGACAGGCTGCTTGTGGCAGAGGTAACCAGGGACACCCGGATTAAGCGCCTGTTGGGGAAAAGGTCCTTAAGCAGGATGGATATCGCAAAGAGAATAAGATTTCAAATTCCCGATAACGCCAAAGCGCGTTTAGCGGATTTTATTATAGATAATAACGGCAGTTTGGCGGAAACAAGAAAACAGGTGAAAGAATTGATAATGAAATTAACCCTTCGTCCTTCGGGACTCGGGGTCAATTTTCTACCCCGTAAAAAACGGGAAAATTGAGGAGGCAGTTGTGGAAAAGTTAGATATAAAGAATTTAAAAGATATGAAAATAACTGAGCTTAACAAATTAGCCAAAGAGCTAAATGCTAACGGTACCAGTGGCCTAAAAAAGCAGGATTTGATCTTCAAGATATTGCAGGCTCAGGCGGAGAAAGAAGGGCTGATGTTCGGGGAAGGCGTTTTGGAGATTTTACCCGAAGGATTCGGTTTTTTAAGGAGCCCGAATTACAATTATCTTCCCTGTCCGGACGATATTTATATTTCACCTTCGCAGATAAGAAAGTTTGATTTAAGGACCGGAGATACGGTTTCCGGACAGATTCGTCCGCCTAAAGAAGGTGAAAAGTATTTTGCTTTGCTTAAAGTTGAAGCTGTAAATTTCGAGAACCCGGAAGAAGTTAAAGAGAAGGTTCTTTTCGATAATCTTACTCCGGTTTATCCTAAAGAGGCATTTAACCTGGAGACCAAGCCCGATGAAATATCTATGCGCATAATGAGCCTGCTTGCGCCTATCGGCAAGGGCCAGCGCGGTTTAATTGTTGCTCAACCTTATAGCGGCAAGACCGTGCTTTTACAAAAGCTGGCTAATGCCATAACCACGAATAATCCGGATGTAGTCATGATTGTCCTTTTGATCGATGAGCGCCCGGAAGAAGTTACGGATATGCAGCGTCACGTTAAAGGCGAAGTCATATCTTCTACGTTTGATGAGCCGCCGGAAAGACATATACAGGTAGCTGAAATCGTTATGGAAAAAGCCAAGAGACTGGTTGAACACAAACGCGATGTGGTGGTATTATTAGATAGTATTACGCGTCTGGCTCGGGCCTACAACTCGGTTGTGCCGCATAGCGGCAAGGTTCTATCAGGCGGTATCGATTCTAACGCACTGCAAAAGCCAAAGAGATTTTTTGGGGCGGCACGAGCGGTTGAAGAAGGCGGAAGCCTTACGATTATTGCCACAGCCCTTGTAGATACAGGAAGCCGAATGGATGAAGTTATATTCGAAGAGTTTAAGGGTACCGGTAACATGGAAACCCAGCTTGACCGTAATCTCTTCCAGCGCAGGATCTATCCGGCAATTGATATCAAGCGTTCAAATACGCGGCATGAGGAGCTGTTGGTTAAACCCGACGTATTGCAGAAGACCTGGATTTTACGCAAAGTGCTCAATGAATTGAATAACGTTGAAGCGATGGAACTCTTAATCGAGAAATTAGGCAAGACCAAGAATAACGAAGAGTTTTTGAATAGTATGAATCATTAGCAGAATTGAAAGTTTAATGTCAAATAACGAAATTCAAAGTCCAAAATAAATCCAAAACTCAAATGTCAAAATCCAAAACTAGGGTTTTGTCATTTGGTATCTGTCATTTAGATTTATTTTTGAATTTTGGGCTTTGACCTTTGATATTAGCGATTTTTACATTTTAACCCCAATTTAAAAGGAGGATTCAAATGAAAGACAAGGTACATCCCAACTACAAAGAAGCTACGATTGTTTGCGCTTGCGGCGAAACAGTGCATACCCGCTCAACTAAGCAGGCAATCAGGGTAGAGATTTGTTCAAAGTGCCATCCGTTCTTTACCGGAAAGCAGAAATTCGTTGATTCTGCCGGGCGCGTAGATAAGTTTATCAAGAAATACGGCAAGCAAAAATGACAAATGTCAAAATTCAAAATCCAAAATAAATCCAAAACTCAAATGTCAAAATCTAAAACTAAAGTTTTGTCATTTGGATTTTGTTATTTGAATTTATTTTGAATTTTGTGCTTTGGTATTTGACATTAAATAATCATGCTTAATAAACTCGAAAAATTAGAATCTCGATACCAGGAATTAGAAAAATTACTATCCTCTCCTGAGGTGCTTAGTGACCGCGATAAGTCCAATAAGCTGGCTAAGGAGCTCTCGGATTTAAAAGAGCCGGTTTCATTGTTTCGTGAGCAGAAGCGGATTTCGAAGGAGATTCAGGAGTTGGAACTTGTCTCTGGAGAGAAGCACGACAAAGAGTTTTTAGAGTTAGCTAAGCTGGAGTTGGAAGACCTTAGGTTAAAGCTCAAAGATATCGAGGGAAAGATAAAAGAAGCTTTTACCGAAAAAGATAAAGACGCCGGCCGCGATATAATCGTAGAAATCCGGCAGGGTACAGGAGGGGATGAGGCTGGACTTTTTGCCGCAGATCTTTACCGGATGTACTCGAAATACGCCGCAAGCAAAGGCTGGTTAATGGAATTGATGTCGGCGGCTACCAATGAATCCGGTGGATTCAAAGAAGTATCTTTTGGCGTAAAAGGTAAAGACGCTTATAGTCGGTTGAAGTTTGAGAGCGGAGTGCATCGCGTGCAACGCGTGCCTACGACTGAGGCCCAGGGAAGAATACATACCTCCACCGCGACTGTTGCGGTTTTGGTTGAACCAGAAGAAGTGGATTTAGTGATTGAGCCTAATGACTTAAGGATTGATACGTACCGCTCAAGCGGCCCCGGCGGCCAGCATATGCAGAAAACCGATTCAGCTGTGCGGATTACGCATATTCCCAGCGGAGTAGTGGTTGCTTGCCAGGATGAACGTTCTCAGCTGAAGAATAAAAATAAGGCAATGCGAGTCTTGCGCGCCAAGCTCTTGGATGCTAAAAGAGAGGCTGAATCAAAAAGGCTTTCCAAAGAAAGAAAATCCCAGATTGGTTCAGGAGATAGAAGCGAGAAGATCCGCACTTATAATTTCCCGGATAGGCGGGTTACGGATCATCGCATAAATTTTACCACTCACCAATTGGAATCCATACTTGAGGGTGAGTTTGATGAAATTTCCGACGCCTTGATTAAGGCGGAGAAAGAAGCCAGGCAAAAGGCGCAAAATGAATGAAACAGAGTTATTGTTTAGCGAAGTTTTAGGCTGCGATAGAACTGCGTTATATTTAGATAAAGCTAAAATCCTGGATCAGGATAAGCTTGCGCTTATTTCATCCGTTTTAAAGAGGAGAATAAAGGGAGAGCCTATCCAGTATATATTGGGAAAAACTGAATTTATGGCTTTAAAGTTAAAAGTAAATCGAGATGTCCTTATTCCTCGTCCCGAGACAGAAATTCTGGTTGAGACAACGCTGAAATATGCTGATAAAATAAGGCAGGCAGAGATCTTGGATTTAGGGACGGGATCAGGCTGCATAGCTATATCTTTGGGCAAAAGACTGGTGAATGCGAAGATAGACGCTATTGATATTTCAGATAAGGCTTTGGCAGTAGCCGAAGAAAATGCAGGGTTAAACGGCGTAAAGATTGATTTTATCCGGAGCGATTTATTCGATTCGCTGGGTAATAGGGAATATGATATAATTGTCAGCAATCCTCCTTATATTGCGGACGATGAAATAGGGAGATTACAACCGGAATTACAATTTGAGCCAAGAGTAGCTTTAAGCGCAGGGGTTGACGGATTGGATTTTTACCGCCGTATAAGCTTGAAAGCAGCCGGCCACTTAAAAAAAGACGGTTTATTGATTATGGAAATTGGTTTTGGGCAGAGGCTTGGCATAGAAAAGATATTTCTGGATTCAAGGGCATTCAAAATAACGGAAGCAATTAAAGATTATAGTAATATAGATAGAGTAATAGTAGCGCAAAAGATTTAATTCCAAATATCCAAGTCCCAATGTTGAATGAAATCCCAATATTACAATGTCCCAATTGGGAATTGTTAGTTGAATCATTCATTAGTCATGGAGATTTGGTGATTGGGTATTAAGGAGAAAAATGGATAAATTGATTATTGAGGGCGGTGTAAAACTTAAAGGCGAAGTTACAATCTCAGGGGCAAAGAATGCTGCTCTACCTATATTGGCGGCTACCCTTCTTACTGATGACGCTTGTGTAATCAAGGGCGTTCCGGATTTACGCGATACCAACACAATGGTCAAGATACTGCGTTCATTAGGAAAAGATGCGGATTTGGAGAAGGGAATAGTTTCGGTAAGCAATCTTAAAAAAATAAATTACGTTGCGGATTATAAACTGGTTTCAACTATGCGCGCGTCTTTTTGTGTTTTGGGACCGCTTTTAGGGAAGCTCAAGAAAGCGAAGGTTTCTCTCCCTGGAGGCTGCGTTATCGGAGTTCGGCCGGTTGACCTGCATCTAAAAGGAATAAAGGCTTTGGGCGCCGATGTCAGCGTCGATTCCGGTTACGTAATTGCCAAAGCTTCGGAATTAAAGGGTAAACATATTTATTTAGGCGGGGTTTATGGTTCATCTGTTTTAGCCACGGATAACGTGATGATGGCTGCGGTGTTAGCTGAAGGTAAAACTGTGATTGAATCGGCAGCCTGCGAGCCCGAGGTAGAGGATTTAGCGGAATTTCTGATTAAGATGGGAGCTAAAATCAAAGGGCACGGCACTCCTATAATCGAAATAGAGGGCGTAAGGCATTTGCATGGCGCTACCCACACGATTATCCCGGATAGGATTGAAGCCGGCACAATGATGCTGGCCGCTTTAGCTACCAAAGGAGATATTCTTATAAGAAATGTTTTATATAAACATTTAGGAGCGCTTATTGACAGGCTGGAAGAAGCAGGCGCGCCTATTGTTAAGACGGATAATTCCATACATATGCGCTATAAAAAATCGCTTAATGCTATAAATATAAATACGCTTCCGTATCCGGGTTTTCCCACTGATATGCAGGCTCAGATGATGGCGCTTATGAGCATAACTCCCGGAATAAGTCTTATTAACGAAAAAATATATCCGGATAGATTTATGCATGTCGCCGAGCTTAACCGTATGGGAGCGCGTATTCAAAGAGAGGGTCCGCATGCCATTGTTGAAGGCGTAGAAGCTCTTTCCGGAGCTCCGGTAATGGCTTCGGATTTACGCGCCTCCGCTTGTTTAGTTCTTGCCGGTTTGGCCGCAGAAGGTAAGACTTCCATATCAAGAATTTATCATTTGGAACGCGGATACGAAAATATCGAGGAAAAACTGGAAAAATTAGGAGCTAAGATTTGGAGAGAGAAAGAATAATAAGCTAATGACAAATGACAAAATTCGAAATCCAAAATAAATCTAAAACCCCAAATGTCAAAATCCAAAACCAGGGTTTTGTCATTTGGTATTTGTCATTTAAATTTATTTTGAATTTTGGGCTTTGACCTTTGTCATTAATAGTTTTGTTTTTTTGAATCTTAGATTGTGGTTTTGACTTTTGTGTCTTAACTCTTGAGTTGGATTTAAAAGGGGTATAAATATGATTATAATGATTGATAATTACGACTCTTTTACCTATAACCTGGTGCAATATTTGGGTTCGCTTCGTCAAGAGGTAAAAGTTTTCCGTAATGATAAGATTACGCTTGAGCAAATAATTAAATTGTCTCCCGAAAAAATCGTTATTTCTCCTGGCCCAGGACGCCCCGAAGAAGCCGGGATATCCTGTGAAGTGATAAAAACATTAGCCGGCAGAATTCCTATTCTGGGAGTTTGTCTCGGACATCAGGCTATAGGGTATACTTACGGAGGCAAGATTGTTAATGCCAGGAAACTTATGCATGGTAAAACTTCTATGATTTACCACAACAACCGGGATATATTTAAGGGCCTCCCTAATCCTTTTGAAGCAACGCGGTATCATTCTTTGCTCGTAGATAGAAGCAGTTTGCCCGAATCGCTGGAAATAACTGCTTGGACCAAAGAGAAAGAAATTATGGGGTTGAAACATAAAAAGTATCTTCTTTGGGGAGTGCAATTTCATCCCGAATCCATTCTGACAAAATGTGGTATGGATATTTTAGCTAACTTTGTTAATTTATGAGTATAAATAGATTGATAAGCAAGCTTATCGCCAAAAATGATCTTGGCGCCAAAGAAATGCAGGAAGTGATGGACGATATATTGAGCGGGAAAGCCAAAACTCCCGAGATCGTCGAATTTCTTACCTATTTAAATATCAAGGGAGAAACGGTCGATGAGATTACCGTTGCAGCTGAAGCAATGCTGAAATATGTTGATCCGATTATGGTGGATAAGTCAAATATACTGGATACTTGCGGGACAGGCGGGGATAAATTGGGCACGTTTAATATTTCAACTGTCAGTGCTTTTGTAGCTTCAGGGGCAGGGGTTGTAGTGGCCAAACACGGCAATCGTTCTGTTTCGAGTATTTGCGGAAGCGCGGATATTCTGGAGGCTTTGGGCGTAAACATAAATATGGATAGGGATAAAATCAAAAAAAGCTTAGAAGAGATAGGAATTGCTTTTTTGTTTGCTCCGAATATGCACCGGGCTATGAAAAACGTGATGCCTGCGCGTAAGCAGATTGTCGGAAAAACAATTTTTAATATTCTCGGCCCGCTCACTAATCCTGCCCGGGCCACAAATCAACTAATCGGAGTTTATTCCGCTAAGTGGGTTCCTGTTTTGACGCGCGTCTTGGATAATCTGGGCTCTAAACACGTTTTAGTCGTGCATGGAAGCGATGGTTTGGATGAAGTTACTAATACAGGCAAAACCTTTGTTTCCGAACTGAATCGCGGTGAGATAAAAAACTATGAAATAGGCCCGGAGGATTTCGGGTTTAAGCGCGCCCGTATCGAAGACCTATCCGGCGGGAGTTTATTTGATAATGTGCAGATAGTCCAGGGCATTTTGGATGGTAAAGACGGTTTTAGGCGCGATATAGTATTGTTGAATGCCGGGTGCGCTATATATGCCGCAGATAAAGCCGTTTCGATTAAAGAAGGGATAAAATTTGCCGCACAGTCGATTGATAGTAAGGCAGCGTTAAGAAAGTTGGAATTATTAAAGGAGTATTCGAGGTAATGGCAAAGACGGATATTTTAAAAGAAATTATCGCAAAAAAAAAGGAACGTTTAATTCTGGCCAAGCAGCAGTTTCCCGAAGAAGAATTAAGGGCCAAGGTGCAGGGTATTGCGCCGGCGCGTAAGTTTATTGAAGCTATAAATAAGCCTCGCCAGATTTCTCTGATTGCCGAGATAAAGAAGGCATCGCCTTCCGAAGGGGTGATTCGTCAGGATTTCAGTTATATGGATATCGCCCGGGCTTATCAGGATGCCGGAGCGCAGGCGGTGTCGGTTTTAACCGAAGAGGATTATTTTCAAGGGAGCCTCGCGTATATCAATGAGATAAAAAATATCGTTGAGCTTCCCGTATTGCGAAAGGATTTTATAATTGATCCGTATCAGATTTACGAATCCCGTTTTTACGGGGCCGACGCCATACTGCTTATAGCCGGTTTACTCACGCAGAATGAGATAACTGAGTTTGCGGCTTTAGCTAGCGAGTTGAGTATGGATGTTTTGGTTGAGGTTCATGACGAAAAAGAGTTAAAGAAGGTATTGAAATTAAAGGGGATTCCGCTTATCGGGATAAATAACCGTAATCTGCACACTCTTGAAGTTGACCTTAAGACCACCGAAAGATTGTATACCTTGATTCCTAGGGATAGGACTGTAGTGGTAGAAAGCGGATTGAGGACTTACCAGGATATTTTGTTCCTGAAGATTTTAGGAGTCAATGCGGTTTTGGTCGGTACGGTCTTTATGCGGGCAGAAAACATTGCCGGTAAAGTTGAAGAGTTGATGGGATGGTAATGGTTTTTGTATGGTTAAAGTAAAGATATGCGGGATAACTAATCTAGAAGACGCGTTAGCCAGTTTTTTCAGCGGAGCCAACGCCATCGGTTTTGTATTCTACAAAAAAAGCCCCCGTTACATTGATCCGTCAAAGGCAAGGAATATTTCATATATCCTTCCTAAAGAGATTTTCAAAGCCGGTGTATTTGTTGATGAAAAGGAAAAAACAGTAAAAAAGATAGCCAGGCTTTGCAATCTGGATATGCTGCAATTTCACGGCAGCGAATCAGCTAAGTATTGCGAGAAATTCAAAGGTTACAAAGTTATCAAAGCCTTTCGGGTCAACAAAGAAATTAATTTAGAAGAGATATCGAAATACAAGGTTTTTGGTTATCTGTTCGATACTTTTTCCAAGAATAAATCCGGCGGCACAGGAAAAAAGTTTAACTGGAATTTATTGAAGAATACGGATAAAATAAAGGGTCAGGTTTTTTTGTCCGGAGGGTTAACCAGCGTGAATGTAAAAAGCGCTATAAATAAACTTCATCCGGATTGGCTGGATGTTTCCAGCTCCGTGGAATATAGGCCCGGTAAAAAGAATCATCAAAAGATTCTAAGGTTTATTGAGGTGACCAGATGAAAAAATGCCCGTATTGCGCCGAAGAAATTCAGGATGAAGCGTTAAAATGCAAGCATTGCGGAGAATTCTTGAAGAAAAAGAAGAAGTGGGTTAATTGTCTTTTGGGCTGCCTGATTGGTTTTATCGCGTTTATAATCTTGATAAATCTTTTTGCGGCTTTAGCCTTTATTTTAATCAAGGCAATATTTTATTCAGTGTTTTACCCGTTAGGCCATAATCTGCAGGCGTTCCCCGCTCCTAGCCTGGGAGGGCCGATATGGAATGACCTAATCGAGGGCGTAAAGATATTTTGGGAGAGGGTTACTTTATAAATGAGGAATTTACCGGATAGATTCGGGCATTTTGCGGAATTTGGCGGCAGGTTTGTGCCGGAAACGCTTATTTTTGCGCTTGACGAGCTGGAAAAGGAATATAAAAAGGCAAAGTCTGACAAAAAATTCCATGCCGAGTTAACTTATTATTTAAATGAATATGCCGGCAGGCCAACGCCGCTGTATTTTGCCAAGAAATTGAGCAGCTATTTAGGTATTGATAAGGTGTATCTTAAGAGGGAAGATCTTTTGCATACCGGCGCGCATAAAATCAATAATACTTTAGGGCAGGCGCTTCTTTGTCTGAGAATGAAAAAGCCGCGGGTGATTGCTGAGACCGGCGCCGGACAGCACGGCGTTGCCACTGCCACAGTTGCCGCTCTTTTTGGGTTAAAGTGTGATATCTATATGGGGAAAGAGGATATGCTCCGGCAGGCGCCGAATGTTTTCCGTATGCAGTTGTTGGGCGCAAAAGTTATTCCGGTTGAAAGCGGCTCCCAGACTTTAAAGGACGCGATGACTGAAGCGTTGCGCGACTGGGTAACTAATGTGCGCGATACGCATTATATAATCGGGACCGTTGCCGGACCGCACCCCTATCCTGCGCTGGTGAGAGATTTTCAGTCGGTTATCGGAAAGGAAACCGGGCTCCAGCTCAAGAAAAAAGGGATTAATTTACCGGATTATTTGGTTGCTTGTGTTGGCGGAGGAAGCAACGCGTTGGGTTTATTCTACCCATTTTTTAATGATAAAAAAGTAAAGCTGGTAGGGGTAGAGGCAGGAGGTAAAAGTCTGTCTGCCGGAAATCACGCCGCTACTTTAGTAAAAGGAGATATTGGCGTCCTGCACGGATCAAAATCGGGGCTCCTTGAGGATAGATTCGGCCAGGTGAATCTTACCCATTCAATATCCGCCGGGCTCGATTATCCGGGTGTTGGCCCGGAACACGCTTATTACAAAAAAATCGGACGGGCCCAATATGTTTCAGTGAATGATAAAGAAGCCTTGGAAGGATTTAACTTGCTCTCTAAACTAGAAGGAATAATCCCGGCTTTAGAATCATCTCACGCTATCGCGTACTTAAAGAAATTAGCGGGAAAAATCAACAGGAAATCAACTGTTGTAGTTTGTCTTTCCGGCAGGGGAGATAAGGATTTGGGAATAGTTACCAAGGGTAAAATATGAGCCGTATCGATAGGAAATTTAAGGAATTAAAGAAAATCAACAAGAAGGCTTTTATTGCTTTTGTCACCGCGGGTTTTCCAAGCCTAAGCGTAACTGAAAAGCTTATCTATGAACTTGATAGAATCGGAGTGGATATTTTGGAGTTAGGCGTTCCTTTTTCCGATCCTATGGCTGATGGTCCGGTGATTCAGGAGGCTTCCCAGGAAGCCCTTAGGAAGAATACGCATCTAGTTGATATATTGAAATTGGTTAAGAAGGCGCGTAAAGATGTGAATATGCCAATTTGCCTTATGACTTATTACAACCCTATATTTTGTTTTCCGGAAAAACAATTTATAGCTAAGGCTAAAGAGTCCGGAGTGGATGGCTTGATTGTTCCGGATCTTCCTCCGGAAGAGGGAAAGAGTTTTGTTCAGGCGGCTAAGACAGCGGGGTTAGACACAATATTTTTTCTTTCTCCGACCAGCAGCGTAAAAAGAATAAAGCTTGTCTCGAAAGTTTCCAGCGGATTCATTTATTATATTTCTTTAACCGGCGTTACGGGTGAGCGTAGGGAACTCTCCGGAGATATCCGTAAAAACATTAACCTGATTAAGCAATATACCAGAAAGCCGGTTTGCGTGGGCTTTGGAGTGTCAACTCCCGGTCAAGCCCGGGAAATCCGGAGTTTTAGCGACGGAGTTATTATCGGAAGCGCTATTGTGAAAAAGATAAAAGAGAACCTAGGTTCAGCTAGTTTAGTAAAGAAGGTAAGTGATTTTGTAAAAAGGCTGAAGGCAGGTTAAATTACAAATGACAAAATCCAAAGCACAAAATAAATCTAAAATCAAAATGACAAATATCAAAACAAAGGTTTTGTCATTTAAAATTTTACATTTAAGTTTATTTTGAATTTTGAGCTTCGTCATTTGACATTAAAAGGATATGTATAAAAAGACCGTATTAAATAATGGTTTAAAAATTATCAGCCATAGTATGCCTAGCCGCGAGTCAGTAGCGCTTGGCATATGGATAAATGTGGGAGGCAGGTATGAGAAGCCGGGCAATAAGGGTATTGCACACTTTTTAGAGCACCTTTTATTTAAAGGCACAAAAAAATACTCCTGCCGTAAACTTAAGGAGTCAATTGAGGGAATAGGCGGTTCGTTGAACGGTTTTACTTCTGAGGAATCCACTTGTTATCTGGTTAAGGTTCCTGCTGCCCATATAAATACCGGTTTAGGGATTTTATCGGATATGGTGATAAATCCCACCTTGCCTTCCACTGAAATTGAAAAGGAAAAAACGGTTATCCTGGAAGAGCTGAAGATGTATCGGGATCTTCCTCAAAGTTATGTATATGAGCTGTTGGATGAATTGCTTTGGCCGGATCAGCCTCTGGGAGAACCGATAATCGGCACAGTTGAATCCGTGAACAATATTGGCCGTAAGCAGTTATCGGATTTTCGGCAAAAACATTATACTGCTTCTAATATCGTGGTGAGCGCCTGTGGTAATCTTGATTATGGTAAATTAGAACACGCCGTAAAAGAAATATTCTCCGGTTTTAAGCGGGAAAAAACCAATATTTTTCTTGCGGTAAAGGAAGCGCAAGGGGAGCCACGTTTAAAAGTCTTTCTTAAGGACACCGAGCAAACCCATATGGCCTTAGGTTTTAAAAGTTTTAAGAGAGACCATCCATTGAAGCACGCTCAGGGCCTCCTCCATGTAATATTGGGAGCGAATATGTCCAGCCGGCTTTTTAATGAGTTGAGGGAGAAGCGCGGGCTAGCCTATGAAATAGGGACAATCATTAAGCGTTTCCAGGATACGGGCGCTTTTATCGTGCATGCCGGAATTGATAATAGTAAGGTTTTTGAATCGATCAAATTGATTTTAAATGAGTTAAATAAGATTAAAGGAAATATGGTAACCGACGCCGAACTTAAGCGCGCCAAGGAGTTTTATATTGGCCAACTCAAGCTGGCGCTGGAGGATACCCTGGAGTATATGCTTTGGATAGGGGAAAGCACTCTTTTGGCGGACAAAACCTTTTCTTTGGAGGAGATTATTGCTGAAGTCAACTCTGTGGATAAAACAGCTATACGTAAAACCGCGCGCAAGATATTTAATACTAAAAATATCAATTTAAGTCTTATCGGTCCATTAAAAGGGATGGAAGAGAAGATACGTTTGTCTCTTTGCCAAATAGAGTAGGGAATGGGAATCGTAGGCACAATAGTTTTATTTTTGATTTTGGCCGCTTTCTCTTTTTTCTTTGCCATATCCGAGACTTCGGTTATAGCCCTAAGCAAGATCCGACTGCGCCATATGGTTTCTAAAGGTATAAAAAGGGCCAAGGATATTCAAACTCTGACCGTCAAGATGGATAGATTTATCGCCGCTATCCTTGTGGGAAATAATTTTGTGAATACCGCGATGTCCGCGATTATAACGGCGATTTGCATACCTGTATTTGGCTTTAGCTGGGGCACGGCTCTGGCCACCTTTTTTACAACTTTTTTTGTCCTCATATTCTGCGAAATAACCCCTAAAATATTGGCAACAAAGCATACGGAAAGGTTTGCTCTTGCGGTTGGGCCGTTTATGGGAGTATTGATTAAAGTATTGAATCCTGTTATTAGCTTCTTCATAGTTATCAGTAATTTTATACTTAGGGTATTGAATCTTGAGCCCCAAAAGAGGCTGCCTCTGATTACCGAAGAAGAATTGAGAGTTATGATTGAAGTAGGGAAAGAAGAGGGTGTATTAAGCGATGAAGAGAGGAAGATGCTGCACCGTATCTTTGAATTCGGGGATACAAAAGTAAAAGATGTAATGGTTACGAAAGACAAGATGGTAGCGGTAAATATCAATATCAGTCCGGAAGAGTTGTTGAATATATTCGTAGAAGAAGGGCATGCCCGGCTTCCTGTATATAACGGAATTATTGACAATATCGTAGGGGTAATTTATGCCCGAGATCTGCTTTATATTCTGAGGGATAAAGGATTATTTCTTTTGCAAGATTTAGTGCATCAGGCGTATTATGTCCCGGAAAATATGCGGGTAAATGAACTTTTAAGGAAGTTTCAATCTGACAAGATCCAGATTGCCATTGTTTTAGACGGCGCTAATAAGACGCTCGGGCTTGTTACGCTGGAAGACCTGATTGAGGAAATTGTCGGAGAAATTGAAGAAAAACACACCTCCGGGCAATTGCGTAAATAAAAATTGACCTTTGAGTCAGAAGTTGTATAATTAGAACAACAGCAGGTTCCACTAACAAGGAGGAAGAAATGGCGGAAAAAGGTTATTGTGTGAAATGTAAATCCAAAAAAGAGATGAAAGATGAACAGAAAGTCACTATGAAGAATGGCCGTAACGCAATGAAGGGAAAGTGCACAACTTGCGGCACAGGAATGTATAAGATTTTAGGTAAATAACCGCACTAAATAAAAAGAGGTTTTAGCAATAGACACAAGAAAGTTAGCTCAACGTATCGCAGTAGCTGCAAAGTCTAAAAAAGCGCAGAAGGTGGTGATCTTGGATATGCGTAAGGTTGCTTCCTTCTGCGATTATTTTGTTATAGTCAGCGGCACTAGTTTGCGGCAGGTAAATGCCATTGCCCGTGGCATAGAAGATGATTTGGCGCAGGAAGACATCAAATCGCTTTCCAAGCTTTCCAGTAACGACGAATCAGGATGGGTAGCTTTGGATTTTGTTTCGGTAATCGCGCATGTATTTTATAAACCGGTTCGCGAGTTTTACGCTTTAGAACGCCTCTGGTCTGACGCAAAAAAAGTAGCCCTCCCACGCAAGCCTCATTAAAATGAAAGAAAACATTCAGGAACAAATAATTAAGCTGGTGAAGCTGTCTTTGAAAGAATCAGGTTTGAATGATTCATCAAATGAGGCTCTTTATCTGGATATTCCGGCAGATAACCGCTTCGGAGATTTTTCCACAAATATCGCTATGCGTTTAAGCAAAGCCCTGAAAAGACCTCCCCGCGATATAGCTGCTAATCTAATCGGAATTATAGAAAAAGAAGCGCGAAAGCTTTCTTTAAGTGAATATATAAAAGAAATTAAAGTCGAAGGCGCCGGCTTCATAAATTTTTATTTAAGCGAAACTTATTTACGCGAACAATTGCACAATATTCTAAATAAAGAAACCGATGCTCTCTGGGTTAATATAGGTGAAGATGAGCCTGTATTAATCGAGTTTGTCAGTGCAAATCCCACGGGTTCTTTGTCGGTCGCCCACGCCCGGCAGGCGGCAGTTGGCGATTGTTTAGCCAATATTCTGGATTTTTTGGGTTTTAAGGTCAAAAGAGAATATTATCTTAATGATGAGGGTAATCAGATAAATATTCTCGGTTCTTCCGTAGCGTTAAGGATGAGAGAGCTTGTTGGCGAGAAAATCGAGTTTCCGGAAAATTACTATCAAGGCGATTATATTTACGAAATAGCTAAAGTTGCCAAGCAAAAAAACATAAAACCGCAGGATTTAGGGGATTTTGCGGGAAATTATATTTTGGATATAATCCGTAAAGAGCTGGATGATTTTGGGGTTAAATTCGACTCTTGGTATTCACAGAAAGAATTGGGTAAAAGCGATAAGATCAAAAAGGCGTTTGAGTTCTTGAAAGAAAAAGGATTTCTTTACGAGCAGGATGGCGCGCTTTGGTTTAAATCCACCGATTTTGGCGATGATAAGGACAGAGTAGTTATAAAAAGTGATGGTTCCTATACCTATTTAGCCCCGGATATCGCCTATCATGACGATAAATATAAACGCGGTTTTAAATGGCTGATTAATCTTTGGGGCCCGGATCATCACGGTTACATCAATAGGCTTAAAGCGTCGGTTGAGGCATTCGGGAGGGATCCTGCCTCGTTATCGATAGTTATTGTGCAGTTGGCTACGATTTTTAGGGGGGGAGCGCTGGTGCAGATGTCTACCCGCCGCGGCGAATATATTACCTTAAGAGAAGTTTTGGATGAAGTGGGAAAAGACGCAGCAAGATTCTTTTTTCTCATGCGCCGGACTGCCAGCCACTTGGATTTTGATTTGGAAGTAGCCAAGAAACAAACTTCCGAGAATCCGGTTTATTATGTGCAGTATGCCTATGCCCGTATTTGGAGTATCCTGCGTTCAAGCCCTGTAAAATTAAATAAAGATACGGCAGATTTATCCCTGTTAAAGGAAAAAGAAGAGGTGAATCTGATCAAGAAAATGCTGCAGTTTTCCTGTATGCTGGAAATTTGCCTTAAGGCCCAGGATCCTTATATGATTACTGTTTATCTGCAGGAACTCTCTGAGTCCTTTCATAAGTTTTACGACTTGCACCGGGTTTTAACCGAGGATGCCGCGCTCACGCAAAGCCGGCTTGCTTTAATTGAAGGAGTAAGAATAGTTATTGCCTGCGGTTTGGATCTATTGGGTATTTCCAAACCCGAAAAGATGTGATTTATGCATTCTCACAAGATTTTACGAATCGCTTCTCTCCAAAACCAACTTCAAAACACCCTAAGTCAAGAACTTAAAATTTCTAAAATCCTAGCCCAGGTTTTAATTAACCGCGGGATTACGGATATTGCGGAAGCCGCAAGATTTATCGATGTAAAAACGGAGCATTTGCTTAATCCGTTTCTTTTTCATGCGATGCAAAATGCCGTTACGCGCATCAAAAAAGCTAAAGACAAGAAAGAAAAAGTTATGATTTTTGGCGACTACGATGTCGACGGCTTAACCAGCGTGGTTCTTCTTAAGCAGTGTCTGCAAAAAACAGGAGTTGACACAATTCATTATATCCCCCATAGGATAAACGATGGATACGGCTTGACTAAAAGCATTGCCCGAACCGCCAAAGAAAGAAATATAAAACTTTTGATTACTGTTGATTGCGGTATAGCTAATCACAGGGAAATAGAGGAGTTAAGACGGAATAGTATCGATACTATTATTACTGATCATCATGAGCCGCAAAGCAGTGATTTGCCAGCGGCTATAAGTATAATTGACCCTAAAATTAAGGATTCTGGTTACAAATTCCGGGAGTTAGCGGGAGTAGGTGTTGTCTATAAGCTTTGTCAGGGGTTAACCAACTCAAAGTTGCTTGATGAATTGGATTTAGTAGCTTTAGGCACTGTGGCTGATGTTGTTGCTTTAACCGGAGAGAACCGTGTAATTGCCAAAGAAGGCTTGTCCCGGCTTTCTAAAACCAAGAGGCCGGGTTTAAGGGCTTTGATCGAAGGAGCCGGAATAAGAAATAAAACATTTACTTCTACTTCGGTAAGTTTCATTCTGGCGCCGCGAATAAATGCTTCCGGCAGAATGGGTTCAGCCGAAGCTTCCTTAAATCTTTTATTGAGCTCGGATTTAAAGGAGGCGCAAGCGTTAGCTAGTATCTTGGAACAGCATAATCGCGCTCGCCAGAAAATAGAAAGCAGGATTATGGAGGAGGCGCAGGATATTATCAATAAGGAAGTGAATTTTAAAGAGCATAAAGTCATTGTTGTGGCTAAAGAAGATTGGCATCAGGGGGTTTTGGGGATAGTCGCGGCGAAATTAGCGGATAGATTCTACCGGCCGGCAATCGTAATTTCATTGAATGAGAAAATTTGCAAAGGCTCAGGGCGATCCATAAGGAATTTTCATTTATTTCAGGCGCTTGGCGTTTGCCGGCAGTTCTTGGAAGCTTTTGGGGGCCATGCTCATGCCGCCGGACTTACGATTAGCCGTGACAGCATAAAGGATTTTCGGGATAGCATCAATAAATTGGCGCATGAAAAAATGTCTCTGGAAGATCTTTTGCCGGGTTTGGATATTGATATGGAATTGAGTTTAGCGGATTTAACTGAAAGTCTGGCTGAAGAACTGGAGAAATTGGAACCTTTTGGAACGGCTAATCCGGAGCCGCTTTTTTATACTCGCGGCCTTAAATTAAAAGGAGAGCCTCAAAAACTAGCTCGCCAAACTTTGAAATTCTGGGTTACTGATGGGGCAATTTCAGTTCAAGTGATTGGTTTTGGGATGGAGTCTTTGTGCGCTAATCTTATTGAGGCTAAAACCGTAGATATAGTTTATACCCTGCGCCTGGATAACTGGCAGGATAATTCCTCGATAATCTTAGAGGCCAAGGATATATTCTTTAGGTAGGCTGGAAAGTTAAGCTTTCTTAAAAGCGCCTTTTTTGATACATTTTGCGCACACGTAAACTTTTTTCGAGCGTCCTCCAATGAGAATGGTCATTGACTGTAGATTGGGGAGGAATTTGCGCATAGTCCAGCGGCTAATCTTGGAACCTGTTCCGCCTTTGGCTTTATATTGGCCTTTGCGCGTAACAGTTTTACCTTTAAGTTCGCCTTTTCCGCATAAAGCACATTTTTTAAGCATTTTTATCACCTCTTAATTAACGCTGCCACCGCGTTTAGCGTTAATTAACCCCGAGCGCTGCGAGGGGTATATATTATTAAAATTACCGCTTTAATGTTAGATAAGTATACTTGAATTTTAAGTATTGTCAAGATAGAATATAAAAAGCATAATAGAGGGCAGATAGTAGGTGGTAGTTAGTATGTAGATGCAGGATTACCCTAAATACTACCTGCTAACTACTATTTACTCTCCTAAGTTGAATAATATGAATAATATCTTAGAAGGATTAAATAAGGAACAGCAAGAGGCGGTTACGCATAAGCAAGGGCCGCTTTTGATTATAGCCGGAGCTGGAACAGGCAAAACCACGGTTATTACGCGCCGGATTGCCTGGTTATTGTCCGAAGGCTTATGCCAGACCAATGAAGTTTTGGCGCTTACCTTTACGGATAAAGCTGCCCGTCAAATGCAGGATAGGGTGGATGAATTGGTTCCTTACGGCTATACAGATATTTGGATTTCGACTTTTCATGCTTTTGGCGATAAACTCCTGCGGGAAAACGCTCTTATTGCCGGTCTAAATCCGGATTTTAAAGTTTTGACCCAAAGCGAAGCCGCAGTATTTTTTCGCGAGCATATTTTCGAGTTTAATTTGGATTATTTCCGTCCGTTGGCCGATCCCACGCGTTTCATTGAAGCCTTAATCCGGCTTTTTAGCCGGGCTAAAGATGAAGATATCTCACCGGAAGAATATATAGAATTTGCCCAGGAATTAAGTTTAAAAGCCAAAGAGAACCCCGATGATTTAGCTATTAAGGAAGAAGCTATTCAGCAGGCAGAAGTTGCTTGTGCCTATGCTAAGTATCAGGAGCTTTTAGCTAAGGAAGGTTTGCTTGATTTTGGCAATCAGTTTTATCTGGCTTTGAATCTTTTGCGACAGCATCCGGCAATTCTGAAGAAATACCAGCAGCAATTTAAATACGTTTTGGTTGATGAATTTCAGGATACTAATTTTGCGCAATACCAGCTGGTCAAGTTAATCACTAAGGAAAACAGGAATATAAATGTTTGTGGAGATGATGACCAATGTATCTATAGGTTCCGCGGCGCAGCATATTCCAATCTGGTGAGTTTTATGCGCGATTTTCCAAATGGTAAAAGTGTAAGTATCGTGCGGAATTACCGCTCGACACAACCTATTCTTGATTCTGCTTATCAACTGATTCAGAATAATAATCCGGAACGTTTTGAAGTTAAGGCAAATATAAATAAGCATTTGCTCGGGGTTTCAAAAGAGGGAAACAAGCTGATACATTTGCATTTTGATACTGTTTCTACTGAAGCGGATAATGTAGCTAAGATTATTAAAGATAAAGTCAAATCCGGAAATTTCAAATACAATGATTTTGCGATTCTTGTGCGGGCCAATTCCGATGCCGAATCCTTTATTCAGGCGCTTAATTTAGAGGATATCCCGTGGCAATTTAGCGGAAATCAGGGGCTTTATTCCAGGGAAGAGGTAAAGCTCTGTATTAATTTCTTAAGAGTGGTGGCGAATTTATCCGATTCCCTAAGTCTGTATTATTTAGTCAGTTCCGAAATATACAAATTAAATTTGGTTGATCTTAACATTTGCAGCCATTATGCCCGGCGCAGGAACAAGCCGCTGCACGCTGTTTTTAAGGAATTAGGGTCGATAGAAGAATTAAAAGGAGTAGGAGAAGATAGCCGCAAAAAAACAGAAGAAATCTTGGCGGATTTGGAAAAATTCCTTGAAATTTCCCGGGAAGAGACAACCGGCAGGCTGCTTTACGCATTTTTAACTGATACAGGTTATCTCAAAAAATTAACCTCGGTCCAAAACCTGGAGAATGAAACCAAAATCCAGAATATCGCCAGGTTTTTTAATAATGTTCGCGATTTTGAACTTGTGGCAAAAGAGGATCGGGTGATTAGTTTTGTGAATTACCTCAATTTATTAATCGAAGCCGGCGATGACCCTCCGACAGCCGAAGCGGATTTGGATACTGACGCAGTAAATATTCTGACTATTCATAAGGCTAAAGGTTTGGAATTCAGAGTTGTGTTTTTAGTCAGCCTTGTGCAGGGCCGTTTTCCCTGGCCGCGACGCTCACAATCGATCGAGCTTCCGGATTCTTTAATCAAGGAAGTTTTACCCACGGGAGATTTTCATATTCAGGAAGAGCGCAGGCTCTTTTATGTGGGTTTAACCCGCGCCAAAGAAGAGCTATATTTGACCAGCGCCGAAGATTACGGAGGTAAGCGTTTGCGCAAGGTAAGCCAGTTTGTTTTTGAAGTGTTGGGCGCTGAAGTTAAAGAAAAAGAAAAGAAAAAATCCAGCTGCCTTGAGGCGATCCAGCGTTTTGCTCCTAAAAAAGATTCAGTTAAGCCAGCAGTTAAGAAGCTTAACGAAGATTTGCCTGTTCACTTGACTTATTATCAAATCGATGATTATCTAACTTGCCCGCTTAAGTATAAATACGTAAATATCCTGCGCGTACCGATTATGGAGCACCATACGGTCATTTACGGCCGGGCAATGCACGATGCGGTAACCAAATTCTACCAGTATCGTTTAGCCGGAAAAAAGATAGAATTAAGCGATCTTTTAAATATTTTTAAGCTAAGTTTTGATCCGCAGGGGTTTTTGGACAAGGCACATCAGGAGGAACGTTTTCGGGTGGGCACAGCCGCATTAAGCCGTTTTTTTCATAAAGAAGAAAGTTCTTCGCCTCCAAAATTTATTGAAAAAGACTTTTCATTTATATTTGAAGGCAATAAAATTACCGGCAGGTTTGACCGGGTTGACGAGATTGATGCGGAAGCGGCAATCGTTGATTTCAAGACTTCAGAAGTTAAGGCCCAGAAGGTTGCGGATAAAAAAGTCGCCGAAAACCTGCAATTGGCGCTTTATTCTTTGGCTTATCAGAATATTTTCGGGAAGCTGCCTAATCGGGTAGAACTTTATTTCCTTGAATCAGGTCTCATTGGAAGCCACAAAATTAAAGATGAAGATTTGGATACAATTAAGTTAAAGATAAGAGAAGTCGCTAGAGGCATTCGTAAGCAGGATTTTGAGGCTACGCCTGCGTATATGGCGTGTAGCTATTGCGCTTATAGTCAGATTTGTCCATTTGTCAAGATGCGGTAAAACAAAGCCTCCGCACATAGTGCGGAGTTAAATAAGCGTTAAACCCGGGAGACAGCGTTTATTTAAGGAGGTGGGTATGGAGGCAAAAATAGGCCATCTAAAGGTATCTATCTTCAGGATTAAAAACCGCAAGGGATATGCTGCGGTTTGCTGCGAACATCTTACCGAAGGAAGTACGCCGCGGGAGGCGCACGAACGTATGGTTAAGGCTCTGCGCAGGACTAATAAAAAAGAAGTTCGTTAAATAGTAATTGTATTAATTTATTTTTACGCTACAATAAATCCTTTATACCAGAAGGCAGAGAATAAGCAGTAGGCGGCAAGAGTAAATAATAACAAAGACTCCGCGCATAGCGCGGAGTTAAACAAACGTTATACGCCGGAGGCAACGTTTGTTTAAGGAGGCTAAAAAATGGTTGAGAGAGGCGAATTTAAAGGTAAGCCGGTTTTGACTATAAAGCGGGATGAAAATGACCAGTATCCGTTTTCATTCGGATTAAGCAAGGCCCGGTTAATCTTGGAAAATCTTGAGGAGATTAAGAAATTTGTAGAGGAGCAGCAGGCAAAACAATAAAGTTGTTGTTTGCTTTCAGCTCTTATGCTAATATAATAGTTAAGCAGGAGGATGTATATGTCAAGCGGAATAAGTTTAATAGGCGGGCTCATATCTTTGGGTTTAACTATTTGGTTTGTGGTTTTTACTGTACTAGTATTGAATAAACTGGATAAAATTAAAGAAGTGCTTGATAAAAATAAATAAGCGAACTGATTGACTTAACGGCTGAAATGTCGTATAATATAAGTCTAAATGCAGAGGAGGTGAGTAAGTTTGGTTTTGGTCAAAGAAAAAAAAGCTAAGATTATCGAAGAATTTAAGGTTAATGCCAGAGATACCGGCTCAGCTGAGGTTCAGATTGCGATTTTGACTGAGAGGATTAATCTATTAGGAGGCCATTTTAAGCTCCATAAAAAAGATTTCCATTCTCGCCGCGGATTGCTTTCGCTAGTAGGCACGCGCCGCAGGCTCCTCAACTATCTCAAAAAGAAAGATTCCAAGAAGTACGAACAGGTTCTGGGAAAACTTTCCTTGAGAAAATAAATCGAGGTTTCATCCTAAAATATTATTATGCAGAATAATACCTTAAAATTTAAGTTTGGCAGGAATGATTTAATCCTTGGAACAGGCAAGATTGCCAAGCAAGCCAATGGTTCCGTAACCATTAGTTACGGCGGAACCGTGGTATTGGTTACTGCTTGTATGTCCCGCGAAATCAAAGAGGGCAGGGATTTCTTTCCTTTAACCGTAGAATATCAGGAAAAGACTTACGCAGCCGGACGTATACCCGGAGGGTTCTTTAAGAGAGAAGGCAGGCCTTCGGAGAGCGAGATTCTAACTTCTCGCCTGATTGATCGCCCTATCCGGCCTCTTTTTCCGGATGGTTTCTTAAATGACGTGCAGGTTATGGCGATGGTTTTGTCCAGTGACGGAGAAAACGATCCCGATGTTTTAGCTGTTAATGGCGCCTCCGTCGCATTAGGTATCTCCGATATTCCTTTTAACGGTCCGCTTGTCTGTTGCCGTGTTGCCAGAGTGAACAATGAACTGATAATCAATCCTACTTACGCTGAATGGGAGAATTCGGATTTAGAGGTAGTCATTGCCGCTAATAAGAATGGCGTGGTAATGCTTGAGTCAAAGGCTAAAGAGGTTTCTGAGGCGGATTACCTGGATGCAGTTAAATTCGGTTATACTCATCTTAAAGAGCTTATCCATATGCAGGAGGAGTTTATCTCTAAATATGGCAAGCCCAAAGCAAAGATAGAATTTAAAACAGTAGTTGCGGATTTAATGGTTAAAGTTGAAGAATTAGCCACTGCTAAATTAAATGAGGTTTATAAATTAGGTAAAAAAGAAGAGCGCGAAGAGGCTGTGCATCTGTTGGCTAAAGAGTTGGAGGAAAAGTTAACGCAGGAAGGTTTTGTTGCCGATGACATCAAGATGGCGCTTGCAGAAATTGAAAAACACCAGGTAAGGAATAAGATAGTTACCGAGAATGTCCGGGTTGACGGAAGAGCGCTGAAAGAGATTCGTCAGATTACCTGTGATGTCTCGGTTCTTCCGAGAACGCACGGTTCAGCTTTGTTTACCCGCGGCCAAACCCAGAGTTTGGCGGTTACAACTTTAGGCACAGGTGAAGATGAGCAAACAGTTGAAGCTTTGGAGGGTGAAAAATCCAAGTCTTTTATGCTGCATTATACTTTTCCGCCTTTTAGCGTAGGTGAAACTGGGCCGGTGCGCGGTCCGGGAAGACGCGAGATTGGCCACGGAGCGCTGGCGGAAAAATCCCTGTTGGCTGTAATTCCTTCCAAAGAAAAATTTCCTTATACGATTAGGGTAGTTTCCGAGATTTTGGAATCAAACGGTTCATCAAGTATGGCTACGGTCTGTGCTTCTTCCTTGTCATTGATGGACGCGGGAGTCCCGATAAAAGATACAGTTGCCGGAATCGCCCTGGGTTTGATTAAAGAAGGAGAAAAGGAACTTATCTTAACGGATATAGCTGGACTGGAGGATCATTTTGGCGATATGGACTTTAAAGTAGCTGGCACCAGAAAAGGTGTTACCGCTGTTCAATTGGATTTAAAGATCGACGGAATTGGCATACCTTTGCTTGAAAAATGTTTGGCCCAGGCCACTGAAGGAAGGCTATTTATTCTGGATAAAATGAGCGCGGCTTTAACTGCTCCCCGGCAGGAATTATCGATTTATGCTCCGCGTATCGATGTGCTTAAGATCAATACTGAAAAGATCGGCGAATTGATCGGCCCCGGCGGTAAAAACATTAAAGCCATTATAGCCGCAACCGGGGCAAGTGTCGATATTGAAGATGACGGGACTGTTTTGGTCGGTTCAACCGATGCTGCTAAGTCTGAGGCGGCAATCAAGATGATTAAGGCTATTACTGATGATGTGGAAGTCGGCCGCGTGTATATAGCTAAAGTAAAGCGGATTATGGCTTTCGGCGCATTCTGCGAGATTGCTCCGCGTAAAGAAGGCTTAGTCCACGTTTCTGAGCTCTCGGATAAATTCGTCAAAAATGTTGAAGAAGTAGTTAAGATTGGCGATGAAATCAAGGTTAAGGTCATCGGTATAGATGAATTGGGCAGGATCAACCTGAGCAAAAAACAGGCTGAAGCTGCTTGAGATAGTAATTAAAAGTGAGAGAAAGAAGACTCAATGAAGTAAAGGGCGTTATTTTGGTTGCGCTGGGGCTGATGGTTTTAGCCAGCCTTGTCAGATTTGAGCGCCTTGACCTGCCGTTTTACGCTTCGTTTCCCAACAATCCCCCCAAAAATCTTTTAGGAATATTCGGAGCCTATCTGGGAGAAATTATAATATTTCTATTCGGAAGGCCTACAAGCTTTATTTTGCCCGTATTGATTATTTTGTTAGGCGTCAAATTCTTCCGTCAGGAAAAACCGTATTTAAGCATTCCCAGAATAATAGGGATGTTTGTTTTGCTGATTTCAATTGCTTCATTAATCGGAATGTTTAACTTGAGCAGTGAACCGGTCAGGTTTTATTATTCAGGCCTTTTCGGGTCGTTGCTCCCTAAATTTATTACCGCTTATTTTAGCCGCCTGGGCGGTTTTATTATTTTCATTACCTTTATCCTGTTATCGTTGGCGCTGGTTACCGAAACCCTGCTTTCTTCTTTATTTGCCGGTGCGATAAATAGAATTAAGGAATTTTTTGCGCGGTTCGCCAAGCGCGAGAAAAAAGAAAAATCCCTGCCGGTTAAAACAAAATCCTTTTTACCTAAAATCGAACAGATTCTGCCTAAACCCAGGATAGCCGATTCCCAGAAACAGGAGGCGTTTGTTTCAAAGCCGAACATACAGATTAAAGCAAAGCCCGTTGTTTCTGAAGAAAAAGTCAAGCCCCGGCAACTAAAGATCGGAGATTATCATTTACCTTCTTTGGATTTGCTTGATTCTCCGCCGCCCCTGGAAGCCCGTCAAATAAAGGGAGACTTGGAAGCAAATGCCCGGATATTGGCGGAAACATTGGAAGATTTTGGTATTTCAGTCAAAGTTACGGATATCGAGCGCGGCCCGGTAATAACCCGTTATGAACTGGAGCCTGCTCCGGGAGTTAAAGTCAGCCGTATCGAAGCTCTGGGGGATGATATCGCCTTGAGTATGAAGGCGCAATCAGTGAGGATTATTGCGCCTATCCCCGGCAAAGACAGGGTGGGTATTGAAGTTCCTAATACGCAAAGCAGCTTGGTCTATCTAAAAGAGGTTCTTACTTCCGAGCCGTTCCAGAAAGCCAAATCCAATTTATCCATTGTTTTAGGTAAAGATATTGCCGGTAAGACCATTGTTGCCGAACTTGAAGATATGCCGCACCTATTGATTGCCGGGACCACCGGTTCGGGTAAAACTGTTTGTATCAATTCTTTGATTTTATCGCTTCTTTACAGGAATTCTCCCGCAGATTTAAAATTCGTGATGATTGATCCGAAAATGGTCGAATTGATGCCTTTTAATGATCTGCCGCATCTTTTATGCCCTTTGGTAACTGACGCAAAGAAGGCGGCTGCGGCGCTCAACTGGGTAGTAAATGAAATGGAGGAGCGTTATCGTCTTTTATCCAAGGTTGGAGCGAGAAATATCGAAAGCTACAACGGCAAAGGAGAGGAAAGCCTTCCTTATATTGTGGTTGTCGTCGACGAATTTGCGGATTTAATGATAGTTATGCCGGATCAGATTGAAACCGCTGTGCAACGCTTGGCGCAGTTGGCCCGCGCAGTAGGAATTCACCTTATTCTTGCTACGCAACGGCCGTCAGTAAACGTTATTACGGGTGTTATTAAAGCAAATCTTCCGGCGCGCATATCTTTTAAAGTCGCCTCCAAAGTCGATTCGCGCACTGTTTTGGATATGAATGGCGCGGATAAGCTTTTGGGTAAAGGCGATATGCTTTTTCTTAATCCGGGTGATGAAAAGCCGACCCGTATTCAGGGGGCATTGGTGGGTGATAAGGAAATTGACAGGGTTGTTAGTTTTATCAAAGAACAGGCAAAGCCGGTATATGATGAGAATATCGTTAAGGAGCAGCAAAAAACCGGTTTAAACAACGCTGAAAAAGACGAGCTTTATGATGAAGCGGTAAAAGTTATTATGGAGAGCAATCAGGCTTCGGTATCGATATTACAGAGAAGGATGCGCTTGGGTTATACCCGGGCTGCCAGGATTATCGATATGATGGAACTTGACGGTTTAGTCGGCCCTTACGAAGGGAGCAAACCGCGAAGGATCCTGGTTGACCGCGAAACCTGGCTTAAAAATTCAGTCGCTGGATTGGAAAGTAAAGAAGTATGAGTATGGAACCTATCGGAGAGAGATTAAAAAAGCTGCGCCAGGAAAAGGGCATAAGCCTGGAAGAAGCTCACAAGAAAACCAAGATTCACGTCAATATCCTTAAAACTATAGAAGGAGAGTGCCTTACCGATTTAAGCCCGATATATTTAAAAGGCTTCCTGAAGATCTATTGCAATTTCTTGGGGGTTGATCCGAAAGAATGTCTATCCGACTATAAAGCTCCGGCGCAGGTTTCTCCGGAGGCCGCCGGAGAAATGCCTAAGAAGGCCGAATCAATAAAGCCGCCGTCATTTTTGGAAAACGCCGGCCTTAAGTTGAATTCTTTGCGTCCGGATAAAAGATTAAAAAAAATAGTTATAGTTATATTGATTATTTCTTTATTTGGTTTCATTTTGTTTAAATCGGCCAGATTTATTCCTTCGAGGCCGAAAATCTCTCCTGCGGTTGCCGTCCATCTTAAAGAGGAGAGAACGCGGGCTCAGGCCAAGCCTCAATCCCAGAAAGCGGTAACTAAGCCTAAAGTTGTGGAGACGAAACTCTTCAAAGAAGCCAGCGGAGGGATAAGTTTGGTTATAGCGGCTAAAGAAAATTGCCTTGTTTTTGTTAAGGTCGATGGCCGGGTAGTCCTGCACAGGGTTTTAGAGAGAGGCAGGTCAGACAGCTGGAAGGCTAAAGAAAAAATCGAGCTTTCACTGGGGAACGCCGCAGCGGTAGAGTTGATAGTCAATGGGGAGCGTTTCGCTAATCTGGGAAGGCGAGGCCAACAGCTAAAGAATATTACGATTACCGAGAAAGACGGCTTAAGGATTCCCAGATGAAAGCCAAGGTCGGGATGCTCAGTTTAGGCTGCCCGAGGAATCTGGTGGATTCGGAGATGCTCTTGGGGAGGCTTAATTTAAAAGGGCATCCAATCGTTGACATAAACAAGGCGGATATCGCCTTAATTAATACCTGCGCTTTCATTGAAGAAGCCAAAAAAGAATCTATCGAAGCGATTCTGGATCTGATTGAGTTAAAGAACGAGGGCAAGCTAAAGAAAATCATTGTTTACGGCTGCCTGGCTCAGCGTTACAAAGACACTCTAAGAAAAAAACTTCCCGAAGTCGATGCCTTTATCGGCAAAATTTCCCTGAATCAAAGTTTAAGCCGTTTTCCGATTACCCCGGAACATTTTGCTTATTTAAAAATTTGCGAAGGCTGTTTGAATGCCTGCAGTTTTTGCATCATTCCCAAGATCAAAGGCAAGTTTGTCAGCCTTAAGCCTAATTTTATACTTAATGAGGTAGGGAGATTTAATCGCGCGGGATTGTCTGAGCTCAATGTTGTCGGCCAGGACATAACCGGTTATGGGGCGGATCTAGGAGGCAGGGTAAACCTAGCTTCTTTGATTAGACAGATAGTCAAAGAAGCAAAAAGCATCCATTGGATTCGCCTCCTCTATTTAAATCCCAATCGGATTACCGATGAGTTGCTTGCTTTGATCAAAAATGAGCCTAAGATTTGTAAATATATCGATTTACCGGTGCAGCATATAAACGACCGGATTTTGAAGCTGATGAACAGAAATATCACTAAAAAAGACATTATGAAAATTATCGATAATATAAGGAAAACTATTCCTCAGGTGGCTTTGCGCACATCCATTATAGTGGGTTTTCCTTCCGAGACAGACAAAGAGTTTAAAGAGCTGTTAAAGTTTATAAAGGAAGTTGGTTTTGAAAGGCTTGGCGCGTTCAGTTATTCGGCTGAAGAAGGGACGCCTGCCTGTAATTTTAAAGGCCAGATTTCCAAGAAAATGAAATCGGAGCGTCTTAATGCGGTTATGCTGGCCCAGCAGGCAATATCGGCCAGAGTTAACCAGAAATTTCTTGGAAAAACTCTTGAAGTTTTGGTCGATGAAGAGGATAATGGAAGGTATCTTGGCCGTACGCAATTCGATGCTCCGGAGGTCGATGGATTAGTTTATGTCAAATCTTCGGGAAAACTGCGGCCGGGTGAATTCGTAAAAGTGAAAATTAACGATACTCTTGAATACGATTTTGTCGGGGAGGTAGAATAATGAATTTAGCGAATAGGCTTACAATGCTTAGGATTTTGCTCACTTTTGTCTTTATGATTGTTCTGTCATGGCAGGGCTTATGGGCGAAGGTAGGGGCTCTGATTATTTTTATAATCGCCGCCTTATCCGACCTATTCGACGGGATGATCGCCCACAAGAGGAATATGGTAACCGATTTCGGCCGCCTGATGGATCCGATCGCCGACAAAATCCTGGTTTTAGCGGCCTTCGCCGCTTTTTTACAGCTGCAATTGATCTATGCGTGGATGTTCGTGATCATTGTATCGCGAGAAATCCTAATTACATCCCTAAGACTGTTTGCTTTAAATAAAGGAAAAGTATTGTCCGCTGCCCGGGCCGGGAAACATAAGACTGCCTCTCAAATGGCGGTTATATTCTATATTCTTGGTTTTATTGTAGTGAAAGAATCGGTTAAGACATTCTCCAGCTGGAATCCTATCTGGGAGGATTTTTTCCGTAAAAGTATATATATAATGATGCTTCTTACCGTAGGCCTTACGCTCTATTCGGGCCTCTCCTATCTCTGGGAGAATCGCAAGGTTATCGCCAAGTTATAAATGCCTAAATCCCTGGTTAGGATTATAAGCACATTTTTCTGCGTAGGGTATTTTCCGCTTATCCCGGGGACTGCCGGAAGCCTCGCTGGCTTAGGAATATATTTCTTGCTTAAGAATAACCCTTTATTCTATATACTCGCGCTTCTAGTTTTATTGATTTTGGGTTTCTTAGCCAGTGAAGAAGCGGAAAAGGTATTTAATAAGAAAGATCCCTCCTGTGTTGTGATTGACGAGGTTTGCGGGATGCTTTTGGCTTTATTATTTGTTCCTTATGACATAAGGCTGGTTGTAATTGGTTTTCTTATATTTCGGGCGCTGGATACGCTTAAGCCTTTTCCTGCGGGAAGACTGGAAAGAATGAAGGGAGGCTTAGGGATTATGCTGGATGATATTGCCGCGGGAATCTATACGAATATAACTCTTCAGATCGTATCGATATTTACTTCTTTTAAGGTTTCATAGACAGGGCCGCTCGGGCAAAGTGTGCTTTTAAACAAGTCAATCTTATTTACATCAAATGCAATATTCTTACCGGAAAAATAACTCTCTGATTCTTTTAAGGCCTGCGCCAGTTTATCTTTATTTAACAGGTTTTTAGCTCTGCCAATAGTTATATGTGAAGAGAAAGGGCGTTTTTCTTTAAGGATTCCTAATTTTTCAAATCGTTCTTCCAATTCTTTAACCAACGCCTTAATTTCTTTGTTTCCTTTATCGATTCCTACCCAGATTACTTGGGCGAATTCTATGTTAGGGAAGGCGCTGATAGAAGATAGGCTAATCCGGAACTGCCGGGATTTTTTGGCTGTATCCGCAATAATTCCGGCAATCTTTACGGATTTATTTTTATCAATCTCTCCCAAAAATTTCAGAGTTAAGTGAATATTTTTAGGCTCGACCCATTTTACATCCGCCCTCCATTTTTTAAGGAGCGTCTGTAATTCGGAGAGCTTATTCTTAATCTCCCGAGGTAACTCTATAGCGATGAATGCCCGCATATTTCTTAAGTTAGTCGGAACTCATTTAGGGACGGTTCTTAAACCAGCTTAAAAGCGTCCCCTGAACAGGGGACGCTTTTGCCTTGAGCCAAGAACCGTCCCTAAGTTTGCCTTGACAATCCCTAGGGGGGGTAAACTATTGAATATATATTTTAATATATTCAATATAAACCCTTATGCCCCCAGGATATTACAAGAAGAGCCTAGCC
>Ga0074199_1000240_pt1 | contig 105791 bp, 86 predicted proteins | sample EPASupsiteSAE347_FD_64528 | JGI IMG/M metagenome (GOLD analysis project Ga0074199, IMG submission 64528) | Bioremediated contaminated groundwater from EPA Superfund site, New Mexico - Sample SAE3-47 | ecosystem: Environmental > Aquatic > Deep subsurface > Groundwater > Contaminated ...
TTTTTTCAGTTCGTCAATCCCTTCGCCGTTTAATGCGCTGATTTTTATCGGTTTGCATTTTGTGCGCCTGACAAATTCCTTGAGCAGTTTTGCGCTTTCCGGCACGTCCATCTTGTTTGCCGCAACCAGCGCCGGGCGTTCCAAAAGTTCCTTCTTGTAGCGTCCGATTTCATCGCGCAGAGTGAGAAAGTCATCGGCCGGATGGCGGCCGTCGGTGCCGGCCATGTCCACGATAAAAACCAGCGCGCGCGTGCGCTCCACATGCCGGAGGAAGTCATGTCCCAGCCCGGCGCCCGCGTGGGCGTTTTTTATGAGACCGGGAATATCCACCACTTTGAATTCATTGTCGCTGAAGGGATCGTCCTTCACCGTGCCGATGACCGGATAAAGCGTGGTGAAAGGGTAGGGGGCAATTTTTGGGTGGGCATGGCTGATGGCGCTGATCAGCGTTGATTTGCCAGCGTTGGGGAACCCAATCAAACCGATATCGGCCACGATTTTCAAATCCAATTTCAGCTTTCGGATTTCACCCGCTTCGCCGGGGGTATGTTCATCGGGCGCGCGGTGGGTGCTGGTCAGCCAATGGCAGTTTCCCATTCCGCCCCTGCCGCCGCGGGCAATGATGATTTGATCGCCGTCAACCGTCAAGTCGGAAAGAATCTCTCCGTTTTCCAGGTCGGAAACAACCGTTCCGCAGGGAACTTTGAGGATAAGGTCGGCGCCGTTTTTGCCGTGCATTTTTTTGCCGCGCCCATGTCCGCCGTCCGGCGCCCGATGTTCGGGGCGGTAGTAAAATTCGAGCAGTGAATCAACATTTTTGTCGGCGTGGAGGATTATGTTTCCGCCGCGGCCGCCGTCGCCGCCATCGGGTCCGCCCATGGGAACGTATTTTTCCCTGCGGAAACTGCGGCAACCGTTGCCGCCCTTGCCGGCGGAGAGTTTCACCTTTGCCGTTTCAATGAAGCGGTGGCCTTTCACTTCGCAGGAGCAAGTTCTTCAATTCTGACAAGCTTGCTGTTCTTGACGAATCGCACGATCCCCGCTTTGAGCGCGAAGAGAGTGTCATCGCGTCCGCGCTTGACATTGGCGCCGGGCAATAATTTTGTCCCGCGCTGGCGGGTGATAATGGAACCGGCTTTCACGGTCTGTCCGTCAAAACATTTTACTCCAAGCCGTTTGCCGCAACTGTCGCGACCGTTAACCGCATGACTTCCGCTTTTCTCCGCCATATTTTTCTCCGATTTCTCTTTTCTGCCATTACCATGCCTGCCCGCCGCAGGCCAGGGAAAATGGGATCCAGGTTAAATTTTAATTTCTTTTATCTTCAAAACGGTCAATTCCTGCCGGTGCCCTTTTTTGCGGTGGTATCCTTTGCGGCGTTTCATTTTGAAAGATATGACCTTTGGTCCGCGGATATGTTTCTGCACAACGGCTTTAACCGAAACGTTATCAACGTGCGGTTTGCCGACCGTCAAATTGGTTCCAGAGGAAACCGCCAGCACAGGTTTCAAGTCAATTTCAGATCCGGCCTCGGCGGGCAGACGTTCAACCTCCAAAACATCCTCCGGATGAATCAGATACTGTTTGCCGCCGGTTTCAATTACCGCATAAGTACTCATATTGGCCTTTTACCTAATATTATTTTCAGCTTGTGTTCTACTCGCGTAAGAGGGAATAAGATAATGAATACGGCCTTGAAGTCAAATAAAAAAATGTTTTTTTATTTCCGGCTGGTAAAAGACATGACTTGCCCGATGGAAGGAATGGAATCCATGGCGCCCGGCCGCGTTACGCAAACGGCGGCGGCCGCGCACGCCAGGCGGAGACAATCAGCCGGATCTTTGCCGGTTGATCTGCCAGCCAGATAATAGCCGATGAATGTGTCTCCGGCCGCCGTGGTATCCACGGCTTTGACTCTGAATGGCAGGCCTTTAATTATCCGCCCCGGCAGGCGGGCGGTTGCGCCCTGTTTTCCCAGGGTAAGGACTATTTCAGATTCCGGCATTTTTTCTGCCAGAGAATTAAGGATGGCTTCCGGCTCCGTCTTGCCGGCCAAGGTTGCGCCTTCCGTCTCGTTAAGAATGAGCATCTTCACTTTACGGAGCGGATATTTTTCAACCTGCCGGTCCATGGGAGCCGGGTTCAGGCAGACCAGCAGTTGTCTTTCATGCGCGGCATGGATAAGATAGGCGACTTCATTGATCTCGTTTTGCAACAAGAGCGCGTCTCCCGCCTGAAAATTATGCAGGACATTGTCAATTTCTTTCCGTGTTACCTGTTGGTTTGCGCCCGGATGGAGAAATATGGCGTTTTCGCCGTTCCCGGCAACTTGAATCACCGCCTGGCCGGTGGTGTTGCCGGTTGTTGTCCGGATAAAACGCGTATTCACGCCGTACCCGGCGATTTTTTTCACCAGCCATTGTCCGTCCCTTCCAACCTTGCCGGCATGATATACCTTGCCTCCGGCGCGCGCTATTGCCACGGACTGGTTGGCGCCCTTTCCGCCGGCAAAAGTCAGGAAAGATTGGCTTGAAATTGTTTCCCCGGGACTGACGATATGCGGGACGCGATAGACTAAATCTATATTAAGCGAACCATAATTTAATATTTTCACAACTGAGCCAGCCCGATGAGTTTTGAAATTAGCTCAACTGTTTTTCGACGTGCCGTTTTTTTTTGTTCAAGCATGCGCTTTTTTCGCTTGTTTTTCAAACCTTTTCAGCAGATCGTCAATTTCGAATTTCGGTTTCCCGATTAAATAGGAATGGACCGTGTTTCGAAATGGCCTGTACCAGCGCGGCGGTATCCCTTTTTTGCCGACCACCGCGCCGACAATGCTTCCGGCCGTGGCCGCGGTACAATCGTTATCCAGTCCCATGGCCACGGTTTCGCCGATGACTTTGGTGAAATCCGTCCTGCCGATTGTAATGCCCCATATTGTCAGGCAGGCGTTGTTGATCGTGTGGACCGCGTGCATGCCCGCAAAGCGCCGATTCACGGCTTCCCGGGCCTGGCGATAATTTTTGATGCGGGGCGCCTGTTGCAAAGCCCACCGCACCGCCCTGGCCAGAGCGCAATCTCGCGGAATTTCCGTGAGGCCGATTTTTAAAGCTTCCACCGGATCCTTCACGGTGAATGCGGCGGAAATTGCCGCGGCAAAAAACATTTCCCCGTAAATGCCGTTCCGGCGATGACTGAGATATGCGTCGCGCCAGGCCATTTCCGCCGCTTTTTCCGGCCAGCCGGGCGCCATGTATCCCCAGGGATCAGCGCGGATATCAGCCCCGATCCATTCGCAGTAGGGATTGTTTTTTTCGCCGGCTTTTGCGGCCGGCACGCCGGCCTTAAGGTTTTTGAGCGCAACCTCCTCCGCCGAGCAGGCAAGTGGCAGGAACTTCAACCAGGATTTTCCGTTGTCGTTGATGGAAAAGTCCGTTCCGAACCGCTCCGCCGTCAACAATCCCAACAGGGTATAAATTGTATCATCATCCATCGGCACGCCGTTCATTTTATGGCGGGTATAAAACTCCCACCGACATCCTTTCCGGCGGCTTTTTTCATAAGATCTGCGCTGGCAATGTTCTGAATATGGGAAGGGCACATGTGTCCAGTAATCGTCAGGAGGAAATGGGACGCCATTTTCTTTTGCCAGATTTTTCATGTTCTCAATTGTCCAGTTTTCCACGGAAACTCCCAGGACACATCCGGCAAACCGGCCGAGCAGGGCGCCTTCAATCCGGCCGCGGTAAGCGGCGGGATAAAATCGCTTCCACAGCCGCCGCGGACCTGCTGGGCGAAGCTGTTGGATGGCGCGCAGATCATTGGGTTCTTGCCGGGACTGTGTTTGATCAATGGGCAATTGCTGCATCCTGGCCAGCGCGGATTTCAAGCTGCGTTCGGTTCCGGCCAACAAGCGGGTAATACCGCTGGCGCCATATTCGTGCTTAAGCTGGCTGTAATATAAAATTTGGTTGACAAGGCTTATGCAATTTGAAGCATTGGGGTAGTTCATGGTTTTGACTCCTTCTTTTTAGATTTTTTTAAACAGACTTCCGTCCTTTTTACTCTTGAATATAAACAGATTTTATTTATCATATCCAGCGAGAAAAGCCCAAAATATATGCAAAAACGACCAAAAATAGCCTATCGCCTTGAATATGCGCCGATATCATTATCGGATGATTTTCCAATCGCCGGCGGCGGTATATTCCGGCAATCTGACAAGCCGATTACCTGGCTGCACATTCACGATTGTCTGGAATTGGGCTACTGCCATCATGGATCAGGTGTTTTTGTCATTGAAAACAAAGTGTTTCCATTCCGGACGGGGGATGTCTCGGTGATCAATCATCGGGAAATGCACCTGGCGCAAAGCGCCAAAGGAACCTTCAGCGAGTGGTCGTTCATTTGCCTGGATCCCGCAAGATTGATTGGGCCGGGCGCGGATGATTCCGGGGTTCTGAATACGTCGTCATTATGCGGGTCATTGTTCAGGAATATTATTGCCGGACGGGAGCCTGAGGATATCGCCCGGATCATGCGGGAACTGGTAAAAGAGATGATTGAAAAGAAAACTGGTTATCGCTCCTGCGTGCGCGGCCTGGTATGGACATTGATGGCCCGTCTGCGCCGCCTGCCTTGTGGCGGCGAAACGGAAATTGCGAAAAGCGGACGGCGGAGTATTGATCGCATGGCGCCCGCTTTGCATTATATGGCAACTCATTACATGGAACCTGTTCGCATGGCGGTTTTGGCAAAGACATGCTTTATGAGTTTGACCAACTTCCGGCGGTTGTTCAATCAGACCATTAAAAAGACACCGTTTGAATACCTGACTCAAATGCGCATTCAGATGGCGGCGGTTCTGCTGGCAGACACGGATAAAACCATCCTTGAAATTTCGCTGGAGACGGGCTACGCCACGCTTTCCAGTTTCAACCGCCAGTTCAAAACCATGATGGGCGTGCCGCCGCGCGTTTGGCGGAACAAATCGGCTCAAGCCGCGGCCAATCGCTTTTGAGCGTGATCTTCGATTGTTTTGGCAGTGTTTTTTTTCGGCTGGCTTGACATTTACCGCCGGATGTCATAAATTTTAAATTATGTCAAATTCAACTTTAATTCCCGGAAGCAAGTCATCGGCGGAGCTTGCCACGCCGGAGGCGCCGCAAGGGCGGACGAAGCCTGGGCCGCGTTTGGGGGAGCTGTTGAAACGTTGCGGCCTCTTGACGGATGATCAAATCAACGCCCTTCTTGCGCGCAAAAGCGAGGGGGGAGTTTCGGTGACCCAAATGGTTGCCGAGGCGGGTTATGCCGCGGAAGCCGCTTTTCTCGAGGCGGTCGGGAAAGTCCTTAACGTGTCTTTCCTCAGGTTAAACGACGTGGCCATCTCAAAAGATACGCTTGGCAAACTGCCGGCCAAGGTCGTCTTCCAGTATAACATTATTCCCCTCTCGGTTGAAAACGGCGTTTTACGGATTGCTTCAAACGATCCGTTCAGCGCCAAGGTGATTGATGCCGTTCGGCTGGTATCGGGTATGCGGGTGAGGATGGTGTTGAGTCCTTCCGCCGATATCGCGAAGGCCATCAACAAATTCTATGGGGTCGGGGCCGACACGATGGAAAGGCTCATGGAAGACGATGTGGTTGATGATTCCGATGATGCCTCAATTCTGGCCAAGGTGGACTTGAGCGACCTTGATCAGGAAGCTTCCATCGTCAAATTCGTCAACCAGGTGGTCTGGGAGGCTTACAAAGACCGCGCCACGGATATTCATTTTGAACCGATGGAGGACGAATTGCGCATCCGCTACCGCGTGGACGGCGTCCTGCATCAGACTTCAATGCCGCCCCAGCTAAAACGTTTTCAACCCGCCATTGTCTCGCGCATCAAGGTCATGGCCAATATGGATATAGCCGAAAAACGGCTCCCGCAGGATGGCCGCATCGGACTGAGCATTCACGGTGAAAGTCTGGATATCCGCGTTTCCACCATCCCGACCGTCTACGGCGAGAGCATCAGCCTGCGGCTCCTGACGCGCGGAACGGGACTGCTTGATCTTGGCGGCATTGGCATGGCCGCCGCCGACGAAGCCATCATCCGCAAGATTATTCAAAAACCGCATGGCATCATGCTTGTAACCGGCCCGACCGGTTCCGGAAAATCAACCACGCTTTATTCGTGCCTGCACGCGATTAATTCGATTGATCAGCGGATCATCACGATTGAAGACCCGATCGAATATGAAATCAGCGGGGTCAACCAGATCGCGGTCCGGCCGGAAATCGGGCTGACGTTCGCCGCCGGCCTGCGTCATATTTTACGCCAGGACCCGGATGTGATCATGGTGGGCGAAATACGCGATTACGAAACGGCGGAAATCGCGATCCGCTCTTCCATGACCGGCCATCTTGTTTTCAGCACCCTGCATACCAACGATGCCTCCGGAGCGATAACCCGGCTTATTGATATGCGCGTTGAGCCCTTTCTGATCGCTTCATCGGTTGAAGCGATTGTCGCCCAGCGGCTGGTAAAAATTTTGTGCGACGCCTGCAAGCGCGAGAAAGAGATGGAGGAATTGTTCCTGAAGGAAATTAATTTCCCGGACGGACGGACGGATGACACAAAAATTTATGAGGCGGTGGGATGTGAAAAATGCCGGCGAACTGGATTCCACGGCCGCAAGGGAATTTTTGAGGTGCTGGTGGTCAACGATGCGATCCGTCCCCTGATTATCGGCCGCGAATCATCCAACGTGATTAAACAAGCGGCGATTAAGCTGGGGATGCGCACGCTCCGTGATGACGGCTGGGCCAAGGTTAAAAATGGATTGACCACCATTAATGAGGTTTTGAGCGTGACGGAGGAAGATGAGTAAGCAGAAAGAAGCCAGAGGTCGGAGCCTCAGAGATCAGAACTGACCTCTGATCTCTGAAATTCTGACCTCTTGCTGAAAAAACTATTATGCCGACTTTTATTTATGTAGCCCGGTCCCGTGCCGGTGAAAAAATTGAGGGCACGATTGAGGCGCCCGACCGCCGCACGGCCTTGTTGCAGATTGAGCGCCAGGGGAATGTGCCGGTCACGGTTGAAGAGAAAAGCGCCGCGGCCCAGAAACAGAGTTCCGCCGGCTGGAAAAGTTTACTGCAATGGCGCAGTGGCCGGCGAGAACGGATGTCAGCGGGGGAGATGCTGATTCTTACCACGGAATTAAGCGATCTGCTGGCCTCCGGCATGAAGCTCGGCAATGCGTTGAACACCTTGTCCCATCGCCGCACCAGTCCGTCTTACGATACGATCATTAAAGCGCTCCGGGACGATATTGTCCGCGGCACGAGCCTTTCCCAGGCTTGTGAAAAGTTTCCCGAGACATTTCCTTCGCTTTACACAAGCCTTATCCGCGCCGGCGAAGCCGGCGGCAATCTGGCGGAAGTTATGCAGAGAGTCGTCAAGCATTATGAGCGCTTGCAGGAGGTCAAGGACAAGGTTGTCATGGCTTTGGTCTATCCCGGCATCGTGCTTACGGTCGGTATCGGCACGCTGATTTTCAGCATGGTTTTTGTCATCCCAAGATTTTCAATGATTTTCAAAGACCTGGGCAGCACTCTTCCCCTCCCGACCCGCATGCTGGTCGGACTCAGTTCGTTGATGATTCATTACGGCTGGTTGTTTCTCATCTTGATTGTCATTTTGATTGTTCTTTTCCGGCGTTATCTGCACACAGAGAGCGGAAAAAAGGCGTGGGACGGGGTGTATTTGAAAACACCGTTGATCAGGGATATTACCAAGGCCAGCGCGTTCAGCCAGTTCGCGCGCACGCTCGGCATGCTCATCGGCAACGGCGTCCCGGTGCTGGATGCGTTGTCAATCGGCGAGAAAACAGTGCAGAATTCGGTCATTGCCGCCGAAATTCGCAATGCCCGGGACCGGGTTACCGACGGCACCACCATTTCCGGACCGCTGGCGGCTGGCAAGGTGTTCCCGCAGATGCTGACGGATATGCTCGCGATCGGAGAGGAAACCGGCGACATGAGCGGCGCTTTGTCCCATATTGCCCGCCGCTATGAAAACAACCTTGACCGGAGCATAAAAATTTTTACGACCGTGCTTGAACCGCTTTTGATCGTGTTGATGGCTCTGATCGTCGGTTTTGTGGCGATCAGCATTTTGCTGGCGGTCTTTGAGGTAACCAATGGGTTGAACGCGTAAGCGGTGAAGAAATGAAGAATGTAGAATGCAGAAGCAAAACCTTAACCAATTCGGCGTTTCGTGAGGATGTCATTCCCGACCTGCCTGGCGTTTTACGAGGCATGATCGGGAATCCAGAGAAAGATAAATTAACACTGGATTCCCGCTTTCGCGGGAATGACAGGAAGAAGAGCTGATGAGAAAAAATCAGATAAGAGGAAAAATACAATGATGATTAAAAAGTGGCGTCAGAATGAAAAGTATGTTACCGGGCGAGATTCCGGATTCACCTTGATTGAAGTTCTGCTGGTGGTGGTTATCATCGGCATTCTGGCCGCGGTGGCCCTGCCGCGTTTGGGTGGCCGGCAAAAGCAAGCCCAGGTTGCGGCCGCCAAAGCCAGTATTGAGAGCCTGAGCCTGGCGATTGACATGTATGAGGTGGACAACGGCTCATATCCGGCAAGTCTGCAATCGTTGCTGACCAAGGGGGCCGAGCTGAATTGGCGCGGTCCGTATGTGAAACAGGGCGCAATACCGCTCGACCCGTGGGGCAAGGAATTCGTCTATTCCCTCAAGGATAATGGTTACGAAATTAAATCCTACGGCCCCAACGGCGCTGATGGCGGCGATGACGATGTTACTAACTGAAGGATAGACTGAAGAAACAACAAGGCAGAAGGCAGTAGGCAGAAGTGGGAATGAAGCAGAAAACAACGAATTCAAAACCTTCTGCCTTCTGCCTTCTGCCTTCTGCCTTTCCGCGCGGTTTCACGATGATCGAACTCCTGCTGGTCGTCGTCATTATTGGCGTCGCCCTTGGGGTCACCATGCCGTCCCTGATGCATTCCATCCGGGGACAGCGCCTGAAATCGGCGGCGCGCACGATAGTTACCGTTGCCCGTTATGCGCGCTCCATGGCCGTCCTGAAACAGACCGATTTGACGCTCAGTTTCAATTTTGCGACCGGCCAGATTGACCTGACTTCAACCAATGTTTCCTTGCCGCGTTTTACCCGCATGATTGAGGGCGTGAGCGTTGCCTCCGTGAAGGTTGAGGGGAGGAAAGAGGAGGCGAAGGAAGGTTTTTGCGAGGTTAATTTCAAACGCAATGGCCTTTGCCAGCCTTTTGCGGTCAAAATTATTGACCAGCGCGGCAATTATGTCGTTGTCAAAGTTGACGCCCTGGCCGGAGTAAAGACAACGGAGTATGGCAATGAATAAAAAGCAACCAAAAGCGTGTTATCCCGCGCTTCGGAAAAAATCCGGACCGTTTTTAAACGTAAAACACCGCGATTTGCCGTCCTCGTTGTCGCCGGTCAATATTTTTCCGGGCGTCAAAATCTGGGTTTATGACGTAACTTTTCTTCAGCTTGGCAGGCGTTCGCGCACCATGCCGCACATGCACACGGCGCCGGACATATTTTATGTGAATCGTGGCAAAATGACGTTACGGGTTTATGGACGGCGTATTGGCGTGGAAGCCGGCAATATGATTCTCGTCCCATCCGGCGTATCCCATTCGGTTGAATGCCGCCGTCCGGCGGAATATTATTGCATCAATTATATCGCGCGCATTGATAAAACACGGGACAATTCCAAGCCGGGGCATTTCGATTTGGCCGAACTATGCCGGAATCGTATGGGGATGAGCCCGAGGAATTTTTTCCGCATTTTCAAGCGCGTTGCCGGGTGTTCGCCGCGGGAATACATTTTGCGGCTCAAAATGGAAAAGGCCCGGGCCATGCTGAATAAAAAGATTACGACCAAGATTGTGGCCGAAAAGCTCGGATACGAGGATATTCACTCCTTTTACCGGGCGTTTCACAAGGCAACCGGACACGGCGTGCTTGCCGCATTTATCCGCCAAGGCGGAAAAAAGCATAAGGGAAGATAAAAATTTTCCCGCGAAACACGCTAAAGGTCGCGGAAAATGAATTTAATGCGCAACGCAATATTCGCCTTTAAAATTTGGCGTAATTTCGCGTGCTTAGTGGGCAACAACCTCTCCTGTCGCGGGCTATCTCTTTTCCCTTATTTCTGAACCATGAATCGTGCTTTCTTCTCCGGATAGCTTGGCCGAATGGGTTACAATTTTGGCCGATCAGGCTATTCCCTTTTTTGCGTGTTTGTGAATAATGGTTGGCAGTAAGCATAGGTATTAACCCGTTAGACTGTAGTTCTGAAATTGGAAATTGAAAATCAAAAATCGAAAATTCTAAAAAGGGAAGGTCAGGCGACATGAGTATTCAATCAAGCATATCAAAACGGAGGTATGGGAATGTTCCGCTACAGGCGGATCCGCCTACGGAGGACAAAAAGGTAGGGACGGACAGCCTGTCCGTCCCTAGTTACGGAAGAACGGCGCAACCATGCCAGTCGCGTGGCAGGCAGGCTGTTTACCACGCCTGGAGCGTGGTTGCGCCCTACCATGCAAAATTAACAATCGCTAAAGTAATGACCATTTGTATTATTTTGTCCGCCTGCGCGGCATTTGCGGCGGACACAATGAAAACAGGGAGCTCCATGAAATCAGAAATAGATATTGCAAAGGCGGTCATCGTCGTGGGCAAGGACGCGGAAGCGCCGGAGGTCTTTGCCGCGGAAGAGCTGGCAAAATATATAGAAAAGATGTCGGGCATAAAACTGCCCATAGCGAAAGATAACGAGGCGGTGACGAACGAAAACTTAATATTCATCGGCACGTTGAAGAGCAACGACAAAATACAGGAGATTGTCAAGAAAGGTGAAATCAAGACCGACAAGCTGGACAAGGAAAAAGACAGCTTCATCATCAAGAGCGTTGACAACAAGCTGGTCCTTCTTGGCGGCAATCCCCGAAGCGCTTTATACAGCGTGTATGCCTTTCTGGAAAGATTCGGTTGTCTCTGGCCGGCGCCCGGAGCGGATTTTGTGCCGGCCGTGAAAGACATATCCATTCAGTCCTTGGACATCGCGGAAAAAGCCGATCTTGATTATCGGGTCTGTTTTGGGGGCGGTATCGAAAGCGTTGACTGGGTGGATTGGCTGGCGAAGAACAGAGTGAACTGGATTATGTATTCCTTTTCTGTGGCAAGTTCATTCTGTGGAAATCCATCATGGGATGCTTGGAAAAAGAATAATATCGCGGCCGAACTCGCCAAAAGGGGTATCAAGATAGACTTTGGAGTGGATTACGCTGTAACGTATTTTCTTCCCCCATCAAAATACTACAAAGAACATCCGGAATATTACGCCTTGATGGATGGAAAACGGATAAAGGACCAAGTGTGCGTTTCAAATCCGGATGTGATCAGGCTGGAAGCCGAGAACATCATTGAATTTCTGAAAAATAATCCGGAAGTCGGAATGATTGATCTATGCCCGGGCGACGGTTATGATTGGTGCGATTGCGAGCAATGCGTAAAACTGGATTTGCCTATTATTAAATCTCGCGCCAAGCAACGGGTAACATCCAACTCATATATGCATTTTATCAACGGCGTGTCCCGCCGGGTGAATGACGTGTTGCCGGACATCAAATTCGGGTCCGAAGCTTATGCCATGTATGCGGAAGCTCCCAGAATGACCTTGAAGGATAGGAACCCGAACTTGATGAGCATGTTCTGCTTTTATACAAGATGCCCATCCCATGCGATTTGCGACCAGGATTGCGCCCAAAATCGGTTTTTCCATTCGGAAATTGAAAAATGGGCGCAATGGTATGGCGACAAGAAGCGTGTAATTCCATTGGATTTGGACTGCGGTCTGAACGGTTCCCGTCAGATGCCTTTGCCGCTTCTCAAGACCATGGCAAAGGATTTTCCATATTATCATGCTTTTGGAGGGACTGTCATTTGGTATGGGGGACAGGGGTGGGGCAAGATATATACCTTGAATGCCTATGTGGCAATGCGGCTGGCATGGAGCGTGAACGCTAATTTGGATCAAATCTTGGCGGATTATTTTAACAAGTATTACGGCAAGGCCGGCGGTATTCTCCATGATTATTTCATGGAGTGGGAAAATATCGCGCACAAACCCGGCCGGCATTATACCTATTGCTGGCGGTATATCCACCACAATGTTGATGAAGAAGAAATGAAGAGGTTGGAAGGTATCATAAATAAAGCCGGTCAGATCCAGGAAAGCGCTGAAATCGCAAAACGAATCAAGGCTGTGGAAAATAATTTTAATTATACCAAATCCTTCCGGATGGCGGTAATCAAGCTGGATTCTCTCCAGCGTTCGGCAAAAGAGGGGAAGATTGATCAGGCGCGTAAAGAAAAAGAGGAATTATTCGGGATGTGCGCCAAATTATCGGAATACGAGCCGGAGCCGGGGGAAAGGGTGGTGGCGGATATATTAGCCGAAATAACAGCTTTGTCGGTTAATGAAACAAACGCGAATTTTGTGTTTAACGGCGGGTTTGAATATGGCCGCATGGGCTGGTTCGCAGAAGATTGCCGAAAAAGGGGCTCCATGGACACGAACGAGTTTCACGGCGGCGGACAATGCGTAAGGTTTGACAATTCAAGCCCGGATGAAACTTGTCGAATATCTCAGAACGTGGCGTTAAATCATCCGCTTCCGGACGGCAGTTATTTTCCCAAGATGCCCAAACCGATAAAGATTTCCGGCTGGAGCAAGGCCAGGGATGTGAATGGCAAGGGACGCTATTGCATATATGTTAATTTTAATTATGAAGATGGAACTTCGTCAGATGCGCATCAGGTGGTGTTTGAACCCGGAACACATGACTGGCAATATGGCGAAAAAATCTTCACCCCGGAGAAATCCGTAAAGGGCGCCAGGGTCTTTGTTTGGTTTGACCTTGCCGGCACGGCGTGGCTTGACGATATTTGCCTTGCGGAGGTCAATCCTGTGAAATAAGAGAATCGGCAAGGGCTGGCAAATGCGAGTTACTGGGGCAGGGAACAACAAACACTTGAACACCGCTTACGGCTTTTATATCCTGCGGGAGGCTGTCCGGCGGCCGAACTTTGCGAGACAGTCGGCTTGAATATGGAATGATTTTTGAATTGACAGTGATATGATAAATCTATATTTTACTATGTCATGTATAAACGAAACTTGTCTTTGGGAAAATCAGGCGCGGAATCGTGTTTTCTTTGGGGGCCCCGCCAGACCGGGAAAAGCACGTTATTAAAGACCTTATTCCCGGGGGCAAAACGTTACGATTTGCTCCTGTCCGACGTTTACCGCCGGCTTTTAAGTAATCCAGCCTTGCTTCGCGAAGATTTAGCGGCCGAAACCGCAAACGCGCTTGCTTTGCCGGTCATCATTGATGAGGTGCAAAAAATTCCCGAACTGATGGATGAAATTCATTGGCTGATTGAAAATAGCGGCCATCGTTTCATTTTATGCGGGTCAAGCACCCGTAAAATAAAACGTAAACACGCCAACTTGCTTGGCGGGCGCGCCATTCGTTACGAGTTGTGTCCGCTGGTTTTTCCCGAGATCCCGGACTTTTCACTGGATCGGGCATTGAACGCCGGATTACTTCCAAAACATTATAGCCATGCGCATCCGGCGCAACTGATCAGGTCTTATGTTGGCGACTATCTCAAGGAAGAAATTGCGGACGAGGCGTTGACCCGCAATGTTCCCGCCTTCAGCCGGTTTCTGGAGGTGGCGGCCCTCTCCAACGGAGAGATTATTAATTTCAACAATATCGCCGCCGAGTGCGCCGTCAGCGCCCCGACCGTTAAAAGCTATTTTGAAATCCTGTCCGATACGCTCATTGGTTCGTTTCTTCCGGCCTTTGCCAAAAGGGCCAAGCGCCGGCTGATTGGCGCGCCAAAATTTTATTTTTTTGACGTCGGAATTGTGGCCAGCTTGGCGCGCCGGGGAAGGGTGGAGCCTGGTTCCGAGCTCTTTGGCAAAGCGCTGGAACATTTTATCCTGATGGAATTGCTGTCCCACGCCCGCTATTCTGAATTATTTTATCCCATTGCCTATTGGCGAACCGCATCCCAGTTTGAGGTTGATTTTGTCCTGGGTGATGCGGCCGTGGCGATTGAAGTAAAAGCCGCTGATGCGGCATTGGACAAGCACATGAAAGGACTGCGCGCGTTCAAGGAAGAGCATCCGGCAGCGCGTTGTCTGTTTGTGTCGCGCGATCCTTCTCCGCGTCGCACGCGGGACGGCATCGAAATTATGCCTTGGCGTATTTTTTTGGAAAACCTGTGGGAACGAAAGATTGTCCATTGATCTCGAAATCGCTTCATTTTTTGCAATGGAAAGAATAGATGTATAGGAATTCCGAAAGGGTAGGGATGGACATCCTGTCCGTCCGCAGTTCATGTGTTGATCGCGGCCTGACGCTGGTGGAGGCCGTTCTGGCCATGGCGATTCTAAGCATCGGCATTTTTATCCTTGTTGAGGCAACGGCCAAGTGCCTCGCCGTGGTGCGGCTTTCGCGCAATTACCAGACGGCGCGCGCCGCGCTTGACCGCGGCGAGAGCGAATATCCCCTGCGCGGCACCAACACCGTTGAGAAAAACAAGGTGGAGGGCGTTGATTATAACGGATATGTTTTTTCGCGCGATCTTCAGCCGGTGGACGGCGAAAAAAAACTTTTTACGGTTGTCACCAGGGTGGCCTGGTCGGAAACCGGCCATGATTCCGGCGAGGAACTGATCAGCTATGTCTATTGTCCGAATGAGGAAGAGTAATCAGAGATCAGAAGTCAGAGGTCAGAAAGCAAAATGAAAAACGCATGTCATTCCGCCTATGGCAGAAAACATTCTGCATTCTGCATTCTGCATTCTGTATTTCCTGGCGCTTTCACCCTGCTTGAATTGCTGGTTGCAATGGCGTTGATGGTGATAGCGCTCGGGATCACTTTCAGCACTTTTTACAGCATTTCAAAGGCATGGCAAAGGGGGCAGACGATGGCTGAAAATCTCAACCGGGGAGAGTTTGTCATGGAACAGATTGTTGGCGGGCTTAGTTCGGCCTTTTATCCCGTCCGGCAGTCATCTGCCACCAATACTCAGGCCACGAATACCAATGTGTCCGTGACGGCCTCCTCCGCCAGCGATTACGGGTTTGTATTGGTTAATAGCGGCGATGGTGACACGGCGCGCGATGCCATCAGTTGGGTCAAGACCGGTTCAGCTTTGCTCGGTCCGGAAGACCCTCTCTGGCACGGCCTGCACCGCATAAAAGTTTCGGTTGAAGAGGATGAAGACGACTGCCTTGCGGTTGCCTCGCGCGCCTGGCGGCCATATGGCAACGCCATTGATTTTAAATCGGATGATATAACGCCGTTTTTTATTTCCGAAAAGGTGCTTGGAATGAATTGCCGCGCCGCCAGGGAAGCGGATGATGATGGCTGGAAGTGGGAGGATGAATGGGAGGGGATGGATTGCACAAATCGTCTGCCACTGGCGGTTGAAGTGGTTTTATATCTTGAACCGCTTGAGGCGCATGAAGAGCCGGTGGAGATAAAGAGGGTGGTTGAAATACCGGTTGCGCCGCTTTCATGGAGCGCAAAAAAAACAAAATAGAGGAAAAGTGAAGATGATCTCTCTCGGATCGCACAGAGTTCGCAGAGAACGGCGAAAGCCGGCAGATGCGGCCTGTAAATTTTTGCGTAAGCGCAAAAATTTACAGGCCATATTCTCTCTCTCAATGCCCTCTGTGATCTCCAGCGAGCCTTGCGAGCGGGTGGGAGAGAATCTGCATTTGCGAAGAACCGGCGGGTCGGTGCTCATCATTGTCCTCTGGGTAGTCGGATTGCTTTCCATGTTTGTGACGGCGTTCGCTTTTGACATGCATATTGAGGCGAGGATTGTGTCAACCTGGCGAAAAAAACTGAAGGCGGAGTATCTGGCGAAAGCGGGCGTTGAACTGGCGCGGCAGGCCCTTCTTGAAACCGCTGATCCGGATGTGACCAGTCCGGAAATATCCGGCTATGTTTCCAAGGGATCGGACACCGCACGAAGGACGGCCACGGTTTCCTTGTCATGCGGCGGCGGAGCGGAACTGGCGCGGCAACTGGGCGATGGGACGGTAACGGTCCGGATCCGGCCTGAAAACGCCAGGATTAATTTGAACAGCATTATCATTGCCGACAATCCCGCTGAAACGTTAAAGCTCTGGGAGCCGCTCTTTGAAACCGCCGGCGTTTCATTTGAGAAGCGTGATGCCCTGATTGACTGTCTTGTTGACTGGGTTGATCAGGACGAATTGAGTCATATGAACGGCGTGGAATCGGAATATTACGAAACATTAACTCCGCCTTACAAGTCAAAAAATGCGCCGATTGACACGATTGACGAGTTGGCGCTCATCAAGGGGTTTGATGAGGTCATTCCCGACACCACCCAGACGGTTTATGAGGCGGTCGCCCGTTTCCTTACGACCTACGCCGAAGACCGCACCATCAATATTAATGCCGTTGATCATGATACGCTCATGGCTTTCCTTGACGTTGACGCGCAGTTGGCCGAGGAAGTCATCGCCCAGCGCGCCGGCCCGGACGGCGAACCGGGCACGGAAGACGATACGCCGTTCAAAAACTGGAGCGATCTTCTGGCGCGCGTGCCGGCCGTTAATCAATCGCTGGAATCGTACATATCTTTCACCTCCAAGGGGAGGTTTTATATCCAGTCGTCCGGCCGGGTGGGAGATGTGGAACGGGTCTGCGCCTGTGTCGTTTTATTGGCTGATAAAAAATTGACCGTTTTAAGCTGGATTGAAGGGGATTCAGCCTCAATCGAGCTGATAACTCGTTGACATGCAAGATGGAAGAATGCAGAATGCAGGATGCAGAATGAAGAAAGACATAATAAGAAGAGCTGATATCATCTGGAGACGGATGTTGAAAAATGCGGCGGACGCAGGCGGTCTGTTCAGTCGCCGTTCGTCCGGGGGACGCAGTCCTGTAACCGGATTAAGAATCGGCGACAGTTTTGTTGAATGGACCACATTGCGCGATTCAAAAAACGGTGTTGAAATATTGGCTGTTCATAACGAATCTCTCCTTTGCGACGCCAACAAACCGCCGGAAGCGGAAGAGAGGAGCGGGCAGATTAAGCTTCACTGTTCCGAAATATGCGGTTCGGTATCCCTGGGAATTGCGCCCGATAAAATGTTGATGCGTGTGGCTGAATTGCCGACGACCGATCCGGCGGAGATGGCTAATATGATTCAGCTTCAGGTGGACGCCTTTTCTCCGTTTCCGGATGACCGGATTATTGTTTCACATGAGATATTATTGTCCGGAGAAGCCGGGGTGCGTGTTCTTATCACGGCGGTGCAGAAGGATCTGATTGAAACGTCCGGCAGTCTCCTGAAAAAAGCGGGCATTGATGTGCAGGGAATTGACGCCGAGGCGATGGCCTGGTGGCACTTGATTTCAGAGCGTGTCCAAATGCCCGATGAAGGCCGTTATTTATTTTTAATCCTGGAGCCATGGGGCGGCGTCTGGATTGTCGTTCAGCGGCGGGCGCCGTTGGCCTTTCGGGCGGTAAGTCCCGCGGGGGACATGCCTTTTGACGAATTTGCCCGGGAAGTTGCCCGCGATGCGGGCGCGTTGGTTCTTTCGCTTGATTCTGAATATGGAAGCGCGCCGCTTTCCGGGCTGGAAATATGGTGCCGGGGAGTAAATGCCGGCGTTTTATCGTCCGCCTCGAATGAAGAATTACAGCATGAGGCGAAAATCAATTCCCTGGATACAATCGCGCCGGTCAGCGAGGGATTGGCGCGGCGTTTTCTGGGAACGACCCTGTCCCCGGCCCTGACCCGCATCCGGAATGGACAGGCGGCCATTGATTTGGTTCCGGAGTCATGGCGTTCCTCGGTCATTGCGCAACGCATGCGGCGGCGGCTGTTTGCGGCAACCGTGGGTGTTTTGGCCGCCTGGCTTGCGGCGATGGTCGCTTTCCTGGGCGCTTATCAGTTGCAATATTACCGCCTGACGAAGCTGGAAACAAGACTGAATGCCCTGCAGAAACCCGCCGAGGAAGTGCGCTTGATGCAGAATCAGGCCAGGTCTTTTGAGCAATATCTTGACCGGAAGAATTCGGCCTTGGAATGTCTCCGGGAAGCAAGCCAGAACCTGCCGAAGGATGTTTGCCTGACGTCGTTTCAATTCAAAAAGGGGAAGAGCGTGGTTGTTCGCGGTGAGGCTAAGGCGGCTCCCGCAATCTATGATTACAAACAGGCTTTGGATAAATCGCCGCTGTTCACCAAGATTGAAATGGGAAGTATTCAGAAGCGCAAAGATAATGTCCAGACATTTCAAATGACTGCCAAGCTAAAGGAACTGCCGTGAAAATTACCACAAGGGAAATGACGCTTGGCTGGATGGCGGGAGTGGTTATCCTCCTGACGCTGTCATTTTTGTTTTGCGCTCCGAAAATAACTGTCTGGAAAGAAGTTGGCAACAAACGGAAAGCGGTGGCGGCCCGCATTGAACTGGCGGAACATCTCACGGCGCAACGCGAGCAGTGGAATAAAAAGTTGCAGGATGTGGCTCAAAAACTGACGAAATATCCGCCGGATCAGGATGTCGTCGCCGATTATCTCAGAATTCTTGAAGATGTGGCCAAAAAGAACGGAATCAATCTTTCCCAGCGCCAGCCGCAGAAGGAAAAAAAACATAATGACCTTTATGAATTGGCCATTGACTGCCCATGGGATGCTGATCTCGAAGCGCTGGTGCGTTTTTTGTTCGATCTTGAACAGCAGAAGGTGACCATGGATATTGATGATTTAAATGTTTCGCTCGTGGCGGGCGGCAAGGGTAAATTAAAAGGCAAGTTTGCCCTGATATGCCTTTACACCAGGACTGGCGCTCCGGCCGCGGAACAGAAAAAGGAATCGCGGCCGCCCGGAAAAAAATAATCTGGAATTGCTGTTTTGAGAATAATCGTGTAATAATAACTCAATGAAAAAATCGTTTGCATATAAAAAACTGCTCTGGCTGGCGATCCTGTTTCTTCTGCCGCTGGCGCTGGCGGCTCTTGGCCAGAATGAAGAGGAGGAAGAGGAAGAAAACAACAGCGCCAGTCAGGTTCAGTCCCCGCAGGTTTTGCCGCCGATTCTGCCCATCACACCGGGAACCGCGCAGACCGACCTGCCAGTCGGGCTGAAATATGAAAACATTGACTCGGAAGAGGTGATTAAACAATACAGCGACTGGACCGGCCTGGCCTTGATGAAATCCCCGGATGTCCCCTCCGTAAAAATTACGCTCAAATGCCCGAAACGGCTGGCGAAACGCGAGGCCCTGCTTGCGATCGAAGGGGTTCTGGCAATGAACGGCATTGCCCTTGTGCCGATGGGCGATAAATTCCTGAAAGTGGTCAAGATTGATACCGCGCGCCAGCATGGAATGAAAACAGAAACCGGCCCTCTTGAAAAAGATCTTTCCGCGACCGACCACCTCGAAAGCCGTGTTGTGGAATTGAAACATCTTGAAATGACGGAGGCTCAAAATGCCGTTCAATCTTTTCTCCATCCTTACGCAAAGGTTATTCCGCTGGAAAGGGTCAATTGCCTGCTGATTACGGAGACCGCCAATAATCTCAAGAGAATTCTGGAAGTTTTGGCAATAATAGACCAGCCGATTGAAAGCCGCGAGGACTTGCGCATCTTTCCAATCAAGTATGCCAAGGCGTCGGAGATCCAGAGCAAAATAGAATCAATTATTGCGGATGCCCAGGCCAAGGATGCCAAAAGCAAGCTCATCAGCCGGCAATTGACCACGGCCCGTTTGCCGTTTCAGCCCGCCCAGCCGGGCCAGCTTGCGCCATCCGCTCCCGCCGGCGGATCAACGGAAAGTTCCGGCTCAGGCTTTGACCGCGGCCTGATCCAAAGCAAGGTGAAAATGGTGGCGGATGACCGGATCAACTCGCTCATCGTTATTACCCGCGTGGAACAGTTCGTGTTCATCGAGAATATCATCAAGGCGCTGGACAAGCAGGTTGATCCGGACGTGAACATCAAAGTTGTCACGCTTGAATACGCCGACGCCAAGGATGTGGTGTCCATCCTGAATAATTTCATTTCTGCCTCGTCTTCCAGCGGCAAATCGGGGCAGACCCAGCCCTTCGCGCCCGTTCCGGAACAGCCAAAAGAGCCGCAGAACAAAGATCAGCAGAAAGATAAGGACAAAAAAGACTCGGCCTCAAAATCGTCGGATTCGGGCGAAACCCAGATCAGCGGAAAACTGTCTTCCGACGTAAAAGTCATCGCTGACGACCGGATTAACGCCCTTTTAATCATGGCCTGCAAGGCGGATATGGACTTGATTGAGGATGTTATTTCAAAAGTGGATATCGCGCTCTCCCAGGTTCTGATTGAGGTTGTAATTATCGAGGTGGATTTGAACGATAATTTTAAAATGGGGATAGACTGGCTCCAGCGTTCAATGATCGCCTATAACGCTAAAAAAGGGGGGGGGCGAAATGCGATTCTCGGGTTTTCCGGCGCCAGCAGAGCCGGAACCGACGGCACCATCAAGGATGGTGCCAGCATCAATACCATTGCCGATAACACCACCAGCGCCGGTTCCGGTCTGACTTATTATTTCACTTTTTTTGATTACAATATTGACGCGGTTTTGAACATGCTTGCCTCAACCAGCGAGGCGAAAATCCTTGCCACGCCGGTCGTTTTAACCACGGACAATACCGAGGCCAAAATCCTTGTCGGCGAGAAAAGGCCGGTGGTAACCTCCACCAGTATTTCCAGCGGTGGAACCCAGCAATCCGCCTATCAGTACGTTGACATCGGCATTGACCTGCAGGTTACCCCGCATATCAATAAAAACGGATTCGTGATCATGGATGTGAAACAGAAGGTTGATAACAAGGGCGATGATGTGACCATTGACGGCAATCCGGTGCCGGTGATTATCACCCGCGATTTTAACGCCTCCATTTCCGTGAATGACGGCCGCACTATTGTCATCGGCGGAATTGTGAACGAAGACAAGCGGAAAACCAGGACCAAAATTCCTTTCCTGGGCGATATTCCCCTCCTGGGACTTCTCTTTCGCAGTGATGATATTGAGGAGAAACGCGTTGAACTTATGGTGATGCTGACCCCATATGTGCTTGACACACCGGAGGAAGCCTATGGCGAAACCGCCCGCCGGCAGGCCAGTCTTTCCAGCATCTCAAATCTCTGGATAAAAGGCTGGTCGCCCAGCGACCTGGCCGCCCCTTCGCCGGAGGAAATCCGCGCCAAAAAACAGGAAGAAAAGAAAACGCGCGAAGTAGTGCCGGCGTCGGATGAAATAAAATCTTACAAGCAGAATAAGAACAAGAAAAACAAAAACGCCGACGTTTCCTCCAGTACGGAAAATCCCCAGGATAACAATGACTATCACATGCGGATTTCAAATGCGCCGCCCGCGGCCAAAGAATAATTAATTTGCGCCGCTCAATTTCTTCAATTCGTCGCGCAGTTTTGCGGCATCCTCATAGCGTTCCTCGGCTACCGCCTTGTCAAGACGGTATTTCAGCGCCTCAGCCGGGGAAATGGTCTTCCTGGTTTCTTTGTCTTTTTGGGGCGCCGATTCTTCCTCTTTGATGACCACCCCGGCGGTATCCATGACTTCATCGGCCACATAAATCGGCGCCGAAAATCGCATGGCAAGCGCGATGGCGTCGCTTGGGCGGGAATCCAGGGCGATTTCCGTTCCATTCCATTCGAGGAACAATTTTGCGTAAAAGGTATTATTCTGCAGATCATTGATTTCAATCCGTTTAATCCGGCATTCAAGGTTATCCATCAGGTTTTTTATAAGGTCGTGGGTCAAAGGCCGCGGCGGCTGTATCTTTTCCAGCACGAAAGCGATGGCTTGGGCTTCCGCCGCGCCGATGAAAATGGGAAGCGTGCGGTGGTCGTTTACCGTTTTCAGAAAAACGACAAACCCCATGTTTGACAACGATATTTGACTGACCTTGACCGCAATCATTTTATGGACTTGTTTTCAGCGGAAATCATTCCCGCAATCCGTTCTTTCATCTCTTGCAGTCCGCTCCGGTTCAGCGCCGAAATAAAAAGAGCCGATGGAAAGTCGCGCGCCAATTCGGATGGGGCGCCAATCCGGTCGGCTTTATTCATTAACAGAAGCTGCGGGATTTTGTCCGCCTGCATTTCCGCAAGCGTTTCCCGGACCACTTTGAGCTGTTCGCGGACATAGCGGTGGGAGGCGTCGGCCACGATCAGAAGCAAGTCTGAATCGCGTATTTCCTCAAGTGTTGACCTGAATGAAGCCACGAGGCCGTGCGGCAGATGGCGGATGAAGCCGACCGTGTCGGTCAGCATGACCTTGCGGTTGTCCGGAAGATAAAGCAGGCGGCTTTTGGTGTCCAGCGTGGCGAACAGGCGGTCATCCACATAAGCTTCCGCCGCGGTGAGCGCGTTGAGCAGGGTTGATTTGCCGGCATTGGTGTAGCCGACCAGCGAGACAAGGGGCCAGGGACGCCTTGCGCGCGTTCGTTCGCGCCGCTTCTGCATTTCCTTTAATTTTTTTTTCAGCACGGCAATGCGCGCCATCATCGTGGCGCGGCGCAGTTGAAACGGGCTCTCGCCGGGACCGCGCATGCCGATGCCGCCCGTGAAACGGTGCTGTTTTTCGGAAACCGGGATCCGCGAGGCGAGATATTGCATTTGCGCCAGTTCAACCTGGACCTGCGCTTCCGCGGTCCGGGCGCGGCGGGCGAATATCTGCAGAATCAGTTCGGTGCGGTCAATCACTTTGACCCCGATGGAAAGATCAAGATTGTTGACCTGAACCGGGGAAAGATCGTTGTCGAAGATGACAAGATTGGCCTTGCTCTCGCGGCAGGCAAGCTGGATTTCGGCCGTTTTTCCCTGCCCGATGAAAAAAGCCGCGTCGGGGTGGTCCCGCCGTTGGGTAATGCTTCCCAGGACGCGGGCGCCGGCCGTGTCGGCCAGGCGTTCAAGTTCGGCGAGCGAATCGTTTGCCTCGTCGGCGTCCTGCCGGCCGATGATGGCCTGCGCGAGCAGGGCGCGTTCTTCAAGGTCTTGGCGGGTTATTTTTTTGGACATGGTTTAGCGCTTTGTTTTCGGGAATAATGCAGGCGGCGGGACTGTTTGACGGAGCGGAACATTTCCCGCCGGAGTTGCTTTCTTGTTTTGACGCGCGGCGCCTCCTGCCATTTGATGAACTGGCGCTGAAGCTCCTCGTTCTCAAATCCCGGGCATTTTTTCCTGCTCCATTGCAGGCGTGGAAAGGCAAATGCCCAGCAGTGATCATCCAGATTCAAAGGACAGCGATGACATTTCCGGACAGGTTTTGGGCCAGATTTCATAACTGATTTTATTCCCTTGAAGACAAGGATACGGTGCGACAAATAAAGCGCAAAGTCAATACAATCTTGTGTTGACTTTTACTTTTTTCGGTATAGTATGCGGAGAATTATATTTTTGCGGGCATTATATGAAAATCACAGTTGCCGGACAGGACTGCACGGAAGAATTGGGCGGGGAAATCAGGCGAAAAGCCGCCAGTCTGAAAAAGTTGGCCGGCCGCGCGGCGCCGCCGGAAATTTCCGTTGAAATCGGCGCGCTCGCACTGCAGAAAGCCTCCTCCGATGCTGATTATTTGGATCATTTCGTCAGGCTGTTGCGCTACCGCGATGCGTTCGATACTTATGATTTTGACATCCCCCGCAAGCCCGGCCCGTTCGGGGCCATGATGGCCGGAATCAAAAGCTTTTTTTGGAAGTTACTGCGTTATCAGCACGATCGCATCGCCTTCCGCCAGAACCTGATCAACGGATTGTTCACCAGCGCGGTTGAGTTTGAAATGGCTGAAAGAAAAAAAACGGATGATGAGCTTGACCGGCGTCTTGCCAAAGCGGAGGCGTTGCTGAAAAAACTGGTTGACGAAAGAGCGGCGAAATGAATGTTCATCAAATCCTGGCCGGATTTGCCGACGGCGACGCCATCTCCCATGAGGCGCTTCAGTTGCGCCGGATATTGCGCAAATGGGGGTATGGGACCGATATTTATTGCGACCCGGCAACGGTCTCGCCGAGTCTGCGTGATGAATGCCGTCCGCTGGCAGACTATTCCGCCGCGGCGGACGATATTTGCCTGCATCACTACGGCATCAATTCGCCGTCCACGGATTGTTTTCTTTCATCCGCCGCAAAAAAAATAATAATTTATCATAATATCACCCCCGCCGAATATTTTGACGGATTTGACGATGCGCTCGCGGCGCGGCTCCGCGCAGGCCGTTCAAGGTTGCGCGATGTTTGCCGTTGTGTTGACGCGGTCTGGACCGTGTCGCGCTTTAACGCCTCCGAGCTCAGGGCGCTGGGTGTTGCCAATGTCCAGGTGTTTCCTCTTCTCTTTTCCCATCAGACGCTTGACATCGTGCCGGAACCGCTGATTATCGCAAAGTTTTCCGATGTCCTGAAAAACATTCTGTTTGTCGGACGGATTGTTCCCAACAAGCGGATTGAGGATTTGATAAGAGCGTTTGCGTGGTTCAATAAGGCCATCAACCCCTACAGCCGGCTCTTGATCGTCGGCTCCAATCGCAGCGCGCCGCGTTACTATGCCATGTTGCGCATGCTGGCCGGCGACCTTGATCTGCCGAATGTGTGTTTTGAGGGTTTTGCGTCGCCGGCCGGTCTTGCGGCCTACTATCGGGTTGCGGATGTTTATGTGTGTCCCAGCGTCCATGAAGGCTATTGCCTGCCGCTGGTTGAGGCGATGCACTCTGATGTGCCCGTCATTGCCCGCGAGGCGGGCGGCATCCCGGAGGCAATGGACGGCGCCGGTGTCATGTATGCGGGACTTGACGAAGTGGAACTGGCGGAATTGATCAACCGCGCGCTCTCGGACAAAGATTTGATCGGTAAAATTATCGCCTCGCAGCGCGAGCGGATGAAAAAAATGAAGGCCAGACAGACGGAAGAAGAACTTAAAACACTTTTGGCCGCGTGGCTTCCTTCGTCCGCCATAGCGGGTTGCCAGACTCCGCCGAAGCGCGGCGCCCAGGCGAGCGCAAAGGCGGGAAATGATTGATTCTATCGGTTTTTACCTTATGTGCGGATTTGTGGTCCTCGGCGCAGTCCTGCTCTTTTTTTTTACAGGTTGTCATCCGCTGGATGGGAAAAACCCGGGCGCGCGGTTAAATTTCGCAACTTTCAACGCCGCCAATGCTTTTGCTGAAACCAGAGGTCTGACCGCGATAACACCGCGGCATTCGGGGGCGCCGGGGGCGCAAAAGGCGGCGGAACATCTGCTCTCCCGGTTGCGCGCCATGGGGATCGAGTCCTCGCTGGACGAATTTGAGGAAGAGACCCCGGCTGGCAAGATGTTTTTTAGAAATATTATCGGCGTTCTGCCCGGACGGAATGCCGATGGCAGTCCGGTTGAAGAATTGATCATTCTCGGCGCGCATTATGACACCAAGTCCGGAATTTCGGACAATTTTGAGGGGGCGAACGATTCCGGTTCCGGGGTCGGCGTCTTGCTCGAGATGGCCCGCGCGATAAAAAATGGTCAGGTAATTCCCGTCAATATTCTGCTTGCTTTCTTTGATGGCGAAGAATGCGTGAGCCGTTACGGCAAAAACGATGGTCTCCACGGCAGTCGGCGTCTTGCGGCGCAGTTGGTGCGGGACGGGCGCTCTCAAAAAGTGCGCGCGGTGATAATCCTTGATATGGTCGGCGACCGCGATTTGAATATTACCATTCCGCGCAACAGCGCTTTAAGCCTGGTATCGGCGTTGTTTGGCGCGGCGAAAACCGAGGGAACGCGCGATAAATTTACGCTCTGTTCGGGAGAAATTCTGGACGACCATCAGCCTTTTCTTGCGGCCGGAATACCGGCGATTGATGTCATTGATTTTGAATACGGGTCGGCGCCGGGCAGGAATGATTACTGGCATACTTCCGAAGATACGATTGATAAATTGAGCGTTCAAAGTCTTGAAATAGTCGGAAAAACAGTCCTGCGCCTGTTGGATGATTTGACGCGCGGGAAGTAGGTCTGTTTCTTCTCCTTCGCCGAATACCCCGCGGCTTGCCGCGGGGTATTCACTTCATTCCTGCCCGGCGCGTTGTTTTGCCTGTTCTTCAATCAGCGCAAAAGGCGGAAAGTTTTCCGTTTTTTTCCGGTTCTGAGGGTTGTCCGAGCACTTTTTCCAGAGAAGCAGGGCTTTTTTGCGCAGTTCGGCTGCGTTTGCCTTGGAATGATCGGGCGAGGGAAAATTGCTCTGATATAAGAGGCCTTCAATCCATGCGACGGCATCGGCCATGGGCAATTCGGCGATATTGAATTGCTCGCAGTTGCGGATGTAGTTTTCAAAACTAATTTTCGCCTGCAATTGCGGCGTTTCAGAAAGCATTCTGTCAAATAATTTTTGCGCGCCCCGATCGTCGCCGTAGGCGTGGAGAATGAAGACGGCTTCCGCGAGGAAATTAATATAGCCTGATCTGAAAATGTCATCTTTCTGGCGGCTGAGCGCGTCATCATACGCCTTGAGCGCGCCTGGCAAAAGATCGAGCCGGGGCGTAGTGAGGTAAATTCCGGCGTCCGTGTCCATCAAAAGTCTTCCCTGCCGGAAGGCGGCGGCCATGGACTGAAAGATCATATGGTCGCAGAGGGAAGTATCTTTCCCGGCGCCGGCGGAATGCAGTCCGCGAAAAGCCCAGTAAAGCGCATGCGTTTCCGGCAAACGCCAGTCGAGCGGTCCGTAATCGCTTTCAATTTCGCGCATAACCTCCGGCAGGAGTTTGTATTTTTCGCGCAGGTTTTGCGCAGGTTTTGTGTAATCAGGCCGGGGGCCGTGGAAAAGCGCGTCCATTTCCATGGCTAATTTGAGCTTGTAATAAGCATGCATATCGTCCCAGTCCTGGCCGATTTTATGCTGGTAAAGCCAGCCCAGTTCCCGGTATAAAACCGGATCGCGGGGATTGTATTTCAGCGCGTTGTCGCGGAGCAGATGGATGCCGTTTTTTATCCAAAGCCACCGATGCTCCGGATTCGGATAGAGAATGCTGATGTTGTAAGCCATATTCCAGGCATGAAAGGCCCAGACCGTCGTCAACTGCGGCTCCAGTTTTGTAATCCAGTCGGCCAACTGCGCGATTTCAAAAACTTTCCCCTCCTTTTGAAGACTGATCAGGCGCAGCCATAAGATGTCAACCAGCAGGCCGCGAAAGCCGCCAAGGGCGACCGTTGTCAAAACAACGAGCGGCGGTGTGTCGGCCGTTTGCATTGACGGCATGCTGTTTTTCTGTTCCCGCTCCCGGTCCAGGACAAGGCGTGTCTGTCCGGCCGCCCAGAAAAAAAACAATGCGGCGCCGATGAGAAAAAAAGAATAATATTTTTTCATTCGGATGATAAGCCAACCTCCCGCCGGCTCAAACAGCCGGCGCCGACCAGCATCAGAAACAACGGATACAAGCCGCAAAGGACGGCAACCGAATGGCCCGCAAGACTCCAGGGAATAAACAGGCTGTCCGGCAAAAAAGCGAGCGGGTCAAAACGGTCAAGGGGCGGGAGAACAGCGGCGAGCAGCCGGAATGAACCGCGCACCATCTCGTTCAACAGGATGGCAAGGGGGGCAAGCTGTTCATGGGAAGTGTTTGGCAACAGGCCTCTTTCCGCAATCTGATGCACAAATCCGCCTGAGAATGCCATGGCCATCAATCCCATTGAGACAAAAACCGCCACGGGGAATGTGAATAAAGCGCCGGCAAGCATTCCAAGCGAAGTGAAGAAAGCAAGACGGGCAAACCCCATAATCAGGCCGCGCAGGAGATTGGATTCAAAACTGCTTTCCGGGATTAAAAGGCACAGGTCGTTTTCTGACGGGAAAAAAACGGTAACCGGAGGATTGGTTTGCAGATTCAGATACTCGATCTCAAGAAAACCGGATGCGGCCGGTTTGGGCACATTCAGGTAACAGGTCATATTCGGGCTTGATGCGGCTGTTTTATTGAGGAGTTCGATGTTGTTTTCGGTGAAGGCCCGCCATGTTCCGGTTACCGGCGACTGGTGGAAAAATGGGGATGGGATAAACCTGAATTTCAGAAGGGCAAATTGCGCGCCGTTGGTATGATGCGCGAGGTTGAAACGCCAGCGATAACTTTTGCCCGGGCTGATGGCCGCCGCCCCTTCCTGGGGAGCTGATGATTTCAGGGGCGGGATGGTGCGGTAGACGGCCATTATTTCGCGGCGCAAATCCTCTTGCCCGCGACGGCTTGTCCCTGCGGGACTGATCGTCCAATGAAGCATGGCGCAGATCAAGCCTCCTCCCAGGGCAAGCAGGAGAAGATTGATCATCATCAGTCCAAATAATTTGCCGGCCCAAATCTGAACCGATCGCAGTGGTTTGGTAACCAGGTTCTGCATCTGGCGTCCGCTTATCTCCAGTGAGATTACGCCGGCCCCGCACCAGGTTGCCGTGAGCGACAAAATAAACATCAAAAGACCGAAAGCGTAATTAATGAATATGCCTGCCCCGTTTTCGGGCGTGCCGTCGCCCTTTATTACGAAAGGCAGACCGACAATGGCCGTGATAAGGAAAAGAGCGGCGGCGGCAAATACCCGGGAACGCATCGCGGCCCGGATGGTCATGGCGGCAATGGTTGTTATTTTTTGCATAGATTTTCTGTTCTGTCATTCCCCCGACCTTCCTTCGCCCACCGTAGCGGGCTTCGCGAAGGCGGGAAGCGGGAATCCAGACAGCATTTATTTTAATCTGGATTCCCGATCAGGTCGGGAATGACAATCGCGCGAAGCGCCTTTGATTTCGGCTCAACCGTGTTATGAATGATGTATTGCGTCATCTGTATTTTTGCCGGCCAGGAAAGGGGCAACTTTCTTTACATAAGCAACGCCGCTTGGGGTGGCCGTGTCAAGTTGCGCCTTTTCAACTGTTTCCAAAAAGAATTGTTCCAGTGTTTTGCGGGGGTGTTCCATTTGGGCGGATACGCCCGTTTGAAGACGCAGAAACTGGCGAAGGGCGCGGATCTGTTCATCGTTGTCGGCTTGAACGCAGAACCGGCAGACGGCAATATTTTCCAGCAGTTTGTCCAGGTTCCCCTGAACAATAACATTGCCGTTGCTCATGATTGCGACGCGCCGGCACACGCTCTCCATGTCGGCCAGAAGATGCGACGAAATCAGGATTGTTTTGCCGCGTTCGGCAAGAGTCAGGATTAAATCCTTGACCTGGCGGCAGCCAACGGGATCCAGGCCGGAGGTCGGTTCATCCAGAATGATGAGTTCCGGGTCGTTGATAAGCGCCTGGGCAAGACCGATGCGGCGCAGCATGCCTTTTGAAAATTCGCCGATGCGGCGCCGGGCGGCATATTGAAGCCCGGTCATTTCAAGGAGCTGGTTGACACGCTCTTTCAGGGCGGAGGACTCAAGATCGAACAGACTGCCGTAGAACATCAGCGTTTCCCTGGCCGTAAGAAAAGGGTAGAGGCAGGACTCTTCCGGCAGATATCCGATTTTTGATTTGGAATTGACATCTTGCGGAGGGGCGCCGAACACCTGCAATATTCCGGCGGTGGGTTTGAGGAGACCCAGAATCATGCGCAGGGTCGTGCTTTTTCCCGAGCCGTTCGGGCCCAGGAAGCCGAATATCTCGCCAGGGAAAATTTCAAAGTTAATTCCCTTGACGGCGCAAACAACCGGGCGGCGCCAGAAATCGCGGAAATTTTTGGTCAGCCCGTTTGCCTTTATAACCGGCTCAGCCGGCTTTTGGTCTGGTTCCATAAATCAGCCTGTTCATCGCTCAGATATGCCGGCTGTCGTTTTCATTTTTGGCCGTGTAACCCGAATTTTGCCTTTCAACATTCACCTTGTGTTTGCGCTGGTAGGCTTCAAAGATATCCCTGGCCGACATGTCCATGACCTGCGCCAGGGAGATCAGGAAATGAAACATGTCAACCACTTCAACCCGGGCGTTTTGTTTGTCAAAAGTCTGGTATTTTGCCCACCATTTCCAGGGAACGCTGTCGGTAAGTTCCGCAATTTCCTGCGATAGCGCCCGGCAATAATTCAAAATCCATTCCGGTTTTTTTTGTTCCGGCACGCTCAGGGTGTCAATCCCTATTTTCCGGTTGAGTTCTCCCTGTAATTTAAACAATTCTTCCAGCATGTCCGTCATTGTTCACAACCTTTCTGTTTTTAATGAGTCGGTAACCTGATACTTCTCATCAGGTGTTTGAATTGCGCCATTATGCCTGATTCCCGGCCGGAATCAATTTTGAAATTCGCGGCCCCGGAAACCGCAATTTTTTAGTTGCAAAAAATATATTTTAATATAGATTATATCTATAAATCGCTTGGATGACGCCAAAAATGCTTTTGTTTGTCGGAAAAAAGCCCTGCAGTCCGTAGAGGAGCGCAAAACAATTATTATGATGCGGAAAGCATTTAGTCTGTTTGCCTTTGTATGTATTTTGGGGGTATCCAGCAGTTTTGCGGCTACAAACGCGCTTCTTTACTCGGACACATTTGAAACTTATACAAATGGCGCTCCGCTGGTTGACGGCACAAACTACTGGTACTCGTCGTCCTGGACTGACACTAATGGCGCCACGCTTGTTGCAATGGCGCTGTCCAACGTCAATATCGCCGCCGCCGGTACGAACGCGGCGGCGATTCCTTATGATGTGATCCTCTCCAACCGGTATGCGGCGGCAACCTCCACGAATATCTGGCTGCGCATGCAGTCGCGGGTGGTCTATTATGACGGTCTTACTGCGTACGACACGAACTCAACAGCCATATTCTTTGTTGATACCAACGGACACTTCGTGGTGTGCAACGGAACAAACGGATGGGCAATAATCACAAATACGCTTGCAGGCGATCCCATTGACCCGATTGATACGAATGTATATACCACGATAGATGTATATCTGGACTATGCCAGCAAGACCTGGCGGCTGAATGTCAATTCGGTTCAGTTTACCAATAACATCGGTTTTTTCAACACAAACATAACTGGGATCGCCGGTTTTGACGTCTATAACGACGGCACCAATAGCGCCGTTACCGGTTGCCTTGACAATGTTTCGCTCTATAATGCCGACATGCTTCTTTCCGTTTCGCCCTCGGGCTTGACCAATACTTGCGTCTATCTGGCTGACGCCACCAGTCAATCCTTTAATGTAATATCAAGCGGGGATGGTCAATTAAATTATCATATCATTACCAACAGCATTTCTTCCGGCTGGAGTGTAACAATTACCAACAATGCCGCCGGCAGTCTCGCGCACAACGCCACCAATACTGTTTGGATTAAATATAATAAGAACTCTTTGTCTCCAGGCGTTTATTCCAATTCATTTGATGTGATTTCGACTGAATGGGGAGGGCAAACCCAAACCGTTCAGATTGTTTTTAACGTTTACGGCATAAGCATAACCCCGCCGAATCTGACAAACACCGTGCTGAGCGGATATAATGCCACCAGTCAGACGTTCAACGTGAGCGTGCCTGGGGCGGGTGCGGACGGCATATCTTTTAGTGTGTCCACGAATGCGAGTTGGTTGAATGTGAGCCCGAGCAGCGGACAGGTATTGCCCGGAACAACAAATACTTTGACAAATACTTATCTGACCGCAAACTTGTCTCCCGGAGATTATTCCGGAACCGTGACGGTGGTGAGCGCGGATTATGGAGGGGACACTGGAGTGGTTAGTGTTGCGTTGCGTGTTTTGCCGTCACCGGTATTGGGCGCAACTCCATCTCATATCCGGCAGGTTGTTGACAGGGGTGGGAATCCGACCGGTGAATATTTTGATGTCTGGAATGCCGGTGCGGCGCCGGTCATCAGTATTGCCTACCAGGTTGGGGTAAGCAATGATGTTTCCGGCATAATCCAGGGCGTTTCTCCGTCGAGCGGGGTATGTTCCAATCTGCATGACACCATCGGCATTTATTTCAACAACCTGTCCGAATTTAATTCCGGAACCTACACCGCGGTCTTGGCGGTTGTGGCGACTAATTACGGATCGGGATATGCAGGACATTGGACGGTAACCAGCAATATTAATATTGAAGTGGTGATTTCCGCGCCGGAAGCTCCGGCGCAAATCAGCGCGACCAAGGGCGATTACGATGACCGGGTGAGGGTGAGTTGGCGGCCGGTGGTTTCACCGGCGGGAGGCTCCGTCACCTACAATGTTTTGCGATATACCACTTTTGATACCAATTACGCGCAGATCATAGTGTCCGGACTTACGGTCACGAATTATGACGATGTGACCGTATCGCCCGGAGTCAAATATTATTACTGGGTGCAGTCTGTCAACAGTTATGGGCAACCCGGGGCAAACAGCGTTTATGACAGCGGTTATCGGCGGCTGGCCGCGCCGGGCGGATTGTTCGCGAGTGATGGAGAATATTCGAACAAGGTGGCGGTAAGCTGGGCGACGGTGGACGGCGCCAGCAGTTATTATGTTTATCGCAGTGCGGGCGGGGCGGTTGGAATGATATATAACACATCCGGGACTGAATATGATGACAATACGGCGGTAGAAGGCGTTGAATACACTTATTATGTGCAGTCCTCAAATTCAATATGCGGCAGTGTCCTGAGTTCCGGAGAAACCGGCTATGTTCTCAGCCGGCCGACAGTGTTTAGCGCGAGCGACGGGCAGTATGTGGGGAAAGTCGTGCTTACCTGGACTGCGGTCCCCGGCGCCACGGCCTACGAGATTTGGAAGAGCACCAAGACTCTCACTCCGCCGTATGGCGGCGGGGCGAAAATCGGCGAGGCGGCTTCGCTCTCTTATAATGACACCTCCGTCACGGCGGGGACTAAGTATTATTATTGGTTGAAGTCCAAAAACGCGACTGCGCTCAGCGACTTTTCCGCTCGCGAGGAAGGTTACGCGGCGACTGCGGCGGTTGATTTATCTTTGTGGGGGCTGGTGTGTCAGCCGCGCCGGATTGGCCTTGGCGGCAGTCCGAAAGTGATTTCGTTCAGAATGACTAATAACGGCGGCGCGGATCTATCCGGCGATAATGGCACGGTACAGCTTGCATTCTATGCCTCCGCCAATGGTGTCTTCGGCGATGCTGATGATCAGGCCATCGGCACGGTTAACAAGCAGGTAACGCTCTCCATCGGTTCCAGCGGAATATTCGGGGTTGACGTGGGTAATATTACTCTGCCGGCCACGGCCGGCTCCTATTATCTTTTTATGCGCTTGAATCCGGTCTGGCCTTCAACCCTTGCCCCGGCCAACGCAAGCGGATGGGAAACGCGGCGTGCGCAAGCGCTTGAAGTAAGCGCCGGCGGCGCGATTAATTATCAGGCATTGAACGATTATGATGGCGACGGTATTTCGGATCTCGTGGTGCATGGCAACGGATTGTGGGACGCGCGCTCGGTGGACGGATTTGAAATCGCGCGCAATGCTGCTTTCGGCGGAAGAGAAACGGCGGTGATGGGCGACTATGACGGCGACCACAAAACAGACCCCGTCATTTACAATGAGAACAGCGGGCTTTGGCAGGGGCTGTTTTCCGCCAGCGGATACGCGTATGCGAGCGGATTTTTCGGCGGTTCCGGATATCGTCCCGTGCCCGGTGATTACGACGGCAGTGGAAAAACGGATTTGGCGTTATACAACACGTCCTCTTCGCTGTGGTATGCGCAGAAAGCCCAGGGCGGGCGGGTAATGTGGGGAATACAGTTTGGCAATGGATATGAACCGGTCATTGGCGATTATGACGGCGACGGCATATGGGATCTTGCCGTCTATGATGAGACCAGCGGACGATGGTATGTCCGTACGGTGGCTGGATCTCTGCTTATCTCCGGCGAGTCTTGGGGCGGGCCCGGATATCGTCCCGTGCCCGGTGATTACGACGGCGACGGCTTATGGGATTTCGCGGTATATAATAAAACAACCGGCGGCTGGTATATAGTGAATATATGGGGGGAGTTGATTTCCAACGGTATTCCATGGGGGGTGCCGGGATATATGCCCGTGGCTGGAGACTTTGACGGCGACGGCATCTCAGATCTTGCGGTTTATAACTCAACATCCGGCAAATGGTATATTCGCACCGTGGCCGGGTTACTGTTGCTGCAGAATGCCACGTGGGGCGGACCGGGCCGCGAAGCCGTCGGAGGAGTGGAATAAACGCGCACGACGAATTTCGAAGCACGTCGTACCATAGGCAGATCCGCCTGTGGCGGAAAATCAGAAATTCGAAACAAATACAGGTTTAGTCTGGATATTTCATGAGTTCTCATGAAATATCCACCTGCAAGGCTTCGACGCGCACGCTGGAGCGTGCTTGCGCAGGATTATTCTTTCGGCGCGTCGAAGGATTAATCTTGAGCAAGGTGTAAGTAAACACCGCGCCGAAACTTTGGTTGCAATGCTGTGCAACCAAAGCGCATATTTCACCGGCGGCAATCAGTTCGTGAAATATGCGGATTAGGACATTTGAATTTTAAACATTTTAATTTGTTTCTTATTTCGATATTCGGATTTCGGATTTTGATATCCTATTACAATCTTGCCTTTAATGATTTTTTCCAAATATCGGATCCACCTCTGCTGGCTTGTGCCGCTTTTAATCTTTGACGCGGTGTTTTTTACATGGCTGTGGAAACGTTTATCTTCGCCCTTGCCTTCAGCCGGGCCGGTATCCGTTGCCGCCAAACCCGTCAAAGTGAACTTCAGTTATCCAACCGACCGGGAACTTGACCGCGGTAACACAAATGCTTTTCAGCCGACCGCTTCCGGACGGCCGGAATCTGGGTTTTACGGTTCGGTGCGCACCGTGTGGGTTGGAAAGCGGCTTGTCCCTTCGTTTCATGAAGGGGTTGATATTGCGCCTGTTGAGCGCGGCCGGACGGGTAATCCGCGCGACATTGTCTTTGCCGCCGCGAACGGCGAAGTCGCTTATGTCAACCGGCAGGCCGGCAATTCAAATTATGGTAAATACGTTGTTCTGTTCCATGGCGGCGAGCAGGGCCGGATCTATACGCTTTACGCTCATTTGGCTGAAATCGGTTCCGAAATCCGGAAGGGCGTTCATGTGGAGCAGGGGAATATCCTGGGCATGATGGGATCAACCTCAACTGATCATATTCCACCCTCCAACGGGCATTTGCATTTTGAAGTTTGTCTTATGTTGAATTCGCGTTTCCAACAGTGGTTTAAAAGGCAGAAGCTCGTTCCCGATCACGGTCTTTTTAACGGTTGGAACCTGATCGGGATTGACCCTTTGGCGGTTTATGAAAAACAGGAGGAGGACGATGGAGATGAATATGACATATACGCCCATCTCGCCGCAATCCCGCGGGCATATGAACTTGTTCTGAAGGCGCCGCATCAACTTGATTTTTTCCGGCGTTATCCGAGCCTCTGGCATGGCGCGGAATTCAAGGGCGGCGCCATGGTCATTGCCTGTTCGGAAAATGGGCTTCCGCTCAACGGCCGTTGTGCCGGCAAGGATGAAACGATTGAATTGGGCCGCAAGAGCAATTTTATCCGCAGTGTTGACCGCTCCGCCCTGGGACGCAACGGATGCCGGCTGGTGGTTTGTGGGAATGGGAAATGGCGGCTGGGCGCTGAAGGCGAGAAATGGCGCTCGATTTTGATATATTAAGGAAAGTTTCGCACAGCGCGGTTGTACCCCAAACACACTTCTTCTGGCTGTCATTCCCGCTTCCCGCCTTCGCGTAGCCCGCTACGGCGGGCGAAGGAAGGTCGCGGGAATGACAGGATAAAAAAGTAAGCGGGTGAGAAACGATTTCATTCATATCTTAATGCGTCAATCGGATTAAGGAGCGATGCTTTGCGCGCCGGCCAGAGGCCGAAGGCAATGCCAATGGCGGCTGAAAAAGATACCGCCACAATAATGGAGAATGCCGTTACAATTGAGGCCCAGCCTGCCAGGCTGGAAACGGCAAAGCTGATCAGCCAGCCAAGCGTGATGCCCAGCAATCCGCCGGCAACGCTTATTACAAGCGCCTCTGTGAGAAATTGCGTCAGGATATCGCGGCGTTTTGCGCCAACCGCCTTGCGGACGCCGATTTCGCGCGTCCTTTCCGTGACGGATACCAGCATGATGTTCATGATGCCGATCCCGCCGACCAGCATGGAAACGGCCGCGATGGCCGATAGCAGCCATGACATGGTCCGGCTTGCTTCGGTGAGGGCCGCCTGCATCTCCGCCATGTTCTGGATATTGAAGGAATCATGCCGCGAAGGCGGCAGGCGATGGGTGCGGATAATCAGGTTGCGGATTTGTTCCTGTGAGTTTTCCATGTCCTCCGGGCGGGCCGCTTCAATTTCAATCAAATTCAAATATTTGCTTCCCAGCAGACGGTCCATGGCGGTGGTAAGCGGGATGACGATATTATCATCCTGATCCCACCATTGGGTCGCGCCCTTTTCCGGCAGAATGCCGATAATTTGAAAATTGATTTTGTTGATTTTTACATATTCGCCAAGGGGGTTGGTATTGCCGAAGATCTCGCGCACAATAGTCAATCCGATCACTGCCACGCGGGCTTTGGTCCGCATTTCTTCATCGGTAAAAAAGCGTCCAACCGGCGGCACGGAAGCATGCATCTGGGCGTAGACCGGTTCAACGCCCATAACCCGCGTGTTCCAATTCTTGCCGCCAAATGTTATCTGTCCGCGGCCGCTCACCATTCCGGCCGCGTTGCTGACCGCGGCGATTTCGCGTCTGATATCCGATAAATCTTCAATCGTAAAACGGGTCACCATGCCGTCCGACATTGCTATGCCGCGATTATGGGGTGGTCCGGGGCGCATCATTAAAAGATTGGATCCCATGCTGGCGAGCTGGGTCTCGATTGATTTTGTGGCGCCCTGGCCGATGGCCAGCATGGCAATCACCGCCGCTACGCCGATCAGTATGCCCAGCATTGAGAGCGCGGAGCGGATCTTATTGGCCTTCAACGCCCGCCAGGCCTGTTTGAGGTTGGCGGCCAGACCGGAAGAAAATCCCGCCCAGCCGCTGGGGGCGGAAGATGGATTTTGGATTTTCGATTTTGGATTTTCGATTTTTCGGTTTGGAGGCGCGTGCGTTGCGGCGTCATTTTTCTCGTCTTTCAGGATCAGGCCGTCGCGCATATGGATAATCCGGCGGGCGTAATTGGCAATGTCCTCTTCGTGGGTCACCATGACCACGGTCAGCCCCGCCCGGTTAAGTCCGGCGATAATTTCCATTATTTCTTCTGCGCTCTGTGAATCAAGATTGCCGGTCGGCTCGTCGGCCAGAATAAGCGGAGGATGGTTGATGAGGGAGCGCGCGATTGCCACGCGTTGTTGCTGCCCGCCTGAAAGTTCGTTTGGTCTGTGGGCGATCCGGTCGCCGAGTCCGACTTCAGTCAGGAATTTCTTTCCCAATTCCTGATTGGGCCGGTGGCGGGCATAGAGAACCGGCAGAAGCACATTTTCCAGCGCCGTGGTGCGCGGCAAAAGATTAAAATGCTGGAAAACAAAACCAATGGACGTGTTTCTTGTTTCGGCCAGGGCGTCATCCGAAAGGCTCTTGATTTCCTTGCCAAAAAGCTTGTAATTGCCACTGTCCGGAACATCCAACAATCCGAGGATATGAAGAAGCGTTGATTTGCCGGAGCCGGAAGGCCCCATGATGGCGACAAATTCACCCTCGGCGACGGCGAGCGAAACGCCGCGCAGGGCATGAACGGCGGTTTCGCCGCGATCGTAAGTTTTGACGATATTGTCAATTCTGATCATGATTGTTCGTCTGCCAAAGAAGAAAACGATTAAAGATCTTGCTCTTTTTTGTAAATATGCTACAGTAATTTGAAATCCTGAGAAAGGATAAAAAAGGAGGTAGTTATGAAAAAGGCAATGAGAATAAATAAAGCCGGATCTTCATCCAAAAGAGTCGCTTTTGAAGTTTCAGCCAATCCTGGCAGCAATGTATACTTGGCCGGAACTTTCAACAACTGGGATCCGCAGCGCCACCAGATGAAGGATACTCGCAAGAATGGCAGGTATACCATTACCCTGATGCTTCCAAAAGGCGAGTATGAGTATAAATTCGTGATCAATGCCAACTGGGTTGTTGACCCGGAATGCCAGGATTGGACCCGCAATTCATTTGGCACGCTTAACAGCGTCAAAAAAGTTGAATAAGCGCCCTTGCTTGCGTATGCCGGCTTCTATTTATTCCGCAGTATTGGCGGCGCAATGCCGTGTGTCCGGGAAATTGTGTTTGCGGACGGGGATCGGCTGAGTCCGCCTTGTCAGCGGTGCGCCCGCCCAACTGTTGATTGGTATAATAACCGCTGCGATTTTGTGAAGCATCGCATGCCGATATTGCCATGCCAGTTTCTGATATTGGTTCGTTTCCCGGGTTGTTTCGCGCGGTGACCTCTGGTTGTAAAAGTTAGGCCGGGTTTGATTGTCCGGGTGGACTTCCAAACAAAAGAAGATAGGAGACCGGATTCTTCAAAAGTGAATGCAAACCCGCGCATTTTGATCGTTACACCTGAAATTACCTACCTGCCGCCCGGTATGGGCAACATGGCCAATTACCTTGCCGCCAAAGCGGGCGGCTTGGCTGATGTAACCTCCGCGCTTGTCAGCGCTCTGTTTGAACAAGGCGCCGATATCCACGTTGCGCTTCCCCATTACCGCCAGATGTTTCATTTTAATATCGGTCAGTTCATCAGCGAGGAATTGCGCGCTTATAAAACAAAGCTCCCCGGCGAACGAATTCATCTTGCTGAAGACCGTATATTTTATTACCGCTCCAATGTCTACAGTCCGTACGAGGAGGAAAACCCGAAGCTGGCTTTGGCTTTTCAGCGCGAAGTTGTCAATAACATTATTCCGCGCGTCAGGCCGGATATCATCCATTGCAATGACTGGATGACCGGCCTCGTGCCCGCCTTTGCCCGGCGCCTCCAAATTCCATGCCTCTTTACCGTGCATAACATCCATTCCCTCAATGCCACCCTGGCGCAAATTGAGGATAGCGGTATTGACGCGGCCGAATTCTGGCAGTCTTTGTATTATCAGCATTATCCCGTTTCCTATGAGGAAACCCGGTCGCATAATCCGGTCAATTTTCTGGCCAGCGGCATTTTTTCTTCCCATTTTATCAATACGGTCAGCCCGACTTTTTTGCGGGAGATAACCGAAGGCCGTTTTGATTTTTTAGACTCTTCATTGCGCAATGAAATCGCCGGTAAAAATAATTCCGGCTGTGCCACCGGAATTTTGAACGCCCCCAATCCTTCCTATGATCCCTCCTCGGATCATGCGCTTGTGCGTAATTTTACGGCGGAAAACTGCCTCGCCGGCAAGGCGTTAAACAAGAAAGCGTTGCAGATGGCGCTCGGCCTGAAGCAGAATGATTCCGCGCCGCTTTTCTTCTGGCCTTCGCGGCTTGACCCGCACCAGAAGGGATGCGGTTTATTGGCCGGAATTCTGTCGAAGATAATCGCGCGCTACCGCCGTGAAGACATCCAGATTGTCTTTGTGGCCAACGGCTCATTTCAGCCGCGTTTTCATGAAATGGTTGCCCGCGATAAACTGCAAAGAAGCGTGGCGGTTGCCAATTTCAGCGAAGAATTATCACGTTTGGCTTATGCGGCTTCGGATTTTGTCCTGATGCCTTCGCTGTTTGAGCCCTGCGGATTGCCGCAGATGATCAGCTGTAAGTATGGCAGTCTGCCTGTGGCCCGCGATACCGGCGGAATCCACGACACCATTTCAGATCTTGTCCCCGGGATGAACACGGGCAATGGGTTTTTATTTAAAGATTACGACTGCAACGGTCTTGAATGGGCGATTGACCAGGCGATCCTTTTTTATAAATTGCCGGAAACGGAACGTTGCGCGCAGGTCGCCCGTATTATGCGGGAGAGCGTTGTGCGCTTTACCCATGCCGTCACCGCCGCGGCCTATATAAAACTTTATGAACAGATGCTTGCCAGACCGCTCTGGCCGGCGTAATCTAATCAGCATGAAAAATAATAAAGATTGCGCGGATTGTCCGCCGCCGGCAACCGGCGTGCCGGCCATTGTCCGTCATGATCCTTATCTTCAGCCGTATACGGAACATATTGTCCGGCGCATTGCCCTCGGCAGTGAAATGGAACGGCGCCTGACCGGCGGGAAAATTTCGCTGGCCGATTTTGCCGCGGGCCATGAATATTTCGGCCTGCATTTCAAGGACGGCGAATGGATCCTGCGGGAGTGGGCGCCGAACGCAAATAAAGTGCGCCTGATAGGCGCTTTTTCCGACTGGAAGGAAAAAGACAATTATTCGTTCTCTTCCGTCGGGAACGAAGGCGTCTGGGAATTGCGCCTGCCGCAGGAGGCATTGAAGCATGGCGATCTTTACCGGCTTCACCTGCATTGGCCGGGGGGTGAAGGAGACCGCATCCCCGCGTATGCCCGGCGCGTCGTTCAGGATAATGCAACCAAGATATTCAATGCGCAGGTCTGGCGGCCGGAAACAGGTTACCGCTGGCAGAATGAAAACTATCGCCGCGCGCCAACTTCGCCGACTCAGCGCGGCGAGTCCAAGGCGCCGCTCATTTACGAGGCGCATGTCGGCATGGCCCAGGAGGAGGGGAAAGTCGGAACATATGCTGAATTCCGGGAGAAGATCTTGCCGCGCATTATTGACGCGGGGTACAACACCATCCAGCTGATGGCGGTCCAGGAGCATCCTTATTACGGCTCCTTCGGTTATCATATCGCCAATTTTTTCGCCGCCTCATCCCGTTTCGGCACGCCGGAAGAACTTAAAGAACTGGTTGACGCCTGTCATGGCGCAGGGGTGGGCGTTATTATGGATTTGATTCATTCCCATGCCGCGCGCAACGAGGTGGAAGGCATCAGCCGGTTTGACGGCACGCTTTATCAGTATTTTCACGATGGTCCCCGCGGCGTGCATGAACTGTGGGATTCGCGCTGTTTTGATTACGGCAAGCCGCAGGTCCTCCATTTCTTGCTCTCCAATTGCCGCTTCTGGCTAGATGAGTATAAATTTGACGGCTTCCGCTTTGACGGCATCACCAGTATGCTCTATTACCATCACGGGCTCGGGAAAGCTTTTACTTCCTATGACGATTATTTTGACGGCAGTATTGACGAACAGGCGTATGTTTATCTTACCCTTGCCAACAAGGTCATTCACGCGGTGCGGCCGGACGCGATGACGGTGGCGGAAGAAGTCAGCGGTATGCCGGGTCTGGCCGCCCCGCAAACTGCCGGCGGAGTCGGTTTTGACTATCGTCTTGCCATGGGCATTCCGGATTATTGGATTAAACTGACCAAGGATACCCGCGATGAGGACTGGCCGGTCAACGGAATATGGCATGAACTGACCAACCGGCGCCATGACGAAAAGACAATTTCTTACCCCGAATCGCACGATCAGGCGCTGGTCGGCGATCAGACGCTTATCTTCCGGCTTATTGAACGCGATATGTATGATCATATGGCGGTTAACCGGAGAAATCTGCGGGTGGACCGCGGACTGTCCCTCCACAAAATGATCCGGCTGGCAACGCTCGCCACGGCCGGTCACGGTTACCTGAATTTTATGGGGAACGAGTTCGGACATCCGGAATGGATTGATTTCCCGCGCGAGGGCAACAAATGGTCATACCATTATGCCCGCCGCCAGTGGCATCTGCGCGATGATAAAAACCTTGTCTATCATTTCCTTGCCGATTTTGACAAGGCCATGATTGAACTGGCCGGGCTGGCCCGGTTGCTTGAAGATGGAAGCCTGCGGTTGGTCGCCGAACATTGCGACGATAAAGTGCTCGCCTTCCGGCGCGCCGGTCTGCTTTTTATCTTTAATTTCCACCCCGGCAAATCCTACACCGATTATGCGTTCGCGGCTTTTGCAAAGGAATATCGCCTGGTTTTGGACACCGATTCGGCCTGTTTCGGCGGCCACGGACGCGTTATGCCCAATCAGACCTACTTTGCGAAAATTGAATCCGGCGAGCGCGCCCTGATCAAAGCTTACCTGCCTTCCCGCACCGCCCTCGTCCTGCTGGAAAGCAACTAATTCCCAAGCCGCTCGCCTTCCGCTATCTTATTCCCGCACAGAAACGCTTTCCCGCTCATGGGGTTCTTTCCTTCGGGTTGGAGTTCGAGAAGACGCAGTGCGCCAGCTCCGGTTTGAATCAAGGGTCCTTCGCCTTTTGTCTCAATTACAGTGCCGGGTTGTTGACCGGTATTTGTTTCAACCCGCGCTCGCAGAACGCGGGTCATTGCGCCCTTTAACATAAAAAAGCATACCGGCCATGGCTGAAAGGCGCGAATACGGTTTCCCAGTTCATGGGCCGGTTTTTCCCAATCCAGTAAGCCGTCGCTCTTTTTCAGCATTGGCGCGTAAGTTGCCGAGGATTCAACCTGCTTTGTTCTTGACGCGGTTCCGTGTCTTGTCATTTCAATAGTTTCAAGGAGCAATTTCGCCCCTTTATCGGCCAGCCGTTTGCCGAGGGAAACGGAGGTGTCGTCAGGTAAAATCAATTCTTCTTCGCGGGAAATAATATCCCCGGCATCCATTCTCTCGTTGATGAACATGGTTGTTACGCCGGTTCTTTGTTCACCGCGGGCGATGGCCCATTGAATCGGGGCCGCTCCGCGATACTTTGGCAAAAGGGAGCCGTGCAGATTGATACAGCCCTTTGGCGCAAGCGCGAGAATATCCGCCTTCAATATCTGGCCATAGGCAACGACAACGATAATATCGGGCGCCAATCCGCGCAACGCTTCGACGCTTTCCGGATCATTGATGTTTTCCGGCGTAAAAACCGGAAGCGAGTTGGCCGAGGAAAATTCATCCACCGGACATTTTTTGTTCTTTTGATGCCGGCCGCTCGGCCGCTCCGGCTGGCTGACAACACCGACAATGTTGTCATGCCCGGATTTTAGAAGCAGTTCTAATGCCGGACAGGCAAATTCGGCCGACCCCATGAATATTATGCGCATATATTTACCCGGCGCTTAAATCAATTTAGAATGCAGAATGTAGAATGAAGAAACAATATAAAAATACTGCAAATGCCGTTCACAATAGAGACAGTTTCAAAACGCATCAAGAAACAGCCGCGCGAAAGCGCGACCCTCCCTGTCCAAACCTTTTTCTGAATGGGAGGGACGCGATTTTTTGCGTCCGAATGAGTTTTAAAATAAATTCTACATTCTGCATTCATCATTCTGCATTTTCCGCAATAAGCAGTTCAGTTCCCACATAATCGGCAAGATTCATGCCGCGTTCCGTCAGCCGCCAGCGGCCATCAGTGTTTAAAACAAGCCCCTGTTCGCACAAGCCGCGCAATGTCTTTTCGCAAATCGTTGCCGTTGCTTCACTTATGCCCTCGGCCATCCGCAGGCCAAAAACGATTTTTTCAATCTTTTTAAGTTTTTCAGTCAGAATATCCAAAGCGCGTGGAGGCTTTTTTCCATGTTCAATCGCCTTCAGATATTTTCCAAGATCAGGAAGATTTGTCCAGCGTTTTAATCCGACGTGGGAAGCCGCCGCCGGTCCCAGTCCGATATATTCCTCCCCGCGCCAGCAGGAAAGGTTGTGAAGGCATTCAAACCCCGGTTGGGCGTAGTTTGAAATTTCATAGCGTTGATAACCTTCGTTGGCGAGCAGTATGGCGGCGATATTCAGCATTTTAAGCTCTTCATCATCAGTCAACGGCTTAACCTGTCTTTGAGAAACTGAGTTTGCCAGGCGCGTTCCTTCCTCCCTTGTGAGGGCGTAGACTGATATATGCTTTGGGGTAAGCGCAACGGCCGCATCAAGTGTCTTGCGCCAGTCATCCGGTTTAAAGCCCGGAATGCACGCGATTAAATCAGTGCCGAAATTGTCAAATCCGGCCGCTTTAATCATTTGCGCCGCTTCATAAATATCGGCCGCGCTGTGTCGGCGTCCCAACCATTTGAGCGCCGAATCATCAAAGGACTGCGCCCCGAGACTGATGCGGTTGACGCCGGCCCTGGCCAGGACATCCAGTTTTTCGGCGGTCAGCGAGCCGGGGTTGCATTCAACCGTCCACTCTTTCAGGGCGGCGGTGGAGACATTTTCTTTTATTATCGTGCATAAGTCTTGCAGTTCCGTCCGGGAGAGCATGGAAGGCGTTCCGCCGCCAAAATAAATCGTTTCCGGAGTCAGCGGCGGAAATAATTTTAATTCACTTTCCAGGGCGCGAAGATATCTCCGGGCCAGGCCGCTTTCATAGGGCCGGGAATAAAATGCGCAGTAAAAACATTTGCCGTCGCAGAAGGGGATATGGACATAGAGGCCTTTGATTTGATGCATGGAAATTATCGTGTCGGTGATGCAAAAATAACGGCAATTTACCCACCCTGTCCGCCGCAGCGGACACCCCTCCACAGGAGGGGAACTGATATTGATCACCTCCAGGGAGGGGCAGGGGTGGGTAATATGCCAAAAGTCTAGTTATTATTTCTTCGATTATCAAGCTCGGTCAAAACGCTGTCCGGAACGTTCAGACTGCCGAACCCCCGCCCGATTTTTATGTCCGGCATGGCTTTGCCGTGGAAATCAGTTCCGCCCGTGGCGGCCAGGTTGAATCTTTGGGCGAGCGCCAGGTACTTTTTGACCAGGTTTGGATTATGCTGTGGATAATAAATTTCAATGCCCTGCAGTCCGGCGTCCGCAAGTTCCCCGACAAGTTTTGCCAGGGCATCGGGTTGGAGTTCAAGCGTGAAGGGGTGCGCAAGCGCCGCCAATCCGCCGGCATTAACGATCATTTCAACGCCGCCGCGGGGCGTCAGGCGCTGGCGTTCGGCATATCCCGATTTGCCTTTGGCCAGATAACGGTCAAAAGCTTCCTGGTTGGTGTTCACATAGCCCCGCGCCACCAGCGCCTGCGCAAAATGAAGGCGGCCGATATTGCCTTCGCCGGCGAATGACGCCACCTCGGCAAAAGTCAGGGGCATGCCGAGGTTATTGATTTTTTTCAGGATATCCGCGTTGCGCGCCGCGCGCCCGTTCTTCAGTTTTTCAATATGGATGTTTAATTCCTTTGACTGGCAATCAATAAAATAGCCGAGGATATGCATGGTGCCGCGCGGATCATCCACGCTGATTTCAACGCCCGGTATGCCCCGCAGGTTTTCATGGGCGCAAGCTTCAAGGAATAAAGCAACACCGCTGACGCTGTCATGGTCGGTCAGGGCGGCGGCGGTTAAGTTTGCCTTCTTTGCCTCGCGGGCCAGTTGCTCCGGCGAGAGACTGCCGTCGGAAAACGTAGAATGGAGATGCAGATCAATCATAGCCGTTTGTTTCCCGTTAAGATATCTTAAGCTATAATGGGATGCAATCTTAAAAGAGCGCATGGGAGTGTCGGAGTATGGACGTATCGGTGTTCTGGAGTTTGGCATTACTCCGACACGCCGATACACCCATACGCCGTTATTTCAAAAGATAGAATCTTGCAGCCGTGAGCTTTATTAGGCATACTCTTGCTTATGCAGTATCAATTAATTGCCAGTCAATCCGATTTTGCGGAAGCGTTGACGCAAATTGAGGGCATGAATCCCCTGGCGGTGGATATGGAGATGGAAAACAATTTCCATCATTACGGCCTCCACCTGGCTTTGATCCAGATCGCCACCCCGACCAACGCCGTTTTTATTATTGACCCCCTTGCTCTTTCCGACTTAAAGCCGCTGGGGACATTGCTGACCGATGGCCGGCATGAGTTCATCATGCACAACGCCGATTTTGACCGCCGGACATGTTTCCAGCTTCACGGCTGGATTCTGGGGCCGACTTTTGACACGCAGATCGCCGCCATGTTATGCGGCTTTAAACAACCCGGACTTGCCAATCTGCTCGGTGAATTGTTCGGGCTGAAAATTGACAAGCGCTATCAGAAACAGGATTGGCTGAAACGTCCCTTGACCAAACCCGCCCTTGAATACGCGGCGCGGGACGTCAACATGCTGCATTCGGTCAGGGATGTTTTGACCGCCCGGATGATTGAGCTGGGAAGATTGGAATGGGCAAAGGAGGAATTCGCGCGCGCGGAGAAAAACCTGACCGCCGATTTTCCGGTGCCCGCGTATTGCCGCATTAAACACTCATCAAGCCTTTCTCCCCGGCAACTCGCCGTTTTAAAGGCGCTGGGCGATTACCGTGAAGCAACGGCCCGCCATTTTGATATGCCGCCGCAATTCATTATCCGGGACACTCTTCTGGTTGAGATGGCGCGCTGTCCGCCGCTGGACGAAAAAAATGTCAAATCCATTCGGGGACTTCATCCTTCGCTTTATCGGAAAAACGGCCTGGCCGGCCTGATACAAGCTATGCAGTCGGGCTTGACCGCGCCTGAGCAGATTCATCCGGTGCGGCGTCCAAAGCACATCCTGCATCCGCCGGCGCCGGGTTGGGACGGACGGCTTAAGGAAATGCGCCGGTGGCGTTTGGAAAAATCACTCGAGCTTAACCTGGAACAGCACATCGTGCTTGATGCTGAAGTTCTTGAATGGTGCGCCCGCAATCCGGACCGCGCTCCGCCGCAATTCATCGCCGACCGTATCAGAAATTGGCAGAAAAAGACATTGTGGCCTGAATTCCGGAAAAAGTTTGCTCTGTCGGCTTGATTTTATACCGCGCCGGAAATGATTATTTTCTTGAAAAAATGATTGCTTGACCGGCGCATTTCGCTACCATTGAGCGCGCTAATCGGATAAAAGCAGATTCTTTTGAAAGGAAAATAAATATGGGTTCAGGCCGCTCCAATGAAGAGCTTACTCATTCAGGAAAAAAACCGCGGGAAAAAAAACGCCGCATTAATAATCAGCGCAAACGTCTTCTGGCGCTGGGTGTGCCGGAAAATGTCATCCGCAAATCAAACGCCAAGGAAATCAGACAGATGCTTGTCCGTCCGCTGGTGACCAAGAAGCGCTGGCTGGGTAAAGCGTGAAGCGTTCTGCGTGTGCTTCAAGCGCCGGTCATTTTTATCTGTTTTTTTGATAATGATTCAGGTGGCAGCGTCTTGCTCTTGCTAGAATGGATGTTTTTTTACGCCTCGGCGGATCCGCACAGGCTGAACCACTCGATATCATTGTTTCCTGTCATTTCCATGAAAATTGTCCCGAGACGCCACGCGCTTGGGATTGGTTCCCGTTTCCGCGGAAATGACAATCAATCCGTGCCAGCGTGGTGAGTAGTTGCCATTTTTGAAACGTTTTTCAACTCCTTGAAAGCATTGTTAAATGGCGCAGGGAACTGCCGAAAATCATGGCGATCTCGCGCTCGATGCTTGCCGGAGCACAAGTCTCCCGCAGTAATGAGCGGTATTCATCGCGCAAGGCCTCTTCGGCCAAAAGCAGGCTGGTCGCCTTTTTTACGTCGCTTTTGCCTTTGCGCGCCTTGGCGAATAAAACGAATGTATCCGCTTTCTGCGATATTGCCTTGGCGGCCATTTGCCAATAATGCAGACAGCGATTGCCGGATGGTATCTTCCGTGCCATGGACTTTAAAACAGTCTGTCCCCTGGCATAGCCGGACTTTAATTCCGGCAGTTTTTTGATTTCATTTTCAAGCCGGTCGTTTTTGCGCAATTGCTCCAGTATCCACGGCACGGCGTCGCTTTCATAATACCAATGACTTTCGGCAAACGAGAACGCATTCCCGATTTTTTTCCATGCGTCGAAAAATTCAGGACAGTTTTTGCCGAAAACAATCCTTGACATGTTTTCCCGCAAGTCGCGCCAGGTATCAACTTTGCCGCAATCCGATACGGCTTGTGGAATTGCAAAACCGGGCCATTGAGTTTCCAGATGATTCAATCGCACCGCCCAGGAAGTAAGGAGCAAGCCCATGGGCTGCGGTTTGCGTTGCAAGCGCAGACATGCTCCCGTTACATTCTCCAAATGTTCGATGCGCGGGGCAAAAACATGGTCGCCGCCGGAGCGCATGGCCGGCGCCACGATCACATCAAATCCCTTTTCACGCAGATAATCAGTGTAAAACCACGCGCGTATCCGTTTTTCCTTGTCGAGCGCAAAACGTCCTTCATTCGTCAAAAATTCCGTGGGAAGCTGATCCACGGAAAGATGTTTTCCCTGTTTCCAATAAAGCAGTGTTTGCGGATGTTTTTCCGGCGTCCAATAATCCCAATCCAGTAAAATTATCTCCCGGTTTAAGCGGTCTATTCCTTCGGGATATTTTAACGCATGGTCGGCCCAGGCCATGGGACGCCAGCCGCGCTTGAGAGCATGTTCGGCCAGTTTGTTCAAGTGCTCCATGAAAACCGCGCTCTTTGAAGAGGTTTTTACCCGTTGCCGGCATTTTGGACAATGGCCCAGATAATACGTCTCATCCGCGCCAAGGTGGATGAAGGGCGGATTCCCGAAGAGTTCGCCGACTTCGTCAATGTAACGCAACATGTGCCGGACGGCATCTGGATTAGATGGGCAGAGCATATAGGCATTGTTCTGCACTTCGCGCCATGCCTGATATGGAGTGTGTGAAAGCAGAAAATCCAAGTGTCCAAGGGTTTGGATCAAAGGGACGGGAACTAAGCCGTGGGAGCGAGCCGCCTCAAGCAGGCCGGAAAATTCCTCTTTGCTGAAAGCCTCGCACCATTCCGCCCCTCGAATGGCGTTCAGGCAAACCTTATCTTCGATCTCAAAGAAAATGTGCGTATAGCCCAATCTTGCCAGGCGCGGCCAGAGTTCTTTTAAATATTCAGCCCTGTATTGCGCCGCCTTCATATCCAGGTGAAACCCGCGAACGTGATTATCCGACGCACTTTTTATATTCATGATTATCCTTCTTAAACTCCCCCTTGATGAGTGTCCCGATGCGCTTTGCGGTCGGGACGTGGTTGGTTTCGGACAGCCTATTTGACAATTGCCAACTCACGAACTTGGTCGGCCGACAATGCGCCTTCATATATCCGCACGTCCGTCATGGCGCCGCTGAACGCCGATTGCGTTCCCCGGCCGATCAGAAGCGGGCAGGGCGCGCTTAAATCAAGGTGGATTCCCTTCGGCGATGAAGATTTACTCTTGCTTTGTCCATTAATTAATAATTCCAGTTGATTTCCCCGGCGCGTAACTGCCAAATGCGTCCATTCATGACCGATGTCCTTTTCGCAACTCACCATCTGGCCGGTTTGCAAGGCATAAACAGTCCCCACGGTCTGGTCCTTGTCAACATCACCGGCGCGCGCTGCGCATGCTCCGGTGCCCGCCAACAGTCTTCCGTGAAATGACGCGAGGCAGGTGATCCGGTTCCAGGTCGGCAAAATCTCTTCGTCATATTCCGGCCGGTTGGCCAGACTCCGTAAAAGCGTCCAGTGTCCGTCGGATTCATAACGATATACCTGCGCCTTTGGCAAAACACCGGCATACAGCTTGCCGTTGTGAACCGCCAAATCATTGATTTCGTTGATTTCTTTCAAACCTTCGGCGATTCCCAGCCGGCCCATAATTGTCCAATTATGATCGCTTTCATGACGCAGGACATAACCCTGTGGCCATGTGCCGATTATCATTTTGCCGCCGAAAACTTCAATGGAGTGAATCTGCGTTATTTTATGGGGATGATCGCCGATGCACGTCCATTTTTGATTGCCTTCATAGCGGTAGATCATGCCGTGGGTTGTCCCGTAAAGCGTGTTATTGAACGCCAGAAGGTCCTCGACGTTGTCGCCATTAAGCGCTCCGCAATCCACCCATTTTTCCCCATCAAGGCGAAAACAATGACCTCCGCCGGCGCGATCAAGTCCGGCATACAATGTCCCGTCAAAACTGGCCATGCACAGAACCCGAACGCTTTTGCCGACCTGCCCCAAATCTTGCCAGGTCATTTCGCCTTCATAACGAAATACGCGGGACAAGGCGGGGGCGAATTTTATGCCACTGGCACGGTACCAATCCCATACACCGGTTCCGGCATAGAGCCTGCCGTCGTGAACCAGCATGGACTGCACGGAAAGATGCCCGGGATCGTCGCCCAATCGTCCGCAGTCAACCCATTTTTGTCCGCCGGCCCAGCGGAAGACATGGGCTGCCTCCCGTGGATTATCCGCATCCGCAGTGCCGCAATACAATTCATTTTCGAAAGCGATAAGATTGGTGATCAGGGGATTTGAGGCATGCGGCCGGCCAAGATTTTCCCACTCTCCCGTAAATCCATCGTCAATGCCGAATTGCACGTGGCGCGTATCGGTCATGCCGCTGTAAGCCGGCGTGGTTCCGGCAATGGAAAAATTGAATCCGCACCGCGCCGCCGGATCGAATTTTGAAAGAAGATCTCCAAATGGCCCCTGAACGAGCTTGCCGCATTTTACCCATAGCGCTATTGAAAAATCCTTCATGCCCAGCCGCAGGACGGGATTATCGGGGACCTCGATGACGCTTTGCGGTGTGTCCATTTTGACGGCGCTTTGCGAAGAGCCATCCGGCCCTTCGCAAAAGCTGACATGATCTCCTTTTCCGTGATTGTTGCCGATGATGTCGTTTGTATTGCCTTTCAGCGGCCAGTGCGCGATCAATTTATTGTTCATATTTTTTCCTGATTATTTACAGTCTATTCCAAAAACAAAGATAAACTTACCACGGAGACACGGAGATAAAACAAGAGGAGATTTTGTCAAATTTGAGCTTAGCATCCCGCTACTCCCAAATTTGACAAAACCGGCTTGTTGTGGGAGAAAGACGAGGGTTAATCATGATAAACGGCTCTCCTCCTTCTCCAATGACAAGTCGTTGCTTGAAATCAGATTTTGCGTTTGGCAAAACCTGATTTCAAGCAATCTCTTCTTCTCCGTGCCTCTGCGCCTCCGTGGTGAATCCTTTTAGATTAAACTTGTTTTGAAATCGAAAATTATAATCCCACAACAGCATCTATCATGGCTTTATATTGCGGGAAACACGTTTTCCCTCCGCCATAAATATAGGGCGAGGCGGTCGGGCTCACGATGAGCCCTTTTTTGTCGTCAAAGCAAGTTTCGATGAGCGCCAGTGTTTCCGCGCGTATTTCATCGGGCGTTGCCTCGTACATGCGATTAATCTGGATATTGCCTTCAATGCAGATTTTTCCGCGCGCAAGCGATTTCGCTTCCGTTGGTGTAACGTCGCCCATCGGGGGCGCCTCGAATGGGTGCAGGACGTCCACTCCCATGTCGAGAAATCCCTGAAAAACTTTCTTTATGGAACCGTGACAATGAACATGAATCCGTCCGCCGGCATTATGGATCAGATCAATGATGGGTTTATCATATCGAACGTTGAAATCATTGAAATCGGCGGGACCGTGGAGTGGGGGAACAATATATTCCTGCCCCAGCATGGAAAAGAAAGTACCGATCCCACCGGCCAATATATATTTCAATCTCTTGGTCATTATTTTCATTCGTTGTTCGCATAAAGCATGGAGAATATCACGGTCGGTTGCCGACATCATGGCGAAGGTCTCTGACCCGAACAACTCGGCGACAAATCCCGCCGGATTAAGTCCCAGACAAACCTCCACGATGCCGGCGTCTCCCATTTCCTTCACGGCGGGATGAAAAGATGAAAGATCGGCTTTCGGCGCGGAATAAGGAAGCGAAAGAAAACATTCCGCGTCCTCGGCTGTTTTGAGCAGATAGGTCTCAACGATGTTTTCTCCGGTTGCCAGGTTCGCGAGCCAGGAGCGTTCCAAGTTGCCCTTGGGCGTGCGAACGGTTTCTATCCTTCGTTGAAATCCACATGAATGATTTTCCTCCCTGATTTCGCCGCGGGAAGCGTCATCCCATTTGGGCGAAAATCCGCTTTTGAGCTCGGTGTGCGCCCGAAGATAGGTCTTGAGCTCATCATAACTGTCATCATGCGGCGGGAACCCCGCGCGGCTGTAGACTGCGGGCCGGTCCGTCTCCTCATGAAAATAACATCGTCTTAATCTTTCGCGTCGGGTCATGATGCCCCCTGAATCAGTGCTATGTTTTTTTTATAACGACAGAATAACTTATATTGTCGGATTTTGTCCACTTGTCAAAACGACTGTTTTGTTGCATTTTTTGAAAGTGGGGGGGGGCAAAGACGGCGGCAAGCAAATTCAAATTAGATTTTGAATTTGCTCAGATGAATTATATGCTTTACATGCATTACGCGTGTGATGCATAATGAAAAACATGGAACGCATAGTTCATAAAGCGAGGTCGTTTAAAGCAGCAGACGCATGGGATCGTCGGCAGCAATCGAGTATGCCCCCTCAGGAAAGAATCAGGGTGGCAAGAGTTTTACAACAAAGGGGATTTGGTCCGCCCAAAGCAATCCGCGCATGTCTAAAGAGCACCTAACTGCCGATTCGTTTTCCAGGGATATCCTTGAACAGGTTCATTGTTCGATTAAAAGGGGCCGACTTGGATGATGCGTTCATATTCTATCTTGGGCGCGAGGATCTCATTCGGAACAAGAGGGCGTCAGGTCGTCCGAAAGACCTCGATGATTTGCGCTTTTTGGAATCAGAACAGAAATAAAAGGCAATCTGACCGCCCTTATGCGATAAACCGTCCCGCTCTTGCGGCAAAATGAAAGCCGGTTAAATGGCCATGCAACAAACAAGACTGACGGCTGGGGGCTGGTCCCGGCGTAAGTTCCCGGCTTTTAAAAATCAACGGCCTGATCCGGATGGCTCATATCACGAATGGCTGGAAGCGCTTTGTATCAAGCCGGTTTCCGCCATTGAATGGCATCTGGATCCTTTTTTCAGGCAGGGACCGCGGGTAACCACGGATGTTAATTGGCTGTGGATCATGAAAGGCCGCGGGGAAGTTATCCTGGGGGAGGATGAGCGCGTAATAACGGTCAAAGCCGGCGATAGCGTTTTTATCCGTCCCAACACGCGGCATATTGAGTATTTTCCGTCCCGGCGCGGGTGGAGCAGTATTTCCGTTCATTTCTTCGCCTATTTGTTCGGAAGCATTGATTTCTTTTCCTTGACTGGATTTCCGGTTCTTATTCGCGAAAGACAGTCTGACCGATTAGGCGAGACGGCAAAACGTCTTGCGCGCGAGTTCGCCTTGAAACCTCCGGGTTGGAACAGCGCCATGGCCGCGGATATCCGGTTGGCGCTTTTGCATGTTGTCCGTCACAATGCTTCTGAATTTCAGCCTGTGCCGAAGCAAAATCTCCGGCGCGACGCCTCCCGTCTTTTCCCTTTGATCAAGATGATTGATGAATGCATAGGCGACCCAGGCTTGTCGGTTCCCGATTTGGCCAGGACGGCGGGTTTAAGCGGCACACGTTTTCGCGCGATCTTCAAGCGGTTTACGGGCTTGAGCCCGGTAAATTATGTCCACCGGCGCCGGATTGAACAAGCCTGCATACTGTTGCGCCAGACCGATAAATCCATCAAACAAATCGGCGCGGACTGCGGGTTTGCGGATGAACCTTTTTTCTACCGCGTATTCCATCGCCTGATCGGCGCAACCCCGAAAAATTATCGGGAAAATAAAAACATGTAACCGGTTTTAAAACTATATTTGCCACCCGTCTGCAATGTTATGCGCAGTATTTTGGGTAGGCAAGAAAGCACACGAGAAGATAAGGTTTAATTTTTCCCGCTAAACACGCGAAATAACGCGGAAAAACTGTTCGATTTTATTTTTTTAGCGACCTTTAGCGTATTTAGCGGGCTATCGCTTTTTCCTGTTTGTGGCTATTTTAAACGCTTCACTGCTGGGCATTGCCCGTTTCGCGGATAAAGCGCGCCTGCCGCCTGGCCGGCATCGCCACCGGCTGGTAAGGCCCGACCCACTGGGTTATATCGGCAATACGAGAATCGGGGGAGGGGTGGGTTTTTGCAAAATCAAGCCCGTCGGGTTTCAGCCGTTTTTTCATTTCCATGAGCATGGCGGTCAGGCCATTGGGGTCATAACCGGCGCGTTTCATGATGTCCACTGCGGATTTATCCGCTTCCCTTTCGCAAGAACGGGCGTAGCCGGAATTCATCATGGTGGAAGTGATGTCGTTGATCGAACCTTCAAAAGCCGTGGTCAGATCCTTCAGATCCTGGCCGCCGAACTGCTTGGCGCTTTCCGCGGCAAGAATAGTGAAGGCCGAGTTCAACCGGCTGTTTTTAATCGCCTGCAAACCGTGCTGGTGCTCCACATGGCCGATTTCATGGGCCAGAACGGCGGCCAGCGCGTCTTCATTCTGACAACAATTCAGCATGCCGCGCGAAATGAATATCAACCCGCCGGGGGCTGAAAAGGCGTTAATTTCGTTTGAATCCATGAGCAAAAAATGATAGCCGCCGAAAGTTTCCGGACGGTCGGAGAACTGGGAGAGCGTTTGCCCAAGCACGTTCAGGTAATGGTTGGCCGCCTCGTTGTTTAAAGGACGGTACTTGTTGACAATAACGGCGCCGACGGTTCGTCCGATATAATATTCCTGTTCGGGAGTTATTGATTCAAATGTCTTGTTGACGGCTTTGGCGGCCTTTTTTACCGATTTGGCCTGTTCCGGGGTGAGGACGCCGGTTTGTTTGCCTATTTCCGCGCCGATATCGGATAGCGTATCAAGTATCTGGGGTGTTGCCGTCTCCAAGGCAAGGAGGAAACAAAATACTAAAATCGAAAACCTGCCCGCAATGCTGCGCACCCGCCCGCAATGCTGGCGCGTAGCGACTGCGGGCTGGGTAGCGTTGCAGGCGGGGCGGCAATCCAAAATCGGAAATCGCCCGTCCTTGGCGGGGCCGCCTATGGCGGAAAAATCGAAAATTATTGTCAAGCTCATTGCGCGCCTCCTTCCCTCGGAGAAACGCCGCCTTCTTTGAGAAAGGATTGGATTTCCGTTGAAGAGATGCGTATTTTTTCCATCTGGTTAATCCAGCTGAAATCAATATTCTGATGTTGTTTTTTGAATTCGCTTTCCACATCCGAATTAAACCCCTTGCCGGCCAGGGCGAGTTCATCGCTGGAAGCCCTTGCCTGCGCAGTTTCCTGTCCGGATTTTAAAACAATGCGTTTGGGAGACAGGGCCGAAGTATGTACCCATCCGGACAAACCTCCGGGCGCGCTGACTTTGGTCCAAGCCCCTTGGGTTCCGAGCGTTTCCACCTGGTCGCCATATGAAAGGGTGGCGCCCGCTTTGCCGACAAACGATGGCGTATCTCTCAGCGGCGTGTTCTTTACCTGCACGCTCATCATTTTCGAGCTGTCAGCCCAAGCGGCGATTGCAATCAAGCTGTTGAGGATAAATATCCAAAGAGCATGTTTATTGATTTTCATAAAAAACCTCGCAATTGTTTGTAGTGATTGAACGCAAGGATAGCATGCGGGGCGTGTTTGTCAATTCATGATTTTGCAGTCGCGCCGGCTGTGAAAAAAACTTGCGTTATATGCGATAATCAGCTATTTTTTATTGCCAATTTAACTGTTTTGACAGAGAGCTTGTTTTTTTGCCGGGAGCGGATGGGCATGGCATAATTGACGGGGACGGAGTGTGCCTTAAGGAAAAACAAACATGCATCAGGAGCCAACAGACAATGCGAATCCGCCCCGGTTTTCCATGGATGAATCGCCGATTTTGTGGAAGCCTCGCTTCGGGAATCAGATCCGATCCGTGCGGCCAGGCAGAAGGACTTGGAAGAACTGATCGCAATGCCATTCCGTATTGCGGTAAATAAACCGGACGAGGAGGATGGAACAGAAGTGTGACTTGGATTGCAGTCTGAGGATAACAACAAAATGAAAACAAACTGGCCGGACTCATGTATTTTCTGGAAGACAAAAAAAGTCTGCGTTACGGGCGGCGCGGGCTTTCTCGGTTCCTACCTTGTGGAAAAGCTCCGTTCGCGCGGCGCAACAGTCTTTATTCCCCGGATTGAGGATTATGACCTGACTCGGCTTGAAGATATCCGCCGTATGCTGCGCGACGCTGTTGGGATAGATGAATCGAAAATCGCCACGTCGGCCCCGCGCCAAGCCGAGGGGCCAAGTGGTCCCTTACCCGCAACGGGTGACGGGAAAAATCAAAAATCAAAAATTCTTGACATGGTCATCCACCTCGCCGCCAAGGTGGGCGGCATCGGCGCCAATCGCGAGCATCCCGGAGAATTTTTCTACGATAACCTCATGATGGGCGCTCAGCTTATGCACGAATCATGGAAATCAGGGGTCGGCAAATTCGTGGCGCTGGGCACGGTGTGCGCTTATCCGAAATTTACGCCGGTGCCTTTCAAGGAAGAAAACTTATGGATGGGTTATCCGGAAGAAACCAATGCGCCTTATGGCTTGGCAAAAAAAATGCTCCTTGTGCAGTCGCAGTCTTATCGCCAGCAATATGGCTACAACTCAATTTTTCTTCTGCCGGTCAACCTTTACGGACCGCGGGATAATTTTAATCCGGCCTCATCCCATGTCATCCCGGCGCTGATCAGGAAATGCGTTGAGGCAAAACAACGCGGTGATGCGGAAATTACGGCCTGGGGCGACGGCTCGCCAACCCGCGAATTTCTTTATGCGGAGGACGCCGCCGAGGGAATTTTGCTGGCGGCGGAGCGTTATAACGACAGCCGGCCGGTGAACCTGGGAAGCGCGTTTGAAATAAGCATAAAAGACCTGACCGAAACCATCGCGCGATTATGCGGGTTTGAAGGAAAGATTGCCTGGGATACTTCCAAACCTAACGGTCAGCCGCGCCGCAAACTGGATATTTCGCGCGCCAGGGATTTTTTCGGTTTCGAGGCCAAAACGACATTTGAAGACGGCTTGCGCCGGACAATTGAATGGTATCTTTCCTGGAAAAAAGAAAACAATTGAGTCTCTAAGTCCAAAATCCGGCGGTTATACGCTCATGCTCCGCAAAAGAAACATCTTTCAGATGAAGGTTGTTTTTTATTTTTAGGTCTGACCCTGATTTTCATGGATAATCCACTTGCAGACGATTTGAACCATATCCTTGCGCATACGGAAGGGTTATGGGAAGAACTCCGCGGCCAGCGGCTGTTCATTACCGGCGGAACGGGGTTCTTCGGATGTTGGCTTCTGGAGAGTTTGGCCTGGGCCAATGACAAGCTGGGACTGAATATTCGCGCGGTGGTTCTGACCCGCAACCCCGATGCGTTTGCGCGCAAGGCGCCGCATCTCGCGCATCACCCGTCCCTCAGCTTTCATGCCGGCGATGTGCGTGATTTTGAATTTCCCGCCGGATCGTTCAGTCATGTCATTCACGCCGCCACCGAGGCCAGCGCAAAGTTAAATGCCGAAAATTCCTTGCTGATGTTTGAAACGATCGTGGGAGGAACTCGCCGGGCGCTTGACTTTGCCGTCCAAGCCGGCGTGAAAAAGTTTTTATTCACCAGCTCCGGCGCGGTCTATGGCCGTCAGCCGCCGGACATGACTCATATTCCGGAAGATTACACCGGCTGTCCCGACCCATTGGACTTCAGGGCTGCCTATGGCAACGGCAAACGCGCCGCTGAGATGCTGTGCTGTCTCTATGCCCGCCAACATGGACTTGACCCCAAAATTGCCCGATGTTTTGCTTTTGTCGGGCCATATCTCCCGCTGGACGCCCACTTTGCCATAGGCAATTTCATCCGGGATGGAATACGTGGCGGCCCCATTCAGGTCAATGGCGACGGCACGCCGTATCGTTCCTACCTTTATGCCGATGATCTGGCGATCTGGCTGTGGACGATTCTGTTGCGCGGCAAAGCGTGCATTCCCTATAATGTCGGATCGGCGGAATCGCTTTCAATAGGGGAACTTGCCACCACGGTGGCGCAATCCTTTGCTCCTCCGGTAACCGTCAAAATCTCCAAAGCCGCCATAGCCGGCAAACCCCTGGAACGTTATGTGCCCGACACTCGCCGCGCACGAACCTATCTGGGACTGCAGGCATGGATCCCGTTATCCGATGCCGTTAAACGCACAATCCGATGGCACGAGGCGGCGGGCAAGACAATTGCCGGATGACCGGTAAAATTTCCTTAAAATTATTTACTGGATAAAATCATATAAAATAATATTCTGTACATCAGAAAGGAAGGAGGATTATTATGAAAACAGTTAAAATCGGTCCGGTTTCGGTGGGACAGGATTGTCCCTGTTTTATCATCGGGGAGATAGGAATCAATCATAACGGCGATATTGATATTGCCAGGAAACTTATTGACATGGCGGAGGCGGCGGGGTGCAACGCCGTCAAATTTCAAAAACGGACCGTGGACATTGTTTATACGCCGGAAGAATTATCCAAACCACGGGAAAATCCGTTTGGGACCACCAATGGCGATCTCAAACGCGGACTTGAGTTCGGCAGGAAAGAATATGAGGAAATTGACCGTTATTGCCGTGAACATGAAATTTTATGGTTTGCTTCCTGCTGGGACGAGGCTTCGGTGGATTTCATCAATGATTTCAATCCACCCTGCTATAAAATATCCTCCGCCAGCCTTACCGACGACAACCTGCTGAAGCACACCCGCGCCAAAGCGAAGCCTGTTATTCTTTCCACGGGCATGAGCACATTGAAGGAAATTGATCATGCGGTGGAAGTGTTGGGCAAGAACGACTTGGTGATTTTGCATGCGACCAGCACGTATCCCTCGAATTACGATGAGCTGGATATGAAAGTCATCCCTGAGTTGCGCAAGCGATATGATGTGCCCGTGGGCTATTCCGGACATGAAACCGGGATTGCCACGTCCGTGGCCGCCGTGGCGCTTGGCGCCTGCATGGTGGAAAGACATATCACGCTGGAACGTTCCATGTGGGGGTCCGACCATGCCGCGTCCCTGGGTCCCAGCGGAATTACCCGGATGGTGCGCGATATCCGTCTGGTGGAAATGTCCATGGGCAGCAGCACGAAGCGGGTTTTTGAACGGGAAAAGCCCATCATCAAAAAACTTCGCCGCGTGGGAGCTCATCTGTGATTTCGATCAAGGCGGTGGCCCTCGACGTGGATGGAGTCTTGACTGACGGATTTTTTATTTGGGGAACGGGAGGCGCGGAATTCAAGCGCTTCTCGTTCCGCGATGTAATGGGCATTTCACTGGCGAAAAAGGCCGGCGTAGTCTTTGCCTTGATTTCCGGCGAGGATACTCCCTTGATTGACCGTTTCGCCCGCAAGATGGGAATCACCGACATATACAAAGGCTGCAAGAATAAAGAATCAGCATTGCGTGAATTTGCCAAACGCCACGGCTTTGCCCTGGAAGAAACCTGTTTTATCGGCGATGACGTGAACGATCTGTCCGCCCTGGCTATCGCGGGATTTGCAGCCGCACCCGCAAATGCTCACTATAAGGTGAAAGAAGAAGCGGATCATGTGGCGCGCGCCTGTGGCGGGCAGGGGGCGGTGCGGGAAATCCTGGATTATCTGATGGAACGAGGCCTTACCGCGGCGCAGAAATAGACATCATGAAGATAAAACTTTCCGATTATGTGTTTCAGTTCCTTGCCGCGAAGGGCGTTAAACATGTCTTTATGTTGCCGGGCGGCGGTGCGATGCATCTTGACGATTCATTGGGACGCTGTACGGCAATAACCTATACCTGTTTTTTACATGAACAGGCGCTTGCTATTGCTGCGGAGGCTTATGGGCAAAACACCAATTTCCCCGGCATAGGACTTGTAACTTCCGGACCTGGTAGCACCAACGCCATAACCGGAGTAGCAGCCGCGTATCTTGATTCTACTCCCTGTGTATTCATTTCAGGGCAGGCCAAGCGTTCGGACTTGAAGGGGAACAGCGGCGTTCGCCAAATGGGGGCACAGGAAGTGGATATAGTCTCCATGGTGTTTTGTATCACTAAATATGCCTCTACGATCCTAGAACCAAATGATATACGCTATCATCTTGAAAAGGCATGGTATTATGCAACCAGCGGAAGAATGGGGCCAGTTTGGCTTGATATCCCCCTCGACGTACAGGCGGCGTTTATAGACGATAAGCAATTGCGTGGCTTTCAACCCGACGGTGATCAAAAGTCCCCGAGCAGAATCTGCGAATTAATTGCAGAATTTATTCCCTTGTTGAACGCTGCTTCTCGCCCGTTGATTCTTGCCGGTAACGGGGTCAAACTGGCCTGCGCACAGGAAATGCTGTGCCGTTTCGCAGAAAGGAATCATATCCCCGTCCTACTCACCTGGAAGGCCATTGATTTTCTTGACTATAATCACCCACTGAATTTTGGAAGTCCTGGGATTATGGGATGCCGTTCAGCAAATTTTATTGTTCAAAATTGCGATCTCCTACTCATTATTGGATGTCGTCTCGAACCCAGCGTAACCGCCTTCAATAGCGCCGAGTTCGGGAAAAACGCAAAAAAGGTTATGGTTGATATTGATGAAGCCGAAATCAGAAAGATCAGCAATATCACCACCTCCGCAATCGCCGATGCTGGTGATTTCCTGCGGGAACTGGACGTACAACAGATAAACATTAAAACGCCGGATAGGAGTTCATGGCTGGCCTATTGCCAATGCCTTAAGGTGCGATATCCAGTTGTATTGAATGAATATCGCAATTCCAGCGACAATATCAATCTGTATATGTTCATCGACTTGTTATTCCAACAACTTACCGCGGACGACGTCATTACACCGGAAAGTTCTGGCGCGGCTGGGGAGGTTACCTATCAGGCGATGAGAGTCAAGAAAGGCCAGCAAATTAAAAACGCCGCCGGGTTGGGCTCCATGGGATTCGGGCTACCCTATTCAATAGGCGCATGTCTTGCCAATAATCGGCGACGAACCATCTTGATTAACGGGGACGGAGCCTTCCAGCTCAACATCCAGGAACTGGAAACCGTAAAACGTCTGAAACTGCCAATAAAAATGTTTATCTTAGATAACAACGGTTATGGGAGCATTATGGCTACCCAACGCAATATGTTTAATGGTTTTTATGTTGGCTCAGACCCTGATAGCGGATTGACTCTGCCCAATATATGTGCTGTAGCCAGAGCCTACGGCATTCGCCAGGAGTACGCTGCCACTCATCAGGAACTTCCCGATGCCATTGCCAATACGCTTAGTGGTACGGATCCTGCGCTCTGTTGCGTTAAAGTCACTAAAAATCATGTAACCGCTCCGAGGGTGCAGACCATGAAAACACCGGAAGGAGGTATGACCTCAAAACCGCTGGAAGACATGTGGCCATATCTTCCGCCGGCAGAATTGGCACAGAACATGATTGCGGAAAACAGAAAAAACATATTATTTTAATGCTTTTAACTATAAAAATGACAAAACGGATGTTATGCTGGAGCCAAAATGAGTATTAAACAGAGAGAAAATGAGAAACGCGATAAACTGAGCCAAGAAAAGCCTTTAGTCTTTGCAAAAATTATTAAGGTCGCCGAACGCTTCAAAGCGGGCATTCCAACTCCTGTCATTGATATATGCTATAGTCGGGCATGTAATTTAAAATGTAAACACTGCTTCACTACTCGCTTTTTTCCAAAAAAGCGCTCGCTTTCCCCACCCGACATGAAAAAATTAAGCGATGAAGCACACGAACTCGGGTTATGCCAACTTGTCCTTTCTGGGGGGGAGCCTCTGATTCTCAAAGACTTGCGTGAAGTTATTGCAGCATTGCAACCGGATAAGTTCTATTTAGCGATGAGTACTAACGGATTTTTTTTGACCAAAGAAATGGCAAAAAATATAAAATCATGGGGAATCGATAAGGTTAAGATTAGCATCGACGATTTTGACCCTAAAACGCATGATGCCAACCGGAACTACGAAGGCGCATATCATAAGGCAATGAATGCGTTGTTCGTTGCTAAGGAGGCAGGGCTTAGCGTCGTTATGCAAACTTTGATTACTCACCAAAACTGTCGGACGGAAAGGACCATCAATCTGGCCAAGTTTGCGCAGGAGAATGGCTTTGTAGTTGACGTGATGATTGCACATGCAGTAGGTGAATGGGAAGCGAAGCATGAAATGCTCATTGATGATCAGGATGCTGCCTTCATGAGGCAAGTACACGAACAATATCCCGCTCTACACAGAGACACGTTCCCGACCTATGGTATTGACCGGGGGTGTGGGTGTGTGAGGTCTAATCTCCATCTTACCCAATATGGCGACATACTTCCCTGCGGATTTGTCCATATATCGCTCGGCAACATCTTTGAGGAAAAACTTGGTAATATCCTTCAGCGTGGGGTGAGTATTAAACATTTCCGCGAATACAATCCCCTATGTCTTTCCGGCGAAGACAGAAATTTCATCAATAAATATATGACTAAATTCTACGGTAAACCGTTGCCTGTTCCTTGGTCGGAAGTGTTCGCTGACGAGGATTTCGTAAAATGAGTCTATTTACCATCATTTCGCATGATCGCAAACCACTCCGCAGCATGTTGCCTTTAAGCAAGCCGCTATCGCTTTTCATTGAACCAACTAATCTCTGCAATTTCAGATGTACACCATGCGTTCATGGTAGCGAAAATACGCGCAACGACCTGAAGCCGTTAAAGCACATGGGAATGGACCTGTATAGAAAGTTGATTCGGGAATTAGAGGAATGGGGCGGACCAAGCTTGAAGCTTCTGAGACTCGCCATGCTTGGTGAGCCATTTGTGAACCCAGAATTTTGCGAGATGGTTCGCATTGCCAAAGAAGCAAATGTGGCCGAACGGGTGGATACTTTTTCCAATGGATCACTATTGACAGCAGAAATATCGGCGAAGCTTATTGAATTCGGTTTGGATGTCATACGTTTTTCTATCTATGCCGCCGAAGACAAACGCCACCATGAAGTAACGAGGACAAAATACAGCGTAAGCGAAATTCGGGATAACATCAAACGATTACGAGAGATGCGGGACGCCACGGGTAAGCCTTCGCCGTATATCTTTGTGAAGATGTTTGACACCTATAGCGAAGAAAATCAAAATTTTTTTGCCTTATATCAAGGAATTGCCGATAAAATTGGCTTGGAAAAAGTACACAACGCTACGAATTATAGCGGAAATGATCTTGTAAATATGTATTACAAAGATCCCCAAAAGGAACGTCAGGCGAACCAAGAGTATAGAAACAGTCTTGATAAGGGACGCATCGCCTGCCCCCGTCCATTTATCGCGATGGTAATCAATAACATTGGCGATTGTCTCATGTGTACCCATGATCCGGCAAAGGGGACTAAAATAGGAAATGCCTACGAGAGCACTTTGCAGGAGATATGGAACAGCCAAAATATGTTTGAATTTAGAAAAATGCTTCTTGAAAATCGTAAACATGAAAATCGGATTTGTGCAAAATGCGATTGGTTTAAGTTATTTCCAGAAGAGGACAATGTAGACGGTTTCCCTGTTGAAAGATTACGCCCATGATCAGATACACCGAACTGAAGACCATCAATAGGCAGAAACTCAAGGAGGTATTGCCTTTGGCCAAACCGTTCACGGTGTTGATTGAACCATCGAGCCTATGTAATTTCAGATGTATCCAATGCTTTCAAAGCCTGAAAACGGATAATTATTTTACCAAAAACCGAATGAATATGCCGCTGACGTGTTTCCGATTGGTTATTAAACAATTGCAGGATTGGCCGGGGCCAAAGATCAAGGTTCTCAAGTTAAGTTTGTATGGAGAACCTTTGATCCATCCAGATTTTTGCGAAATGCTGAAAATTGCCAAGGAGGCGGATGTTTCCGAACGAATTGAGACAACGACCAATGCATCTCTTCTTACCGAACAAATTGCCGCAAAATTAGTCGTGTATCAACTTGATTATATAAGAGTTTCCATCTATTCGCCTTTTCAGCAGAAACACGAGGAGATCACTGGCTCCACAATTGATATCCGTAAGATTCACGACAACTTGAAGTCACTGCAGGACATCAAAAGACATGTTGGCAGTGAACGTCCCTTCATTGCTACTAAAATGTTGGATGCCTATGGTCAAGAAAATGATGCCTTCTTCAAAATGTATAAAGATGTCGCTGACGAGGTATATATTGATAAACCCCACAACTGGATAAAGACAGGGACTAAAAAATTTACAGATGCTCTATATCAGGATAACTGTTCCAAGAAGATGAATGATGACATCCGAGCGGGAACAGTCCCTAGAATATCTTGTACCATGCCGTTCACTACAATGGCCGTGCGCAGCAATGGTGACGTCTCCCCATGTTGTGTCGACTTTATCGGAGGAACAAACCTCGGCAATGTCGCCAGCAACAATCTGCAATATCTTTGGAGTTCAGATGCTTGGCATAAATTTATGGTAATGCAACTTGAGGGTCGCAAGCATGAAAATGCTTCATGCGCACGCTGCGACTTTTATATGAGCTCACATTACACCAAAGACAATATTGACGGCCTTGACGTGCAAAAACTAAAAAGCACACCAAAAAGATAAGCGAAAGCCTTCCTATCATGTTTATCGACCATATTGTTAATGTGCCACATGTTGATCAAAAGGCATTTGATATGATTAAGGCAACTCCACTTCCAGTAATGCTTTTTGGAGCAGGCAAGGCAGCGTGGCATATTTTGAGATATTTACGCTCCCATAATATAGAACCGCAATGTATATGTGACAACAACCCATCCAAGCATGAAACTGTATATTTGGGACTTCCTGTCTACAGCTATGCCAACGCAAAAGAAAAAATGACAAAAAACGAAGGAAAATACCAGATCGTTGTATCCGTGGGGGCAACCCACAAAGATGCTATATATACCCAGCTTGCTAAGGCACATGAAAAAAATCCTGTTTGGTATTTACGAGGATACGAATTGTGTGGAGAAAAAATAGATTTTTATTATGTACGCAAGCATGCAGATCGTTTTGAAAATGCATACTTATCTCTAGCAGACGATTTTTCACGAAATGTCTTTATAAATGTGCTTAACGCTAAAATATCAGGCAACTTCGCTTTCTACGAAGAGATTATGTCTAAAACACAATATTTTGATGAAAATATTGTCAAATTGACACCCAATGAGGTGTTTTTGGATGTCGGCGCGTATACCGGCGATGCTGTCATCGAATTCATCAAAAGGACGAATGAAAGATATGATTCTATAATTGCCGTTGAGCCGGACAAAAAAACATTTACCAAACTATGCAAGACTGTTGTCAAAACTGGAATAGACAAAGTTGAGCTACATAATATGGGGGCATGGGATAAACATGGGTTTTTATTTTTTCATGATGGCCAGGAAGCCAGTTCCTGCCTGTCAGAAGTAACAGGAGATATTTCTCTGGCTTCTTCTGTTGAGGTTGACGCCATTGATAATATTTTGAATGGCCGGCGTGTAACTTATATTTCAATGGATATCGAGGGGGCCGAATCACAGGCTATCCTCGGGGCCGAACAGAGCATAAAAAAATGGAAGCCAAAAATGGCTGTTAGCGTTTATCATAAACGCGAGGACCTGTTCGCCCTGCTTTTGCTTATTAAGTCATTCGTGTCAGAATATAAGTTTTATTTACGGCATTATACAGATAATCAGACGGAAACTTTCCTGTATGCAATATGAACAGATGGTTTATGAAAAAGGGAAAAAAATGCAGACCCTGTCCAATTTGTCAGAATGCCACAAGCGTAGACATCCTGTATACGCAAAAATTTACGCTGCCTGACAACTGCGTTTTACCAAAAGAATATGACCTAATTGCATGTAGCAGATGCGGATTTATTTATACTAACACTCCTGTCGGGCAAGATGGGTACGACAAATACTATAGAGAAATGTCAAAATATGAAATGGCATACATAAACAGCGACACGCTTTTATTTTCTGCCCGTGCGGACTGGATGAGTACATTTATCTGCGATCGGAAATATACCATAATTGACATTGGATGCGGCAATGGGCAATTGCTTTTGGAACTTAAAAAAAGAGGCTTCATAAATCTCACCGCATTGGATCCATCACAAAAATGTATCGAAGCTATCAGCAACATAGGCATTGCCGGCATGGTCGGCAGCGCCTTTAATATTACAACTACCAAACAGTATGATTGCGTCATTCTATCGGGCGTTTTGGAACATATTTATGACGTTAGCAGGCTCATGCAAACTGTCAAACTACTGACAAAGGCAACTGGATTATTATTTGTATTTGTGCCCGATGCCTCACGATATAAAGACTACGACACAACCCCCTGTGATTATTTTAACATCGAGCATATAAATCATTTTGCCGAAACGTCACTAATAAACCTTGGATATCTTCATGGATTTCGTGCTATTGGTCTACTCAAGACGACAATTAATTTTTTTCAAACGAAACAGCCGGTACTTTTTTGCGCATATCAGAATGTGGGAATAATGAGGGCAAGAATACAATACGATACCAGCACAAAAGATTTAATATTAAAGTATATTGCCAAAACTCAGCAATGTGGAAAAGCACAGAATCGTATAATTGATGAACTAGCAAAAAGTCAGGAAGAGATTGTCATTTGGGGGGCAGGGAATTATACGTCACGCCTGTTGGCGACATCAAATTTGGCTAAATGCAACATAAAAATGTTCGTGGACAACGATCAGCATAAACATGGATTATCTTTGTGCGGCAAAACCATATGCCCCCCCCGCTCGATTTTAGCTGTTCAAAAAAAAATTAAAATAGTTGTTGCCGCTGCTGTATTTTACAACGAAATCGTTGCGGAAATACACCGTATGGGAATAGACAACAAAGTGATTGTTTTAAATGAACAATAATATAAAAAAAATAAGCATCGTTGCCGGATGTTATAACGAAAGAGATAATCTGCAGGAATTACACGACCGCTTAGCAGAGGTTTTAAAAAAACTTTCAGGATATACCTATGAAATAATCATTGCCGACAACTGCTCCACTGACGGCAGCAGGGATATCTTGCGTCAAATTGCGGCCAAGGATAAAAATTTTAAAGTAATTTTTAATTCTAACAACTTTGGGCAGATACGTTCGCCGTTTAATGCTCTACTCAGGGCCTCCGGCGACGGGGTTATTGCAATGTGTTCAGATTTGCAGACCCCACCAGAAATAATTCCGGAATTTATCAAAAAATGGGAAGATGGTTATGATGTTGTTATTGCAGTAAAGCAAAGAAGTCGCGAAAATATTATGATGAACTTGATTAGAAAATTATATTATGGACTTTTGTCAAAAATGTCCGATTCACATGAAATTATCCGCAACTTTACCGGCTTTGGATTATACGACCGCAAGTTTATGGATGCCTTAAAAAAATATCACGATCCTTATCCATATTTCCGCGGATTAGTCAGCGAAATAGGGTTTAAGCGCACGGTTATCGAATTTGTCCAAGACAAACGCAAACACGGCCGCACTAAAAATAACTTCATTACCTTGTACGACGTGGCGATGACTGGTTTTGTTAATCATTCAAAATTGCCGTTGCGGCTGGCGGCATTTTCTGGCTTCTGCCTGGCAGGAATAAGCCTCCTAATTGCAATTGCTTATTTAATCTATAAGCTGTTGTATTGGCAAACATTCTCGCTTGGACTGGCGCCGCTGGTGATCGGAGTGTTCTTCTTCTTCGCCATGCAATTGATCTTTATCGGTATCATCGGCGAATACGTCGGCGCCATCCTGACCCAGGTCAAAAACCACCCGCTTGCCATTGAGGATGAGAAACTCAATTTTGAAGACCGGCCATAGGCATCCCACAGGATGCCAGGTTGATAGGCTGAAGACTGTTAGTGCCTATACATGAGAGACCGTGATGAAACAACAGGATGCCACGGGCATTTAAATCGGAAATTGAAGTATAGGAATTTCAACGTTGTCGTATTTTCGTAGGGGCCGCGCTTGTCGCGTGCCCTCCGAGCGGGTTTCGGCGAGCGAAACCCCTACATAAATCATAAATGTCGGTTAAAGAAAAAGTCGCCCCGTTTTACGGGGCCTAATTCATTCTGGGAGGATAAGACGAGCCGGAAAGGGGGTGGAAACGGACAAATTGAATCTCCGGTCTTTCTCCAAAATACAACCGAGTTTGTCAAATTTGGGAGCGGCGAAAATCCGAAACAAAATTTGACAAATCCTCTTCTTGGTTTCCCTCCGTGTCTCCGTGGTTGTTCATTTTTTTTTAATTTGGGTTGTGGTTATAGCCAACGTTGGTAAGTAGTGCCTAACTTATGGATAAACAAGAAATCACGTTCGTCCCTTCCCTGCTTGCGCCAACTGTTTCCCTGATCTCCCGTGTCCTTGCCCGCCAGGAAATCCGGTATTTGATCGCGGGCGGCTGGAACACCTTTTTTGGGACAGGATGCTTTTTTTTCTTCTACTGGCTCCTGCATGCCCATATCCATTACATGATTATCGCCGTTTTCACGAACATTCTGGCGGTTACCATGGCGTATGTGACGTATAAACTTTTTGTTTTTAAAACCCGCGGCAACATTATCCGGGAATACCTTAAATTTTACAGCGTGTATAGCGTCGGGATTGTGTTCGGGTTGGCCGCATTGCCTTTTTGCATGGAAAAGCTCCATTTGAACGCCTATCTATCGCAAACGCTTATTCTGGCGGTTACGATTGTGTTTTCCTTCATCGGCCACAAACGCTTTTCTTTCAAGGCGCGGGACAAGAATTGAGTTAAAATGAGCAGAATTGCGCGCTCCGCAGTTTGATGGCTGAAATAATTAGTACCTTAAACGTTCAGCACCGTTATCAAAAACAAGATGCCACGGGATCCGCCTGCGGCGGAAAAGAATTCACCACGGAAACACGGATGAGAGATTGCTTGAAATCAATTTTTGCTGAACGCAAAACCAGATTTCAAGCAACGACTTGTACTTGGAGAATGGATGGAGATAATTGCACTAACAAATCTCCTGTTTTTCTCCATGCCTCGTGGTTTCCGTGGTTATTCTTTTTTTTAATTTGAGTTGCAGACCTAGCCCGCTTTGGTATCATAAAAAGGGCCGGTTCAATTGTTAGATGAGTATGAAACCATGGATGTGCCTTTATTTTCCCGCACGCGTCGGGAAGGATTGAGGTTAGCATGATCGAATATGCCAAAGATTTATGGCAAAGAGCGATTAAAGCTCTCGAATCGGTAAAATAGTTTGACTATATAATACGTATATATAGAATGGTCAAAAATGATCAAGGGTGTCGTAGTCCCTTGAACATCAGGAGCCGCGATGAAAAACAAGAAAATGATTTACCACGGAGGCACGGAGATTTGCCAAACCTCATCTTTTCCGACCTCTGTGTCTCAGCGACCTCGGTGGTCAATCTGATTTTACCTGGGTTGCGGGCATAGCCCACGTTAGAATTATAAAATGTGATATAATTGGGATCATTGTTCGAAAAACCAAGTATAACGATATGAAAAAGAACCTTACATTTGATCGAATTGTCTGTTTAGCTGACGGGTTGCCACTGCCCCAAAAAGAAACGCTGATCGAAATCCTTTCCAAGCGCTTGGTTGAAGAACGCCGCGGCGATTTGCGCAACGATATTCAGGCGGCAAACCATGAATTTAAGGCTGGTAAATGCCGTGAGGCAACGGCGGCGACACTCATGAAGGAGATTGCCGGATGAGTTGGACGATTGTCCGCAGTACGGCCTTCGCGAGAACTGCGCGAAAGTATCTCCGACGTCACCCCGATCAAGCCGAAGACTTCTTTGAGTCACTGACACAATTGGGGCAAGACCCGTATCATCCGTCTTTAAAAACCTATAAATTGACAGGGATATTGGCAGAGTCATGGGCATGCAGTGTGGGTTATGATCTGCGTATTATTTTTAGATTCGTTGATTACGCGGGTAAGCGAGCCATTCTCTTGGAAACCGTGGGAACTCATGACGAGGTTTATTGAGATGAGACAAAGCGGGATGCTATAGATGTTCAGTTAAATAACGTAACAATTCAGACCAAGAAAACTTTTAACATCCAACTTTTCCGCCTGAAGCGGATCCGCCTGCGGTGGACAATACAATATTATCCGAGACCTTGAATGTTGAAGATTGGGCGTTGGACGTTTCCTGAACTTCATTACCTGAAACACTATATTGGATGGAAGCATGAAATTAATCAGCATTGTCACCCCATGTTATAATGAGGAAGCAAATATCGCGGAACTTATCCGGCGCGTCCGGGAGGTGATGGCCTCCCTGCCGGAATATGCGTACGAGCATGTTTTTGTTGATAATTCCTCGGAAGATCGCACCTTGGAGATATTGAAAGGTTTTGCCGCGGACGATCGCCGGGTCAAGATTATTGTCAACGCCCGTAACTTCGGCCATATCCGGTCGCACTATTATGCCTTGCTCCAGGCGCGGGGCGATGCGGTCGTCTCCCTGGTGGCTGATTTGCAGGATCCGCCAGAGATGATCAGGGATTTTGTGAAAAAGTGGGAGCAGGGTTTCAAGGTGGTCGTGGGTATCAAAACACGGAGTAGGGAGAGCTGGTGGATGTATCGTCTGCGCGGACTGTATTACAAGATGATCAAGAGCATGGCTTCCGTGGAATTGCTGGAACAATTCACCGGGTTCGGTCTTTATGACCGTCGGGTGATGGACGTCCTGCGGGGTTTGCGCGAGCCCTATCCCTATTTTCGGGGACTGATTTCAGACATCGGATTCAGTATGGCGCGGATTGAATATACCCAGCCGGCGCGCCGGATGGGAAAGACCAAGAATAACTTTTTCACCCTGTTTGATATGGCCATGCTGGGGTTCACAAATTATACCAGGGTTCCCTTGCGCCTGGCCACGCTCCTCGGCTTCTTTGCCGCGGGGTGTTCTTTGGTGGTTGGCATGGCCTACCTGGTTGCCAAGCTGATATTCTGGAACATATTCACGGCCGGCATGGCGCCGGTGGTGATTGGCAATTTTTTCCTTGGCTCGGTGCAGTTGTTGTTCCTGGGAATAGTGGGCGAATATGTCGCCACGATGCTCACGTATGTCCAGAACCGCCCCCTGGTGGTGGAAAAGGAACGCATCAATTTCAACGAGCCCCCAGGCAATCAAACCATTAATAATTAGTCTTTCATTGCTGACAGACCGTAATATAATATACTGAGAAATCCGAGGCCTCATACTTATGCCAAAACAATTCACAACAATTACAATTCTGTTGACATTGCTTACTTTCCCTCTGCAGGCTCTTGCCTATCTTGATCCCGGCACGGGTAGTTATTTTTTTCAGATTCTCATGGCCGCCATATTCAGCGGTCTGTTGTTGATCAAGATCTGCTTTAAAAATATCAAAGCCTATATCATAAAGATTTTTTACCAAAAGACCAGGGCTGATGGAAACGCAAAATAGAATTTCTGGTTCTTTTCGCGATCCGTCAGGCTATCTATTCTGGCACAACGGCCGGCTTTATCGCCGCATTGAGTCGGCATACGCCGACGACTACAAACGTCTGATAAAATCCGGTTTATACAGGGCATTAAATAACGCCGGGCTTCTGATCGGTCATGAAGAAGTTGCGGCACATCCCGAGGACAACGGGGCGCATGTGATAGTCAAGCCGCAGGTCGTGCCTTTTATTTCCTATCCCTATGAATGGTCGTTCAGCCAACTTAAACATGCCGCCCTGACAACTCTAACGATTCAGAAACAAGCCATGGAACATGGCATGACGCTGAAAGACAGCAGCGCTTATAATATTCAATTTTTTGAGGGCAGACCTGTTCTTATTGATACGCTTTCTTTTGAAAAATATGTGGAGGGCGCCCCTTGGGTGGCTTATCGCCAGTTCTGCCAGCATTTCCTGGCGCCGCTGGCTTTAATGAGCCGCAGAGATATCCGTCTTGGGCAATTGTTAAAAATGTATATTGACGGCATTCCACTTGACCTGGCCGCGTCGCTGCTTCCCCGGCGGACGAAGCTGAATTTTACCTTGCTCACGCATATTCATATGCATGCGAAAAGTCAGAAACATTTCGCGGATAAACCGGACAGGCCCTCTCGGCTCAAAATGAGCCGTATCGCTTTATTGGGGCTTATTGACAACCTGGAATCGGCCATAACCGGATTAAACTGGAAGCCGTATGGCACGGAATGGGCGGAATATTATGACAAGACCAATTATTCCTCGGATGCATTTCAACAGAAAAAAAATTTAGTCGGCCAATTCTTGGAACAGATCAAATCTGAAAATGTCTGGGATTTGGGAGCAAATACCGGCGTTTTCAGCCGGGTGGCGGCGGCTAAAGGCTTACTGGTAATATCCTTTGACATTGACCCCGTGGCGGTGGAAAAAAACTATCTGGACTGTTTGAGAGAGAAACAGACCCGCATATTGCCGTTACTCCTTGACTTGGCCAACCCCAGTCCGGATATTGGATGGGCAAACGAAGAACGCATGGCAATTCTGCGCCGCGGCCCGGCAGACACAGCTCTAGCACTGGCACTTATCCATCATCTGGCAATTTCCAACAATGTTCCCTTGGATAAAATTGCCGATTTGTTCAGCAGGCTATGCCGTCATTTAATCATAGAATTTGTGCCAAAAAGTGATTCTCAGGTGCAAAAACTGTTAGCCAGTCGAAAGGATATCTTTCCCGAATACACCGTTGCCGGATTTGAAAAATACTTCTCTCGGCATTTTTCCATTGAAAGCAAAACACCTATTGCCGGATCAGAACGCATCCTATATCTTATGTCGCGCACGAGTTAATCAATTTTCCAATATATACCTTGACCAAGCAGCATGAAAAAATTCTTTCCATTCACGAACGCACCTCTCGCCGGTTGCCTGGCTGTTTTCAGTTTTGTGGCGTTGATTTTTGCAACAGCAGGGGCTGATCTGCTTTGTTTTAAGACCGTAAAAAAAGTCCGGCATACAGGGATAAACTATGACAGCCGTTCGTCGGACAAGGCGCTAACCACGTATAAAGAGTTGGGCGGCGATTCAGCATCGTGGCCGCTGGATGTTACGATTCGCTGTAAAATCAAAATATATTCCATCAGCAATTGGAATAATGTTTTCCAGACTGCGCCGGGTAATACTGGGTTACGGCTGGAGTTAAGCAAATCAGGAGAGTTGATCTTGGTATATGGTAGCGACAACGCTACCGGCATGGGTGGTATTTTGGTCAATCCGTTCGTTGATTTTGACAAATGGTATACAATCGTAATTATACTGGATAAACATAAAAGCATAAAAGTCATGCTGGACGGCAAAACCACTCGTCTTCGTAGCGACAGATTTCTATCTATATCCCTTTCTGATATCGCAGTCGGTACCGGTTATTACAAGAGCAGAAATTTTAACGGCGCCATCAAGGACTTCAACATTCAATATCGTTTTTTTCAGGAACGCAGGTGGGTTGCCAAACTGCTGCCGTTTCTCAAGATAACCGCTGCAATAAGTTTTATCGTGTTCTTGACGCTTTGGATATTGCGCAGACGCTCCGGAATCAGCATGCGACGATTTAGTTTACCGGACTTTTTGCACCCCATGCTTATGGCGATATTTCCCATATTATTTCTTTTTTCCATCAATCTCAACGAAGCTACCCCGCCCGATGTTGCACTTCCTTTAATCGTGTCGCTCTCTTTTACAGGAGTATTGTCATTGTTCATATACTCGCTTTTGCGCGACAGCGCCAAAACCGCGGTTATCACGACGCTCATCTTAATCGGTTTTTTTTCGGCCGGACGTCTGTTTAACGTACTTGCCAAAGCCGGCCTAATGATAACCGCGCGTGAGTATTGCGCGGTGGTGGGGATAGGAATTGTCGTCCCGGCGGGCTTGATCTTCTTCAGCAGGAAGGACTACAGCAAAGCAACCCCGTTCCTGAATATATTTTCAGGCATTTTAATATTTATTTCTCTTCTGACAATTGGCCGGTTTTATCTAAAGAAAAGCATACTGCCGGTCGCGGCAAATAATAAAATTACCGCTACCGTTTCACCAGTAACAACAAAACCTGATATTTACTATATTATTCTTGACGCCTATGCCAGTTTCCCTGTTTTAGAAAAATATTTTTCTTACGATAATAGCAGCTTTTATGACTATCTGACAAAAAAAGGTTTTTATGTGGCAAAAAAAAGCACTGCTAATTATCGCTCCACCGTCTTGTCGATTCCATCGTCACTCAACATGAAGTTTATCAATGATCTCAATATGGAGAACATGTCGGATATATTCAACCAAAATACTGTAGCACAGTTTCTTAAAAGCCAAGGATATAAATTTATCGTTCTGAATCCACACATGGTAATCAATTCGTTCAATACTTATGCTGATGTCAATGTGGATTGTGGATCCTTCCGTCCATTTTCATCTTTGCTGGTAAAAACTACGCTTTTATTCTATTTTGCAGATAGTTTGAATATTTTAAACCGGGATAAAATTTTGGCTTTCTTTTCAAAATTATCGCAGATTGCAACCATACCTGGGCCCAAGTTCATTTTCGCGCATGTTATGTGCCCGCATCACCCATACCAGTTTGGAGCTAACGGAGAGTTTGTCTCTCGTACAATGCAGCAACCTGATTTAGATGACGGGAATAACACTATCATGAATAAAAAAGGCTATCTCAACCAACTCAGGTTTGTCACAAAGAAAATAATGAATAGTATTGACGAAATAATTTTAAAATCGCCATGCCCACCGATCATTATTTTACAAAGCGACCACGGCCCCGCTCTGTGCGCCACGGATAACATACCTAAGAACGAATTACCAAGCCAAGACTATCTGCAGGCCAGGTTCGAAATTCTGAACGCATATAATTTGCCCGGAGATGGTAATACGGGATTATATGACTCCATCACGCCTGTAAATAGTTTCCGTCTGATTCTGAACCGTTATTTTCAGGCTGGCTTGCCATTGTTGCCTGACAAAAACTACTATTCACCAGACGGAAATCCTTTTTGCTTTACTGACATAACTGATATGGTCAATGCTGAACAATAGAATCATGATTCAATTTGATAAAGAAATTTATGTCACCCGGCCGATTTTGCCTGATTTAGGCGACTTTAATACAAAATTAAAAGAAATATGGGACTCGCAGTGGCTTTCAAATAACGGCAAACAGCATCAGGCGCTGGAGGAAAAGATAAAAGAAAGGCTGAAAGTCCCAAATGCCTGTCTGTTCAACAACGGCACGATAGCCCTTATCACCGCCATTCAAAGTCTACGGCTTACCGGCGAAGTTATAACAACGCCGTTCACCTTCCCGGCCACGCCGCATGTGCTGGCCTGGAATAATATCAGACCAATATTTTGTGACATTGATCCGCAAACGCTGAATATAGATGCGAAAAAGATTGAACAACTGATAACACCGGCCACCACCGGCATTCTGGGGGTGCATGTGTTTGGTATGCCCTGCGAAGTGCTTGCCATACAGGAAGTGGCCGACCGGTACGGCCTTAAAGTAATTTACGATGCGGCCCACGCCTTTGATGCCGAAGTTGACGGCGTCGGCATAGGCAACTATGGCGATATCTCAATGTTCAGCTTTCATCCCACCAAGTTGTTCCACACTGCCGAGGGCGGATGCCTGACGTTCAGGGAAAAAGGCTTGAAACAGCGCATAGACCTGCTGAAGAACTTTGGCATTAAAGATCAGGAAACAGTAATGATGCCTGGCATTAATGGCAAGATGAATGAAATCCAGGCGGCCCTCGGACTGCTGGTCTTGGACATTGTGGACAAAGAAAGGGAAAAAAGGCAAAAATTGCTGGAAGTTTATTGTCAGGAGCTGAAGGACATAGAAGGGGTGACTTTTTATAAAAAACCAGATAATGTTAAGAACAGCTACCAATATTTCGTGATAAGGATAAATAAGGACAGGTTTGGAAAAACCAGGGACTTTGTGTGTGAAGAATTTAAGAAGCACAATGTTTTTGCCAGGAAGTATTTTTATCCTTTATGCAGTGAGTATGCGTGCTATAAGCACCTGCCGTCCTCCAATAAGAAAAATCTGCCGGTAGCGCGTCAGGTCGCAAGCGAGGCGCTGTGCCTGCCTTTCTACGGCGGATTATGCGTTTCGGACGTCAGAAAAATCTGCGCAATTTTGCGGAGTTTCAAATGAAGCTTGTCTCTTTCGTGATACCGGTGTTCAGGAATCAGGGCTCTTTGCGCACCACCTATGAACAAATAGCTGGATTGTTTAAAGGCGCGCTCTCGGCTTATGATTATGAAATTGTTTTCGTGGATGACGGCTCGGATGACAACTCTCCAAACGAACTTTTTGAACTTCATAACAGCGACAAAAAGGTGAAGGTGATTACTTTTTCCAGGAATTTCGGCCAATTGGCGGCTACAACCGCCGGCCTGAATAATATCGTTGGCGATTGTGCCGTTGTGATGTCTGCCGATTTGCAGGATCCTGTGGCATTAGCAGGGGAGATGGTGAATTCGTGGGCCGCGGGCAGTGAAATAGTGATCGGATACAGAATTGGCAGGGAGGATGGCCTAATCGTAGCTCTGACTTCTAAAATATTTTATTCCTTGATGCGGATGATATATCCCCGAATGCCAGGAGGCGGTTTTGATTTTTGTTTGCTGGACAAGGTCTGCGTGCATGAAATGAACAAAATTCTTGATAAAAACAGGTTTTTTCAGGGGGACGTATTAACATTAGGCTTCAGCGTTAAGTTTATACCGTATCAGCGGATAAAAAGAACGCTGGGGAAATCACAATGGACCATCTCAAAGAAAATTAAATACTTTGTTGATTGTTTGGTAACGTCATCATATTTGCCCATACGCCTTATGTCCATGCTTGGTTTTGTCACGGCGTCAGTTGGTTTTATATACGGTCTTTTGATCGTTTGCGTAAGGTTGTGTCATCATGCGCCATTTACCGGCTGGGCGCCTATTATGATTCTGATTTTAGTGATAGGCGGATTTCTCATGTCCATGCTGGGCATTATAGGCGAATATATCTGGCGTATTTACGACGAGGTCAAGAAAAGGCCAAACCACATTATCAAGAGTCAACATTTTCATCTGGAATAGTACCTTTAACACGAAAAACCACGATCAAAAACAAGATGCCACTGGCATCCGCCTGCGGTGGAAGATGATTCACCACGGAGGCACGGAAACACGGAGCAAGAGATTGCTTGAAATCAAGTTTTGCAGGACACAAAACCCGATTTCAAGCAACGACTTGTCATTGGAGAATGATGGGAGATGATTGCACTAATCAGTTCTCCTGTTTTTCTCCGAAATACAACCGAGTTTGTCAAATTTGGGAGAAGCGGAACGCTAATCGCAAATTTGACAAACCCTCCTCTTATTTTTCCTCCGTGCCTCGGCGCCTCCGTGGTTATTCTTTTTTAATTTGGGTTGCGGGCATAAGCCCGCCTTAGTATCAAATGAAAGCTGATTGGACATCTTTCTTTTCAAAAGCCGAGTTGACAACCTTGAATTTCAAGGCCATTGGCAAGTCAGTCAAAATATCTCGCAAAGCCTCATTCTATAATCCGAATCAAATTGAAATCGGCGATAATTCCCGAATAGATGATTTTTGCGTCATTTCCGCCGGGAAAGGCGGCGTCTATATCGGGAGAAATGTGCATATTGCAGTGTACTCGAGTCTGATTGGTCAAGGAAGAATCGTAATCGAAGATTATGCAAATATTTCGGCAAGAGTATCTATTTTCTCCAGTAATGACGATTATTCCGGGAACTATATGACTAATCCAACGGTCAATACAAAGTACACAAATGTGACCAATGCGCCGGTGCATATAGGCCAACACGTCATTATCGGTTCAGGGAGCGTCATATTGCCAGGCGTCATGCTTGGCAATGGCGCTTGCATTGGGGCTTTATCGTTGGTGAACAGAAATTGCGCGCCGTTTTCCATCAATGGCGGAATCCCTGTCAGGTTCATAAAAGAGCGATCCAAAAGGCTTCTGAAACAATATTCCCGGATGATCCATGACGGATCGGCAAGCCGGTGAGAGACAACAAATATGACTTCTGCCGGCAAAAATGACCGCTATGTACACGCCATGGATTGGGGCGCTGGACTGGATGGGGCTAAATTTTCTAATTACCGAAAATATCAGTTTGAGCTGATCGGCAAATACATCGGAAGGAATATCCTGGAAGTCGGCAGTGCAGACCGCGATTTCACTATCCAAATCGTCAGAAATGTACGGAATATAGAACGGCTCGTTTCCATCGAGCCATCATCAACTCTGTTTGAATTATATAAAAACAAATATCAGTTGCCGGCTTTTGTTTCAGTGGAATGCGTTGACTTATTTGACGTAACAACCTCATCTCATGGATTATTTGACACAATTATTCTGACTCATGTATTAGAGCATATTGAAAAGGATCGGGAGGCGCTGACGCATTTACATACGCTGTTGCTTCCGCGCGGACGGATACTTATTGAGGCGCCCGCCATGCCATCTTTGTTTTCCGTGCACGACAAGATGATTGGACACTACCGGCGTTATAATAAGAAAAACTTCAGGGAAGCTGTTGACAATGCCCTTTTCAGTATAAAAGACTTATGGTTTCAAGATCAAATCGGCATGATCGGATCTTTCTTCTATTTCAAACTGCGCAAAATTAAGCTGAAATCAGAACAGGGGGCGGACCTGGTAACAAAGCAGGGGGCTTTATACGATAAGTATGTAATACCTCTGGAAAGGTTCTACGACAGGTTCTTGCGATTTCCTTTCGGTCTGAGTTTAACGGGCATTCTTGAGAAACGGGAAATATAATTAGCGTTAGTTGGCGCATATGCAATGATGGTGTGAGATACCACCGGAATGAGCGGATGATTTTGCCGGAATACGCAATGTCAAGTAATGGTTTTATCGGCATGCAAAAGCAGGAGGACGCTTATAACTCCTTTAAATCTCTTCGAATAGACGACCGGCGATTTATCAATATAATTGCCCAGACGGCGTTGATCCCTCACGAGTATTGCCGCATTGGCCAAAATCGTCGGAGTAACTCTTGCGGCTATTTTCTTTATTAAAGGAACAAGCAAATGATTGGTTCATTACGCAAGATGATGGAATCCCCCGGCCTGAGAAAAAAGCTGGCCTATGCACAACCGCTTATTCTTGCGATCGTTACATTTGTGGTCGCGTCCCGATTTGCTGAGATAGGGGTGGATGCGCTCCATGACGGCTGTATGTTTAAGCCAGCCCTTGACGTGGCCGAGGGTAAAATGCTTTTCCGGGACACCTTCACCCAGTATGGTGCGCTTGTGACGTTATTACAGGCATTGGCGCTTAAAATATTCGGCCCCTATCTGCTGGTCATAAAACTGCAAACCGCCTTTTTTTACGCATTAAGCATTTATTTCTTGTGGTTGATCTGGAAACGCATTATTCCCCAATGGCTGGCGACAATATGCGGGTTTATTTTTATTGGCATGGCGCCATACTATTTTAATTACCCATGGTGGTTTTTACCGTGGTCATCGGTCTATAGTTTGTTTTTCCTTACTCTTTCACTTTATTTTATCATTCTATTCATTGAGAAACGTGTCTGGTATTATCTGTTGGCGCTCGGTGCTTCAGCGACGCTGACTCTGTGGTGCCGACAACCTGTGGGCGTTATATTGTTTTGTGCTCTATTGTTTTTTCTTGTCTGCTGGTCACTATTTGAAAGGTCCGTCCGGAATGAGTTCTATCACCGCGCGACGCTGTTTCTGTCCGGGTTTATCTTAGTCAACGCGTTCTTTCTGGCATGGCTGCTGTTTAACCACGCGCTTAAAGACATGTGGCTGCAATCGTTTGTGCGCGCATTTATGTGGAGACAGCAGTATGCGAAGGCCCGCACGCTTCCGACACTTATCGCTAATTTTTTCCCCTCATGTCATGCCTTTAATTCATACCAATCCTATGAATGGTCATCCTATGTATGGGCAGCGCTTCCCGCCGTTTGTTTAATACTCTTTTTCAGGACGTTCATCAATTTTTTTTGGAAGAAACATTTCGATGCAAAACAAGCGGTTGTGTTTGCTGCCGTGATAGTTTGTTTGGCTTCGTGGGCACAATATTATCCCGTGCTTTGCATACGACACACATATTGGGCTTCTGCGCCCATGATAGGAGTCTTTGCCTATTTTGTTTTGGATTTGCTTAAGAATGATAATCCTCTTTATCGGAGTGTTGTTATCCTCTTGGCGATGGGCTTGCTTTTCAAGGCAGATATTACAGGCAGGATCCGGGAAGGTAAGATAAAGCTTCATAAAGAATATATTACCTTGACTTATCCCAATGTTCTTAAAGGCATGCGGGTACCGCCCCAGGACGCTGTGTATTTTCATGCCATAGCTTCCGATATTGACGACTATTTCAGACAAAGCCTTGGAAGCGGACTGATTAATCTCAGCAGAGACGCGCTTTATCCCGCGTTTGTGGAAAATCTCCGGAATGCTCATCCGCTCCATGTCCATTGGCTAGGTTTTGAAGCGTTGTATCCCAAGTATCTCGCGAAGCTTCGCGAATATGCTGAGAAACAAAGGCCGATGATTATCAGCCATATTACCCCCGTGCTATTTGATGGATATACAGTGAAAAGTCTTTGCCGTGATATATATATAACCTCTCCCGATGATGTTAACAGCGCATGGAGCGTCGTCGCCGTTCGCGTGACGGCACGGGAATTAGCCGCTCCGGCCAATGCGGTGGAACGCGATTATTGTCTGGACATGCGGTGCGCGGTGACCAATGCGCCAATAAAGATCCGGTCAATTGCGGCCGCCGCTTATGATTTAAATGGGGCATTCGTGGGCGTATGGTATCCTCTTGAACAGACCTCAAATTCCATAACCTTGAGCTTTGCAAAAACACCAACGCCCAACCAGTTGAAGCCGCTGAATCCAGAATTCAACATGCCATCGTCAGGGAAATATCAACTCTGCCTGACCGGCCATGATGCCGCTGATTATACTAAGGTTACTGTTGATACGATTATGAACGATAACACATGTTCGCGGCAGATAATTTCCATTCTGCCGCCATTGCCTGTCAAATAAGAGTGGAAAGAAATGGGTGACACATAAATACCGCGCGATAATAATGAGAAACGGTAAAAAATTTAACTGGTATGCTTTGATACTGCAACTGGCTGTTTTATGGCGTAATATCATGGAATCACCAGGTACAAGAAAATGGCTTGCAATGCTTGCGTATGCACAGCCGCTTTTTCTTGCGATCATTACATATGTTGTCGCCTCCCAGTTCGCGGCGATCGGCGTGGATGCGCACCATGACGGCATTATGTTTAAGCCGGCGCTCGATGTGGCTGAGGGTAAAATGCTCTTCAGGGATACATTCACCCAGTATGGGGCGCTTGTGACGCTACTGCAGGCGTTGTCGCTTAAAATATTCGGCCATTATCTGTTGGTTATAAAACTGCAAACCGCATTTTTTTACGCATTAAGCATTTATTTCCTGTGGTTGATCTGGAAACGCATCATTCCACAATGGTTGGCCACAATATGTGGACTTCTCTATGTGGGTATCGCGCCATATTGGCACAATTCTCCATGGTGGTTTTTACCCTGGTCATCTGTCTATAGCCTGTTTTTCCTAGTCATTTCACTTTATCTTATTATCCTATTCATCGAAAAAAATGCCGGTTATTATCTACTGGCGGCAGGAGCTTCGGTCGCTCTGACACTATGGTGCCGCCAACCGGTGGGAATTTTCCTATTCTGTTCAACCCTCTTTTTTTTGATTTGCTGGCAGTTGTTCGGAAGGTTCGCTAAAAAGGAATTCTATCGTCAGGCAACGCTGTTTTTAACAGCGTTTATTGTGGTAAACGCATTGTTTATTGCTTGGCTTGGGCTAAATCATGCATTTAACGATATGTATTACCAGTCATTTGCGCGTGCATTTGTATGGGCTGAACAAACCTCAACTTCTCGTCCGCTTTTAAAACTGATTACCGATTTCTTCCCAACATTCATTCCTCCTCTGCGTCCATATGCGTCATACGTATGGAGTGCACTTCCTATTGTCTGTTTAATCATATTTTTACGGATGATCATTAACAATTTAAGGAACAATGATTTTGACAAAAAACAAACGATCATTTTCGCTTCCGTAATGGTCTGCTTGGCCTCATGGATGCAGTATTATCCAGTGCTTTGCATAAGGCATACTTATTGGGCTTCCGCCCCCATGATAGGAGTTTTTGCTTATTTTATTTGGGATTTATTTAGAAATGAACGCACCATCTTCAGGATCGCTATTGTCCTTATGATTATTGGCCTGTTCTTTCACATGGATATTGCGGATAGAATTCGGGAAGGAAAAATAAAACTAAATAAAAAATATATAACACTGAGCTATCCGAAGGTACTCAAAGACATGCAAATCCCAGAACATGATGCCTTATATTTACAGGCCATAGCATCAAATATTGACAAATATTTCAAACAGCATCCTAATGGTGGCTTGATTAATTATACGGGCGACGGACTTTATCCCACGTTTGCTGAAAATACTCATAATTTCCATCCATTTCAACTAGTTTGCTGGGCAGGCTTAAAATGGTATCCCGATTATTTTATAAAATTTCGCGACTATGCAAATGGTTGCCAGCCGGTCATTCTAAGCAATAATAAACCTATATTATTTACTGGTTATACGCTTATTGGCCTTTATCACGAAATATATATTACCGAACCGGCCGTTTCCGGCAGTGTCTGGCGTATAACATCAATCACGCGCGGCGCGACGTCCTATTCCGCCCCTGGTTATTGTCTGGATATGCAATTGACGCATAGGAATCTTCCGCCAGAGACGGATTCGCCTTCGGTGGATAAAAAGGCAGGGACGGACAGCCTGTCCCGCCCTACCGGGGAAAAGTCGCCCAGCTCTTCGCGGTTTAATTCAACGGAGTCAGCGGCAAGATCTATCCGGTCGCTTATTGCCGTGGCTTCTGATTTCAAAGGGGTGGTCAAGGGCGCCTGGTATCCGCTTGCGCAGAACTCAAATTCCATAACGCTGGGTTACCTTGCAATGGCAACAAACAATATGCCGCGTCCTAGGGATATTGACTTAAAAATACCTGCGGACGGCAAATGCCGGCTCTGGATGACCGGTCAGGATATTACCAATGACACGAAGATTACAATTGCCGTAAAGATGAATAATAATACGTATCCACGGCAGACAATCTCAATCCTACCCCCATTATCATCCGGGAACGGGCCGGGTTGTTCCCAACCGCCGGAATTGATTCCGTTGCGCAGGAATATCCGCCAAACGGCGGAAACTATCCTGAAAACGATTCCCGACAAGGCAAAGGTTTATCTTATTTGGCAGGGATCCAATGGCTATCAATACTTCATGTTGGCGTATGAGCTGGCCTCCCATGCTGTTAATCGCGAGGCGTGGAGTTTGGGGCAACCCTGTTTTGAGGGCGACTCATGGACCTCTCCGATGACTCCTGAAGCCTGGTCGGAGATACTCAAACAAGATCATTACGATTATGTCGTGGTCGGACAGGCAGATGAACAATTCTGGGATACATACGGAAAACTCTTTGATGATCCTGAAATAAGCCGCCACAGCCTTGTTTTTAAGGTGAAGCGTCCTGTGGTACCTGTCCACCATAGCCCTTTGGGCGACGGCGGAAGCCGCGAGGCAACTTGTGCCGCCGAAGTAGCTCTGGCTACGCAGGTCGAGTCTTTGTGGAACCACCCGGAGCCAAAGACAGCATCTTGGCGAAGGATGGTCAACCAAACGACAAACGACCTCGTCCGGTTATCTCCGGTACAGTTCAGGCGCACCGAAGGAACGATCTTGCCCGGGGACACAATGAACGTGCCGCTGTCTTCCAATACCCCCCAATGGATTGCGCTGAAGAACACTATAGCATTGCCAATCACGTCCGGCTGGACGCAAGTTTCCTCGGACAGCACGTCTATGACTATACCGGGACCCATGTTTAAATCCAACGGCGAACTGATGTTATATCGCGATGGTCAATTCAAGCTGGCAACTGCAATCTCAGGGGGTGCGGACTGTCTGCGGAACTGTGGTAATACGAATGGCTGGAGTCTTGGTTACCGGGACATTGCCTGGAAACACAATGGCGCCGGCTTATCGTTCCATTTTGCCGCGCCCGGGCAGATCAATTCCGCCGAAATATCCGTGCAGATGAGGAATTATATGGATACCAACGATGTCGCGGCCCGGATCGCCGTCTCCTTTGACAACGGCCGGACGTATCGCGAACTCCCGGAAAAGAAAACTGGTTTTCTTTCGACCAATTTGCTTGTGTGGAGCAGCATTGTGGACACTAACACCAATAAGGAAGTATTGGTGAAAGTCTCGGCGCCTCTTCAGAATATGTATGTCGGCATTGACGGCGTGCAAGCAGTATTTTCTGGTTCCCTATCCACGCAACTTTGGGAAACTAATGATCCTCCATTGGAAATTAAAAACGAGATTCCTTTTCCGCTTGAGCTGAAAAAGGGTGGGCTTGCGGGCGGTCAGGAGGATTGGTGGGAATCCTTCTTTCGCTGAATGACGATGGAGGGCGGGTCGGCCTGTCCTGAGTCCTGAGCGGAGTCGAAGGACCACGACCGCCGGTGATTGATGGAATTTCATGATAAAGAACGGTAAAATCATACATCCGTTGCCCAACGGGCAAACGCCGTTCTAATTCTACCTGAAATGGCCGGTTTGAAAATGGATATAGTTCGGAAATTTTTTTAAAAGATATTCTTATCTGGTTCGCTCGACATGGCTTTCTCATAGGATTGCCGAAATGGTAGGGCGAGGCGTCCCTGCCGAGCCGTCTGATGAAGAACGGCTCACCCGGAGGGTTCGCCCTACCTGTGAAAATGTTATCGCCTTTGACGGCAACATAATCATATTTTAATCCATTTTCAAACCGGCTAAAATCATCCGTTTTTGACCGGTGCTGACACGACTTGTCCACCGAAGCGGCTTCGCGAAGGTGGAAGGCCGGGGTTGGTGACTGCCAGAATGGATCGAAGAATCTGTCCTGCATCCAAGTCTGAAGTTGCCTCGATAATCAACTTGCGTTTCTTACATATTTGTAATACATTTAAATCATGCAAACAACGTTGACAGAAAAAGGGCAGATTACCATCCCCGTCAGGATCAGGAGACGGATGGGTTTGATTCCCGGGCAAAAATTAGAATTTGATGAAAGCTCCGGATTTATCAAGGTCATTAAAGCGGTTTCACGGAAAAAGATGGAATCGGCACGCGGGTGTCTCAAGGATAAAATGAGCGAGTCTGTGGATGCGTATCTTGAAAAAACACGAGGCAAGGTTGATATGCCCTGCAAGCGGACATGATAACCGCCATTGACAGCTCCATCCTGTTGAGCGTGTTTAAAGATGAGCCGTCGGCATCCCGCTGTTTGGATCTCATGGAACACGCCGCGCGGATGGGAGAGTTGCTGATTTGTGATATCGTCGCGGCGGAAGTGGGGGCGCTTTTTGGATCATTTGTGGATTTTCAAGGCGCATGTATGAATTTGGGGATCCGTTATGATGCCATTGTCGGGAAAACAGCGCACTATGCCGGTTTAATGTTCCGGCAATATCGGCATGAAGGCGGGCCGCGCGATTATCTTATTCCGGATTTTTTGATCGGCGCCCATGCGTTTCACCAGGCGAATCAATTGATTGCTTGTGATCGTGGATATTTGCGCCGCTATTTTAAATCCCTGAAAGTCATTGAACCCTGACGGGCATGGCATTTGCGGCGGATAAATGAAACCACGAAAAATGTCCCCCTGGTTGCCAAGCTGATATTCTGAACCTATTCACGGCGACGGAGCCCGCCCGCCCGCAACGCTGGAGCGTAGCGACTGCGGGCAGGTCGCCCTCCATGGAATCGAGAATTACAAATGCTTGCATCATGGCGTAGTATCATGAAATCACCCGGTATGAAAAAAATCCAGGCCCTGCTTGCGTATGCGCAACCGTTGATCCTTGCGGTCATTACCTTTCTGGCTGCGGCCCGCTTCGCCGAAATCGGGGTGGATGTGCACCATGACGGCATTATGTTCAAGCCGGCCCTTGATATGGCCGAGGGTAAAATGCTTTTCCGGGATACATTCACCCAGTATGGAGCCCTTGTTACATTACTGCAGGCGCTGGCACTTAAAATATTCGGCCACTATCTGCTGGTCATAAAACTGCAAACCGCCTTCTTTTACGCGCTAAGCGTTTATTTCCTGTGGTTGATCTGGAAACGTATTATTCCCCAATGGCTGGCGACAATATGCGGGCTTATTTTTGTTGGCATGGCGCCATACTATCTTTTTTGGTGGGGGTTTGTGCCGTGGTCGTCGGTCTATAGTTTGTTTTTCCTGGTACTTTCGCTTTATTTAATAATTCTGTTTATTGAAAAGCGCGCCTGGTATTATATTCTGGCCACCGGCGCTTCGGTTGCGTTGACACTGTGGTGCCGACAGCCGGTCGGCGTTTTGTTGTTTTGCGCGCTCTCCTTTTTTATTGTCTGCTGGTCGCTATTTGAAAACTCTACCCGGAATGAGTTCTATCTCCGTGCGGCGTTGTTTCTGGCCGGTTTTGCCGTCGTTAATGCGATATTCCTGCCATGGCTTCTATTTAACCATGCGTTTAACGATATGTGGCGGCAATCGTTTGTGTATGCATTTACTTTCGCCAAATACTCCTCAGCGGGTTGCTCACTGCCGATGCTGATCGCTAATTTTTTACCCTGCCAGCCGCTCAAGCATTTATTATCCGCCAAACAGGAACTCTTTTTTCCTTTTTTATTCTCCTATGTATGGATCGCGCTTCCCATCGCCTGCCTGATTCTATTTTTCAGGACGTTCGTTGACTTCATGAAAAAAAACTTCGGCGGGAAACAGGCGGTCCTGTTTGCCATTGTGATAGTCTGCCTGGCCTCGTGGATGCAATATTACCCTGTGCTTTGTCCACGGCACGTCTATTGGGCCGTGGCGCCCATGATAGGAGTTTTTGCTTATTTCATATGGGATTTATTCGGGAATGAGAATCTTACTTTCAGGGGCATTGTTGTCCTCGCGGCGATGTGGCTGCTCTTTCACGCTGATATTGCGGCCAGGATTCGGGAAAGCAAAATTAAACTTAATGAGGAATATACCACGCTGAATTATCCAAAAGTCCTTAAAGGCATGCAAGTGTCCCCGCGTGACGCCTTGTATTTCCAGGCCATAGCTTCCGAGATTGACGACTATTTTCAAAAGCATCCTGAAGGCGGATTGATAAACTTTGCCGGTGACGCGCTTTATCCCGCATTTGTGGAAAACCTTCAGAATTTTCATCCGTTTTATATATATGGATCGGGTGTTGGTGTCTTGTATCCCGATTATTTCGGGAAACTCCGCAAATATGTGGAGAATCGCATTCCGATTATTATAAGCCGTAATAATCCCGTGCTATTCGACGGATATACGGTCAAAAGCTTTTGCCGCGCTATAAACCCTGGCGGCGATTTATATATTAGCGCGCCGGCTGATCCTGACAGCATCTGGCGCATAACATCAATCACGCGCGACATGCCATCCTATTCCGCCCCTGGTTATTGTCTGGACGTGCAATTGACGCATAGGAATCTTCCGCCAGAGGCGGATCCGCCTTCGGTGGATAAAAAGGTAGGGACGGACAGCCTGTCCGTCCGTCTGAATGGGAAAACGCGGCGGGACAGCCTGTCCCGCCCTACCGGGGAAAAGTCTCCCCGCTCTACGGTACCTAACATGCTGGAAACATCGGCAACATCCATCCGGTCGCTTATTGCCGTGGCTTCTGATTTCAAAGGAACCGTCCGAGGCGCATGGTATCCCAATGAGCAGACGTCAAATTCGATAACGTTGAACTATCTTGAAATATCAACGAATGACATGCCGAAACCGAAGAACCTTGATTTCCAAATACCTGCGGATGGGAAATGCCGGCTATGGCTGACCGGGCAGGATGTCACGAATGACGTGAAGATGACGATTGCCGTGATGATGAGCGATAACACATGTTCGCGCCAGACAGTTTCCATTCTGCCGCCATTATCTTCTGGCGCCGGTCAAAGCGGTTTTCAGCCGCCGGAATTGATTCCGTTGCGCAAGAGCATACGCCAAATATCCGAGGCCGTCATTAAAGCGGTTCCCGAAAACGCCAAAATCTATCTTATCTGGCAGGGATCCAATGGCTATCAATACTTCATGTTGGCGTATGAGCTGGCCTCCCATGCAGTTAATCGCGGGGCATGGAGTTTGGGGCAACCCTGTTTTGAGGGCGACTCATGGACCTCTCCGATGACTCCTGAAGCCTGGTCGGAGACACTCAAACAAGATCATTACGATTATGTCGTGGTCGGACAGGCAGATGAACAATTCTGGAATACGTACGGAAAGCTGTTTGATGATCCTGAAATAAGCCGCGCCAGTCTTGTTTTCAAGGTCAACGAGGGGACAAATGACATTGTCCGCCTGTCCCCGGTAACATTCAGGCACATAGAAGGAACGATCTTGCCTGGGGACACAATGAACGTGCCGTTGTCTTCCAATACCCCCCAATGGATTGTGCTGAAGAACACTATAGCATTGCCAATCACGTCCGGCTGGACGCAAGTTTCCTCGGACAGTGCCTCTATGACTATCCCGGGCCGCATGTTTAAATCCAACGGCGAGATGATGTTATATCGCGATGGTCAATTCAAGCTGGCAACTGCAATCTCAGGTGGTGCGGACTGCCTGCGGAACTGTGCTGATACGAATGGCTGGAGTCTTGGTTACCGGGATATTGCCTGGAAACACAATGACGCCGGTTTATCGTTCCATTTTTCCGCGCCCGGGCAGATCAATTCCGCCGAAATATCCGTGCAGATGAGGAATTATATGGATACCAACGATGTCGCGGCCCGGATCGCCGTCTCCTTTGAGAACGGTCGGACGTATGATGAACTCCCGGAAAAGAAAACGGGATACCTTGCAACCAATTTGCTTGTGTGGAGCAGTAATATGGACGCTAACACGAATAAGGAAGTATTGCTGAAAGTTATGCCTTCCCGCCAGAATATGTATGTCGGCATTGACGGCGTTCAAGCAATATTTTCGGGTTCCATGTCAGCGCAACTTATGGCGACCAATGTTCCCCTGTTGGAAATTAAAAACGAGACTCCTTTCCCGCTTGAGTTGAAAAAGGGCGGATTTGCGGGCAGTCAGGAGGATTGGTGGGAATCATTCTTCCGCTGAAGGAGCATGCCGAAAATGAAATTTTTGTTTTCTCATTTATATCCTTTCCACCGTAAATGGTACGGCGGCGGCAACCAGATTGTCCGGGGCTTGGCGCTGGAATTAACCCGCCAGGGGCATGAGGCGCATGTCAGTTCCACCGGGCGCGATGAGATGGGGGTGACGGCCGCCGACCGTCCGGTCGTTTATCACTTGAGCGGAAGATTTGATAAAAGGACGTTTGGAGTCCAATTGGCCTGGCAGACCATACGATTGGCAATCCGGTTGCGGCCGGATTGGGTGTGTTGCCTTACATCCGAGGCGGCCCTGGTTATGCCGGTTTGTAATCTCCTTAAAATTCCGGCGGTCGTTTATCAGGGCGCGCCTGAATTGCCGGACTTCCGGTTTAAAGGTTGGTCAACCATCAGGACAATCCGTTACAAGCTGGGAATATTTTTACAATTTTTGGGCGCGCGCGCCGCCCGGAAAGTAACAACCATCAGTGATTTTTCAAGCCGGCTTGCAGAGCTGAACTGGGGCATTCCCCGCCAAAAATTGGCAATGGTCGGAACGGGACTGGATGATGTTTTTATTGCGCCGAACGCTCCGTCAGCCGGTGCGCGGACTGACAAGGGTCCCCGCTTTATTTCGGTCGGACGCCTGACGTTGCCGCAAAAGCCGCTGGACGTCATGGCCGCCGCATTGAAAGAATTGCCTTTTCCCTGGCAAAGCTGGACCATTGTTGGTTCCGGTCCGGATGAGCCTGTCCTGAGGAACAGACTTAAAGAATTGGGTTTGGAGGAACGGGTCGTTTTTAAAGGCACTCTGTCTTCCGCGCAGATTGCCGACATGCTTGCGGAGCATGATATTGTCTTACTGCCGTCCAATTATGAAAGCTTTTTCCTCACTGCTTACGAGGCCGCGGCCAAAGCCAGGATAATTGTGACCAATGACGTGGCCGATGTGCGCAAGTATTTTTCAGACAGCCCATCCGTGATTGTGGCGGAGAGTGTCTCCGGCGAGGCTTATCAACGGGCGATTATTCAGGCCGTTGAAAATCAAGGAGGTCTGGAGGTGAAAGCCGTCCGAACCGCCCTGCGCGTCAAAAACGATTTCAGTTGGCCAGTGGTGGCAGAGCGTTTTTTGCGTGCGCTGGAATAAATTTTTTTATGTCAAACATGGATGATGCCGCAATACTGGTGAGCGCCGTCGTGGTGCACCTCGGAAAAACAGAGCTCCTCCGGGAGTGTCTGGACAGCTTGAACCGCTCAAGAGGCATTGAGCGTGTTGAAACGATCGTGGTTGACAACGCTTCGGGCACGCCCGACCTGGAACAGTTGGTTACCGGTTATCCCAATACGCGGATTATTCAATTACAGAAGCGCAGTGGTTATCCGGCCGCCAGCAATGCCGGCATTCGCGCCAGCCGGGGCCGGTATATTCTGTGGTGTAACAATGACCTGGTGTTCGAGCCGAATGCGATCGAGTATTTGGTTCGTTTCCTTGAAACTCATCCCGGGTATGGCGCCGCCGGGCCGCAGTTGCTTAACCCGGATGGCTCTTACCAACCCTCTTTTTCCATGATTAATATGGACTTAAAGACACTGCTGGTGGATCGCCTGGGACTTGCGGCGCTGTTGCCAGGATGGGATCTGAACCGACACTGGCGCGGCCGTGAGTCTACGCCGCAGGATGTGGCGGTTGGCACCGGCGCTTGTTGCCTGATCCGACGGAACGCCCTGGAAGAGGTCGGCGGCATGGATGAGCGTTTCTATATGTATTCCGAAGAATTTGATCTCTGTCTCCGGCTATGGCAGAAAGGCTGGCGTGTGCGCTATGTGCCGGAGGCCAGGGTTATTCATCTGGGCGGCCAGACCACGGCCAAGACCTCCCATGTTTTTTTACTGCAGTCATGGCGCAGTCGGTATGCCTATCTGCGCAAGCATTCCGGCGCAATGTCTGAAACCGTGCTGGCCACGGCCGTGGTAGCCGGCGGGTTTGCGCGCTATGGTCTGGCATGGCTGTTAAAAATCGCGGCGGTTATCATGGGCAAACCGGAGATGGCCTCCATTTACCGCGATAAAATGTCTTTTCATGCCGCCCTCATTCGGTTAAGTATTACGCCTGACCGGCACATGGCGGATAAACTGCAAAACTTTGCGCGTCCCTCTTAATGGAGACAAGTTTGTTATGCCGACATCCAGAATCCTGTATTTGACATCTTCCACCTCCGATTATTTGGCGGATAGCCTGTTTCACGGCCTGCGCAGTTTGTTGGGAGCGGAGGTTGTGGATTATCCCAAATGTGAAATCCTTTATAAGAACGGCAACGCAGTGCCGTCATCCAGGGTGCATGGCAAGGGATTTACGTGTTATGGGTTACTTGACGATATTGCGGTGGATCGGTACGATATTTTCGGAAAAGTACAGCGCGGTTTTTTTGACCTGGTGATATTTTCATCCATCCACCGGCAATTCGGCCTGTATGTCCAGTTCCTGCCGTGGTTGCGCGCCAGACGCACGCTGATTATTGACGGAGAGGATGTGCCCGCCATTTATCCTTACCGGGGATTGTTCTGGCGTCGCCCTTATTGGGGGCTGTTGCCGCGTGCGCATAATCGCTTTCTATATTTCAAGCGCGAATGGACGCCGGCCACGATCCGGTATCGCTGGTTTCTCATGCCGCCGCGCTGGCTGGCCGCGCGTATGCCTGCGCCGCGCAACTTGCGCCGTATTTCTTTTTCCATCCCGGCGGAAAAAATCGCGCCAGAACCTCCGGCCAAGACCAAACTTTTTCCGCGCCATATTGTTGACCCCGAAGTCGCAGAGCATGTGCCGGACAGCGCGACGGATCATGTATTTGACAATGAGCGGGATTATTACGCGGATTTGCGCGCTTCCAGGTTCGGGATCAGCGTCAAACGGGCGGGATGGGACGCGATCCGCCATTATGAGCTGGCCGCCAGCGGATGCGTGCTCTGTTTCCGCGATCTGGATAAAAAACCCGCCACCTGCGCGCCGGATGGATTGGACGATACCAATGCAATAATCTATCATAATCGGCAGGAGTTGATGGCAAAAATCGAGCGGCTGCCGGATGTTGAATATGCCCGGCTCCAGGCCGGCGCGTTGGCGTGGGTAAGACAGCATACAACTGTTAAACGCGCAGAACAGTTGCTTGAATTTATCCCAACGAAGTAGATCTGATTACCCGAAAGGAATGCCGGTTACCGACATGTTATTCATCAGCCGTTTGTGGATTTGGTTCAGGACAAGCGAAGAGCTCATTGCCGTTGCCGGCCGCTTTATCGGGATGGGATCCAGCTTTGTCTTGTTTTGGATGTTGGTGCGCGCCCTGCCGCCGGATCAATATGCGCAACTGGGGCTGATCAACGGCTTGCAAATGTTTGCGCATCTCATTTTGCTGGGCCCGGTCTTGGTTCAGATCGGACGCGAGACTTGGACATGGCATTATGAAAAGAAACAGATGGAGCGGCTGAGCGGTGTATTGATCGGCCTGATGCTGATTTACCTGGCCGGCAATGCCATTCTGGTGATGTTGGCGCTTCCGCTGGGGTGGGTGCAAAAAGCGGATGTTCCCGGCATTATGCTCGGTATGGTCTTTTATGCTTTCTGGCTCGTTGTCAGTTCTTTGCTGAATACCGTCGGAACTTTACGGGAGCGGCTGCCGTTTTCAACCTATATTGCTTTCGACGGCTTGTGCCGGGTCGCGGCGGTTGGCGTGTTGTGGCTGAACCGCGTGAACGCTCCGCCCTGGTTTTATTACATGATTGTCAACTTCGCCGGCCTGATGGGAACTCTCTTGGCTTATTTTCTGTTTCGTAAGGTTATGAAAAAATATGACCTGTTACTGTCGCGTTTGTGGCGCATGCCTGATAAATTCAACCGTCAGACAATCCGCTTCCTGGTCGGTTCCAAATCGTTGCGCGTGACATGGATATTCCAATGGTTGTCGTCCACGGGCAACCGGTATGTTTTGGAACCGTTGGTTTCAAGGACTGTGCTTGGAATTTTTTTGGCTGGTTGGGGGCTGGGCGCCATGTTGCTTCAGTCTGTCGAAGGTCTTTACTCGACCGTGATGCTGCCGGCGCTTTACCATCGCACGTCGGGCGAAAGGGACACCGCGCCAATGCGCCGCGCCGAGAATGGCAACTATTTGGCGATTTGGCTGGTTTTTCTCATTCCCCTTCTGGTTGTCTTTGTTGTGTTTGCGGATCGTCTGGCTTTATTGCTATTGAGCAGTCAGATGGGCGCCCCGACAAACATTGTGCGGGCGGGATTGGCGTTTATGGCCTTCATTCTTTTAACCGGCGCTCTTCAGAATTTCTCGTTGGTTGAGCGGAAATTGAGGCCGAATGTTTTTGCCACCTCAATGGCTTTGGCAATCGGGTTCCCGGCATTGGTTTTCTTGACAATGCGGTATGGGGTAGAGGCGGGTGCCTGGGGACTGGTGCTGGGCGCAGGCGCAGGCGCTTTGATAATGATCGCATTTTTTTGCAATCAAATTGACTGGATGAAAGTTGTGCGCATTGTGCCGTTGACCATTGCCGGCACGCTGATTATCTTGCTGACTGCGTGGTTGGTGTTTGCAGGTGTGACGCGGTTTGCATCCGGCGCAAGGAGTTGGATGCTTTTCCCGGCCTGGGGTGTCGTTGCGGCCGTTTGGTCCGCTTATGTGTGGTGGGGGGTCCGTCCACGCGTAACGCGGACACTTGCCGGGCGGGGGGATCAGCATGAAAACTGAACGGCGATCCATTGGCGCTTTGAATGCCAACCCGTCAGCAAAGAAGCGCGCGCGCATCGCCGCGTCGCCTCTGCGCTTAATATCGCTTTTCGGATGCGGCGCGCTGGCCGGCTATTATTGGCTGTTGCCGGTATTTGTGCCGCCGGGCAGTCCGTCAGTATTCGATGATACGGGGCTTTCCATTCAACGCATCATGCGTATCGCGGGGGTACTGCTGATTTTTCCTCTGGCTGCCGGCCGCGCGATCCGTTTGCCATTGCGGGAACGTATTATCCGATTGGCGCTCTGGGTTTTTATGCTTGCCCCGGCAACGAGTTTATTCTTCGAATCCGGACTGAATTTTCTGATCGGCACCTACGGTCCATTTCTGGCGGGCGGGTTGGCGCTGGTTTGCATCTCTGCGTTCGATCAGGATGAATTCGCCGCCTGGCTGGCCGGGGTGGGGTTGGCGGCGACCGTGTTTCTGATTCTTGGCTTGCGCCAGTACGGATTGGATCCGACCTGGTTTTACGGCCGCCCGCGGAGTCACATTGGTTTTATCCACCCGACCCAGACGGCCAGCGTCATTATTGTGGCCGGGTTGTTTTCCATTCAGTGCGCAAGATGGTTTTTACGGCGTTTGCGCTGGTTGTTGTGGCCGGTGTTGGCCGGAATTGTTGCCGGTGTTTTCTTTTTGTTGATCTCCGCCAGCTCGCGCAATACGGCCTTAACCGCTTTTCTTATTGTCTCCTGCGCCGCCTACGCGCAAATAGTAAAGAACAGTTCCGCGCGGACTGGATTGGTTCTGATTCTCTTATTGGCGCCGTTTATCGGGTATACGGTGGCGGTCTATGGGAATATGCAGAGTGAGTTGTGGATTGCATTGGAATCATTCAGTTCGGAGCGTTTAATTACTTACCGTGAATTGGCAAAACGCCTGGCCGATGCATCTTCGTTGGTTGCGCTGATCGGCCCGCCTCTAGGGAGTACAGGCGGAGGGTTTGCATCCGCCGAGTCGGCATATATGAGTGTTTTTTTGAATTTCGGATTTTTAACCCTGGCAAGCTTATTTGTCTTTTTGTTTGCCTTGGGCCGGCGGTTAAGCAAGGGGGGGCATTCGCTGGCTTACGGTTGCCTGTGCGCGGTGATTATTTTTTTTGCGATTGACGCGCAGGGGATAACGCCCAGCAATCTGGCGATTTTCATCCTGCTCGCTTATGTCGTGCGGAACGCGCTGTCGCGTTCAATGGCCGCAACATGAAAATAGAAACAAAAATCCTTGTTTATCAGATTGGCTCCCTGGGCGATACGGTCGTGTCAATTCCCGCGCTCAAGGCAGTCCGGAGGCGCTATGGTTTGCGGGCGCACATCGCCCTGTTGCACGAAACGCGGTCAAATTCCGTGGCGACACCGGCGGAGGTGTTGGATGGGGTGGGGCTGGTTGATGAGTTTCTGGAGTATCAATCCTTCCGCCATTCCATGCGGCAATATCTGGAGGCGGTAATGTTGGCGGTGCGATTGCGGTTGCGCCGGTTTCAGTCCGTGGTTTATCTTATGCCGAGCGAACGGCCGGCAGCAAGCGTTCGCAGAGACGCGTTCTTTTTCCGACTGAGCGGGATTCATCGGCAAATCGGGTTTCACGCATTTTCACCGCAGATGCTTTATAAGCTGGATGACCATTGTCTGGCGCCGCACGAGGCGCGGCTTCGTCTTGAGCGTTTGCGGCTGGATGGAATTGACGTGTCGGTTGAATCGGATCTGAGCAAGCCTTTCCTTGCTTTGCCGGAACGCTTTACAGCCGCGGCGCGGCAGTGGCTGTCTGCGCGCCGCGTTACTCCCAAATTGCCGCTTGCGGCGATTTGTCCGGGATGTAAACAGCCGGCCAATATATGGCCGATTGAGCGATTCATCGAACTGGGGCGCAGACTGGCGCGGCATGGCGGCGTGGAATTAATCGTGGTCGGCGGACCGGCCGAACATGAAATTGGAGAAAGGATGATCCAGGCGTGGGGAACCGGGTTGAACGCGGCCGGAGAATTCCCGCCGCTCGGTTCAGCGGCTTTGCTGGCGGAATGCGCGTTCATGATAGGCTTGGACACGGGGACCACCCACCTTGCGGCGGCGCAGGGAATTCCCTGCGTTGCTTTGTACGGAGGCCGCGAAGAGCCGGGACGTTTTTACCCGTTGGGGAATGGACACATCGTACTGCGTCATTCTGTGTCCTGCGCGCCGTGTCGCTTGGTTGAAACCTCCTGCACGACGGTCGGGCATCCTTGCATGACCGGAATTACAGTTGATGAAGCATGGACTGCTGTCCGGGAGATGCTCGGTTCTAATTGAGGGTGGCTATGCGCATTGGTTTAAACTTACTCTATCTTTTGCCGGGAATCGTCGGCGGCACCGAGACTTATGCCGCCGGCTTGCTTGATGGCTTGGCGCAAATTGACAAACAAAATGAGTATTTTGTCTTCGTTAATCGTGAAGCCGCGGAATGGCCCTTGCCGGAAGCATCCAATTTTAAACGCATTGTCTGTCCGGTCAACGCTGTCAGCCGGGCAAAGCGTTATTTCTACGAGCAGGCGCGTCTCTCCGTACTGCTCAAGGAGTATGGCGTCGTTCTTGTTCATTCGCTGGGATATGTTGCGCCGTTTTTTCCGCCGTGTCCTTCGGTGGTGACGGTGCCCGACCTGAATTATTGCGTATTTGGCGGTCGCATGCCGCCGATCAGACGGATGGCATTGGGGTTCTTTGTTAAATGGTCGGCGCGTCGCGCTGACCACGTCATTACTATTTCAAATTTTGCGCGCGGACAGATTCATCTTATGCTCGGCATCCCTGCGGCGCAAATAACGGTTACTCATCTGGCGGCCTCCGCCATTTCCGCCGATGATACAGATTTGGCGGCGGTAATGCGGAAATATGGAATCAAACAGCCGTATATCATTGCCTTCAGCAGTTCAAGTCCGCATAAAAACATTCCCTGCCTCGTTCGGGCGTTTGCGCAGGCGCGCCAGGATTATAATTTGCCGCATAAATTGGTCTTGTTGGGACACAGGCCTCGCCATGAGGCAAGCGCTCCCGGGACGGAAGATGTGGTTTCGACCGGATATCTGGATGAGTCTTCCAAAAACACGCTTTTAAAAGGCGCGGAAATGATGGTTTTCCCATCCACTTATGAAGGCTTTGGCCTGCCGGTTCTGGAAGCTCAACAGGCGGGGGTGCCGGTGATATGCTCCACGGCGGCATCCCTGCCGGAAGTGGCCGGTGATGCGGCGATTTATTTTGATCCGTTATCCGTTGCTGAAATGTCAAAAGCGATCGGACAGGCGGCGCAAACCCCCGATCTGCGGCAAACGCTTAAACAAAAGGGATTTCAAAATGCCGGAAAATTTTCGTGGGAGCGGACCGCGCGTCAGACCCTTCAGGTTTATAAAACCAGGGTCAAACCATAAAATAAAATATAACAATTGTATTCTGTAGCTGTATATGGCAAAAGAGAGACATGCCAAGACATTTAAGAGTTGAATTCCCTGGCGCGATTTATCATGTAACCATACGTGGTAATGCTCGACAGAAGATTTTTAATGACGATCATGATCGAGAAAGGTTTCTACAACGGCTGGCAGACAGTGTGGAAACCTATGGGGAACGATTGTATCTGTTTTGTTTGATGAGCAATCATGTTCATCTGGTGGTGGAAACTCCGTCTGCCAACTTAAGAAAATTCATGCAGAGCCTGGAGACGGGCTATACCGTATATTATAATTTGCGGCATGACTCTTGTGGCCACCTCTTCCAGGGACGGTATGGAGCAAAACTGGTGGAGGGAAATGAATACCTTTTTAAATTGAGCCGCTATGTACACCTGAATCCTGTTTTTGTCGGATCAGAAAATAGTTTGATTTTAATGGAACGTATTGAACGCCTGCGGAACTACCGGTGGAGTAGCTATCGGAGTTACATCGGCACGGATAAGCCGCTCTCTTATGTTACATATGAGCCGTTATTGGCGCAGACGGGGGTAAAGTCACGCCGTCAAGCGCTGAATTATCGGCAATACGTGGAAAAGGGCTTGGCTGAAAACGACGAAGAGTTCAAGGAAATTCTCAAAAGACCGACAATCGGCGGGGATGAGTTTTCTGCCCGTATAAGGGACGCGTGGCAAGATATGGCAGACAAGGTGGCGCAGCCAAAAGATGTGGATTTCCGGCATCGTTCGCCGATATTGGAGAGCCATGCAGTGCTGGAGACTATCAGTCGGCATATGCGTGTGCCAATGGAAGCATTCCGGGAACAGCGGAGAAATTCCTTGCTTCGTCCGCTGGCGGCGCACATGCTGTTGAAATATGCCGGGCTAACTAATCGGGCGGCGGCAGTGTTGCTGAATTTACACTCAGGCGAGGCGGTGGGGCTACAGGCGCGCAAGGCGCAGGTGATGCAAAAGCAGGATAAACAAACTCAGCGTCTGATGGAAGCCATTGAAGATGATTTACGACATCATAGCTTGGGTTTTTGTGGCCAGCAGAAATATTAATTTCTATTTTATGGTTTGACCCCGAATTATGTTACCTTCTGTTTCCATCATCACGGCCACATATAACTCGGCGGCGGCAATCGGCGATTGCCTCAAGAGTGTTTCATCCCAGACGTGGCCTGTTGAGCATATCATCATTGACGGCGCATCTACGGACAATACTTTGGAGATCGTTCGCAGGGTATCACCTTCGGCCCGCATCTTTTCCGAACCGGATGACGGCATTTATGACGCCATGAACAAAGGTATCCGGCTCGCCACCGGCGATATCGTGGGTATTCTTAATTCCGACGATTTCTATGTCGGCCCCCATGTGCTGGAAAAGGTTGCGACGCTGTTTCGGCAAAGCGGTGCGGATGCGATGTTTGCCGACCTGGTGTATGTTCGGGCCGAAAATTTGAACCGGGTGGTGCGCTATTACTCGGGGGCAGGTTTCACCCCTGAAAATTTTGCCTGGGGGTGGATGCCGCCCCATCCGACTTTTTTTGTCCGGCGCGAGCTGTATGAACGGTATGGACTGTTCCATACCGATTATCGGATAGCTGCGGATTACGAGCTGACGGCCCGTTTCTTGTGCCGGCATAAGGCGCGGTACATCTATTTGCCGGAAGTGATCGTGAAGATGCGTCTCGGTGGGGCCAGCACGCGCGGCCTGCGGAGCACTTGGATACTGAACCGGGAGATTCTGCGCGCCTGTGCCGAGAACGGTATCAACACCAATTTCTGCAAGATATATTCAAAATATTTCCGCAAGATCATGCAGCTTTTCAGGAGGCCGGCATGAATGTGCTGATCACCGGCGCCACCGGCGCGGTGGGGCCTTGCGTTGTGCAGGCGTTGCAAACAACCGGCCATGTTGTCCGTACCTTTTCGCTGGATAGACCGCCTGGCGGCGTAACGGCTTTGGGGAGTGGCGTTGAGATGCGGATTGGCGATATAACCGATCCGCTGGCGGTTCAATCAGCGATGCAGGGCATTGATGCGGTTGTTCATCTCGCGGCGCTTTTGCACATCGTCAATCCTCCGGCTGAACTGCGCGGGAAATATGAAAAAATCAATGTGGGCGGCACGGCTGCGGTGGTGGATGCGGCGCTTAAAGCGGATGTCCGGCGGGTTGTGTTGGCCAGCACGATTGCCGTATATGGTCCTTCCAATGGCCGTATTCTTAATGAAAATTCGCCTGCCTGCCCTGAAACATTTTATGCCCAGACCAAACTCGCCGCTGAAAAGATTGTCTTGAATGCCAGGCGCGCGGATGGTCAGCCGATAGGGACTATCCTGCGTTTCGGGGCCGTGTATGGGGCGGGAATAAAGGGCAACTACCAACGGCTTCTGCGGTCGCTGTCGCGGGGCCGGTTTGTCCCAATCGGCGCTGGTCAAAATCGGCGCACATTGATCTATGGTAAGGACCTGGCCCGGGCGGTTGTGCTTGCAACTCAGCATCCTGCCGCAGTTGGCAAGATATTCAATGTTACTGACGGCCGTTTCCATGTTCTGGATGAAATTATAACGGCAATCAGTGAAGCGCTTGGACGCCGGCCGCCGCGCTTTGCCATTCCCATTGGCCCGGCGCGTATCGCGGCCGGCATTATTGAAGATGTAATGCGCCTGATTGGATGTCAATCATTTCTCGGGCGGACAACTATTGATAAATATACGGAAGATATTGCCGTGGAAGGCAGGCGTATTCAGGCGGAATTGGGATTCGCTCCGCAATATGATTTGTCGTCCGGATGGCGCGAGACAGTCATGGAAATGCAGAAAACGGGGGAGATCTAAATGGTATTGCCATATATTTGTTCCGCAGTCTTGGCTTTTGTTGTTTCCTATCTTGCGGTAGCTGTGTTTTGCCGCTGGGCTGGGGCGCGGATGCTTGATGTCCCCAATACGCGCAGTTCGCACACCCTTCCCACGCCGCGTGGCGGAGGGTTGGCGATTGTTGTCGCTGCCTTGTCGGGCATTTGGATTGCCTTCCCTTTTATCCATTCAATATTATCTGTTTGGCAATTGCTGGCATTTACCTTTGGCGCATTGCTTGTCGCGGGCGTGAGCTGGGTTGATGATTTGCGTTCTTTGTCAACCGGCATAAGATTTGCGGTTCATCTTGCCGCAGCAGTTCTGGCGGTTTTGGCTTTCGGCGCATGGAAGGAAATTATCATTCCCGGGCTGGGAAGTTTCAACTTGGGCTGGTCAGGCTGGCCGGTAACGTTGCTCTGGATTGTCGGGTTGACCAATGCCTATAATTTCATGGACGGCATTGACGGGATTGCCGGAGGACAGGCGGTCGTTGCCGGTTTGGGTTGGACAATTTTTGGAGTCGCAGCTCATCAGCCTTTTCTGAGCGCTGTCGGAATATTGCTCGCGGCTTCCAGCCTCGGATTCCTCGGACATAACTGGCCGCCGGCGAAAATATTCATGGGCGATGTCGGCAGCGCCTTCCTCGGATATTCTTTTGCCGTCCTGCCGGTTATCGCCGCCCCATTCGATCCCCGCGTTATTTTTGCCGGTATTTTGTTCGTGTGGCCGTTTATTTTTGATGCCGCGTTCACGTTCGCGCGCCGTCTCATCAACCGTGAAAATGTTTTTGCCGCCCACCGTGCGCATCTGTATCAGCGACTGGTCATTTCGGGGCTCTCTCATCAAACCGTAACTTTTTTATATGTTACTTTGGCAGTCATTGGCGCAGGCATGGCTCTTGCCTATGTTATGGATGTGCATCATGCCGGCGTCTTGATTTTAGTTGCGTTAATATTGCTCGCGATCGGACTATTGGCGCTGACGTTCTGGCGCGAGCATAGGAGGAATATATGAATCAGACAAAAACAAGCAACAAGACTGAAAAGACCTTCCGCGCACTCTGGTGGTCGGGCGTTGTTGATGGCTTCATTGCTTTTCCTGTATTATGCATTGTAATCGGTTATCTTGCCGTAACTGCCGGTTGTTTGCCTCTGGCGGGGCGATGGTTTGTCCAGACAAATGAATTGCACAAGGCTGAGGCTATTGTTGTCCTGTCCGGCGGGGGGACGGAACGTTTGTGTTACGGGATTGAATTATACAATCGCGGACTGGCGTCTGAGCTGTGGCATACTGGCGATAAACCGGTTGAAACGCGATCCGACCTGATGGATTCAGAGATGGTTCTGGCTCTTGCCGCGCGCCGTGGCGTTCCGAAGGAAAAAATCAGGTTTTTACCTTCAACCAGCACTTTTGAAGATGGCCAATCAATTGTTGAGCTGGTGAAAGGAAAAAAGATAAAATCAGTCATTATTGTGACGAGCTGGTATCACACCCGCCGGGCCATGAACGTGATCCATCATTATCTTGCCGATACAAATGTTGCCGTTTATGTGAGCAGTTCTACCAATTTGCCTTATACTCCGGACAATTGGTGGCGCGATGAGGAAGGCCTGGTGAACGTGGTTGATGAAACTATTAAAACCGTTCTTTACGGGTGGCGGTATGGGATTGCGCCATGATGTTTTCTTCCGCTATCATTTATCTTGAACTGTTTATTGCCCTTTTCTTCCTGCCGGGATTTTTTATCACCGTCATCCTCGGAATTAAAAAATTACGTTTTTTGCTTTCAGTCGCGCTCTCCTATGCCCTCCTTGTGCTGACGCTCCTGCCGTTCGAATATTATGCCCAGCCGATTGTCCGCTGGCAATGGTGCGTTCTGTCGGTATGGGTGATTTTGGCGGCATTGGCCGTTGCCAAGATGTTCATGCCTCGCAACTCTAAAACGTTGAACATTCAACATTCAACCACCAACGTCCAACATCCAAGGGACTGCTTCCGGTTCAAGCTTGAATGTTGGAAGTTGAGTGTTCAAAATTTCATTCGCCTGCAGCATATAACAATCCACGACCTCTTATCTCACCGCCTGCTGGTTCCCCTTGCTTTGGCCGGAATAATTTGCGGTTATCTTGCCTATGCCGGCCCCTATCTTGAAATTCCATCGGATGTCTGGGAGCATGTCCGCAGATCGCAATGGATAAAATTAAGCGTCCTGGATAACGAATATTTTCCATCCGGCCTGTCGCTTGAACATTTTGTATTGCCGCCGGCATTCGCTGGCAGACATTATGGTTATTGGGATTTCATTCGCGCCTGGCTTTGCCAGACGTCGGGACTGCCGGTTATGGATTCTGTACATGCGCTCACATTTGTCAACGTCCTGACTTTTCTTCTGGCGATATATTATTTCGGATTGTTTCTGTTTTCCGGCCTGCGCGTCAGCGCGTTCAAAAAAATGATCATGGCGGCTTTGGCATCGCTCTTTGCCGCCACCAACATGGGCAACATGGTGTTTGCCTATATCCGCTACTACGCCTTTGCGTCCACAATCCTGAACTATGTCATCTTTCTTGCGGCCATGTCCGTTATTATCGCCCGGGTGAGGTCTGGCCGCCGGTTTGGCTCTGCTCGCCACCGGTGGCTTGGTCATGCGGCCTGGATTGCGCCGGTTTTGGTAATAGTTACGGGTATGATTCATACTCAGGAAACATTGTTTATATTTTTTATGACCCTGGCCCTGGGTATCGTGGAAATGGCAAGAATAATTTGGCGGAAGATATCTAGCTTGGCGTGGCACAGTCGTAATCAGAATGTCATTCCCGCGAAGGCGGGAATCCAGGTGGGGACGTTCTGGATTCCAATTTTCATGGGAATGACAAAAAGGATAGGCGGCCCGGTCGGGCAAACTGTTCGCGGCAACCGTTGGACGGCCAAAGAATGGAAAGCCATCATTCTGACAGTTTTCCTGTTTATTCTCTTTTTTGCCGGTTTTGCCGTCATCCGGCATTTTAAGCCGGGGGCATGGATTTCCAACAATATGATCATGCCCCACGTGGCCATTCCATCCGAGCCGGTTAATTTTATTTTCCGCAACTTGCTGATAAGTCCGCCCCACAATCCCTGGTTTCGGCTGGTTGCATATCAACTCTTTGTCTTTTATCAGGTGGTTGGCTGCTGGGGGCTGTTTGTGTATCTGTTGTTTGCGCTGATGATCAGGCGCTTTGTAAAAATCCCTTATCTCATAGCGGGCATGCTTGTTGTCCCGCTTTTGACGATCTTTAATCCATTGACGATTGATATGATGGCAAGGGTGGGGCAGGATATGGCGTTGTATCGTTTCATCTACCTGATTCCATTGCCTTTTGCCGGCGGTTATTTGTTTGTTCATTTTTGGGGTAAGGCGCGGGAATGGTTTCAAAAGATGCGCGCGGCTCCGAGGGGATCAGTCCCGATAATTTGGCCGCGGTTATCCTGGCTTAATTTTGTCGGATGCGTCCTGGTCCTTTCCGGATTGATTGGGCTGATATTCCCGATAAATGCGGCCGGCATTTACGCGCCCTACAGCAAGATCTATACTTTGCGGAAAATTCCGGCCGCCAACGATTATCATTTATTTGATGATTTGGGGAAAATCATGGCGCAATATGAAAAGAAGATTATCCTGACCGACGGCTGGACCGCCGGATATTTATGGCTTTATTCCCCCGAAAATACCTACTGCAATCCAAAATGGCTGAATTCTTCAAATCCAGAAAATGAGCCGCCGGAACCATATGCCTGGGAAAAACTCAGTAATCGCGGACTGATTGTCATAAACCGCCGTAACGGCGCCCCAAGCATCACGGGCAGAATTGCAAAACATTGGCCGGAAGATGTTCTCCAGAAAGTCAGCCGCAATTATTCCCACGGAGCGCGACATTATTTGGAATCCCACCCGGAAAAATTCAGAAAAATCTGGGACCAGAATCGGATTGCGGTCTATGCCGTCCGGTGATACTATTCTTCAGATTCCAAAGGCATGGTTATCATTCTATGCGTAACAGGCATTTATTTTTATTGGACGTTGCGCTTCTGGCGATGACTCCGACCCTGGCGCTGGTCATGCGCGTGGATAGCGCCTCGTGGTTCGCAAGCTATCAAACGGCTTTGATCCGTTTCACGGTTCTGGCGCTGGCGGTCAAGCTGGCGGTTTTTTTTATGTTCGGCCTCTATCGCCGTTATTGGCGCTATGCCAGCGTGGATGAACTGGTCAGCATTATCATTTCCGTTGCCAGCGCCTCGCTGATTATTGCCGGACTGTTTTTCGGCGCCGGCATATTGGGGTTGGACGCCGGACGGAGTCTTCCGCGCTCGGTGCCGTTTTTAGACGGATTGCTGACGCTGATTGTGGTCGGCGGATCACGTTTCAGCGTTCGGATTGCGTCCCATAAGCGCCGGCGAAGCGAGCGTCAGCGCGACAGCAAAGCCGTCCTGATCGTGGGCGCCGGCGATGCCGGGTCCATGATTGTCCGCGAAATGCTTTCCAGCCGGCATATCAGCATTGATCCGATCGGTTTTGTGGATGATGATCCGCGGAAGCAGAAGAAATCCATTCACGGGATACCGATTCTGGGAACACGGAAGGACATCCCTTTCCTGGTGGAGAAGTACGGCGTTGAGGAAGTCGTAATCGCCATTCCCACGGCGCCGGGCAAAGTGGTGCGTGAAATTGTGACCCTCTGTGAAGCGGCCCGCGTGCCGTCGCGAACCATGCCGGGAATGTATGAAATCCTTTCCGGCCAGATCAGCGTCAGCCAATTGCGCAATGTGGATATTGAGGACCTCCTCCGCCGTGAGCCGGTTCATATTAACGCCCAGGACGTGGAAAAAATGCTGTCCGGCAAACGCGTTCTGGTTACCGGCGCCGGCGGCTCAATCGGATCGGAGCTGTGCCGCCAGATCGCGCGCTCTTCGCCCGGCCGCTTGATTATCTTGGGGCATGGTGAAAACAGTATTTTCATGATTGAGCAGGAACTGCGCCGCCGCTGGCCGAAACTACCCCTGGATGTGGTGGTGGCCGATATCCGCGATCGGATGCGGTTGACGGCGGTTTTTGAGCAGACCAAACCCCAGGTTGTTTTCCATGCCGCCGCTCATAAGCATGTGCCGATGATGGAGGACAACGGCGAAGATGCCGTCACCAACAATGTGGGCGGCACGCGGACCTTGGTTCAAATCGCGGAGCGTTTTGACGTTGAGCGCTTTGTCCTGATTTCGTCCGACAAGGCGGTCAACCCGACTAATATCATGGGGGCGACAAAACGGGTGGCCGAAAAAATAGTGCAAGCAGTGGCGCAAAAAACAGGGCGTCCCTATGTCGCCGTGCGTTTTGGGAACGTTCTGGGCAGTCGGGGGAGTGTTGTGCCCATGTTCCGGGAACAAATCGCGCGCGGCGGTCCC
>Ga0074199_1000242_pt1 | contig 105615 bp, 88 predicted proteins | sample EPASupsiteSAE347_FD_64528 | JGI IMG/M metagenome (GOLD analysis project Ga0074199, IMG submission 64528) | Bioremediated contaminated groundwater from EPA Superfund site, New Mexico - Sample SAE3-47 | ecosystem: Environmental > Aquatic > Deep subsurface > Groundwater > Contaminated ...
TCTTCCCACCTGACAGGGCTTTACGACCCGAAGGCCTTCTTCACCCACGCGGCGTTGCTGCGTCAGCCTTGCGGCCATTGCGCAAAATTCCTCACTGCTGCCTCCCGTAGGAGTCTGGCCCGTGTTCCAGTGCCAGTGTGGCTGATCATCCTCTCAGACCAGCTACCCGTCGTCGCCTTGGTAGGCCGTTACCCTACCAACTAGCTGATAGGACGCAGGCCCATCCCCGTACATCAGCTTCTTCGAGAGGCCGACTTTCACCTTCAAACTCCCATCTGAAGGTCGTATCCGGTATTAGCAGCACTTTCGCACTGTTATCCCAAATACAGGGGTAGGTTACCTACGCGTTACTCACCCGTGCGCCACTTTACTCGCCCATCCGAAGATTTGGCTTTCTCGTTCGACTTGCATGTGTTAGGCACGCCGCCAGCGTTCATTCTGAGCCAGGATCAAACTCTCCAGTTATTCGAAACCTCTTAAAGGCCCAGCACTTACCCACTATTTAGTTTCCAAAGAACAGATGTCGCCCCTCTCAGGGACTTTTTACTCTACTACACTCTTTCGCGACTGTCAAGAATCTTTTTTCAACCCCTTTGCTTCTCGCTTCTTCTCTCGCTCCAGCACCGCTTGCTCTTCAACTTTTCCTCTGGAGCCGGGGTCGTTTCGTTTTCCAATCGCGAAAGACTTGCCCTTGTAACAAAGGCCCAAGTCCCCGTCAAGGATTAATTTCACTTTTCTACACGCACCTTGCAGATTTTTTTCTTGCCCGCCTTCAAAACAATCCCCTCCGAAGTAACGTAAGCCTCACCGATCCGCAGGTCAACCTCCTGAATTCGCACGTCATTCACGTACGCTCCCCCCTGCTGGATGAGCCGCCTTGCAGCGCTCCTCGACGCGCACAACCCCGCTTCGGCAAAGAGTTCGAAAGCGGGCAATCCCGCCGCCAACCGCTCGCCCTCCACGAAAATGGTCGGAACGGCTTCCCCCTCCACGTCCCCCTCGCGCGGGACCGGACTGGACGGCAGCAGCGCCCTGGGCAAAACCCTTCTTCCAAAGGCCGCCCCTGCGGCCCTGTGGGCTTCTTCCGCGCTCCCCCTTCCGTGGGTGAGGGCCGTGACTTCGTAGGCCAGAATCGTCTTACAGGCATTCAGTTCCTGCCCCTCCAGTTTTTCCACGGCCCGGATCTCCTCCACGGGAAGAAGCGTGTAAAGCTTCAGGAACCGTTCCACGTCCCTGTCGTCGGTATTGACCCAGTACTGGTAGAAATCGAAGGGGCTCGTCTTGTCCGCGCTCAGCCAGACGGCGCCCGCCTCCGATTTTCCCATCTTCGCGCCCGAAGCCGTCGTGAGAAGCGGAAACGTGATGGCGAAAGCCGTCCGCCCGGTCTTCCGCCGGATCAATTCCGCCCCCGCCACGATGTTCCCCCACTGATCGTTCCCGCCCATCTGGAGCAGGCAATCGTGACGCGTCGCCAGATGGTAGAAGTCGTAAGCCTGGAGCAGCATGTAATTGAACTCGATGAAGTTCAATCCCGTCTCCAGCCGCATCTTGTAGCACTCGGCGGCGAGCATTCGGTTCACGCTGAAATGCCGCCCGATGTCCCTCAAAAACTCGATGTACCGCAAGTCGAGAAGCCAGTCGGCATTGTTCACGAGGAAGGCCTTCCCCGGCCCGAAATCCAGGAACCTCGAGAGCTGGGTCTTGAGACTCCGCGCGTTGGCGTCGATCTCCTCCACCGTCAGCATCTTCCGCATTTCGGTCTTTCCACTGGGATCTCCCACCATGCCGGTGCCCCCGCCCACGAGGACGACGGGACGATGCCCGTGCATCTGCATGTGAACGAGGGCCATGATGGGGAGAAGGCTCCCCACGTGGAGGCTGTCGGCCGTCGGATCGAAACCTATGTAACAGACGCCCGGAGACTCCAGATACCGCTTCAGAGCCTCGATTTCCGTCGCTTGCGCTATGAACCCCCGCTCCTCCAGTGTGTCGACGACATTGCCCGCCACTGCCACTACTCCGTCCTCCTCTGAACCTTCCCTTTGCGTCGAATCCCCTCCGGGCTTCCGCAGCAAAAGCGGGCATCCCGCCCTATTTTGCGTACTCGACCGATCGAGTCTCCCTTATGACGGTCACTTTGATCTGGCCCGGATAGGTCAACTCTCCCTCGATCTTCTTGGCGATGTCGCGGCCGAGAAGCACCACCTCCGCATCGCTCACGATCTCGCTCTCGACAATGATGCGGAGCTCGCGGCCCGCCTGGATGGCGTACGCCTTGCTGATCCCCGTAAAGGCGGCGGCGATCCTCTCGAGATCCTCGAGACGCTTCACGTAGGTTTCCAGGAGTTCCTTCCGCGCGCCCGGCCTGGCGCCGGAGAGGGCATCCGCCGCCTGCACCAGGATCGCCAGGATGTCCTCGGCGGGCACGTCTTCATGGTGAGCCGCTATGGCGTGGACGATGCCGGGGGCCTCCCCGTACCTCCTGGCGAGATCCGCCCCGATGGTGGCGTGAGGCCCCTCCAGTTCATGGTCCATCGCCTTGCCGATGTCGTGAAGCAATCCGGCCCGTTTCGCCTGCTTTTCGTTCAACCCCAACTCCGCGGCCATGAGACCCGAAAGAAAGGCGACTTCCCTGGAATGCTGAAGGACGTTCTGTGCGTAGCTGGTCCTGTATTTCAGTTTTCCGAGAAGTTTGATCAGATCGGGGTGGATGTTGTGGACCCCGACGTCGAACGCCGCCTGCTCGCCCGATTCACGGATGGAGTTCTCGATCTCCGTGTTCACCTTTTCCACGATTTCTTCTATGCGCGCCGGGTGAATTCTTCCATCGGAGATGAGCCGTTCCAGGGACACCCGCGCGACTTCACGCCGCACCGGATTGAAGCCCGAAAGGATCACCGCCTCCGGCGTGTCGTCAATGATGAGGTCGACGCCCGTGGTCGCCTCGATCGCCCGGATGTTCCTGCCCTCCCTGCCGATGATACGGCCCTTCATCTCCTCGTTTGGCAGGGTCACCACGGACACGGTCTTCTCCGCCACGTAATCCCCGGCATAGCGCTGGATCGCAAGGGCGATGATGTCCTTCGCTTTCCTGTCCGCCATTTCGCGGGCTTCCGTTTCGATCTTCTTCACCAGCACGGCCGCGTCCCGCCTCGCGTCGTTCTCGATGGACCGAACGAGGAATTCTTTCGCTTCCTGAGAAGAAATTCCCGAGAGGCTTTCCAGCTTCCTCGTCTGTTCGCCCAGCAGGTTTTCCAGATCCCTTTCCTTGTCGCCAAGGTCCTTCTCCTGCTGGCCGAGCTGTTTTTCGCGTTTGGCTATGGTTGCATCCCTCTTGTCCAACGCGTCCGATTTCTTGTCCAGATTTTCTTCCTTGTGAAGCAGCCTCTTTTCGAGCGACTGCAGTTCCCTCCTGGTATCCTTGCTCTCCCGTTCAAATTCGGCCTTCATTTGGAAAAGACTGTCTTTCGCCTGGAGAATCGCCTCCTTTTTTATGGTTTCGGCTTCCTTCCGGGCATCTCCGAGGATATTTCCGGCTTGCTCCTGGAGATGGCTGTTCCGCTTCTCCAGCCAATATTGCCGGAGGGCGATCCCCGCGCCTCCCCCCGCCACCAGACCTAGAATAAAGAGTAGCGTACACGAAAAATAACCCATGACCGTTCATTCCTTTCCACTCGCAATCACCGACCCACCCATTGATTGCAGAACCCGCCATGCGGCAAACGAAATACTCAAAGCTCGCTTGAAGGTTAAGAGGGCACAATCCAACTGTAATACGGCTCTGAATCAAACGATAAAATCATCATACACATACGATCGTGAAGCTCCCGCAAAGCCCCGGGGTAGAATTCCTCCCCAGCAAAGGGTTGCCCCCGCATGCCACGAGATGAGAGCCGGGATGCGGCGACGCCGATCACCCCGAATGCCTGCATTCGCAGGAACTACGCCCGGAGGCTTCGGCAAGAAGCACCATTCGAAGAGCGTTTTATACTGCCTGTGGAAGGAAAAGCTCAGCCGGCGGGTGAACCCGTACGCTGTGGCTCGGGTTCACGTGTTCACGTGCTACGGAGGATATATGGAAACCCCACCGCGGGCGCCCCGATGATACACTGGCGGAGAGAGACCAAAACCGGGAAACCCCCGCATAGTGCCGTGTCGGAAGTCGGTCTTGAACCGTTTTGTCTAAGGTGGGCGCCCCATGACTCCTTTAGGCTTTCAGTTTCCTGACATGCACACAAAAGCCAGCGGAGGCTCCCTTTCTAATTCGTGTTGGCTCAGGAACGTTCTACCGATCACAAACACAGCAGGGGTTTTAGACTTTACGGCAACCCGAAGACTCGACCCCGCCACCCGACATCCTCAACTCGGGTGCAAGCGTGCCGCCGTTCATTTCCGGGATCGCCTTCGTATCTCAAAAACCCTCGGACTCCATAAGCCAGAAGCCCGTCGCCACAATCCCTGGCGCTATCTTTGTTTCCCTTAACTCCACTAACGACGCGTAAGGTACTTGTTGCTCTTTCTTGGCAGGCCAATCGGCCTTCGAGCATCGAGCCAATTTCTCGCTACGGTCTCTCTCCGTTTTCCATGGCTCACGCACTATTATGATTCACTGAGCTTCCCCCCAGTTTTCTCGGTGGCCTCCAGCACTTCGCCCGTCGAATTTCAATCACCCGCACTGCCTTCTAAACCTTGTCCCCGCACGAATTGCACAATCTTCGTCGGCTGAACCATCAGCGTGTGCTATAAGCCCCAAATTATTATATTCAAAATTCAGTACGTGAGTCAAGATGATTCTCCGGGGTCCATTGATACACAATCCTATTCCACGGTGACGCTCTTCGCCAGATTGCGCGGTTGGTCCACGTCCGTGCCCCGGAGCACGGCAATATGGTATGCGAGCAACTGGAGCGGGATGGTGAAGAGCACGGGCGCAAGCCACTCTGGAGCCTCCGGGAGCACGAACTGGCAGTCCGCATCTCCCACCTTCCCGTCACACGATCCCTGGACGAGCGCGATCACCTGTCCGCCCCTCGCCTTCACTTCCTGCACGTTGCTGATCATCTTCTCGTAGAGCGGCCCCTTCTGCAGGAGGACCAGTACGGGCATGTTTTCGTCGATCAGCGCAATGGGGCCGTGCTTCATCTCGCCCGCAGCGTACCCTTCCGCATGGATATAAGAGATTTCCTTCAGTTTCAGCGCGCCCTCGAGGGCCACCGGGTAGAGGATTCCCCGTCCCAGATAGAGGAAGTCACTCGCGTGCATGTACCTCCGCGCCCATCGGTCGATGATATCCGTTCGGGAAAGAACGTCTTCCAACTTGTGCGGAAGCTCGAGCAAACCCTGAACGTGGCGCGACAACTCGTCCCCGTCCATCCGGCCCCGCGCTTTCGCGCAATACAGGGCGAAGAGATACAACGCCGCCAATTGAGTCGTGAAGGCTTTCGTGGACGCCACTCCGATTTCCGGCCCGGCATGAGTGTAGATCACCCCGTCTGCCATTCTGGCGAGACTGCTGCCCACGACGTTGACGATTGCCTTGCACGAAGCCGACCTGTCCAATCCTTCCTGTAGAGCCGCTCTCGTGTCCGCAGTCTCCCCCGACTGGCTGACAACCATGAGGAGGGTCCGATCGTTCAAAAGGGGGCTCCTGTATCGAAACTCGGACGCCAGATCCACCTCGACGGGGACGCGGCACAATCTCTCGATGAGGTATTTCCCCACCAGGCACGCGTGGTAAGAGGTGCCGCAGGCTATCAGGTAGACCCTCTCCAGCCTTCGCACATCTTCTTCGCTCAAGTTCAGTTCCTCCAGGCAAATCGTCTGGTTCTTGAGGTCGAGAGCGCTCCGGAACGTATCGATCAAAGCCCGCGGCTGTTCGTGGATCTCCTTCAGCATGAAGTGCTTGTATCCCGCCTTTTCAGCCATCACGGGATTCCAGTCTATTGTCTTGGGCTCCCGCACACACTCCACACCCTCCAGATTCTCGATGGAATACCCGTCCCTCCTGAGGCTCACGACGTCCCCATCCTCCAGGTAAACGATTTTCCTCGTATACGGAAGAATGGCGGGCACGTCCGATGCCAGGTAATGGCCGTCCTCGGCGATGCCCAGAATGAGCGGACTTTCCTTGCGAGCGGCAATGATTTCCGAAGGATCCTCTTCATTCAGGAAAACGGCAGCGTAGCTTCCCCTCAATTGCTTGAGCGCCGCCTCGATGGCCTTCCGCGGCTCTTTGCCCGAACGCCATTCCCGTTCAGCCAGTTTCACGATCACTTCCGTGTCCGTTTCCGAGGAAAATTGGATCCCTTCCTGTTCCAACTGCGCCTTGATGTCCGCGTAGTTCTCGATGATCCCGTTGTGCACCACGACGAAGGGACCGGAGCGGTGCGGGTGGGCGTTTTCATCGGATGGCTTCCCATGCGTCGCCCAGCGGGTATGTCCGATGCCGATGTTGCCCGAAAGGGGATTCTCGCTCAGCTTTTCTTCCAGCATAGCGATCTTTCCGCGGCTGCGGACGACTTCGACCTTCTTCTCCCGGCTCATCATCGCAATGCCGGCGCTATCGTACCCTCGATATTCCAGCCTCTTCAGACCCTCAAGGAGGATCGAACGGCCTTCCCTGACACCGACATATCCCACAATTCCACACATCCCCGAGCCTCCTTGAAATGCGGTCACGTCAAACCATCATTTTCCATGGTCTTCGATAAACTCTCTGCATTATCCGGTAAGACAGCGGAAGTGTAAAGAAAAGAAAAAGCCCTTCCCAAGGAAGGGCTTTTTCAGTAGATCGACAAAGAAACCTATCGGGCGAAGCTCAACTCTTCTCAGCGACCTTGAGCCGGGCTATGGCCCGCTGCATCGCCGCCTGAGCCCTGGCGAATTCGAGTCTGTCCCGCGTTTCCGCCAGCCGCCGTTCCGCTCTCTCCCTCGCGGCTTTCGCACGCATCACGTCGATATCCGTGGCTTCCTCAGCCGCCGGAGCCAGTATCGTGACGCGGTCGGGCAGCACCTCGGCATAGCCACCCATGATGGCCACATGCCTCAAATCGCCCCCGATCCTGAAGCGCAATTCCCCTATCTTGAGTTTCGTGAGGAAAGGGATATGGTTGCGGAGCACACCGAATTCCCCCTCCTCGCCGGGCGCCACCACGATATCCACCGCTTCGCTCAGCACCTTCTTTTCCGGGGTCACTATCTCTAACTGGATTCTCTCGGCCATATGCTCACCATTCTTTACGCTTGCGAAGACATCTGCTTGGCTTTCTCGATCGCTTCCTCAATGGGGCCGACCATGTAGAAGGCCTGCTCGGGGATGTCATCGTGTTTGCCATCACAGATCTCCTTGAAGCCTCTGATCGTATCCTCCATCTTCACGTACTTTCCAGCCACGCCCGTGAAGGTTTCAGCCACATGGAAGGGCTGGGACAGAAAACGCTGCATCTTTCTGGCGCGCGCAACCGTCAGCTTGTCTTCATCGGAGAGTTCGTCCATGCCGAGGATCGCGATGATGTCTTGCAGGTCTTTGTATTTCTGGAGAATCTGCTGAACCTCGCGCGCGGCGAAGTAGTGTTCCTCACCGAGAACGTTCGGGTCCAGGATGCGCGACGTGGAATCCAACGGGTCCACGGCCGGGTAGATGCCGAGCTCGGCAATCTGCCGCGAGAGCACGACCGTTCCGTCGAGATGCGCGAAGGTCGTCGCAGGAGCCGGGTCGGTCAAGTCATCTGCAGGCACGTAAACGCACTGCACCGAGGTGATGGACCCCTTCGTCGTCGAGGTGATCCGTTCCTGCAGCCCACCAAGGTCGGTTCCAAGGGTCGGCTGATACCCGACGGCGGAAGGCATACGGCCGAGGAGGGCTGAAACCTCGGCGCCCGCCTGGGTGAAACGGAAGATATTGTCTACGAAGAGAAGCACGTCCTGGCCTTCCACGTCCCGGAAATACTCCGCCACCGTCAGGGCCGAAAGGGCGACGCGGGCGCGGGCTCCGGGAGGCTCCGTCATCTGGCCGTAAACAAGGGCCGCACGGGGCAGAACCCCGGAATCCTTCATTTCATGGTACAGGTCGTTGCCTTCGCGCGTTCTCTCGCCCACGCCGGCAAAAACCGAAATACCACCGTGCTGCATGGCGATGTTGTGGATCATTTCCATCATGACGACCGTCTTGCCGACGCCCGCACCTCCGAACATGCCCATTTTCCCGCCGCGAGGGAACGGAACCAGAAGGTCGATGACCTTCACGCCCGTTTCAAGCACCTTCACCGAAGTGTCCTGTTCGGTGAACGCCGGTGCGTTGCGGTGGATCGGCATGTACGTCTTCGCATCCACGGGACCGAGGCCATCCACCGTCCTGCCGACAACGTTGATGACGCGCCCCAGCACCGGGGCGCCCACCGGCATCATGATGGGATTTCCACTGTCCTTCACTTTCATGCCGCGGACCAAACCGTCGGTCAAATCCATTCCGACGGTCCTCACCACGTTGTCGCCTAGATGCTGGGCAACTTCAAGGACCAGGTTGTCCTCCTGGTCGTTCAGACCAGGATTGGTCACAAACAGTGCGGTCAGAAGAGGCGGGAGCTTCCCCTCTTCGAACTCGACGTCTACAACGTTTCCGATGACTTGTACGATTTTCCCCAAATTCATGGGCTTATTACCTCCTTAACTCCAGAAAAGCCTCTGCTCAGCCTATTTTCTCAAAGCTTCCGCACCGCCGACGATATCCATCAGTTCCGTGGTAATGCCCGCCTGCCTCGCCTTATTGTATGTCAGCGTGAGACTGCGAACCAACTCTTTACAGTTGCTGGTCGCGTTTTCCATGGCAGCCATACGCGCGGCATGCTCCCCGACACCAGTCTGATACATGGCTTCAAGTATCTGAATGCACACGTAGTCGGGCAGGAGGTTGGTCAAGAGCGCCTGATGGGAAGGTTCAAACAGGTAGTCCAACTTCTTTCCTTCTCCCTCTTTGACGCCTTCCGGCTCTATCGGAAGCAATTTCACCAACGTCGGGATGTACTTCACCATGCTCAAAAAGTGACTATAGATGATGTAAACTTCATCACATTCGCTTCGCTCGAAACATTCGATGACGTCGCGCCCGATGGACACTGCATCGGCATAACTCGGCTTTCCCAGAAGCCCGGTAAACCGCTTACGAATGTTGTAGTTGCGGCGTTTGAAGTATTCCGCCCCTTTTCTGCCCGCCGCAGTGAGCGTGAACTCAACTCCGTCGGCCGATTTCTGACGAATGAATCTTTCAGCCATAACAATGAGATTATTATTGAAACTGCCGCAAAGACCTCTATCCGCAGTCAAGAGTATCAACTCTACGCTCTTGACTTCCTCTTTAGGCGTAAGCAATACGTACGATTTCGCATCCTCCACGCCAGCCGCCAACCGTCCCATGACTTCCTTGAATTTGGCGGCATAAGGATGGAACTTCTCCATGTTCTGCTGGGCACCTCGCAACTTCGAGGCAGCCACCATATTCATGGCCTTTGTGATCTGCGAGGTCTTCTTGACGGCCTCGATCTTCCTCTTAATGTCCCGTAAGGTCGCCATAATTAACGCTCTCTCGTTTTATCGGTCCAATTTGAAGCGCATCAAACCACAAAGACCCCGGCAAACTCTTCCAAAGCCTTTTTCAATTTCCCATCGAGCTCATCGCTGATGATCTTCTTTTCCTTGATTTCAGTCAAAATCGCCGGATACTTCTTCTCCATGAAGGCCAGCATCTGGGATTCGTAATCGGCCACCCGCTCGACCGGGATCGTATCGAGATACCCCCTCGTGGCCGCATAGAGCGATGTGACCTCTTTTTCAGCCGCCATTGGCACGTACTGAGGCTGCTTCAGGAGTTCGACCAGCCGCACGCCGCGGTTCAACTGGGCCAGAGTCGACTTGTCGAGGTCGCTTCCGAATTTGGCGAACGCTTCGAGTTCCCTGTACTGAGCGAGGTCGAGACGAAGCCGCCCGGCCACCTGTTTCATGGCCTTCGTCTGGGCTGCGCCACCGACTCGGGATACGGAGAGGCCGACGTTGATGGCGGGCCGGACGCCGGCAAAGAACAGGTTCGGCTCCAGGTAGATCTGTCCGTCGGTAATGGAGATAACGTTGGTCGGGATGTAAGCCGATACGTCGCCCGCCTGTGTTTCGATGATGGGAAGAGCGGTGAGGGACCCGCCGCCCAGTTCCTTATTCAGCTTGGAGGAGCGTTCGAGCAGACGCGAGTGGTTGTAAAAAATGTCGCCGGGATACGCTTCACGAGCCGGAGGACGGCGCAGAAGCAGCGAAACCTGGCGGTAGGCCACGGCCTGCTTCGAGAGGTCGTCGAAGATGATCAGAGCATGCCCCCCGCGATCGCGGTAGTACTCTCCCATCGCACATCCGGCATAGGGCGCAATGTACTGGAGGGCCGCCGGATCGCTGGCGCAGGCCGCGACCACGATGGTGTATTCCATGGCGCCGTGCTTCCGGAGGGTCTCCACCACCTGGGCGACCGTCGATTTCTTCTGGCCGACCGCCACGTAGATACAGATGATGCCGCTGTCCTTCTGGTTGATGATGGCGTCCACGCCGATGGCCGTCTTGCCGATCTGGCGGTCGCCGATGATCAGTTCCCGCTGCCCGCGTCCCACCGGGGTCATGGCGTCGATGGCTTTCATGCCGGTGTACATGGGCTCGTTCACCGACTGCCTGGCGATAACGCCGGGCGCGATGACCTCAATACGCGAAAACTCTTTCGCCTCGATCGGGCCCTTGCCATCCAGAGGATTCCCGACGGAATCGATGACGCGGCCAAGCACGGCGTCGCCCACCGGCACAGATGCGATGCGTCCCGTTCTCCTGACTTCGGACCCTTCCTTGATGTGGACGTCATCGCCCATGATGGCGACACCCACGTTGTCCTCTTCCAGGTTGAGGGCCAGGCCGTAAATCAGTCCGTGTTCGGTAGGGAACTCAAGCAGTTCCATGGACATGCACTTCTCCACACCGTAAACGCGGGCAATTCCATCGCCTACGGAGAGCACACGACCGGTTTCGCTGAGTTCAACCTTCTTCTCATAATCCTTGATCTGCTCTCTGATAATCTGGCTGATTTCTTCTGCTCTGATTTCCATTAACCTAACGCACCCCGCTTCAAAGTTTCCTTGAAATTGAGTAACTCACGCTTAACGCTGCCATCCAAAACCAAATCGCCGATCTTGATCAATATCCCGCCAATCAGCTCGGGGGCCTTCTTGAACTCGACGACGATCTTTTTTCCTGTCATCTTTCCAAGTTTCCCCGCTATATCCGCAAGGGCCTCCTTGCCCAGCTTCACGGCAGCCCTGATCTCCGCACGAGCCACGTTGGCATGCTCGTCGATAAGCTTGTCGTAATACTCGGCAATCTCCGCCACATGCTGCACCCGCTTCTTCTCGATGAGCAGGTTGATGAAACTCTTCACAATAGGTGACATGCCTGCCTTGTCAGCCACCGAAAAAAATAAAGCTGCTCGCGTCGCCTGAGGATACATAGGATTCTGAACGGCGTCGGCCAAATCGGGAAGATCCTGCAGGAGCTTGACAAACGCCTTGAGTTCCTGCCCGTATTGTTCAACCAATCCCGCTTCCAGACCCAGGTTGAACAGTGCCTTGGAATAACGTTTGGCTATGATTAGATTTTTCACTTCGCCTCCACCACCCTCGTCATGAAATCCCGGATTAAGCGCTCCTGATCGCTGGCAAACAACTTGTCCCGCAGTATTCTCTCCGCCTCAGCCACCGAAAGCTCAGCAATCTCCTCCTGGAGGCTCTCCTTCGCGGCCTTGATCTCCTGCTGAATGGCGAGTTTGGCCTGTTCTTTCAAGTACTCGGCCTGGCGGTGACCGGCCTCGATGATCTTCGCCTTTTCAGCTTCGCCCTCGGCGATCAACTCGGCGACAATCTTCTTCGTCTCACCCTCGAGCGCGGCCAGCTTCGCCCTGTACTCCGCACCCTTGGCCTCCGCATCCCGCCGCCTGGCCTCCAGATCCGCCAGCAGGCTCTGAATGTCTTCCCGCCGCTGCGTGAAAAATCCGACGATGGGCTTCTTCAAAAGTTTGACTAAGATTGCAACGAGAATCACAAAATTCCCGAGCCTGAGGAAAAAGTCCGTCCAGTTCAGCCCTCCCCCGTGGCCTCCTCCCTCAGCAGCCAGAGCGGCTCCCCGCAAAACGAAGATCAGCCCCGCCAAGAGAAGAAGGCTTACAAATCTCACCCGCGCGCACCCCCTCTTACTCTCATGCATCTAGATACTCCTTCCCAAGATCTTCTCCGCCAGTTGGACCGAAAAGGACTGGACCTGAGTCCTCAACTGTTCCCGGGCCGTTCCCACGTCCTTCGCAATCTCGGCCCGCATGTCCTGAATTTGTTTCGCGGCCTGCCCCATAGCCTTCTGGAGAAGATCCTTCTCCTCACCGTAGGCCGCGGCCTTCGCTTCTTGAATCTTCTGACGTCCCTCTTTGCGCGCCTGCTGGATCTTGGTGCTGATCTCCTGCGAAGCCGCTACCGCCCCAGCATCCGCGCTGTCGACCACCCCCTGCTGCTCCGCGATGAACGCGCTCCGGCGGGCAAGCATGGCGCGGATGGGACGATAAAGGATGAGATTCATCAGGAATAGAAAGACCAGGAAACTCACCATCTGGATTAAGAGTGTAACATTGATCTCAATCATCGCTCCCCTTCCCTCAATCTAGAACACACCAAACAAACACCAACAAATACAACCACTTATAATACTCCCCGCTCGAAACTGCTCCGGCCCCTTTCTCCCCGGACGGAAGCAGCATCTCCAAACGCGGGAACAGTGCGGCATCCTAACATTGGCGAGGTGTTAGCACAAGTTCACAGAGTTCGCAAGGGAAAAGTAAAATAAATCACAAACAGGTCGCATCGAATGTGCCTTCCATATGAATACCCGGGACCCACTTACGTTTCCCGCTTTTTCAGCGGGACTGCCGCAACGCAGCGGCTGCAAGCATATCCTCAGGAGGCTGCCGAGATGGATGGAGCGCGGCAAAACAGGCGAAACATATACGAGCACGCCATGCAAGGCGACGCCGAAGCGCGCCGCAGCCAAAGCGGGAATCAGACGGGCAGGGGGGCTACGCTCTACGGGAGACCCTCGTTCATCGCATCTGGAAGACGTAGCGGCGCATGCTCACGTTTTCGATAATCCCGATGGCCAGGCAGAGCGTTATGAGAGAGGACCCCCCGTAGCTCACAAACGGCAAAGTGATGCCCACGACCGGCAACAGCCCGATAACCATACCGATATTTATGAGCACCTGCCAGATCAGGAGCGACGTCACGCCCACGACCAGCAGCGAGCCGTAGCGGTCTTTGGACCTGCGGGCCACGCGCAGGGCCAGCACCACAAGCAGTGCAAAGAGGGCGAGGAGCACGAAGCACCCGATGAAGCCCCATTCCTCGGCCCAAACCGAAAAAATGAAGTCCGTATGCTTTTCGGGAAGGAAATGCAACTTGTTCTGCGTTCCTTTCAGGAACCCCTTTCCCCAAAGCATGCCCGATCCTATGGCGATCTTCGACTGCCGAATGTGATACCCCGCACCCAGCGGGTCCAGGTCGGGGCGCAAAAGGATGAGTATCCGGCGCTTCTGATAAGGCTTCAGCACGTGTTCCCAGACGGGCACGAGCAGCGGAATGATCCCGAGGAACATGGCGCCCAGGTACTTCCACCGAATTCCCATGAAGAAGATGAGGGTGCCGGACACCGCCAGCACGGAAATGGCGGTGCCGAGATCCGGTTCCGCCAGGATCAACAGCACCGGAACCACCACCATGATGGCCGGTGCGATCAACTGCCTCAGGGGCGGGTGAGGCGTAACTTCCTGCGACGAGAAATAAGTCGCCAGTTGGATCACGATGACGACTTTCATCAGCTCCGAAGGCTGGAACTGGAAGCCCGCAATCTCGAGCCAGCGTCTCGATCCGTTGACATCCCTGCCGACCACCAGCACGGCGACAAGGAGAATCAGAACGCCCCCATACAGCCAGACGCTCGCCAGTTTCAATTGTTGATAGTCGACGAGCAGGCTGCAAAACATCACGACGAACCCGAGGGAGAGCCACAGGACTTGCTTCAGGAAAAGGTTCCTGGCGGGGTTGGCCTGGATTTGAGGATAAACGGCGCTATAAACGCTCAAGAGTCCAATGGCCACGACAGCCATAAGCACCCAGATGATATACCAATCGAAATTTTCAACCAACCGTCTGTCTATCACGGGTCTCGAACCTCATTCGTAAACGCGAACCACTCATTCATTTCGAATGATTCTTCGCGCCATTCGCCATGTACGTCAAAATGATTTTCTGGACCAGCGGCGAAGCCACGGACGCTCCATGCCCCCCATGTTCCACCAGGGCCGCCACCACAATCTGCGGATTGTCGGCGGGAGCGTAACCGACGAACCAGGCGTGGTCCCTGTCCTTCTGCTTGAGGGCGCGCGCCGCAACCTTGAAATCGACCCCGTCCGCTATGCGAACGACCTGCGCAGTGCCCGTCTTTCCGGCGATCAGGACCGACTTGTCCCTTATCCCATGGGCGGTTCCGCGATCATCCTGCACAACTCCGAAGAGTCCCTTTCGAACGATGTCGAAAATCCGGCGGTCGATGGCGATCTTTCGCTTCAATGTGCCCTTTATCTCGGCGGTATCCGCGGAACTGCCGCCCTCTATCCGCCCGACGATGTGGGGTTGCCAGAGATTCCCCCCGTTTGCTATGGCGGCATAGGCGACCGCCATCTGAAGCGGCGTGACCAGGTCGAATCCCTGTCCGATGGAAATGGACAGCGTCTCACCCTTTTGCCAGGGAACGCCCGTTGCGCTCTTTTTCCATGCGGCAGTGGGAATGAGACCCGCGAGTTCTCCATTCAGCCCGGTTCCCGGCTTCTCGCCCAGTCCGAAGAGGTTCGCCGTATGAGCGATCCGGTCGACTCCGAGCCTCAGACCGGCCTGGTAGAAGTAAACGTCACACGACTGAACGAGCGCTCTTTCCATATCCACCGAACCATGTCCGTGGCTCCGCCAGCAGCGGTATTTTCGATCCGTAAACTGGAGAAATCCCGGGCAGTTGAAGACGGTCTGCTCGGTCAGCACGCCTTCCTTCAGCGCCGCCATGGCCACGATGGGCTTATAGGTCGATCCGGGCGGGTAGTTAGCGCCGATGCAACGATTGAGGAGCGGGTGGTCGGGGTCGCGGCTGAGTGCCTGCCATTCGTCCCTGGAGAGTCCTCTTATGAATTTTTCCTGATCGAAGGTAGGCTTGCTGGCCATGGCCAGAATGGCGCCGTTGTTGACGTCCACGGCCACGATGGCCCCGATCTTCCCCTCCAGCAACTCTTCGGCCTTTCTCTGGAGTTCGATGTCCACCGTCAACCACAGGTTCCTCCCGGAAATGGGCAGCACTTCGTCGAGCAGACGCATGCGCCGCCCGATGGCGTCCACCTCCACTTGCCGCCCGCCTCTTTTTCCGTGAAGATACTTTTCATAGGCCCCTTCGACACCGAACTTGCCGACGTCCTCGCCCGCATAATACCCCTGGTACTGCTCGCCCTTCAGTTCCGTCTCGGTGATTTCGCTCAAATATCCCACCACGTGGGCGGCGGTCCCGTTCCATATGTACTCGCGTTTGGGTTCGAGCTGGATCACGACCCCCGGAAGCCTGACGCGATGGGCTTCGATCCGGGCGAGGCAATCCCGGTCGAGATCCGAGGCCAGGCGCAAAGGCACGAACCTCGGGGTCTGTTTGTTCGCCTCGATCACGTTCCAGAAGTCCGCGGGGTTACGCCCGCAAAGACGCGCGAGTTCGCGTAGTGTCTGGTCCATATCCCGGACGTCTTCCCGGATGAGCAGGACGTGGTAGGCGGGCCGATTCTCCACGAGAGGAACGCCGTTTCGGTCAAAAATGATGCCTCGCGGGGCGGGGATGTCCTCCAGCCGAATCCGGTTGTTCTCCGATTGATAGCGGTAGGATGCGCCCTGCAAGACCTGCAGATGCCACATGCGCAGGATGTAAATCAAGAGAATCAAAAACGCGAAGCCCCCCAAAAGCAGGTATTGCTTTTGGAAAACAACCGTTTCCGTAAGCTCCCAGTTCAGCAGTTGCAGGTTGTCAATTCTTTTCTTCTTCATCGTGTTTCATTGTGTCTATCGCGTTCATGGCGTCCGGATGCACAGAAGCCCGATCTTGATGGATTCCGCCAGCTATGCCGCCCGAACCGGAAAACCAACCGAACGGCCAACCTACCTTCTGCCTCTCCTCCCGCTCCAGATCGGATAGATGATCAGCGGCGCAAAGATAGACATGAAGAAGGATCGTATCGCCAACTGCATCCACGTGGATGCAGCCGAAATGGTCTCCAAAGGAGCGAGGAGGAAGAAAAAGCCGAGAGCCACGGACTGGCCCAGGGCACACACTCCGATAAACGCCGCCTGGTACAGCGGGTTTTCGAACTCGAACCGTTCGGCCGTCATATTCACCAGGCAAATGGCCACCAGATAGGAGCCGACGTGAAAACCCCAGAACTCCCCCGAGAACACATCGGCTGCATATCCCCAAAACAACGCCCAAAGCAGACCGGAAGGGGTCGACCATTCCACAGCCACGCCGAACATCACGGGCAACAGCAGGTCCCCCCTCAACGCGGGGAAAGGCAGCCGTGAGACCCAAATGGCCTGCACCAGGAACAAAGTGAAGGTGTAGGCGAGCACCTTGAGGAAATACTGCCATTGTCCCATGCTTCTGACGTGTCCGAGCTTATCCATCATTCTCCGTGCAGCCGGCGCAGGCGCATCAGTTCGCGTATGGTTTCTCAGGAGGGCTGAGGTCGCGCTTGATGATGAGCACCTCCTCCAGCGCGCTCAAACGTACGAGAGGCTTCACCTCTATTTTCTGAAAAAGGTCCACGGGATCCTTGAAAACCCCTTGCACGACTCCGAGCCTCAGTCCCTTGGGAAGAATGCCATCTTTCCCCGAGGAGATGACCAGATCGCCCACCTGGACGTCCACGTTCCCCCGTACGTACTTTAGGACGCAACCGTTCGCGTCCTTCCCGCTCAGGACGCCTCTCACCCGGTTCCTCTGTATGACGGCATCCACGGAACTCCCCGGGTCGGTGATCAGCAGGATGCGCGCAAACCGGTCCGAGACATCCAGCACCCGCCCCACAACTCCTTCATCGTTCACCACGGCCATGTCGGGCGCGACGTTGTCTCTGAATCCTTTGTCCACCATCAACGTCTGGAACCAGCCGGTCAGGTCGTGGATGACCACCTGGGCAGCCACGGTTTCCGCTTCGATCGTAAGCTTGAAGTCCAACAGCCGTCGAAGCCGCAGGTTCTCGATGTAGGCTTCGTGATAGTCGGTAACCTTCTGTTCCAGATTCGCGACCTGCCGTCTCAGGGTTTCGTTTTCCTGCCGCACGTCCGTCAGCCACACATAGTCCTTGACCAGGTTCTCTACCCCCGACGATATCCTGCTTAGCGCTTTTACGGGAGGGCTCACGGTCTCGACAACGAATCTCTGGAGAAAGTCCATGCGGGAGGGAGGCCGAAAGTTGAGCGAAAATATATAGAGGAAGACACTCAGGAACACGAGAATCAACAAGGCTCCGCGCAAGCGGCGCAACCATCCGCTCATGACTCTCGAACCCCTATTCTGTTCAAATGCCTGGAAAGGACCAAAGCGTCAAATTTCCGTGAAAGACAGAGACCCGTGCGCTGCCGGAATCGTATCGATGCAACGGATGGGGGGCGGCCAATGCACGTCCCTCTCCCGACTCGTTCTAGGCAAGAACGCCCTTCAGCACGTCGATTTCTTCAAGGGCCTTGCCGGACCCCAGAACGACGGTGGTAAGAGGATCGTCGACCAGCATGATGGGCAATCCCGTCTCGAGCCGCAGGAGATGATCGAGATTCTTCAAAAGGGCCCCTCCGCCGGTGAGCACGATGCCGCGGTCCACAATATCGGCGGCCAGTTCGGGAGGAGTCTGTTCCAGGGCGATCTTCACGGTCTCCACGATGGCATCGGTCTGCTCCTGAACGGATTCCCGAATTTCATCGGAATTGATCTCCACCGTCTTGGGAATTCCGCTCACCAGATCCCGCCCCTTGATAGCCATCGTCTCCGGCTCACCAATGGGGTAGGCGTTCCCTATGGTGGTCTTGATCGATTCGGCGGTCCGCTCGCCTATCAGCAGGTTGTACTGCCTCTTGATGTGCTGGAGGATCGCAAGATCCATCTTGTCGCCGCCCACCCGGACCGAACGGCTGTAGACGATGCCCGCAAGGGAGATGACGGCCACTTCGGTCGTTCCCCCCCCGATGTCCACAACCATGTTGCAGACGGGTTCCGTGATGGGCAGCCCGGCGCCGATAGCAGCGGCCATGGGTTCCTCGATGAGATAGACTTCTCTCGCCCCGGCGGATTCAGCCGATTCCCGCACGGCCCGCCTCTCCACCTGGGTTACGCCCGAGGGAATGCACACGATGATCCTGGGCCTCGCCAGACTCCGCCGGTTGTGCACCTTCCGTATGAAGTGCCTCAGCATCGCCTCGGTAACTTCAAAATCGGCAATGACCCCGTCCTTCATGGGACGAATGGCCTGTATGTTGCCGGGAGTCTTCCCGAGCATCATTTTGGCCTCCCTACCCACAGCCACGACCCGGTTGACGCCTCGTTCGTCCCTCTTGACCGCAACGACCGAGGGTTCGCATAACACTATCCCTTTGCCCCTTACGTAAACGAGGGTGTTGGCCGTCCCCAGATCTATCGCCAGATCGTTCGAAAACCATCCAAGAATTCGGTTGAGAAACATCAGAAACTCTCTCCTTTCAACAGCGATCCTAAGAAGTTTATTTTAATAGCATGTGCGGGGATTCTCTTCAATCATTAAGAAATAAGGAGTCCCGAAGATCCTCACCAAATCCGGCTCCCCATCCAATTGCCGCGGGAAATTCCCTCGGCGCCGTTCGGGGATCGCAAACCGTGCGCCAGCCGAAACCGTCATTTTGAACCTTGACAAAAATGATGGCTTTCGATTAGATATCTATTTTTGCACTGAAACTGCACCGTATCCGCGCGAGATCGCGCTTCCGGGGCTTCCAATCTGCGGGTCCGGCCACCCGCAGACGGCGTCACCATGGCATGAGGATCGTTTCGAATCAAGAAATAATAGAATCCACAAGGGGAAAATCGCAATGAGCAAGAGGACCTTTCAGCCGAGCAACCTGAAAAGAAAGCGAACCCACGGTTTTTTGGAACGGATGTCGACCAGATCGGGCCGTGACGTTCTCAAGCGGCGGCGTGCAAGAGGGCGGAAGCGGCTTTCCGCTTAGCGGTTTCCGGCGGACCTCCCGGCGGAGCCGCAAGAGTGAGGGAGTCTTTTGACGGGCTCATACCGGTTTCGGCCTTACGATAGATTGAGATCCTCCACCGATTACCAGCGAGTGAAAAGATCGGGCCGGCGGGCGCGCACCGCCCATTTCGGCGTCAACTTCGCTCCGAGCGACCAGCAGCATCATCGTCTTGGCCTGGTGGTACAGAAACGCTTCTGGAACGCCGTCGGCAGGAACCGCATCAAACGGCGCCTGCGGGAATGGTTCCGTCTCAACAGACACCTGATTCCCCCGCCGGCCAAAGACATCGTCATCATCGCCCGGCCGGGGGCCGAGAGGCTTTCGCTCACGGAAATGGCCACTGAAATTCTTGCAGTGCTCGTAAAACAGGGTGGTCGGAATTCATGATCCGAATCCTACTGCTTGCCTTCATCCGATCGTACCAGGTTCTTCTGTCTCCTCTCATGGGTCCTTCCTGCCGGTTTTATCCTTCGTGTTCTCACTATGCCTGTGAGGCAATTGCGGTTTACGGGCCGCTCAGAGGGCTATGGCTCGCCATGAAACGCCTGCTTCGGTGTCACCCTTTTCACCCGGGGGGATATGACCCCGTGGAGAAACCGCCCGCTCACCCCACTATCGAATGACATGGAGTGCTCACAAGATGGAAAAAAGGGCTTTGATCGCTTTCGTTCTCTCTATGCTGGTGCTGTTTTTCTGGGAGTATTATTTCGGGATGCTGAAGACCCCCGAGACGCCGCCTCAGCAGCAGTCGGAGCAGGCTTCCCCCCCTCCCCAGGCCACTCAGCCCCAGGCTCCTCCCCCGCCCGCAGTCCAGGGAATCGCACCCCGAATGCTTCCCGAAGACCGGCTCACTCAGTTGGGAAAACAGTTCGAGAGCTGGACGGCGGATTCCCCGATCTATGAAATGCAGTTCCTGGCCCCGGGGGCCCGTTTGAGTTCCTTCACCCTCAAGAAATTTCGCCAGGAGGTGAATCCCGATTCTCCGCCCATGCAGATGGTGCCCACCCAGGCGAGCGGCTATCTGCCCCTCGCCGTGGACCTCCTTTTCCACCAGGACTGGCAGCTTTCCACCCGTCCGTTCACGAGCGACGCCCCGGCCAGGTTCTCCCTGCCCCCCGAGGCAGAACCCCGGACTCTCACCTTTCAGACCGAGGTGCCCGGTCACCTCAGGGTCACCAAGACTCTCACGTTCATTCCCGGAACATTTATTATCGACGCGGAAATTCGCCTCAAGAACCTTTCCGGGGAAAACCTCGGGGATCAAATGGGAATCAGCTTCTACTTCCAGCCCTATTCCGACCTCCAGATCGAAAGCTCTTACAACCAGTCTCAGCTCTCCTACTACGAGAAGGGATCCATCAACATCGTAGCGCTGAAAGATCTCGTCAAGAAGCCCGACACGGTTCTCAAGCCCCCCATGGACTGGGTGGGCTACGAAAACAACTACTTCATCCAGGCCGTCATTCCCATCGAAACCGGGGGCTACCAGGTGGTTCCCCGCATTCTCGACGCGGACAAGGGACTCATCCAGGTGGTCTACCTGACGGACCCCTTCCAGATCGAACCGAGCCAGGAGAAGAGCTTCAAGCTGAGGCTCTACGTGGGAGCCAAGGAACTGGGCCAGTTGAACCAGGCCGAACACAATCTCTCCGAGGCAGTCGACTACGGTTGGTTCACGTTCCTGGCCAAACCGCTCCTCTACGTCCTCAAATGGTTTTACAATTATCTCGGAAACTACGGTTGGGCCATTATCGTCCTCACCGTGCTCATCAAGATCGTCTTCTGGCCCCTCACCCACAAGAGCTACCAGTCCATGCAGAAGATGAAGAAGGTGCAGCCGAAGATCGCCCAGATCCGCGAGCAGTACAAAGACGATAAAGAGAAGCTCAACCAGGAACTCATGGGCGTCTACCGCACCTACAAAGTGAACCCCATGGGGGGATGTCTGCCGATGGTCTTGCAGATCCCCGTTTTTTTCGCGTTGTACCGCATGCTGAACGGCGCCGTGGAACTGCGCCACGAGCCCTTCATGCTGTGGATCAACGACCTCACGGCTCCCGATCGGCTCCACGTCGGATACGAGATTCCCTATCTGGGAGGCCTCCCGGTTCTCACCCTCCTCATGGGAATCACCATGTTCATCCAGCAGAAGATGACCCCTTCGGCCGGAGATCCGCGTCAGGAGCAGATCATGCTGATCATGCCCGTGATGTTTACCGTTTTCTTTATCAACTTTCCGTCGGGCCTTGTGTTATACTGGCTGGTGAACAACATCCTGTCCATTGCGCAGCAATACTGGATCAATCGCAATGCATGACCACACCGCCCTCTCTTCCATAACGCCCAAGATCGCCCGGTTCGGAGAATAACGGAGAAGAAGAGCATGTCAACTCTCGAAATCGAAGAAAAAACCGTCGAAGAGGCCATAGCCACGGCCTGCGAAAAGCTCAAACTCCCGCGGGAGAAGCTTGAAATCGAAATCCTTTCCAAAGGATCCTCAGGAATATTTGGAATCGTCGGCGCCAAGAAAGCCAGGATTCGGGTCACTGCGAAGGTGCTTCCCATCGAGGCGGCCGGAGAGCGCGCCAAGGAGATTCTGACGGAAATCATCAAGCACGTGGACGTCCCCACGGTTGTGGAGTGTGATTCGAGAGAGGACCACGTCTACCTGAACATCATCAGCAACGGCTCGGGCCTCCTCATCGGCAAACGAGGCAAAACCCTCAACTCGCTTCAATACCTCGTCAACAAGCTGCTTCAGAAGGAGGCGGGAGAGAACATATCCGTGGTGGTCGACACCGAAGGGTATCGCTCCAAGCGGGAGGTGAGCCTGACGGAACTCGCGCAGCAGCTCGGCGATAAGGTGAAGAAATCGCATCGGCCCCTCACCACCGGCCCCATGAATTCCCAGGATCGCCGCATCATCCACCTCGCTCTCAAGGAAGACCAGGAAGTCCGGACGAAGAGCAAAGGGGAGGGGAACCTCCGCCGAGTCGTCATATACCCTGTCAAGAGGGCGAAGAATCCCCCCAAGGAAGCCCCTCGGGAAGAGTGAGGGCGGCGCCCGGGACGGACGATGTCTGTACGATGGATTCGATCTTCAAAGAAGACACAATCTGCGCCATAGCGACTCCCGTGGGCGAGGGAGGCATAGGAATCGTCAAGATCAGCGGGCCCTGGGCGTCGCCTCTGGCCCGCCTTCTTTTTCGTCCGAGCCGCTCCGTTGATTCCTTCGAATCCCACAGGCTCTACTACGGATGGATCGCGGACCCGAGAACCGGCGAAACCGTGGATGAGGTCCTCTTGAGCTATATGGCCGCGCCGCGCACCTACACCCGGGAAGACGTGGTCGAGATCAACTGCCACGGCGGGTACGCCGCCATCGCGCGTATTCTGGAACTCGCGCTCTCCTCCGGGGCGCGTCTGGCCGAACCCGGCGAGTTCACCCGACGGGCCTTTCTCAACGGCCGCATCGATCTTTCCCAGGCCGAAGCCGTGGCCGAGATCATCCACTCCCGTTCCCTCCAGGGAATCCTCCATGCAAACCGTCACCTCCGGGGAGAATTCCGCGAGAGGGTCCAGGCGTGGCGCGAAACCCTCCTTTGCCTCCAATCCCGGACGGAGGCGCACATCGATTTTGCGGAAGACGTCGATGACGAACCTGCGGGAACCACTCCCGACGCCGAAAACCTCCTGGAAGAGGTCATTCTTGCGGTTGCCGCCGCTATCGAAGGCTACCGGAGCGGCCGGGCGCTTCACGAAGGACTGGCCATCGCTCTCGCCGGGAAGCCCAACGTGGGGAAATCGTCCCTGCTGAACGCGCTCATCGGGAAGGACCGGGCCATCGTCACCCCTTTCCCCGGAACGACGCGGGACGTCATCGAAGACAGCTTCATACTCGAAGGCGTCGAAGTGCGATTGTTGGACACGGCGGGCATCCGGCGCGAGCCGGATGAAATAGAATCCTACGGGATTGAAAGAACCATCCGGACCGTCGGCGAGGCGGACGCCGTCTTGTGGCTCATCGACGGCAGCCGTCCCCTGGACGAAGAGGACGGCGAGGTTTTCCGGTCCATCGGAGGAACGCGCCGCCTGATCCTCTTGAACAAGAACGACCTGCCGCCGGAGGTGTCGCCCGAGGACGTGGAAGAGCGATTCGGAGCGGAGCGGCCGGCAATTCGGCTCTCGGCCCTCGACCCGAGAGACGTCGCGCGGCTGAAAGTCCTGCTGGCGGAAACCTTTCTTCGGCAGCCCATCGAGACGGGCCGCTCGGCGATCGTCCCGAACCTCCGCCAGAAGGATTGCCTGGAGCGGGCAATGGAGTCCCTCGAAAGGGCCCGGGACCACTTTTCAACCGGCGGGTTCGGCGAGCTTGCGAGCATCGAACTCGCCGCGGCCCGCAGGCAACTGGAAGCCATTCTCGGCTGGGACGGCGACGACGAACTCCTCGATCGCATTTTTTCCCGGTTCTGCGTCGGGAAATAAGACTGGGGGATTCCGACGGTCAGCCCGCATACTCCAACCTGCCGCAAGCTCAAGGCCTGTTAGCGAACCGTCTGGCCAGGAGCGTGACCGGCATCCACGGATCTGAGCGGGAGGAAGCTGAAGACCTCTTGCCGTCCATTCCCTCCCGATCCGTGTTGCTCTTCGATCGCGGATACTCCAGCTATGAACTTATTTGCTACCTCAGAGAGAACGACCCCAAATCTCCAAGACCGACACAGCCCAGGGTCTCGAAAAAGGCACCACACAAATGGTACGTCAGCAGGAGGAAGAAACTTGAACAATCCTGATCAACAGCATTGGGGTTCGACGACGCGGGTACGATCCTTCTCTATCGGCGTGCGCGTCGCCGTCGGCCCAAAGTCGCTCACGCGGGTGCCGGGTCGGGATTCGGGTGCGGCGTGCCGAGATACGGGAAATCCGCGAGCAGATCCGTGTGAGGCCGCAGCCCATCGGGCGGCATCTTGCCTCTCGTGAGCATGGATAGGCGGTGCGCGACGATGTGGTCGGTGAGCAAACGGCCGTTCGGGTACCCGCCCGGCTTATCGGGGTTGAAGCTCAGCATGTCGGGCAAAATGCCCTCCGCATCGATCGCCGCTCTGGCCTCTTCGACGGAATAGTCTCCGACATGCTCCAGCACGTGGATGAACCCGTCCAGGAAGCGCTCCCGGTCATGGGCTGGCTCGCTCCGGTTGAATTCGGGTTTGGTTTCGTCGGTCATGAAGAAGTTCGCGAGGGTCGGGTGACCCGAGCGATCGACGGGAACCAATTTCCCCCCGCGGCGGACGCTGACCCGTCCCCAGATGCGCACAGCCGGGTTGGCGCCGAGAAGCCGTGTCGGCAGATCCAAAGCCATGCTGAAGACGTTCTGGTTCGCAAAGAGGTCGGTGCCGGTCCATCTGCCCGGGGTCGGAGTGCCGGCGAGCCCCGTGAAATTCTTCCCGCCTTTGTGATCGAAAATGTTCAGGATCCCCGCGAAGTCGATAAAGAACGCATCGCTGCGAAGCCCGGCGAAGAACATGAAAGGCTCCGCTACGATGATGTGCGGCTCAGGACCGAGCGACACCTCGGCATCTTTGATGATCGGCTCCCCGGCGGCTTCAAGCGCGTCGACCTTCTGACCGGTGGCGAGGTAGACGGTCACCCGCTGCCCGCCGTTTCGCGGCTCCGAGAACACCATGCTAAACGCCATGTCGGTCTCGGCATCGCCATTGTTGTCGATGTTGATGCGGTACACCGCGTCCGGGTGGAACGCCGGCGCCTTCGCAAATGAGTTGCAGTTGAGGATCAGGACGGTCCGCGATGCGTCCGCCGGTGACTGGAAGGCATAGAGGTCGGTGAGATCCAATCGGGTGTCCCCGTCGGGAGGGCCGAGCCTCAAGCCCGTGAAGTGGTTCGACATGTTGTTTTCCTTTCCCTTGAAATGAAGAAAATGCACGACGGTCGATGGTTCACGTCCACCATTAAGCGATTGGTGCTAAGGCTTTTTGATACCTGACATCAGCGTAAGAACCATGCAGTGGGTTGTCAATGCGACGTGATGGCGGGGTGATTGTGATAAATCCGGTAAACAGGAGGAAAAAACTTGAACAATCCTGATTCAACAGCATTGGGTCCAACCTGCGCTCTTGACAGCATGCAGCAGGATGTATCAGAATCTCGGATATTGACACTCAGTGATTCCATGCTTCTGCATCAGGATCAGGGGCCAGACATGCCTGGGAGGCTGTCCGAGAATGAAAAACGTGGAGTCCAATTCCCACTTTTGCTACCAAAACCGAAACAAATTAGTCACCATATAGCGATAAATAGCATGGATTACGACCTTTATTCCCACTTTTGGCTGACGGTTTTTTCAAAGTCGTAGTTCTCGGACAAGCTCCTAGTGCACGCGGGCGGAAATTCGGCACTCGTTTTGGTGGGCACGATAAAACCGTGCCCACCCTACCAAGCGGCTGGCACTGTAGGGTGGGCACGCTTTCTTGTGCCCACCGGAACTGGTCAGGGACTTCCGCCGTCCTGTACTAGGGCATGATGACTGGAAAAATCCAGTAGTTCCCAATACGCTTAAAAATATCAAGAAAGCACGTGAAAGAGTTTCTTGGCCGGTAGGGGCTGATTCTGGCTCAATGCTAGTGGCCATGTATATGAGCACAAACCAGAAGATCAACATCCAAAAGATTGTTCTTAAGCTATAGAGGTGAATTGAATACGAGTTTATTGCTTTGTAGAATCAGACAGTTGCGTAGCAGGGTGCGAAGTGTGTCATACCCCTGCCAGGGGAAGAAGGCCCGGAAGGAACGGGGTTGCGGCGTGCCATCGCGGCCTACCGAGGTGATGATCGAGGATGTCGAAGAGCGGTTACGAGCCGAGTGACCCGCAGGCAACTGGAGGCTATTCTCGGCTGGGACGGCGACGGCGAACTCTTGGATCGCATCTTCTCCCGGTTCCGCGTCGGGAAGTAAAACCTGGCGCTTCCGACGGTCAGTCCGCATACCCCAACCTGCCGCAAGCTCAAGGCCTGTTGTTGCTGAAAGATGGCAATAGAGTCTTGCCGCTCCTCTTGTCATTTCGACGAAAGCGAGAACCTTGGGGGCAAAGATTTCTCGCTACGGTCGAAATGGCAGAGCGTGAGTCATCGGCGCTTTGCATGGGAATTATAGGATCGGTACTTCCTGATTTTTACACATCGTGAGGCCCGGCAGGACCACGTGGCCGCAACTCTAAAGCTCCCCCATTTTCAGGGACCGCAATCTCCCGCCGATGACGCCGAAGTGGTCCCTGTCCGCCGTATACAGGACCGCGCCGATGGAAAGCGCGGCAAAGGCAATGTGAACGTCATTCAAAAATCCGGCCCTTTGAATCAGGGAGCCGTACTGCCCTGGCAGATCGGCAATGAACTGGCCAATTGCGACGTAGTGCTCCGGGCGCAGGACAACCACGCGTCCTGAATTTGTATAGGGTTCCAGGTTCCTTTGAAGAAACCTCTCGGCCTGCCTGGTTCTGGCTCCCGCCCAGAGTTCCATGAGCACGGTCCCCGCGATGTACTTGATGGTCCCACGCCTTTCGAGGTGCTCGCCATAGCATCCACTCCGAATGTACGAGATGTAGACATTGGTGTCGAACATCACTTTCATTCGAAGACTTTCTCGATGATGTCGCCCCCATTTCGCATGCGCTTGTGAGCTTTGATGATTTCGTCGTCGATGAGAGCCATCTCCAAAGCTTTGTTTACGGCCTCCTTGTCCGTCTTTACTCCGAAGACTTCCCGCAGCCTGTCGATGTAATCCTGATTCATTTCCATTGTTTTTTTCACGATTTTCACTCCGAAACCCTCCCCGATCAACCATATTATTTAATGTATTATATGGGTAAATCTGCAAGGCTGCAACTATTCCCTGCCGGGGGACCGCGGAACATGCTCCCTGCGCTCAGCGACGAGGCGGAGGAGTCGCCTCGCCCCCGTCATGCCGCCGGTTTCTCCCAGCGCACCACAAGGAAAGCGCCGGTATCGAGTTCGCCTGCCGATCCATCCTTTTCGATCTCCCTCGCCCGCTCGGGATCATCGTGTTTCTGGAAGTGGACAGCGGTTCCGGTTAGAGCCGGGAGGGGCATGAGGCCGGCCATCTCAGCCGGAGACCTGAAGCGAACATGCTCAAAAATGGCATGGCCTTCTCTGGCGGCGGCCTTCCTTCTGGCCGCCCAGGGGCTCAGACTGTTTAAGGTGGCGACCACAACGAGCCCCCCGGGTCTGGTAACCCTGAACAACTCCGCGATGCCGCCACGGGCGTCTTCGAGAAACTCGATGGCGGTAACCGACACCGTCTTGTCGAAGGATTCATCGGCAAAAGGGAGGCCCGCCATATCGCCCCGGACCATATGAAAGGGCCGGCCGGCCGTCTTCTTTCCTGCCCGCTTCAGCATGGGGAGAGACAGCTCGAGCCCGACAACCCGGGAACCGGCCGCGAGGAAATCGAGGGTAAAGACGCCCGTGCCGCATCCCACGTCCAGAATCAGTTCTCCTCTATCCGGCCGAGTCATTTTCAGAAGGAGTCCGCTCTCAACCTCCCTGACCAGCCGGCCGATGGGTTCTTCGAACCACAGATCATACTTCTCCGGCCACTTATCGAAGATCTCCGTCATTCTCATCACATCCCAGCGCAGCGAACAACCAGGCGTCCCATATGCCCATGACCCGGCGGACAACGCCGCCGGACGCACACCACACGGTTGCTCGTCCGTCTCGATAGGGTTATTGGCGACTACCACAAACCTGACTATACGCCGTATCTCTCCGAGCAGCCCATTCTGCTCATCAGGTAGCCCCGCGCCGCGTGGCGCAGTTCCTCGATCGCCTCTGCACGCGCTTCGAGGCCTTCCTCCACGCTCAGCATCGCCGACGCCTTCATCAGGTGCAAAACGACCACGGCCATGTTTTCCGCATCCCGCAGGGGGAGCTGGGGCGCCCTGACCCTCAGTATCCCGGCGATGCGCCGGCGCATGGCAAGCCGCAGATGCGAAGGGCGGGCAGGAGAATCCCGCCGTGAATCGATCAGGGTCAAGGCGGCGGTGCGCTCTTCCCGAAATGTAACCAGGAGGTCGAGAAGAGCATCGGTCAGCCTGGCGATGGGCATCTCCATCGCTCGCTCCTCGATCCGGCCGAGCGCGTCGTCGACGCGTTGACTGTAACGCGCAAGCAGCGCGTCCGCCAGCGCCTCCATATTCGGAAAGAACTGGTATAGCGATCCTATCGGAGCCCCCGCGCGCGCCGCAATCTCCGTCATCGTCGCGGCGTCACAGCCCTTTTCAGCGAAAACAGCCTCGGCGGCTTCCAACAAGGCGGCAACCCTAAGTTTGCCGCGTTCACGCTGTGGGGTGCGAGCTTGCGTGGCCTGGTTCTTGGGCCTTGACATTTGTGAGGTTCTCCTCATAAAATTAGTTTTGTGAGGCTAGCCTCATAATTATAACAGATTGCCGGAAGTGTCCATCTCTTTGGCAAATCGTGTCGATCACGACGCTCCGGGCATCTTCGGCAAGGCATTGGAAGACCCGAATTTTTGTTCGTTCGTAAAGGACGGCCCATGTTGAAGCTCAAACCTCTTGCGCGAACTCTCGAACTGATTGACCCACGAGAAGGCGCCGCCGGTCTGCGCCTTTCGTCCCGGTCCGGCGCCGCTCAGTGGGCGCTCCTCATCGCAGCCTCCATGCTGGCGTCCGCGGGATTGCAGGCGGTCGCCCTCCCGGCGGCTCTTCTGCTCGGCCCGATGGCGGCGGGCATCCTTATCGGAGTAAACGGCGGCACGGTTCGAGTCCCGAGAGTTCCCTATCTTGGCGCACAGTCGATCATCGGTTGCATGATTGCCAAAACCATCACGCCAGCCATCGTTTTGTCCTTCCTCCATAGCTGGCCGCTATTCATGGCTATAGTGCTCTCGACCATCATGGCGAGCAGCCTTGCCGGCTGGCTCATGAGCCGCTCGCGGGTGCTGCCCGGGACGACGGGCATATGGGGATCTTCGCCGGGCGCCGCATCGGCCATGGTGGTGATGGCCGACGAGTTCGGCAGCGATGCGCGGCTTGTCGCCTTCATGCAGTATCTCCGGGTCGTTTGCGTCACGATCCTGGCCTCGCTGATCGCACATTTCTGGGGCAACACCGCAAACCTCCCGCGGGTCGATGTCGCATGGTTCCCACCGATTCATTGGCTGCCTTTTGCCGGGACGCTCCTCGTCGCAGGCATCGGCGCCATTGCCGGCCAGCTTCTGAAGATTCCCTCCGGGGCGTTGGTCGTGCCGCTGGCGGCAGGGGCCATTCTTCATTTATCCGGCCTCATCGAGATCGAGCTTCCAAAATGGTTGCTCACCGCGACCTATGCCATGCTCGGCTGGACCATCGGCCTCCGCTTCACGCGCAAGGTGCTGGCGCACGCATCCCACGCAATTCCGCTGGTCCTGCTCTCCATCGTCCTCCTGATCGCCTTTTGCGGCGGGCTCGCATTTGTCCTCACGCGCGCCCTCCAGATCGACCCGCTCACCGCCTACCTCGCCACCAGCCCCGGCGGCCTGGACTCCATCGCCATCATCGCCGCCGGGAGCAATGCGGACATGTCTTTCGTCATGGCGCTCCAGACGGTCCGCCTCGCCCTGGTGATTCTCCTCGGACCGCCGCTTGCACGTCTCCTCGCCAGCCGTGCGGCCGGCGAGGAGACCGCGACCCAATCGGGCAAGGGGAAGGAATAGCACCTCGAATGCAAGGGCCGAGGTGCTCACTACGGATGCCGGTCGCACGCGATTGCGGCGCCGGTTGGCAGCCGTTAGACCACCAGGGAGGAAAGTCCCAGGGCTTTGCGCTTTCCTTCGATGTGTTTCCGCAGCAGGACGGCGGCCTTCTCCGGATCGGGCTCCACGGCGAAGGCAGCCCCCACCACGTCGTTCAAGCCTTCCGTGAGGAGCTTCACTATTTTCATGCTCCCGGTGATGGGCGGCATGGGTCCGAGGACCGTGTAAACGCCCGATGCGACGAAATATACGCCAATGGCCACCGCCTTCTCCGAGTACCATTCCGGGGCCGCTCCCGCGATGGGAAGGCTACTGATATCGGTCCCCAGGGCGTCCGCCAGCGCGGAAGCCAGCACCAGTATCCTCACGTTGTCGACGCAGCTTCCCATGTGCAGGACCGGCGGAATCCCCAGGGCGCCGCACACTTCCCGAAGCCCCGGTCCGGCCCATTCCGCCGCGGCGGGCATCTTGAATCCGGCCTTGGCCGTGGCCACCGACGCACACCCCGTATCCACCACCAGGATGTCGTTTTCGATGAGCCGCTTGGCGAGGGTCACGTGCCCATAGTCATGCCTGATCTTGGGGTTGTTGCAGCCGACGATCCCCACGGCTCCACGGATCTTGCCCGCCGTGATGGCCCCGATGAGCGGAGCAGGCGTGCCGCCGAGAGCCCCCACGATGGCTTCCACCGAAAAGCCTCCCATGGCCTCCGCCGGTTCCACGGGGATGTACACGTTCCCCCGCCTGGTGAAATTCTCGACCGCCTCTCTCACGAGCCCCACCGCCTGCTCTTCGGCGTTCTCCGGGCGGAATTCCCTGTGTTCCATCCCGGGGAACTTCGCCTTCTCGCTCGTGCTGATCATGCGGGTGTGGTAGCAGGCGGCGACCGACCCCAGGGAAGGCATGATACACTGGTAGTCCACCACCATCATGTCCACGGCCCCGGTAGCCAGGATGAGTTCGGTCATGAGGTGGTTTCCGGCCATGGCTATGCCCCGGCGCATGAGGATTTCATTTCCCGTACAGCAAACCCCAACCAGGTTGATCCCGGCGGCGCCCTTCTCGGCCGCATAGGCCAGGAGTTCCGGCATCTGGCAGGCCTTGGAGACCATCTCCGAGACCACCGGATTGTGGCCGTGGACGACGATGTTGACCTGGTCTTTTTTGAGCACTCCCGCATTGACCGTGGTTTTTCGTGGCGTGGGAATGCCGAAGAGGATGTCCGAAATCTCCGTGGCGATCATGGATCCGCCCCATCCGTCCGAGAGCGCATTCCGCATCCCGTGCAAGAGGAGGCTCGTTGCGTCGTTGTCCACCCCCATGTGGGTCCGGTGCATCATCTCCGAGGTCTCGCGGTCGACACCCCTGGGGGTTACCCCGAGTTTCCGCCAGATTTCACGGCGCGCGGCGGGAGCGCGCTTCACGAGAGTGAGTTCCTTTTGGCGCATGCCATAGTCTTCCATCATGGCCTGCGCGAGTTCAGCAGCAATAGCGAGGAGATCTTTACTGTCCGTTTCCACGCCGTATTCGGCGGCAACGCGCTTCAGCTTCTCGACTTCCCGGATTTTGTAGCCGGGAGCGGTTCCGGCGGCAACGCCCGCAAGGACCTCGATGAGATCCCGGCCGTGGTCGGAATGGGATGCAGCCCCGGCAGCGATCATCCGGCAGAGGTTCCGCGCCACGATGATGTCGGCGTCTGCGCCGCAGACGCCCTTCTGAGGCCCCTCGCCGAAGGGATCCACCCGGCACGGGCCCATGACGCAAATCCGGCAGCTGAGGCCCATTTCACAGAAACCGCAGTGGGGCTGCTGGGCGGCATGCCGGTCCCAGACCGTTTCGACCTGATCGTTCTTCGCCTTCGCCAACAGCAGTTGACCGTCGTTTGTGACCGTGGTTGCATCTTTGGGATCGAACATATTCGCCTCCTTATGATTCGGCAGTTTTATCAGGTGGTGAGCTGCGCTTTCTTGATGGCGTTCAAGAGGGCGAAACCGGGAGATAGAGGTCCCTTCTCGGCGCAGACGGATACGGTGCGGGCGACTTCGTCGGTCTTGCGCTTCATGGCCGCCGACATCTCTTCGTAGGTGAGGGCGCCCACCTTGCAGATCTCGACGCAGGCCGGGATGAGCCCCCGCGCCCTCCTTTCGTCGCAATTGTCGCACTTGACCGCGACGGTTTTCCCCGGAGGAGCCACGGCGTCCTCATGGAAGCGGATCACTCCATAGGGACAGGCCATGGCGCACGAAGCGCAGTTGATGCATCGATCGGGATTGATGAGGACCGTGTTGACCGCGGGATCGCGGGAGATGGCATTGGCGAGGCAGGCCATCTGGCAGGGCGCCGGATTGCAGTGCCGGCAGCGGTTGGGGAATCCTTCGTCGTACAATCCCACTCCGACATGGACTCGCGGTTTGGGCCGGGGAATTTCCAGAACCGCGGAGAAAAGCTCCCTGGTCCGGGAATGAGCTGTTGCGCAGGCCAGCATGCACTGCATGCACCCCACGCATCTTTCCGGGTGTACGATGACTTCTTTCATAAAGGTCTCCTCGCGATTTTCTTCCGCCGGCCGGACTCGCGGACCGTCGAACGCCGTGAGTCCGGGCCGGGAACAGGAAATACACCTACATCAACAATTGCCGGTAATTGAAGGAAGGCGACAACAATCTGTCCTTTGGAATGCGGAGCGCGACTTCGTTTGTGATGAGGGACATGAGGACCCCGCCCTGCTCGATCCGGTTGATGAGAACCGCTCCCACCAGCAGATCTCCGCGAAACACCAGTCGCCGGTAGGTGTTCTGCCGCGGATCGGAGGCGGTCAACACCTCATAGCCGTCCGCTGAGGGGGGAGTGACCAGCCCCACCGTCAGGACATCGAGACCCATCACCCGCATGACGTTCCGACTGAGGCTTCCCTTGTAGAACACGGGCCGCCCCGCCATGTTCCACCCCGCGATGCGGCCCTGTTCGACGGCTTCCGGCCAGAGGGCGTTGATCCAACGCTCCTTTCTGGCGATGTCGATGGATTCAGCCACGTCACCCGCAGCGAAAATACCAGGGCTGCTGGTTTCCAGGTGTTCGTCGACCACGATGCCGAGATCCACCTCGATCTTGTCCCTGGGCACAAATGAAAGCGCGGGGTATACGCCCTTTCCGATCACCACCATGTCGCACGGGATTCGGTTGCCGTTCGAGGTATGAGCGGCTTCCACCCTGTCCGTTCCCTCGAAGGCCTCGACGCTCACGCCCACCTCCACCTTCAGACCGTGTTTCAGAAGTTCATTCAGGATGATCTTGCCCGCTGTTTCGTCCACCTGCATGGAAAGGGGGTAGCCCGATGTGATGAGCATCGTGACATCGAGACCGCGTTTGAGCAGGCCGTAGGCGGCTTTGAATCCAACCAGTCCGCCACCCAGCACCAGTCCTTTCCGGGCTTCGGGAAGGGCTTTCAACTTGGCGCGGACATGGGCTTCCGTCCGCATGTAGAAAATATTGGCGAGGTTCATATTGGATGCCTTGAGTGTCCTGGGATCGGCGCCGGACGCAATGAGCAGTTTATCGTAAGGAATCCTTACGCCGTCCTTGATGAGGACCTCTCTTGTCTCCACATCGATGGCGGAGACCCGTTTCCCGAGCACCGGCGTGACGCTCAGATCCTCGTAAAACCCTTCGCTTCGGACGGGCAGTTTCTCGTAGGGACATGAACCGTCGAGCACCATGCTGATCATGGGCCGGCTGTATGGCGGAAAGGTCTCGTCACCTATCATGGTGATACTCCCAAGAACGTCGAGCTCGCGTATCGCCTCGGCGGCGCACACTCCTGCGATGCCATTCCCAATAATGACATATCTCATCTCGGTCCCCTTTCCGTATCGTTGATACGACGGTGCCACTGCATCTCATACAGGCGCTTTACGGGAGAAAAATAAAGGGAATACGGCGGATGCGGATTCTCGAGGACCGCAGAGAAAGATGGCCGGGTGGAATCGCACCAATTCCCTTCATCAGACGGCAGGTTCTCATCAAAAGCTTTATATCATGTCACTTTCACAATATGAAGACGAGATGGATCGTATCATGATGATTTTATTTCATTGGCGTTTCGGTAGTTTTAAAAATAGATGCAAATGAAAACGTGTTATCGATCAAACTTAACAGAGTACGCCAACCCCGTGTCCGATTCTCTCCCGGTCGTGCGGGATGGAAGCGGACGACGAGAGGGCGGATGGACAACAGCGGATGGGTGGTCCGGTGATGGCCCTTCGCCCCCACTTACAGGGACGAGAGGGTCAGGGTGGGGGAATGCGCCGAGCAAAGGGTTCCCCCGCGGTCACGGGGAGATTTTTGGGATGCGCTCTACAAGCCCCGCTCACATCCTTCGTTCGATGAGCTCTCGCAAGGCTGAGGGCAGCGCTGCACGCATCGCCGAGGCAATCCGAACCTCGGAGCGCTGCCACAGGATGCCGAGAAGTATTATTCCGAAGCCGATGAGCGTCAGGACGAACGGGAACATCAAGCTGTCCTTGAAGACATCGTAGGCAAGGTGGCCCAGGTATCCCGCCGTGCCCAGCCCGCCGAACACCGCGAAAACTCTGCGGGACAGGAGCGCGCCGACCGCGATCATGCCGAGGTTGATGCAAAGATAGATGAATTTGTTCAACTCGCTCTCGGAGTTCATGAGGGACAGTCCACCCCAGAAGGTCAGCACGCCGAAAAGGTAGAGCCAGAAGGCGAAATCTTTCCCGTGGCGGGAACGGATATCGACCCAGAAGGCGAGCAGCACCATGAGCAGGCCGAAATAAAGGGAGACGAACTTCCTCAGGTCCCAGTGCAGGGTCCAGTCGCTGTGGCTCTGAGGACCTCCGAACAGAAACGGGACCAGATCCATGCTCATGTACCAGAGGGTCACGGCGAGGGGCATGACCGAGAACGGCAACCGGTAGCACCAAAGCATCACCACCGCCACGGCCAGAGTGCCGAGTTCCATCATGACCCAGCACCAATCGATGCGCGTGTGGTACTCGCGGTACGGATGCCCGGCCGCCCACCAGCCCATCCCGGCCTGCAAGCCATAAATGGCGAGGGGCGTGAGTACGACGACGAAAGCGGCCATGATGCCGGCAGGGATCGCCAGGCCCTTCCGGTAGAGAAAGAAATGAGTCAGCGCCAACCCCACTCCGCCGTAGGCGAGCGCAATGGCAAGAATGCCCCACCCCCCGAAACGCTCCCACCCCAAGGTCATAAAGAGGCTCATGGCGCCAATGGCGACGAGCCCGCCCAGATAGTAGAGGATGTGGGTGAAGTTGAATCCGGGAATATTTTGCGTCTGTCCAGAAAGATAGTCCCAAAGCTCTTCCGCCTGTCCGCTCGTGATGATCCCTTTTGCGGCGGCGTCCTTCAGATCGCTCGATTGGAGCTGCATGTCGTTCCTCACGCCGTTACGGATCGGGCCTCGCTGTAAGAACTACAAACCAACCTGCCGACAGCATCGCATATTTTCCGAATATTATCCAGGAAATGTCAAACCCTCCCCCGCCCGGCGCATCGCCTTCTCTCTTTCCCTTGCCGTCAAAGGCCGCCCGGCGGGCGACGCTATCGGACTCATGCCCGTAAGACGCAGGACTCTTTTTTTCTCCGCCCGCAAGTTTTTCCGTTTTCGATGGTTTTGCATGTGAAAGAGAAAGATTTGATGAAGCGGAGTTCCGGTCGCAGCGCCCGGAATTTCCGCGATGCGGGCTGAGGATCTCCCCGGGCGGCGGCTTCGGAACGCGGGTGGTTCAAAGGCAAAATGAGCGGCCTGTAGCTTGTGACGCCGCGAGCGTGATTATATGAAGGCAGGAAGGGAGGACGCAATGTCACCCGACGGTCGGACCGGGCAAATCGAGGATATGGAAGCCATGCCCATCACGGGCGAAAAGCCGAAGAAGGCAAGAAACCTTTATAATTCGATGGAGTGGGCGGGCGCCTTCGGCGACGTCGGCACCCTGATCCCTTTCGTGGTCGCCTATATCACGATCGTGAAGGTGGACCCTCTCGGACTGCTTTTCATGTTCGGCATTTCCCTGCTTGCGGCCGGACTCTATTACAAGACGCCGCTTCCCATCCAGCCCATGAAAGCCATTGGAGCCGCGGCCATTGCCGGGGGCATCAGTCCGGCGGCCCTCTTCGGGTCGGGCCTCACCACGGGGCTTTTCTGGCTTCTGGCCGGCGCAACGGGGGCCATCCAGCCCATAGCCCGGCTGGCGACCAGGCCCGTGGTGCGCGGGATCATGCTGGGCCTCGGCCTCTCGTTCATGGTGGATGGCGTCAACCGCATGAGGACGGCGCCGGTCCTGGCGGGCATCGCTCTGGTAGCGACCTACCTCCTCCTCACCAACCCCAAAATACCGGCCATGTTCATCCTCCTCATCGTCGGGGTCGTCTCGGCCGTCATCATGAATCCTCAGTTGATATCGGAACTGGCGGGAATTCACATCGGCTTCCGGCTGCCGGTTTTCAGCCTCCATACGATCGCCTGGAACGATATCGTTGTGGGCACATTGCTCTTCACGATCCCGCAGATACCATTGACCCTGGGCAACGCAGTGATTGCAATTACGGCTGAAAACAACGAACTGTTTCCCGACAGACCGGTCACTGAAAGGAAAATCGCCATTTCTCAGGGCGTCATGAACCTTGTTTCACCCCTTTTCGGCGGCGTTCCCATGTGCCATGGAGCCGGGGGAATGGCCGGACACGTTCGCTTTGGAGCGAAGACGGGTGGAGCGCTCGTCATTCTTGGAAGCATCCTCATGGTTATCGCCCTGTTTTTCAGCGACTCCGTCTCCATCATCTTCAAGATATTTCCCAATGCGATTCTGGGCGTGATCCTCTTCTTCGCGGGTTCGGAACTGGCCCTGGCGGTAAGAGACATCGGCGACACGAAAACCGATTTCTACGTGATGCTCATCGTGGCCGCGTTTGCCATGTGGAACATGGGCGTCGCTTTCCTCGTGGGCGTCATTCTGGACAATGGGCTGAGAAGAGGGTGGGTGAGAATCTGATCGAGGGGTCAAGATGAGCATGGATCGCGATCGCGGACGTATGCGAGAAGTTCTTTCGCCACGGGGGAGTGGAGATTGATGCGATCATAGCTCACCTTCAAATTGTTCAAATATTGAAGGATCAACGCATCGTGACCTCTCAGCCCGCAAGGGAGAATCCCGGCGAAGAGAAAGCCCTCGGAGAGCAGAGCCGATGCGAGGGCTGCCGTGTGCGGGTCTTCCAGGTTGAAGTGCACGAATATGACCGCCGCACCCTCCAGGCGATAGCGGTGGAAGCGCCGGCGCACGTCATCCAGCGCGTTCTCGCCGGTTTTGACAATCTCGATATCCGCAACGTTGGTCGCCATGGTTTTGGTGGAGACCGATTCGGTCCCCACGTCAAACGCCGGTGCGGCGCCTTCCCGATTCACGCCCGCAACGGCCGGGATGTCCAGATGGCTGTAAAGCTTCCAAACCAGATCCCGTAATTCCGCCGGAGGATAGATGGCTCTTTCCCGCGGTTCGCAAAGCGAGATGAAAGATAAGACCCGGGTGCCCATCTGGCGTGGCGTTGCCGTGAAGTTGGTGAAGTCGATCTTCTCCGGGGGGACTCCCATGAGGAGGCCGCAGTCCCTGAAGCCGAAACGAAGGGCGCCTCGTTGAGTAATCGTATGTGCGCTTATGGACCGCGTAAAGACGCCGCTGAGGTTGAGATTCGGGATATTCTGCTTCAGAAAACCGCACAACCTGAGAAAAACCGAGCTACCCTGGAATTCCGGGGCAATGAATAATACGCCCAGTTCCCCGATGGGGTCTTCTGAGCGGAACTTTTTGATGGCTGCGTGGCCGATTACCTGGCCTTCGTCTGTTACGGCGACGAAGGAATAGAGCAACCCCCGCCGCATGAGATCCTGGATCCGCTCCGGGTAGTAGATGTAGTCGTCATAGGTGTAGCCGTACGTTCGGTAGGCGCAGCGCGAGACCTCGATAGCTTCGTCGGGCATGAGGCCCCTCACCGTGAAAGAGGGCCGCTGATTGGGTCCTCCCTGGTCCCGGGCCGTTGCATGCGGAGCCGCGCCAACGGCGCCATGCGGATAGTTTTGGATGTGCTTCCCGCCAAGATATTTGGTCAGGCGTATCTCTTTGCCCTCTCGTCCGAGATTGTGAAAGGTTACTTCATCCATCGCCTGTTTCATGAGATGGCTGCCGAGTCCCTCCTGGGATTGGCCGGAGTCCGCGAGGCCGGAGGGGTAGTCCGAGAACTTCGCCAGATCGAAAGGAATCCCTTTTTCCCGGATGCGAAACGTGAGGCTGGAAGCCGTCTGCTCGCAGACTATTTCGAAGGCTGCGTCCGGATTCCCCTGGTAGCCATGTCGGATTACATTGGTAACGGCCTCCTCGACGGCCAGGTGAATGAACCGGATGTCGCGCTCGCCAAAACCGGCGATTCGAGCCAGTTCGCGGACGTATTCGACCACGGGCGCGAGATAGGACATCCTGCTCGGAACGGTCAACTTGGATCTTATCGCTTCCATAGCGGACGAAACCTTTCTACGTTGAACCTTGCGGCCATCGATCTTCCGGCCTCATAGCGGAAGAGCCGATCATACGCCGAAGCGAAGCGTGTATCACGTTCCTTCGCCTGTTGGCGTGCTCCGCGTGAAGCCTGGCGCCGATGTCGTTACCGAGCTTCTGCTGCTGTCGTACAAAGGAAAAGACAATGCCTCAAAAATACCCATCTGGAGTCTTATCCAACATCGCGTTTCTTCATTTGATTTTGTATAATCCGGTCTGACGTTCAGGGTAGCCGGCGGCGGGCCGAGGCGCTCCTTGCAACATAGCGCTGTACTCGCCGTCCGGTTGACCCTTTGGTTAGCTCGTGGCGCGGCCTATGCGCTTTTCCTTAGCTCATGCCCATCCTGTGTCAAGGGCCGTCCGCCCGACCACGCACGCCTGCCGGTCTCCGGTTACGGACATGGTTACAGGTTCACCATCTATTCCAGATTACAGCTATTTCCTATCCAGTCAATGAGGAATTTCCCCGAGAGATGTATCTCTTCCGGTGGCCTGATTTTCTCGGGTGAAGGTTGCGTACTAGTATACGCGGGCGGAAATTCGGCACTCGTTTTGGTGGGCACGATAAAACCGTGCCCACCGGAACTGGTCAGGGACTTCCGCCGTCCTGTACTAGCCAATAGGCGTCTGTGCGAGTCGGCAAATGGAGCCTCATCAGAGGAAGCCGCGGTTTCAGCAGATTCGCACAAACGGCGGGTTGGACTGCGAAGCGTTGAAGGGCCGGCCCCCCTGCTTTGTTCTATTCTAAAATACAGACGCCGAAATCGCAGTTCCCCCAAAAACCACCCAGAGGATATCCACCTTGAAAACCAGAGTGGCGAAGGCCGCCGCCGCGAGGGCCAAGTGGGGTCGATCCCGGTGGGCGGCAGTCCACCGCTTGAGAATTCCGCATTGACCTGGCAGCGCCTCTTCGCTACAGTCCACGTGAAAATAGCGATATCACGGCCTACCGTTTACAATCGACATCGGATTTGTTTTGGGGCCGTGCGTTCAGATACCTTGGTCGCATGTCCGGTGGAAAATGCGATTTGGATTTCGCTTTCCGGATTTTCTGCCTGGACCTTTGTGCCAAAAGCACGCTCCCTTGAACGGGCGGCTCGTGTTGGACACACCCACCCCAATAAGTGCAGTCCAGCTTTTCTGGGGATTGTTTGGCCGTGCGGTTGCATGCCATTGATTGCTGTTGCTCGTTGCGGTTATGGTTGACATCTGGGGTAATGACAATGTCCTCGGAGGGTTGCGGCTTTGAGTAAGCTCAAACGAATCCAGGCGCTTGTTCGCAACGGTCTTTACTATCTCATCGAACATGCCTACGATGAAGCATCGGCGGACGATTTTGATATCTATGATGTTGAGCGAGGGATCTTGACCGGCAAGATCAGGAAAAATTGGCCACGGGAAGGAAAGTGCGAAATCGTTGGGTCATCCCTGGACGGGCGCTCCATCGGAGTCGTGTGCCGCATCACCACGTCTGGCAAAGTCCGCGTCATAACAGTATATGAGGACATACCACAAGGGTATGGCAGGGAGAGATAAAATGGGCTTTTGGGAAAATGAGACATGCGAATATTGTGGTGGACCAATCATAGAGAGACGTGTCACCCTCCACCGTAAGGTCAGAGGCGGATACGTACAGGTTGAAAACGTTCCGTCAGGAGTGTGCAGGGAGTGCGGCACGCGTTATTACGCCGCTAATGTGCTCAAGACAATCCAAGAAAGCGTTCGTGGCCGGCGAAAAGCGGATCGCGAGGTATGTATGCCCGTGTATTCCTTGTAGGAACCAGGAATGAATATCTCCGTTGCATGAAAAAACCGCAAGTCCGAGGCCTTCCCGGAACCATTTGTGAATGGTGATTTGTTCGATGAGAATATCAACCCGGAGGAGATAAATATACATCGTATGCCTGCCGGGTAGCCCGAGAACCGTTGGAAACAGCACCGCCGTCGCGCGCCGTTTTGCAAATCCTCCGAAAGCCGGAGGGCGCCGTGGGCGGGACGAGGAGTCCAGGCGGGTTCCGATATGGTCCGCACGTGGTGCAGATTCTGAGCACGGGATTTTTGCGTGCAGAGGTGCCGCCTGAACTTCACTGCGACAATCACAACCGCAAGCGTCGCAGGACCCGCGGATGACGCGGCGTGCCGATGATAGATGCACAGGTCACTGATTTTCATGAGAAGAACGGTCAGCCGCTACGCCCAGCATCCCTTGCGTGACTATGAATTCAATAATCGATTTGAGTCCCTGGCCGGTTTTCAGGTTTGTGAACACAAAGGGAAGAGTACCGCGCATTCGAGTGGAATCTCGGCCCAGGACGTCCAGCGACGCTCCAACCAAAGGCGCCAAATCGATCTTGTTGATGACGAGGAGATCCGACCTGGTGATACCCGGACCGCCCTTCCTCGGGATCTTATCACCTGCGGCCACATCGATGACGTAGATGGTCAGGTCTGCCAGTTCCGGGCTGAAAGTGGCGCTCAGATTGTCCCCCCCGCTTTCTATGATGATGAGGTCCAGGTCGGGGAATCGAGCGGCCATTTCCTCCACCGCAGTAAGGTTTATGGAGGCATCTTCACGAATGGCCGTGTGCGGGCAACCTCCGGTTTCCACCCCCATGATCCGATCCGGCGGCAACGCCTGGCTGCGGATCAAGAAGTCGGAATCCTCACGGGTGTAAATGTCGTTCGTCACCACGGCTATCTGGTAGAGATCCCTCAGTCGCTTACAAAGGCACTCGATAAGGGCCGTCTTGCCTGAACCCACAGGCCCGCCGACCCCAAGACGAAGAGGCTGTTTTCGGGGCATCTGCTGCGGCACTCCTTTCTTCCGTTCAAGAACGAAACAATCTGGTGTGTTGGGTCTCGTGGAGAGCACCGGCACAAGCCAGGCCGATGCTCAGATAGCCTATGTCTTCATCGCAGACGGCCAGAGCCCGGTTTACGGCACCAGGAATCTCGGCGGCTGCCAGCGCCAGGATCTTCTGTCCGGCAGTCTGGCCCAAGGGGACGAGTTTGACGGCGGCAGCCACCTGGTTCTCGATCCAGGACCAGGCGTACCCGGCGCATGCATGCTTTTCAGAGATGTTCCATTTGACCGACGCAAGAGAGAACATGGCCGCATAGCTCACCTTGGGATGCATCATCCATTCCCGTGCTTCAACCAGGCCGAGTCCGACCAGCAGTCTGGCCAGCGCCCGCCCCAGTTGCACTTCTTCCGCCTGGAACTCCGCCGACTCCCGTGATGCAAGAAGATAGGCGCTCCAGTACTCTACCGAACACTGCCCCTTCCTTTGCCATGCTCCATAAAGTCTGGCCAGTACCGGGATGTCCAGAAGAACCAGAGAATGGTTCAAAAGCCCCAGAATCCAACTGCAAACCTGGTCCTCCTCCATCAACCATCCGGCGTGCACGGCCCACTCCTGACCCCGGGAATAGGCAAATGCCCCTACGGGAAGCGCGGGACTCGCAAGTTGCAGAAGACGCAGCAAGGGAAGGGATACTTCCGAATCATCGATGGAGGCGGAATGTGGCAGTTCCATCAGTGAACGTGCCCGTGCTGGCCATGAGAATGATATGCTCCGGATTCGGGTTCAAAGGGACCCGTCTCGATAGTCACATCCAATTCCAATCCCCGGATCATCTCATCCAGCACATGGTCATGGAGATAGCTGACTCGGCCCTCGGCGATTTGTACCGGCACGTGGCGATTGCCCAAATGGTAGCAAGCCTTCGCCAGAAGCATCCAGTCCCGGGCAAACGCCGTCGAAAGCACTTCATGAGCGGCTCTGACCCTGATTATAAGGCCGTTTTCCGCTACCAGCAGGTCTCCATCGTGCAATACCGTCCCTCGCGGGAGGAACAATCCCACGTCTTCTCCGCTGTCCAACTCCGCACGCTGCCGGCTCTTTTCCCGCAAGGCAAAAGGGAGAGTGAGCGAGGCTCGGGTATCCATCTTTTCATTTCTTCCGAGATATTTGGTTATGCGCAACATGGCCTTCAAAATAGGAAATACCTCTGAGCCAGAGGCAGAACGGCTGCCGGCTCGCATGTGAGTAGTTCGCCATCGGCCCGAACCTGGTAGGTCTGGGCGTCCACCTCGATCTTGGGTAGATAGCCGTTGAGCATAAGATCGGTTTTCTTGACGGTCCGAGTGTTCCTGACCGCAACAACCCTCCTGCCCAACCCCAGTTTCTCTCTTATTCCCAGCTCCAGGGCAGCTTGCGAAACAAAGCTTACACAGCTTTGAACCCTGGCTCCGCTCAACCCGCCGAACATCGTCCGGTAATGGACCGGCTGAGGAGTGGGAATCGACGCGTTGGGATCTCCCATGGGCGCCGCCACAATCATGCCGCCCTTGATGATCAGTTCCGGCTTGGCCCCAAAGAAGGCGGGCTTCCACAAGACGAGGTCCGCCAGCTTCCCCACTTCCACAGAGCCTACCTCGTGGCTGATACCGTGGGCAATAGCGGGGTTTATGGTGTACTTTGCGATGTAGCGTTTGGCGCGAAAATTGTCTTTTCGGCCGCTGTCCCCGGGGAGTGGACCGCGCTGTATTTTCATCTTGTGCGCCGTTTGCCAGGTTCTGGTGATTACTTCTCCCACGCGGCCCATGGCCTGGGAATCGGAAGAGAGCATGCTGAAGGCGCCGAGATCGTGGAGAATGTCTTCGGCGGCAATTGTCTCGCGCCGGATTCGGGATTCGGCGAATGCAATGTCTTCCGGAATGGAAGCGTCCAGGTGATGGCAAACCATGAGCATATCCAGGTGCTCGTCGACGGTATTTACCGTATAAGGTCGCGTAGGGTTGGTGGATGAGGGAAGCACATTGGAAGCGCCGCAGGCTTTGATAATATCCGGCGCATGCCCGCCCCCCGCACCCTCGGTATGATAGGCATGGATGGTCCTGCCTTTGAACGCTGCCAGAGTGTCTTCCACAAAACCCGACTCATTCAAGGTGTCCGTGTGGATGGCCACCTGGACATCGTAGTTCTCGGCCACGTTCAAACAGTTGTCGATGGCCGCGGGGGTCGTTCCCCAATCCTCGTGGAGCTTGAGCCCCATGGCTCCGGCCTCCACCTGTTCGTTCAGTGCTCCGGGGAGACTCGCATTTCCTTTGCCGAGGAACCCGGTATTGACGCACAAGCCATCGGCGGCCTGGAGCATGCGCTTGAGATTCCACGGTCCCGGAGTGCAGGTGGTTGCGTTGGTCCCGGCTGCGGGACCCGTTCCTCCGCCGATCATAGTGGTAATCCCGGACATGAGCGCATCTTCGGCTTGCTGCGGACAGATGAAGTGAATGTGGGTATCCAATCCGCCCGCAGTGACGATCAGTCCTTCCCCGGCCACCGCTTCAGTTCCGGGTCCAATGATGATGTCCACCCCGGGCTGGACGTCCGGGTTGCCTGCCTTGCCTATTCCGGCAATACGGCCGTCCTTTATGCCGATATCGGCTTTAACGATTCCCCAATAATCGAGGATGAGTCCATTGGTGATGACCACGTCCACGACGCCCTCGGCAGACGTGCGCTGGCTCTGGCCCATGCCGTCCCGGATCACCTTGCCGCCGCCGAATTTGACCTCTTCACCATAGATGGCATGATCCTTCTCAACTTCGATGACAATCTCCGTATCACCCAACCGCACCCGATCCCCTTTGGTGGGACCGAACATTTCTGCATATCCCCGCCGACTGATCGCCGCCATGATCATTTCTCCGAAATTCTTCCCATGATCTTGCCATTGAAGCCAAAAATCTCACCTGTACCGGCATACTCGACCAGTTCCACTTCCCGCCGTTGTCCCGGCTCGAACCTGACAGCCGTACCGGCGGGGATGTTCAACCGAAAGCCTTTCGATGACGCCCGATCAAAATCCAACGCCTGGTTGGTTTCAAAAAAATGAAAGTGGGAACCGACCTGAACGGGCCGATCACCCGAATTGGCCACCATCAGACGCACAGTCCTGCGGCCGCCGTTGAGTTCAATCTCGCCTTCTTCGTGAATCACTTCTCCCGGTATCATACCAGTTGCCTCATCATTGTATGGGATTGTGAACTGTGACCAGCTTGGTGCCATCCGGAAACGTGGCTTCCACCTGAACCTCCGGGATCATCTCCGGTACTCCGTTCATCACGTCTTCTCTGCACAGAAGCGTGGTGCCATAATGCATGAGATCCGCCACGGTTCTGCCGTCACGTGCACCTTCCAGGACTGCGGCTGAAATGTATGCCACCGCTTCAGGATGATTCAGCTTGAGGCCTCTCTGCTTTCGCCGTTCGGCGAGAAGGCCCGCGGTAAAGATCAAGAGTTTGTCCTTTTCCCGTGGTGTCAGTTTCATATTCACCTCCCTGGCGGATTGCCGGTTGAGCGTTCTCCTGGATTGATATGTTCCCTTTCATAGCCGATTTGAGGATGCTCCATCAAAGGAGAACGGGAACGACGAGAAACCTGCAATCCGAAACCAGCTGTCAGGTCCTCCATATGCGCGGAGGGCATGCTGAACGGTTGCACAGCGCTGGCCTGAGCACATCCCAGACCGAAGCGAAGTACTGCATGGCCCGAAATCCGTCTCGTCCGAGATAGCGGCAAACCATCAGGCCACTCACCACCGTGGCGGTTGCCAGTTCATCTTCCGGGCTCTCGCGCACCTGGCTGCGAACTCTCTCCAGGAGCGCCGGATCGTTCACGGTGCAAACGAGGCATCCGGAGACCGTGTGGCCGCCCAACCCCCAGGGCGCCGTGAGGGCTTCGCTCTGGCCCTCGAATGTCCCCCGCTCCAGAAGCAACGGTTCACCTTCCCGCCACACCTCAAGACTCTGCCGAAAATCTCCCCGTGCGAATCCCTGGCCCGAAGCGGGAAGTCCCAGGCAAACCACCTCCCACCCCAGAAAACGTGCTCCCTCTTCGAGTTCGACCCTGGTCGCGGTCCGCACCTTTGCTCCGCTATATACAATGGTCTCCTGGGGCAGCCATTCGACCGTGGCGCCCATCTCGATGCTGAGTGTTTGCCTCACCCGTGCGTATGGATCGGCGCTGCGATAGAATTTACCCGCGGCCGGAGTGGTGATCAGCGCATGGCTCCCCGTTGCGGCCTTGACCGAAACATTCAGAGAATCGCCTCCAACTACACCTCCCGGAGGATGAAGCACATACACGTGACAGACCGATTCGCCTTCCGGATAAAAGGGTTTCTGGACCTGCAACGGCCCCGAGTGTCTCCGGTCTTGAACTATGGTCTTCTCCCCCGCTCGGCCGAATTTCAAACCAAGCTCTGCGGCCCATCCTTCTCCCACTGCTCATCACTCCTCACACTCTTAGATGCTGCTTGATCAGTTCGTCGCCCAACTCACCGATACGTCCGCCGGCAACGGTCCTGCCCTTATCCATGAGGTAGAAGGAATGAGCCACTCGACGGGCGAAGAGAAGTTTCTGTTCCACCAGGAGCACGGTGAGGTTCTGTTCCCGGTTCAGACGAGTGAGGATTTCGCCGATTTCCTGGACGATATTGGGCTGAATTCCCTCAGTGGGCTCATCCAAAATGAGCAATGCCGGCTCAATGGCCAGGGCGCGGCCGATGGCCAGTTGCTGCTGCTGGCCTCCGGAAAGATTGCCGCCTTTTCTGTGCATCATCTTTTTTAGAACCGGAAAGAGCTCGAAAACCCGCTCCGGAATGCCCCGTTTCTTACCGGGACGGGCAGCCAGTCCCACTCGCAGGTTTTCTTCCACAGTGAGTTCGGGAAAAATCTCGCGCCCTTGAGGCACGTAAGCAATACCCTTTCGGGCACGCACCGCCGGAGGTTGGCCCATGAGATCATCACCTTCGAAATGGATGCGTCCGGAGCGAATGGGCAGCAAACCCATGATCGCTTTGAGGAGCGTTGTCTTGCCCACTCCGTTTCTACCCATGATGCATACGCATGAGCCTCTCTCGACTTCAAACTCCACATCCCAAAGAGTATGACTGCCGCCGTAATACTGGTTCAGACCGCTGACCTCTAGCATTTCATTCCCCAAGGTAGACTTCAATGACTTTCGGGTTGCGCTGAACGGCATCCATATCGCCGTCGGCCAGAACTCTCCCCTCATGCAAAACGGTCACCCGCTCGGCAATGGAGCGAACGAATTCCATGTCGTGTTCCACAACCACGACAGTGTGTTTTCCGGCCAGAGATCTCAACAGGGAAGCCGTGTTTTCGACTTCCTGCGGTGTCATTCCGGCCACGGGCTCATCCAGGAGCAGAAGCCGGGGCTCCTGCATGAGAAGCATGCCGATCTCGAGCCATTGCTTCTGTCCGTGGGACAGGAGCCCGGCCTGGTCGTGGACCTGGTCGGCCAGACCTATGGTCTCCAGTACTTCTTCTACGCGCTCCTTCTGCTCGGGAGTGAGAGTTGAGAACAGAGAATGCCAGATTCCCTTGTCGTCACGCTGCGCCAGTTCCATGTTTTCGAAAAGCGTGTGCTTCTCGTAGACCGTGGGTTTCTGAAATTTACGGCCGATTCCCAGACGGGCGATCTCCGGCTCGGAGCGCTCCCCCAGATCGATGGACTGGCCGAAGAATACTTTGCCCGCGTCCGGTTTGGTCTTGCCCGTGACGACGTCCAGCAGAGTCGTTTTGCCGGCACCGTTCGGCCCGATGATGCAGTGCAGCATCCCGTCGTCTATGTACAGGTCGAGTTCGTCCAGAGCCTTGAAGCCGTCAAATGTCACGGTTACCCCTTCAACGTACAGAATACAGCGGTGGCTCGTATCTATCTCGTTCTTGTGCTTGACAGAGCCATACTTGGACTTGAAAGGCATGTTGAGATATCCCTCGAGTTGTTCTTTCTTCTGAAAAGTCTGGCGAGTCCTGCTATTCCCTCGGGGAGGAACAGGGTGGTGCCGATAAACATGGCCCCCAGGAAGTACAACCACAAATAAGGACATGCAACCGTGAACCAGCTCTTGGCCCCATTCACCAGCCAGGCGCCGATAATGGCCCCGCTGAGCGATCCCCGGCCGCCCACCGCCACCCAGATAGCCATTTCAATGGAGTTGGCCGGCTGCATCTCGCTGGGGTTTATGATTCCTACTTGGGGAACATACAAGGCCCCCGCGATGCCACAGAGAACGGCGGAGAACGTCCAGACGAAAAGCTTGTAGGAAAGCGGATTGAACCCAAGAAACCTGATTCGGCTCTCCGCATCCCGTATGGCTGTAAGCACCCGGCCCAGCCTGGAACCGGTGATGTAGCGGCACACAAGGTAGCTGCCCAGGAGCGTCAAGGCGGACAGAATGTAGAGCCCCAGCTTCGTAGACGGTTCCTGAAGCGAAAAACCCAGCAGATGTTTGAAGTCGGTCAGGCCGTTGTTGCCCCCAAACCCGGTGTCGTTTCTAAAGAAAAGCAGCATCAAGGCATAGGTCATGGCCTGAGTGATGATGGAAAAGTAGACCCCTTTGATACGGGAGCGGAACGCGAAGAAACCGAAGATCAGCGCGAAGATCCCGGGAACGAGTACAACCATCAGCATGGCGAACCAGAACCTGTCGAAACCGTACCAGAACCAGGGCAGGTCCTTCCAGTCCAGAAAGACCATGAAGTCGGGCAGGGCGCTCCGGTACACGCCCTTACCGGCCATGACCCGCATGAGATGCATACCCATGCAGTAGCCGCCCAGCGAGAAGAAAACCCCATGCCCGAGACTCAAAATCCCCGTGTAGCCCCAGACCATATCCATAGCCAGAGCGACAATGGCATAACAGAGAAACTTGCCCATCAGAGAGATCAAGTAGTCCGGGATGTGCCAGGAGGAACCTTCCGGAACGGCCGTGTTGAGAAGGGGGACGATCACCAAAGCCAATCCCGCCAACGCCAGGCTGACGCCCCACTCACGCTTCGGCTGAATGTGTGCAAGGTGCGAGAGCATCTGTTAGTCTTCCGCCATGCGCCCCTTGAGAGCAAAAATGCCCCGGGGTCGCTTTTGAATGAACAGGATGATGAACGCCAGAACCATGATCTTGCCCAGCACCGCACCACTGAAAGGTTCCAGAAACTTGTTGACAATCCCGAGCCCCATCGATCCACATACGGTGCCGGCGATCTCTCCCACGCCACCCAGAACCACGACCATGAACGAATCGACTATGTACGATTGGCCGAGTTCCGGGCCTACATTGCCGATCTGGGTCAGAGCCAGGCCGCCAAGCCCTGCGATGCCCGAGCCCAAACCGAAGGTCCACATATCCACCCTGGAGGCAAAAACCCCCATGGAAGACGCCATACTCCTGTTTTGGGTTACGGCTCTCACTTTGAGTCCGATGGAGGTGCGATTGAGCAGAAACCACACCAGCAGGACCACAAATATTACAAAAAAGATGATGGCTATGCGGTTGTACGTCAGGACGAGCCCGGATGTGACCGTCACGCCGCCGGAGAGCCAGGAAGGGTTGCTCACTTCCACGTTCTGAGCTCCAAAGATGAGCCGAACGGTCTGGATGAGCACGAGGCTGATGCCCCAAGTGGCAAGAAGGGTTTCCAGAGGCCGACCGTAGAGATGGCGGATGATGCTTCGTTCGAGTATAACGCCCACAAGCCCTGCAACCGAAAATGCTACCGGAATGGCTGCAATGAGATACCACTCCAGATAGCCGGGCAGATGCGTCTTGAAAAGCTCCTGGGTTGCGTAGGTTGAATAGGCCCCAAGCATGAGCATCTCGCCGTGGGCCATGTTGATGACGCCCATAAGGCCGAAGGTAATTGCCAACCCCAGGGCAGCGAGCAGGAGGACCGAGCCGAGACTCACCCCGTAGAACAGGTTTCGCGCTGTTCCCACCATGGCCATTTTCCGCTCGATAGCCCGAATGGCTTCAGTGGCGGTGTTGCGGATTTGCCGGTCAGTTTCCACATACTCACCTTTTTCGTTCTTCTGAAGCGGCTTCTTCAAGATGGCCAGAAAATCCTGGTTGCCGGTCTTCCCGATATCTTTCATGGCTTCCATCCGGCAACTCTTGTCAGGACTGTCGATCTGAGTCAAAGCAAGGGCCAGTCTGAGGGTGTCACGGACTTCCGCATCTGCTTCCTTTGCCAGGGCATTTCTCAGAGTGTCCGCCAGGTCTTCCTGGGGGCGTTCGCCAAGTTCTCGAGCCGCTGTCAACCGAACGGTGCGATCCGGCGATGCCAGCCGAAAGGAAGCGATGACCGGTTTGAGAACCCGGCGCACCTGGTTGTTGATAGAAGGGGTATACAGCCCTTCGATGGCGCCTTCAGGGGGGCTACCGGTTATGGCGTCCTTTGCGGCGGACCCGCCTTCACTCACGATAAAAACCCGGCCGGTTTCATCCGAGCGCAACTGTTTGTTCTCCAGGGCTTCCAGGGCAGGAAGGGCAGCAGGGTTTCCCATGCGGCCCAGAGTCTCAATCGATTGCAGAATGATTCCCCGTTCCCTGGAGCCCAACCCCTGGAGAGTTTCAATAAACGCGCCATCAGACGCATCATGGGCAGGCGCTGTCACCGGATCCATGAGAAACAGCAGCAACAGGAAACCGCACCATGCGATTTTGAAGGCGATCACTCCAAGACGATTCATTGGTTTCATGGGAAGAATCCGAAGAATGAGAAGCCGGGAATCAGAATCAAAGCAATACGTTGTTCTCATTCCAATTCCCAACTTTCCTTCTCATGTTTAGTTGTATCGGACAGGCCGATGGAGTCGGTTCACTCTTCCATCTCTCGAATTCCGACTCCCGTGTTTTGTCATTTGAATTTGGGCTCAACGCAATTACCGCAGACCCATGGGTACGTCCAGTCAGCCGTTTTCTTTGCGCTGTCAGGAATGAACGGCGACCAGGCTTGTGCCCTGATGGGGCCCTGGGTCTTCCAGACAATGTCAAATTGACCGTTTTCTTTGACTTCACCAATGTAGACGGGTTTGTGAAGATGATGGTTCTTAGGATCCATAACGATCTCGAATCCCGAGGGCGCCATGAACTTCTGGCCGTACATGGCCTGACGCACGGCGTCAACATCCATCGTACCGGCCTGCTCCACGGCCTGGGCCCACATTTTGATGCCTATGTAAGTGGCTTCCATAGGATCGTTGGTCACCCGCTTCGCCCCTCCGGGCAAATTGTTCTTCTTCACATAGGCCGCCCATTTCTTGACGAACGCCTTGTTGGCATCGTTATCGAGGGACATGAAATAGTTCCAGGCCGCCAGGTGGCCCACGAGAGGGGCCGTATCGATGCCGCGCAATTCTTCTTCGCCTACGGAGAAGGCGACGACCGGGATGTCTTCAGCCTTGATTCCCTGGTTCGCAAGTTCCTTGTAGAACGGCACGTTGGAGTCGCCATTGATGGTGGAAATCACCGCAGTGCGCTTGGCAGCGGCAAATTTCTTGATGTTCGCTACAATCGTCTGATAATCGTTGTGGCCAAAGGGGGTGTAGTTTTCGTCAATGTCTCCATCCACCACGCCCTTGGAATGCAAGAAGGCACGCAGGATTTTGTTGGTGGTCCGCGGGTAGACGTAATCCGTGCCCAGGAGGACGAATCGCTTTGCGCCGCCGCCCTCTTCACTCATGAGGTACTCCACGGCCGGGATCGCCTGCTGATTGGGCGCAGCGCCGGTATAGAACACATTCCTGGAACACTCTTCAGCCTCGTACTGGACGGGATAGAACAGCAGCCCATTCAGTTGCTCGAAAACCGGCAGTACCGATTTCCGGGATACCGATGTCCAACAGCCAAAAACCACGGCCACTTTGTGCTTTTCTATGAGTTCCCTGGCCTTTTCTGCAAAAAGTGGCCAGTTGGAGGCGGGATCGACCACTACTGGGTCAAGCTTCTTGCCGAGCAATCCCCCGCTTGCGTTGATCTCCTCGATGGTCATCAAAGCCATGTCTTTCAAGGAAGTCTCACTGATGGCCATGGTTCCCGACAATGAGTGCAAAATACCTACCTTGATGGTGCCTTCGGCCATGGACACAGCCGCCGTCGATACCATGAAAATCATGGTCAACAGCAAAACCAGGGCCCCGAAGAAGGACATCCTTTTCCGCTTCATCATTCGCTCCTCAAATAGTCTCTGAATCATTCACCTCTCCCGGCTCGTCTCGTGTGATCGGTGCATTCTTCCATCATCCGCATCGATTGGTTCCGTCGTCCCATCGGTCTGGCAGCAGCGGCAGCGAGCCTCACTCCATTCTCAGTGCAATTGACGCGTGCATCCGGTTCAGGCCAGGTACGGATGGGGCCCCATTCTTTCCTTTGGCCTGTTGGGAAACAGGTAGGGCAAAAGGTATGCCAGCCCGGAGGAAAGGGGGTGCCAATCCGACAAGCTGACGATATTCCATCTTTTTTATCTGTTGTGCCGACTCCGGCGGGCAGGGATGTGAACGAAAAAGGTGGCCAGAGATACGGAACGGGCTGAACAATGATTCAAAAATGTACTATTTCCCAACTTTCCGTTTCATGCAGCGCGAATCCTGGCGCAATACACGACGAAACGTGGAATTCACGTCCCAATTTTGAAAGGGCGATACAAAATCGTACAAATTTGTGACCTGTAGAGGACACTCGTCGAAGAAGAACCCGGCGGTGGGAATCGTATGCCTGCCGGGCAGCCCGAGAACTGTTGGAAACAACATCGCCATCGCGCGCTGTTTTTGCGAATCGGCAGTGCATTCTTTCTGGAATGGAAGTAGTATTATCGAGGGCTAGCAGGGAGTTGCAGGGCCAAAATATGGAGGAATCGTCATGAAGTATCCTGAAATAAGAACCGTCCTTCCGGGTCCCCTGGCGGCGGCGCTCATTGCCATTGACCATGAATTTGTTTCCCCGTCCTACACCCGGAGCTATCCTCTCATAGCGGAATCGGCTGAGGGTCTGTGGATCCGGGATCCGGACGGCAATGTCTTTCTCGATTTCACTGCCGGGATTGCAGCTTGCTCCACGGGGCACTGCCATCCGCTCGTGGTCCAGGCCATCAAGGACCAGGCCGAGTTGCTCCTCCACATGTCCGGCACCGACTTCTACTATCCTTCTCAGATCAAGTTGGCCGAAAGGCTCGCCAATCTCGCGCGAGGACCGGGAGAGAGAGCGCGCAAGGTCTATTTTGGCAATTCCGGCGCGGAAGCCGTCGAAGCAGCCTTCAAACTGGCTCGCTGGCACACTCGCCGAGAACTGAACCTGGCGTTCTTTGGCGCCTTCCATGGCCGCACCATGGGAGCGCTCTCGTTAACGGCCAGCAAAACCATTCAGAAGAAGCACTACAATCCCATGGTGCCGGGGATTGCTCACATTCCCTACCCTTACTGTTACCGCTGCCCGTACCGGCTCTCCCACGCCACCTGCGGGACCGCCTGTGTGAACTGGATCGAGGATACGCTCTTTCGCACCAGCGTGCCTCCAGAGGAGGTAGCTGCCATCTTCGTCGAACCCATCCAGGGGGAAGGCGGCTACATCGTTCCACCACCGGAGTTCCATCAACGGCTCTATGCAATCGCCCGGCGCTACGGCATTCTCTATGTGGCAGACGAAGTCCAATCCGGCATGGGACGGACCGGAAAGATGTTCGCCATGGAACATTTCGGCGTGGCTCCTGATATCATAGCCGTGGCTAAGGGTATCGCTTCTGGACTGCCGCTCGGCGCCATGCTGGCCTGGGCCGATATCATGAACTGGGAAGCCGGTTCACACGCCTCCACTTTCGGCGGCAATCCGATTTCCTGCCAGGCGGCGTTGGCCACGATCGCTCTTTTGCAGGCTGGCCTGATGGATAATGCGACCCGGCGTGGGGAGCAGTTGATGGAAGGGCTCCTCAAGATGCAGCAATCTATCGAGTGCATGGGTGACGTGCGCGGTTTGGGATTGATGGTGGGAGTCGAACTGGTGAAGGACCGCGAGACCAAAGAGCGGGCTGGCGACTGGCGTGATTTGGTGGTGCAGGAAGCTTTTCGCAAAGGATTGCTGCTCCTTGGGTGCGGCCAGAGCAGCATTCGCTTCTGTCCGGCCCTGACCGTTTCCGCTGAGGAAATCGACGTCTGTCTTGAGATTTTTGAAGCCGTCTTGCGGAAGATTTTTTAAGCCAGAAGTTGTCTCAGAAATGCAGCATCCTTATAAGCCAAGAAGAACGCTACGCACCGCATGATTGGGTTTCCAATCGCTGCCCATCACGCCCGCGAAGACGGTTAGCAGGAAGGGAGGGCAGGGGTTTTGCCTGCCCACCGAAACGACAAATCGGTCTTTCCCGGTGGGCAACGCTTCCGCTCTTGCCCACCCTGCGGGAACTGGAGCACCGCATGACGCCTCGGGGTTATGGTCGGTTTATTCTGTAGAAACCGCACTAAGGAGGATCACATGCAAAGGATCGTTGGCGAGCTGGGCCTGGCCGATCTGAATTCCGGCGCTGTATGCGGGCAGGTTACCCTGGAGGGACACGGGGAAATCCTCGAATCGGTCTCTCCGACTGACGGGCTGGTGCTGGGCAGGGTACGACAAGCTTCAATGGTTGACTATGAGCTGGTCGCCGCCAAAGCAGCCGAGGCCTTCCCGGGTTGGCGGATGACGCCGGCTCCCAAACGCGGAGAAATCGTGCGCCAAATTGGGCTGGCCGTGCGCGAGCGCAAGCAGGAGTTGGGGGCTCTTGTCAGCCTCGAGGTGGGGAAGATTCGCTCCGAGGCGGAGGGCGAAATCCAGGAGATGATCGATATCTGCGATCTTGCCGTGGGCCTCTCCCGCATGCTCTATGGCCTCACCATGCACAGCGAACGCTCCGGGCACCGGATGTTTGAGCAATGGCATCCCCTTGGCCCCATCGGTGTGATCACGGCATTCAACTTCCCTGTGGCGGTTTGGGCATGGAATGCCATGATTGCCCTGGTGGCCGGCGATACGGTGATCTGGAAGCCGTCGAGCAAGGCATCGCTAACGGCTCTCGCCCTCACAAAGATCATCGGACGGGTGTTGCAAGAAAATGGATTTCCCGAAGGTATCTTGAATGTGGTGATCGGAAATCGCCTGGAGGTGGGCGAGCGGCTCATCTCGGACTGCCGTGTGCCGCTCATTTCGGCAACCGGGAGCGTCGCCATGGGCCGCCACGTGGGCCAGGTGGTGGCGGCCCGGCTGGGGAGGTCCCTGCTCGAGCTTGGCGGCAACAATGGGGTTATCGTCACCCCGAGCGCCGATCTCGATCTGACGGTGCGGGCGATCCTGTTTGGGGCTGCCGGTACGGCAGGTCAGCGCTGCACCACCATACGCCGCGTGATTGCCCACAAGGAGATCTATGAGCGGTTGGGCGGGGCACTCATCGGGGCTTACCGTCAGGTGACGGTCGGCAATCCGGTGAAAGAAGACGTCCTCATGGGACCACTGATTGATCGCCAGGCAGTGGAGAAGATGGTCCAGGCGCTGAAAACCCTCAGGGATCAGGGCGGCAGAGTGCTATACGGAGGTGAAGTCCTCCGCGGAGGCATCTTCGACACGGGGACCTATGTAACTCCCTGTATTGCCGAGGCCCCCCACGACGCTCCACTGGTGCAGGAAGAGACCTTCGCCCCAATTCTCTACATGATCCCGTATGAATCCCTTGAAGAAGCCGTCCGTTATCATAATGCCGTGCCTCAGGGTCTCAGCTCGGCTATCTTCACCAACGATTTGCGCGAGAGTGAGTTATTCCTGAGCCAGATGGGCAGCGATTGCGGTATTGCCAACGTGAACCTCGGAACCTCGGGGGCTGAGATTGGCGGGGCTTTCGGGGGCGAAAAGGACACCGGCGGCGGCCGCGAAAGCGGATCCGATGCCTGGAAAGCTTACATGCGCCGCCAAACGAACACCATCAATTGGTCCGGCGAACTGCCTCTGGCCCAGGGTATCCGCTTCGGAACTGAAAGCTAAGGATCTGTCAGAAATCATGGGACTTCTCTTCATCGATGGCAACCAGGCGGTGGCGACGGGAGCACTCTATGCGGGATGCCGGTTTTTTGCGGCGTACCCCATTACTCCGGCAACCACGCTGTTTTCGGCCATGCTGGAAAAGCTTCCGGCCGCGGGAGGCATCGTCGTGCAAGGGGAAGATGAGATCGCCGCCATCGGCTATTGCCTGGGAGCATCCATGGCGGGCATGAAAGTAATGACAGCTACTTCAGGACCGGGAATCAGTCTCTACAGTGAGAACATCTCTTTTGCCATTGCCGGTGAGATTCCCATTGTAATCGTGGATGTCATGCGCCAGGGGCCTTCCACGGGATCGGCCACGCTCGCTGCGGACGGGGATGTGCAGTTCCTGCGCTGGGGTTGCAGCGGGGGGGTGCCCGTTATCGTGCTCGCTCCGGTCGACGTCCGCGACTGCTTCACCCTCACGTTGCACGCCTTCAACCTGGCCGAACGTTTCCGATGTCCGGTCTTCCTCGCCTCGAACAAAGAAATCGGCATGACGCGGGAGACCGTTGACCTGGAGAGCGTCGAAAAACCAGACGTGCTCAACAGGACCCCTCATAACTCGGGTCCGTTCCTCCCCTTCGCGATAAAGGACGGCGAAGATGTCCCGGCCTTCCTTCCAATCGGAGGATCAGTCCTCGTGAGGCAGAGTTCGTCCACTCATGGAGCCCATGGTTACATCACCGCCGATGCATCCGAGATTCAGGCAGGGGTGGAGCGCCTGAAGAGAAAGATCGATTCCCGGGTCGCGTCCTTTACTTTCTTTGATCTTGAGGCAAGAGCAGGTGCGCGGACTCTCATCGTGACTTACGGCATCACGTCACGAGCGGCAAAAGCCGCCGCCATGGCGATTCTCAAGGAGGCGGGCATGCCGGTTTCGGTTCTGACGCTGAAGACGCTCTGGCCAGTGCCGGAGCAAATGCTCCTGGAAGCGGCGGAAGGAGTGGAACGGGTGGTCGTGGTAGAAATGAACCTCGGTCAATATGTACATGAGATTCGCCGGGTCCTTTGCGGAAAGGCGGCGAATTTTCATGGTGAAGTAGATTTCTACGGTAAAATGGATGGACGGTTGATCACACCGAGGGAAATTATGAGCGAGGTGCTGCATGGCCGGTAACGGGCGGCGAATATCCCTGTGCCGTTTCGGTGAGCGCAAGAGAACGCGCCCTGCCTGCCGCGCTCAGAACAGCAAAACTCGCAGGGTTGGCGCAGTCTCATCGTGCTCTCCAAGACCGCCGCGAATTTGGAATGGTTCTCCAGACGTATGGACGGCCACTTATGCCGAGATGGACTAGTTTGCTCAATCCGAACCGACCTCCAGCCTTCTGCCCCGGATGCTCTCATGACAAGAGCCTGCACGCTCTGGATCGGGCGTTTCTCGATTTGGGCCTGCACCCCCACGATATCGCTATGGTGAGCGATATCGGCTGCTCCGGATTGTTCGACACTTTTTTCACCACGCACGCCCTCCATGGCCTCCACGGTCGAGCCCTCACCTATGCCGCCGGCCTCAAGCTCGCCCGACCTGACCTCAAAGTAGTGGTGACCATGGGCGACGGTGGCATCGGCATTGGAGGAGCCCATTTTCTGGCGTCCTGCCGCCGCAACCTGGACCTTACGCTCTTCATCCTCAACAATTTCAACTTCGGGATGACCGGCGGCCAGTTTTCGTGTACCACACCTGCTGACGCTTCGGTGGCTTCCGGCTTTCTCAATACTCTCGAAACACCCATGGACATTTGCAGCGTCGCCGCCGCTGCCGGCGCTTCCTTCGTGGCTCGCTGCTCGGTTTATCAGAAGGATTTGAGCCGTTTGCTGGCAGAAGCCATAACGTTCGAGGGATTTTCGGTGGTGGATCTATGGGGAGTCTGCACCGGCCACTACAGCCGGCGGAATCCTCTAACACCCGAGACCATCGAGAAGAACCTTGGCAGACTGCCCGCCTTCAATGGTCCTGTGGCAGCGAACCTGCGCCGCGAATACGGGGCTTGCTACAGGGAAGCCCGCAGTGCTTCCGAGAGTGTTCGAGAGAACTGGAAGGGGATTGAGCCCACCTTTTCCCCTCCCGTCCGAGCGCATCGCGAAATTGTTCTTCTGGGCGCCGCCGGGGATCGGATCATTTCCGCTGCTTCGCTGCTGGCTCATGCGGCCATTCTCGGCGGTATGCAGGTGACCCAAAAGAACGATTACGACATTACCGTCATGCGCGGACCCTCCGTCAGCGAGATCATCCTCTCCCCCGAACCCATCCTCTTCACCGGGGTCGAACAGCCTGACGTCATCGTCGCGCTCGCCCGCGAAGGAATCATGCGCAAGCGTGGGCTCTTCGCAAAAATGTCTCCCGAAGGCCGGGTGATTCTGGCGAAAGGAATTGAAATCCCGGACACTGCTGCCCGTATCATTGAAATCGACTTCAAGACGCATGGCCTGAAGCGAACCGAACAGGCTCTTGCGGCCCTTGCGTTGCTCGCCCGGACTCAGGATCCAATCACCATCGAGATGCTCGATGCTGCGCTCCAAAGCTTCATCAGAGGTGAAGCTCAGGAGACCGGTATTGACCTCTTGGCGCGATCGTCAGCTATTCCCACCTCCGAGCGGTCGGCAGCGGAAGCCCGGCCGTCACCAGCGTAGAAAAACTAAAGAAATCTACATCCCTCGCCGTCGAATTCAACTCCGCCTGGCGGCAAACGCATCATGCCCGGTGATGTCGGACCCGATGATCAGGGTGTGCACATCGTGTGTCCCTTCGTAGGTGTAGACCGATTCCAGGTTTAGCATATGGCGAATGACGTGATAGTCGACGGTGATGCCGTTGGCGCCCAGGATGTCGCGAGCGGTTCGAGAGATTTTCAGGGCTTCGGCAACGTTGTTCATTTTTGCCATGGACACCTGGGTGTGTCTGGCTCTGCCCGCATCTTTCAAGCGCCCGAGCTGGATGTTGAGCAACTGCGCTTTGGTGATCTCGGTAAGCATCTTGACCAGCTTGGCCTGCACCAACTGGAAGCTGGCGATGGGCGCCTCGAACTGGATGCGGCTCTTGGCATATTCGAGAGCAGTCTCGTAGCAGGCCATGGCAGCTCCGACCGCTCCCCAGGCGATCCCGTAGCGCGCTTCGTTCAGGCACATCAGACCGGACTTGATGCCGTCCGTCCCCGGCAGGAGGCTTTCCTCGGGAACGCGTACGTCGTCGAAAGTCAGCCCGGAGGTGACCGAAGCACGCAGGGAATACTTTCCGGTGATGGGAAAAGCCTGAAACCCCGGCATGCCCTTTTCCACCAGAAAGCCGCGAATGCCTTGCCCGGTATGAGCCCAAATCACCGCCACGTCAGCCAACTCGCCGTTGGTGATCCACATCTTGCTGCCGTTCAGCACGTAATCGCCGCCCTTGAGGACCGCATGCGTGCGCATGTGCGCAGGGTCCGACCCTGCGTCGGGTTCGGTCATCCCGAAACACCCAACCTTCTCACCACGAGCCAGGGCAGGCAGCCAGCGCTCTTTCTGTGCTTCCGTCCCAAACGTCTGGATGGGATACATGACGAGGGAATTCTGCACCGATACGAACGAACGCAAAGCGCTGTCCCCACGCTCCAGTTCCTGACACACCAGACCATAATCGACGTTGCTCATCCCGGCGCAGCCGTATTCCTTGATTTTGATCCCCAAGAGTCCCAATTCAGCCAATTGGGGAATGAGCTCCACATCAAAGGTTGCTTCATCGAAATACGATGGAATCTTCGGCAGGTACTCGTTTTCCACCCAACGCCGGATGGCATTGCGCACATTCCGCTCATCGAGGCTCAACAGTTCATCGGTACGGTAGTAGTCAACGCCTTGAAATGGTTTCATCGTACTTTCCTCCCTGGTTACATCAAAAAACGTTCATTGACAACGTCCTCTCATAATTCTATCTCCATAGGACAGCGCGGACCTTCCGGCCCTTCACCGCGCCTCAGTCCAACCCGACGTTTGTGCGAATGCGCAAAAACCGCCGCTTCCTCCGAAGCTTCATTTGCCGACTCGCGCAAACGCCTCTGGGTTAGAATGCGCGGAACTTTTCATCTGAAGCTTTCGCCATGGAATTCTCAAGCGAGAAGCGAATGTGTTGAACGCCATCAAGAGGAGTGCGATATGCAGATAAACAGCGTGAAAATCGACAAACCGGAAGCGATCAACTTCATTCTTGGCCAGACTCATTTCATCAAATCCGTCGAGGACATCCACGAGGCGCTGGTTTCCTCCGTTCCCGGCATCAAGTTCGGGCTGGCCTTCTGTGAAGCTTCCGGAAAATGCCTGATACGATTGTCCGGAACCGATCCCGGCATGGTGGAACTCGCCCGGCAGAACGCAACCGCCATCGCCTCCGGCCATTCATTCATCATTTTTTTTGCGGAAGGTTTCTATCCGGTGAACGTGCTGAACGCCGTCAAGATGGTTCCGGAAGTCTGCCGCATCTTCTGCGCCACCGCGAACCCGACGGAAGTGATTCTTGCCGAGACCGACCAGGGCAAGGGCATCCTGGGAGTGATCGATGGATTCTCGCCCAAAGGAGTCGAGGACGAAGACGAAGTCAAGTGGCGCAAGAATCTCTTGCGGCTGATCGGCTACAAGTTGTGATCCAATCGGGTGGGTGCGGGGTTCCGGCGGAACCTCCGTCAGCCTGCCGCCACGCCGGGTTGGCGGTGTCTCTTCACGGGTTGCCGCCTGCGAAGGCCGTCCGGTTGGAAAGCGCCGGGGGGGCGGCGCTTATTTTCCGAACATCCTCTTGAGCCTTCCGCCCGCGCCATCCGCGATCCCTTTGGCGCCCTGCGCGGCTCTATCGACCACGCCCTGCTTCTCTCCCGATTCGGCGGCGCCCGAGAACTTGACCCCTTTTCTGGCCGCATCCAATGCCGCCTGGCATTGATTCTCATTCCCGGAACTGCCGCGCGCCATGGACGCCGCAATGCCCGCGGGGCCAAGCAGGGCCGTGGCGCCGACCCCCTTTCCGATCGAAAGCGCGGTCTGCGTCGGGTCTACTGCGAGGGACGGTTTGGCGAGCGGGCCGCTCAACCTGAAACCCTTCGCAAAATCGCCCAGGCTCAGGCCGAGCCTGCCGACGCCGCTCACACCCACGCCTTCTTTGGGTGACACATTGAACGCAATGTCCAGTTGCTCGGTCTTCAGATTGATACTGCCGTCCCCGACAACGCTGACGCGCTTCGTATCGAGCACGAGGGCCGTGGTCTTCGCCAGTCCGTCCGCGATATTGAACCCGCTCACCAGGCAGTTGATCTCGGCGGTTTTCGTTTCATGGCTGAAAGGGTTGACGAGCCTGACGGCGTTGGCGCCGATATCTCCACCCAAAAGATCGAGGGCATCGTTTTCCATGCGGCCGTGGCTCATGGCGAAGACCGCCCTGCCGCCGAGTCCCGCCATGAGGTCCGCGACGGAAGCGCCCGCGCCTTTGACGTCCACGTCGACGTCGAGGCTCCCTTCAAACTTGTGCGCGGTCTCCAATTCCTTCGCCATGCGGCCGAAGTCGATCCCTCTCGCTTTCAACACCGCGTGCAGGTCTACACCCTTGCCTTTTGGCGTCAGGTCCAGGCGCCCCTCGACGGTTCCACCCCAGAGACCGGCCCTGAATGGGTTCAAAACGAGTTTTCCGTCCTCCAGCGTCAGATCGAGATCCACGCCGGCAGCCACCCATTTGGGCGCTTCAACCTGTCCCGCGCGCAACTGGATGCGGACATCGATTCTTGACAACGGCACTAAAGAGAACGGCGCAGCCGAAAAGACCCTGTCCCGTTTCTGTCCTGTGGCGCCGCCCTTCCTACCGCTTTCCGGCATGAACGGCCGAAGGTTCAGTTTGAGGGACGAGAGCGACCCGTTGAGCCTGGGCCGCTTCCCGGCCACGCTCACTTCGAGAGATCCTTCGACGTCGGATTCTCCGAGAGCGCCCTTCAAATCGCCAATCTTGAAGGTCCCCTCGCCGGAGTCCGCGGCGCGGCCGGAAACGCGAACCGGCCCCTTGGCGGCAACCGTCAGACCGGCAAGCTGTCCCGCCCTGGAAATATCCTGCCCGCGTATATCGAAGCTGATGTCGATGCCCCGCCAAGCCTTGGGATCTTTGATGGAACCGGTCAGTTTGAGCCAGGCCAGATTTTCCGCGCCCGCCTCCACGTCGAGCTTTTCGATGCTGAGGCCGCCCTTCAAAACGACCAGCCGCCCCGCGGCCCTGAATGGACCGATATCGGGCACGCCGGACACGTCGGCCAGTCCGGCAAGATCGGGAATGGAAGTGCCCCGGACCTCAAGGTTCACGGCCAGGCTCTTGCCGTGCAGGAGATCCTCGGCCTCGCCCTCCGCCGTCATGGTTGCCCCCGCGGCCTTGCCCGCAAGCTTCAACGGCCAGGATTTTCCGGGGTCGATGAGCGCCTGGAGCGAACCGACGGTTCCTTCCATTTCAAATGCCTTGTCTTGGTACGCGCCCCGAATCGCCAGCCGCAACGGACTGTCGAGAGCGGCAGCGGACACCGTGAGCCGCTCGATTGTCACCACCCGGGTCTTTCCGGTAAGACCATCCCGGTAGCTGAAGCGGCCCTTTTCGATCCTGACTTCGTTGAAAGATGGAATCAGCGGTCTTGCGCCCGCCGCAGGCTCTGCATCCTTCGCTTGCACGTCGGGTGGCGCGGGAGGCGCTTCCCCGGCCGTGCGGAACGGAAGGTTCGACTCGCCCGCCTTGTTGGTCTCGATCGTCACGTCCGGCCCCACGAGGATCAACCGCCGGACCTCGATCTTCTTCCCAAGCAGAGGCAGCAGGGCCACATCCATCTCGAAACGCTCGATGGCGGCCATCTCGGGCCGCGACCCCCAGGAAGCGTTCTGGAACGTCACGTCATCCACCGTCAGGGTCGGCGTCAGACCGATCTTGAGCCCGACGTTGCCTCCCAACTTCAGGTCGCGGCCGGTTGCGTTCCTGACCATTCGTGAGATTCCGGGCTTGAGGCCGTTGAAGTCGTACCGGGAAACGGCAACATAGGCCGCCAGCACTGCAACGGCCACCAAACCTGCCGGGATACCCAAAATCAGCTTCCAGCGCATGTTGTCTCCTCCTCGATCCCGAGAGCCCGTGGCAGATACGGCCACGCGGCCTTGCCCGATCCTCAGATTCGCCGCCGGAAAAGGACCGGCGGACACGAACCAGCAACCGAGAGGGGTTTGGTGAAGGGGTGAACGGCGCACTTTCCCCCTGGAACCAACTCCTCATGGGCTTTCGCCCACCACGAAGAATGAAAGCGCGAAGGAGGCCATTTTGCTGACGGGCAGAGCATCGAGGGGGGAGGAAAGTCCCGGCGCCCGTAAGCAGCCCGGGAGTACGGTCACTTCTTTTCCGTATCCATTACGTTTCGGATTGCTCTGCACAGATCGGCCACGCTGGCGGGCTTCATGATAAACTCCCTGATGCCCAGGCTCCTGGCCTTCTGCTCCGACATGATGTGGCTGAACCCCGTACACAAAATAATGGGAAAATCCGGGCGAATTTTCAGAATTTCCGTCGCAAGTTTCGCTCCCGTCAGACCGGGCATGGTCATGTCCGTGATCAGGACATCGAATCGATCGGGATGGGCGCGGAATATCCTCAGCGCTTCCGTACTGTTCCGCGTGGCGGTGACCTTGTAGCCGGAGTCTTTCAACATGTCCCTGGCCATTTCCACCAGGATCTCTTCATCGTCCACGAACAGGATGCTCTCACCACCCCCGGCGGCTTCCTGGGCGTGCTCCGCTTTCGGTTCCACGCAGCCGGAAATCGCAGGCAAATAGACACTGAAAATTGACCCCTCACCGGGCTCGCTCACCACGGTGATCGTTCCCCCACGCTCCTTGATGATGCCGTAGACCACCGAGAGACCGAGTCCGGTGCCATCGCCCCTCGGCTTAGTAGTGAAAAACGGATCGAAGATGCGGCCGATGATGTCCGCCGGTATACCGATACCCGTATCGCCGACCGTGAGTTTCACGTAAGCGCCCGGCGCCAGATCGTGGTGGAGATTGATGGCGTGCGGGGTCATTTCGAAATTGCTCAAACGCACGTCGAGCACGCCTCCCCGCTCGCGCATGGAATACGCCGCGTTCGTGCAGAGGTTGATCAGAACCTGGTGCATCTGCGTGGCATCCGCGAGAATGGGACGCAGGTCCGGGTCGATCCTCGCGCGGATGTCTATGGTCGTGGGAATGGTCGCGCGCAGCAGCTTGAAGGACTCCCCGGCGAGGGTACCCATGTCGATCGGCATCATGGTCTGTTCCGCCTTGCGGCTGAAGGTGAGAATCTGGGCCACCAGGTTCTTGGCGCGGTTGCAGGCTTTCAGGATCTGTTCCAGGTAACGGAGCAGATCTTCCTCCCCCGCCCTGCTTTTTGCCAACCCCGCATATCCCATGATGGCCGCAAGAATGTTGTTGAAGTCATGGGCTATCCCACCGGCAAGCGTCCCCACGGCCTCCATCTTCTGAGCCTGCCTGAGCTGGGAGTCGAGTCTCTCCCTTTCCTCCTCCGCCCGCCTTCGTTCCGTGACATCCTCAAATAGCCCCACCGCCCCGGCAAACGTTCCGTCTTCGGCCGCGATCCGCTTGTAAATGGCCCTGAGCGGCGTGGTCTTGTTCCCGGTTATGGACTGGTAGTTTCCTTCATAATGGCCCACTTCACCGGCTATGGCGTCCCGCACCGCCTTGAGGAAGGCCCGATCGGCCAGCCTCTCCAGCATGTTGAACCTGACCATCTTCTCTCTGGGCGCTCCCATGATTTCCGCGAACTTGTCGTTGAAATCCTGGATTACCCCGTTGCCGTCGAAATGCATGATCCCGATGGGAGCATGGTTGAAAATCCAGCGGTACCTTTCCTCGCTCTCATGCATCGCCTCTTCGGCCTTCACGCGTGCGATCGCTCCCCCGATCTGGGCGACCAGAGTCTCCAGCAGTCTGCGATCGCTCTCGGAAATCGCATCGTGCAGGTGCGACCCAAGGTTGACGGCGGCAACAACCCGGTCGTGGTGCTTTATCGGCACGACGGCCAGAGCACGAAGTCCTTCGTTTCGTTGGACATCATCCTGGTCGGGAATTGCCTCGGCAAAAGTGGTGTAAATGGGTTCACCCGCAGCGACCAGGCGCGCCTCCGGAGTATCATCGGCGGGATAGTGGCCGACGCGCTCCACGAACGCTGCGGACAATCCCTTACAGGCGATCAGGTCCAGGTTCCCGGTAGACCTGTCAACAATATACATACCCCCGCAGTCTACGCTTTCCGTCTGCAGAGCCGCATCCAACAGACAGTCCGCTGCCCCCCGCAGATCGCGGGCCGCGCTCAAATCGATCGCCAGCTCGCACTGGATGCGCAAGGCGTGTTCCACCCATTTCCGTTCGCCCTCGATCTCCTCCAGGTCCGCTACCCGGCGGCGAAGAACCGTCAATTCGCCGGCAAGTTGTTCAACCGTTCCCCCCTCATCCCTCATCTCACACCTCACAGGCATTTGAAACATGACGCGCGGCAAGTCGTTCGGCTACAGGAAGGCGCTCCCTCTCCATATCATATTAGCAAAGCTCACAGAGTATCGCAAAATAATTGCATGGCATTCCTGATTCGGAACGGAGGTTCTGAGATAAGCGTTCGCCATGGATCGCCGACGTTGCAGAAAGCCGCATCTCAGGCTATTCTTTCTACCGCCCCGCGAGCCGTGGACACGAAAGATTTTTGCCTGCCGGCAATAGCCGCCGGATCTGGTATTCGGATTTCTTGGGAAAACATCGTTTGAAAGGAGTCCCTGTCAGGTCATGACGCAAAGAAATCTCACCCCGTGGAGAGCCGTTTCCGCTCTTTCCATCTGCATGGCGCTTGTTTGCACGCCCGTCACCGTCCGAGCCGAAACGGGAGCGGGACGTTTCTTTCTCATGGGAAACGGCAAACTCGACATCAAGAGCGCTCGGACGGGAAAAGAGGCGCATGTCTCGCTCCTCAACCCCGACGGGTCCCTGAATGAAGAGGGCTTCAACCGGGTTGACGAGGTCTTCGGGTTTTCGGGCAGGGAGAAGGGGGAACACATCTCCCCCCGGCTCATTTTCATGCTCGACTATTTTTCCGACCTCGTCGCCCCTGGGAAAACGATCGTCCTCGAATCCGGATACCGAAGTCCCGAATACAACGCCGGCCTCAGGAACGCCGGGGGAAACGTCGCGAAGACGAGCGTGCATCAGGACGGCATGGCCCTCGATTTCAATATTGCGGGAGTGAGCGGCAAGAGACTCTGGGAGATCGTGAAAGAGAAAGACTGCTGCGGCGTTGGGTACTACGGCGGCGCCAATATCCATCTCGATTCGGCGCGGCCGAGATTTTGGGAGGCGAGCACCTCTAAAGTGAGAACGGGGGAGAGCGACTTCAACCGGAAGATCTACCTTTCGACGGACTTCGACCGGTACCGGGCAGGCGACACGGTGCGGCTTTTCTTCACCTCGGTGAGCGATTTCGGGTTCGGCATGAGTCCGGTCGTTTCCCTCGTCGCCGAATCCGGGGACGGCGCTCCCCTGGCGACCGCCGCCGTCAGGCAACAGAACGCCGCCGACTGCATTCTCATACCCGACAGGGAAGCGTCTCGCTCCATTTGCGTGATTCTGCCGCCGAATCTGCGCGAAGGCACGTACAGGATCAAAATCGATTTCTGCCGAAGGCCTTACGACCAGATGCCGCTCAGCATCCTGTCAAACAGGATTGAAATCCCCGGCCGGGCGCCCTGATCTGGCGGATCGTCCGCCCGCGCCCCCTCAACATCCAAAGGAGGCCGCCCCATGTATACCTTCGAGACACTCGATATTGCGGGCTATCGGAACCAGCCGGTCGCCAACACCCTCTTCCGGCAAAAGAAAACGGACCGGATCGCCATCGTGCTCCCCGGCGTGGGGTACGTCTGCCAGATGCCCCTTCTGTACTACGCCACGCAGGTTGCCCTGGCGCTTTCCATGGACGTCCTGTGGGTGGAATACAACTACATCCGCTCCCCCGCCTATCGGGCGCTTTCAGACGTCGAACGGGAGCAGCAGCTTTTCGTAGACGTCACCGCTGCCTGCCGGGCCGCTCTGGATCAGCGCCCCTATCGCGACCTTGCGCTCATCGGCAAGTCGCTCGGCACGGTGGCCATGAGCCATCTCATCGCTTCCGACGCCCGCCTCGCCCGGAGCCGGGACGTCTGGCTCACCCCGGTCCTGCGGAACGAAATGGTGCGGACCCGGTTAAAGGAAAGGCGGAACGCCCTTGTCGTGCTGGGGACCGCCGATCCCTATTGCGACCGCAATTACATCGCAGAAATCCGGGCGATGGCCTCCAACTCGGTCGTCCTCGTCGACGGCGCCGACCACAGCATGGAGATACCAGGCGATGTTTTGAAGTCCCTTGCAGTCCTCGAAAAAGTGACCCGAGCCCTTCAGAGCTTCCTGGCAGGGCGGTGAACGGCGCAGCTCAAGCTTTTGGGACGCGCTCCAGGTAGGGTGGGCAGAGGTTTCATCCTGCCCACCGGAACGACAACGTAAATCGAACGCCTTTCATCGCTCCCGTCCACCGGGAGGGCCGCGCCATCTTTTTCGGTGGGCAACGCTACCGCTTTTGCCCAACCTGCAACCGCTCTTGCCCATTCTACAAGAGACCTCGGTGCAGTATCGAAGCAGTTGGGCAATTCGTGCGGCCCCCGTTTCATTGGCGTCGTCTGTACACCGGCCTTGTCAGGAGTTCAGGATTGGAATCAATCCTTGATCTTGTTATGGACCTTGCATGCCCGGACGGTGTTTTTCATGAGCATGGTGATCGTCATGGGGCCGACGCCGCCCGGCACGGGCGTGATGGCGCCCGCCACCTCCACGGCTTCATCGAAAGCCACGTCGCCCTTGAGGATTCGCTTGCCGTCGGCGGTCCTTCCCACTTCGTTCACTCCCACGTCAATCACCACGGCGCCCGGTTTGATCATGTCCCCCTTGACGTACTCCGTCACGCCGGCCGCCGCTATCAAAATGTCCGCTCTGCGGGTGTGGAATTTGACGTCCTTCGTCCGAGTGTGGCACACGGTGACCGTGGCGTTTGCCCCTTTGGCCTTCTGCATGAGCATCATGGCGATGGGCTTCCCGACGATGTTCGACCGTCCCACGATCACGACCTCGGCCCCTGAAATCTCGGTCCCGGATCTTACCAGCAGTTCTTGAATCCCCGCGGGCGTGCAGGGCAGGTAGTCCGGCTCCCCGATCATGAGCTTCCCCACGTTGACCGGGTGAAAGGCGTCGACGTCCTTGGCGGGATCGATGGCGAGGAGCACTCTGTTTTCATTGATGTGTTTGGGCAGGGGCAACTGCACGAGGATTCCGTGTACCCTCGGGTCCTTGTTGTACGCGTCTATGAGGGCCAGGAGCTTTTCTTCACTGAGATCCGCCGGCTGGTCGTCCTGTATGGAGAAAAAGCCGAGTTCGTGGCCCGTTTTCTGTTTCGCCCTCACATAGCTCTGAGAAGCCGCATTCTCTCCGACCAGTATCGTTACGAGGCCCGGGGTCGCCCCGTATTTGGCCTGAAGCAGTTCAACCTCCTTTTTGAGCTCGGCACGAATTTCCTTCGCCACGTCGGCGCCTTTGAGCAACCTGGCAGGCATATCCACTCCTCTCCGAAAGGGCGGCCCATGGCAAGGCTTGCCCCCCTGTCAATCGAGTCAGTTGAAGAGCCGGATCGCGCAGCGGCCCGGCTCCCATCTTCAAGGTTCCATTCCCTCGTCTTCCCGCACGCTCGCCCGCAGGGGCGGGAGGAAGCGCGCACGGGTAGACGGGGTGCCTAATACAGGACGGCGGAAGTCCCTGACCAGTTCCGGTGGGCACAAGAAGGCGTGCCCACCCTACAGTGCCAGCCGCCTGGTAGGGTGGACACGGTTTTATCGTGCCCACCAAAACGAGCGCGAATTTCCGCCCGCGTGTACTAGAACAGACCCATCACTTTGCCGGTCTTCACGTCCACGTCGATGCGGCGGAAGGCCGGGTCGGAGGAGGTGCCCGGCATGAGACTGATGGTCCCCGCACAGGGGCAGAGGAACTTCGACCCCGAGTATATGAGGACGTCGCGGATGGGGAGGACCCAACCCTTGGGCACGCCTTTCACGGCGGGATCGTGGGTGAGGCTGAGGTGAGTCTTCACCATCATGGTGGCGTAGTCGTCGTATTTCGAATCGGCTTCGAGCATCTTCGCTTTGGCTTCGGCGTCCGGAGTCCACGCAACTCCATCGGCGCCGTACACTTCCTTTGCGATCATTGCAACGCGTTCTCTCAGCTTCACTTCGAGCGGGTAGAGGAACTTGAAATCGTTCTCTTCCTTGCAGGCGTCCATCACGGCGTCGGCGAATTCGAGAGCCCCGTCGCCGCCTTTGGCCCAGTGCGCCGACATGGCACAACGCGCGCCGGCCGCTTCCGCGTGCTTGCGGACGAGAGCGATTTCATCTTTGGTATCCGTATGGAAGGCGTTGATGCACACCACGGGATTGATGCCCGCCTTGCGGATCGTGTTGATGTGGTGCACCATGTTGCTGACGCCCTTTTCCAGCAAACCGAGATCCTCTTTCGTATAGGCGTCGGGCAACGGAATGCCTGCAACCACCTTCGGTCCGCCTCCGTGCATCTTGAGGGCGCGGATCGTGCTGGTGAGCACGGACACGTGAGGCTTGAGGCCCGAGTACCGGCACTTGACGTTCCAGAATTTCTCAAACCCGATGTCGGCCGCAAATCCGCTCTCGGTCACGTGATAATCGAACATCTTGAGACCGATGCGGTCGGCGATGATGGAAGACTGCCCGACGGCGATATTGGCGAACGGCCCGGCATGGACCATACAGGGTTGATATTCGGCGGTGCTCATGAGGGTCGGATTGATGGTGTTTCGCATGAAGGCGGTCATGGCGCCACCGACTTCGAGGTCAGCCGTCGTGACGGGCTTCCCGCGCTTGTCGAACGCCACGGTGATGTTGTTGAGCCTTTCCCTCAGATCGGCCAGGTCTCTCACGATGGACAGAATGGCCATCAGCTCGGAACTGACGGCGATTCCAAACCGGGACTGCATCATGAAGCCGTCCTGACGGCCGCCGATGCCGATGATGATGTTCCGGAGAGACTGGGCGCAAAAATCCATGATCCAGCCCATTTCGACCCGCGTGGGATCGACGTCCAGACGGCGCATCCTGGTCAGACGCTGGAGTTGTTCGTCATTATAGTTTCTCTCGTGCTGCATTCGGGCCGTGAGAGCCACCATGGCCAGGTTGTGAGCGTTCATGATGTCGTTGATGTCGCCCGTGAGCCCCATGGAAAATTCGGTCATGGGGATGAGGAGGGCGTTGCCGCCGCCCGCCGCCGTACCTTTGATGTTCATGGTGGGGCCGCCGGAAGGCTGCCGCAGGCATCCGCCCACGTTCACTCCCCTCTTCCCGAGGCCTTCCATCAGTCCAACCGAAGTGGTGCTCTTGCCTTCTCCAAGAGGCGTCGGTGTGATGGCCGTCACCTCAATATATTTACCGTCCGGGCGATCTTTCAGACGGTCCATGATCTTCATGAAATCGAGCTTACAGAGCCTTCCCATGGGAAGGATTTCATCCCTCTGCAGTCCCATCTTCTCCTGCCATTCCCACGGCGTGGGCATGTTCTTCTCAGCTTCTTCCGAAATCTGCCAGTCTTTCATCTGCGTTGCATCGTAGGGCATCTTCTGTCTCCCCCTTCAGTTGTTGGGACCTTTGGTTGATAACGCCGCTCTCATGCCGCCCTTTTCCGGCAGAAAGAGCAAATACTTACGACAGGCCTCTCATTATCTCCTTTCAATAGCGACAACTGCGACCGGCACGCCGAAAAAGCAATACGGCGTTGCGACGTAACCAATGTGTTGAGGGGAAAAGACGGTGAGACACGGAATAGGAACAGAATCGCTGAGAAACGTTGATTTATGAACCGTTTCGCTCGGTTGTCTCACCCAATGGGAATGCACTTTCGAATTTCTACAGGAAACAGGGAAATCTCCCTTTTCACACAAGGGGCAACCCTAGAGGACATGCAACGATTTGTCAATCAGAAATGAATGCAGCGATTGCATCGAGGGAAAGTGGGGTTGGAGCGGAAAGGGTTGGAATGCGGGCCGGGAGTCCATTCCATGCTCCAATTGGGCAATTCCCGTCATCGACCCGTTGACAGGTCCTCCGCGGAGGGTTCGAGCGGCCATTCGACGCCCAGTTCCGACAGGATATCCGGGAGGAATTCCAGCGCCGAGCGCGCCGTCTCGCTCAGCCCCTCTCCATGGTCGAAATCCACCCCCGGAACGGTGGCCACCCATGCGGGAGGGTCCTTTCCATAGAGCAGCCGGGCGTAAAGCATCACCACCGTAGGGTCCAGGTGATGCCCGACGCTCGGAGATCGAACGTCCGTCCCAATGCGACGCACCTGGATTCGCAGAGGTCCCGGACCCTCCTCGCGGGGAACCGCCACCCGGGCATCCGCGAACACCACGGCGGATACTCCTTCGGCAGCCACGTCCTGGGCGATTTCCGGCATCAACTGATGGGTATCGATGCGCTCGACTTCTCTCTGCCGCTCGATCCAGATTCGTTCGAGCGCATCGGCCAGAAAGAAGCCCGCGCCGTCATCCCGGCGCAGGCTGTTGCCATACGCGACAATCAGAATCAAGATTGCGTCCTTTTCCGACCGTCAACCTCTGATCTTTTCGTCGATCGTTTCTCCATTGGCGTCCAACAGACGCACGTGCAGAGGCATCTGCCCCACCGCGTGGGTCGAACAGCTCAAGCAGGGATCGAAGAGCCGAATGCCGTGCTCCACACGGTTCAGGAGCCCTTCCGTGATCATGTTCCCGCTGATGTACGCGTCTGCAATCTGCTTTACCGTCTTGTTCATGGCCAGGTTGTTGTTCCCGGTGGCCACGAGCAGATTCGCCTTGGTGAGGATTCCGTCGCGATCCACGTCGTATTCGTGGATGAGCGTACCACGCGGGGCCTCGATGATGCCCACTCCCTTATACTCATTCACGCCGCCGATGGCGCGGATATGGTCGCTCTGGATGTCCGGATCGTCAAGAGTGATGGCGATCTTCTCCAGAGCGAACATTATCTCGATGAGACGGGCGTAGTGCGCGTGGAACATCCCGTTCACCGGTTTTCCGGGAGCGGGCGCCAGCTTCCTCCACTGCGCGAGTTCTTCGTCCGCGATGGGCGTTCCGGCGAAATCGCAGACGTTTAGCCGCGCCACGGGGCCGCACCTGTACATTCCGGACGCGTTGTAGCCGTTCGGTTTGTAATAGGGGAACTTGAGATAGCTCCAGGTCTCCACGGCTTCCGCGATGATCTCGCGGTAGCGTTCGAGCGGCAACCCCTTTTCCAGTATGTTCCCTTCGGCGTCCTTCACTCTCAGCAGGCCGTCGTAGTGCTCGAGGCCTCCCTCGGGAGTGACGAGACCGATCCAGAGACTCGGGAAATTTCCATAGGTCGCCACTTCTTTGGTGAACGCCGGATAGCTGTCTTTGAGAAGCTTCAGGGCCGCTTTGGTCGTTTCGATGGCTTCGGGAAGACCGGCCTTGACCTTCTCGATTTGCTCGGGATTGAAATTTTCACGAACGCCGCCCGGGGTGGCCCAGGAGGGGTGAACGCTCTTCCCCGTCACCATCCGGATGATTTCCTGGCCGAAAGCGCGCAGCCGAACGCCCTTGCGCGCCAGTTCGGGATTCGCGAGCACCAGGCCGACGACGTTTCGGGTTGCGGGATCGCTTTCCATCCCCAGCAACAGGTCAGGCGCGCTCAGGTGAAAGAAACTCAACGCGTGGCTTTGCACGTACTGGGCCCAGTTGATCATGCGGCGCAGCTTCATCGCCGGCGCAGGAACCCTGGTTCCCTGAATGGCATCGCACGCTTTGGCCGACGCCAGCATGTGGCTCACCGGGCAAATGCCGCAGATTCGCATGGTGATGCCCGGCATTTCCGGGAAGGTGCGCCCTTCACAGAACTTTTCGAAGCCACGGAATTCCGTCACGTGGAACCTGGCATCGGCCACACGGCCGGCATCGTCAAGCTGTATCGTGATCTTGCCGTGCCCCTCAATGCGAGTGACTGGATCTATAGCGATTGTCTGTGCCATACTCATCCTTCTTTACAAGAGCGGATTAACTGAATTATATCGAGACGCTCGACAAAGCCCTCGTTTTTCGGGCGCTTGCCTGCCGTCCGACGTAGCTATCCGAAGTTGCGCATCTCCACCGGCAACGCCACCGGTTCCCCGCGCAGCAGAGCCGTCACAGCAGCCCAGATTCTCTCGGGATCGGGCGGACAGCCCGGCAGATAGATGTCCACCGGGATCACCTGATGGAGTGGCAGCACCTTCGGGATGAGGACCGGCATGATCTCTTCCGGTTCGTTCCCTCGAGGCGCCTTCCCTGGACCCTCCGCGTAAACCGCCGTCAGAACGTCGTCGATTTTCAGTTTGTTCCGCATGCTCGGCACGTTCCCCGTAACGGCGCAGTCGCCGAAACTGATGACGATCTTGCTTCTTTCGCGGATCTCATAGGCCAACTTTACATGATCCTCGTTGGCTACGGCCCCTTCCACCAGGGTCACATCCACCCCTTGAGGGAAAATCTTGACGTCGGCGATGGGGCTGTACACGATGTCCACGAGGCCGATGAGATCGATGATGCGTTCATCGATGTCCAACAAGCTCATATGGCAGCCGGCGCACCCTCCCATCCAGGCAGTGGCCAACTTCACTTTATTATTAGTTGTGGCAGTCATCTCAAACCTCTCCTCATCATAAGGACCATCGCCATATTTTCTTTTCCCGGCCATCCAGAATCCAGATCAGGAAATCCTGCTGCTTCTCCATTTCGGCCACGGTGGCCCCTTTCTTAAAGAGAGCGCCCGTGGGGCAGACCTGCACGCATTTGCCACAGGCCGTACAGCTTCTCGCCGTCCCCCAGGGTTGGTTCATTCCGGCAATCACCCGGCAATTGATTCCGCGCCCCATGGTATCGAGGCAATGCGCGCCTTCCACTTCGTCGCAAACCCGGTTGCAGCGCGAGCAGAGTACGCAGCGGTTGTGGTCCATCACGTTGCGCTCGTGGCTCGCATCCATGGGCAGATCCGGGCAGAGATAGTCGTAGCGAACGTGGTCCACGCCGAGTTCCGCCGCAAGACTCTGGAGTTCGCAGTGCCCGTTCATCACGCACACCGCACAGATGTGGTTGCGCTCCGCCAGGAGCAGCTCGACCATCATCTTGCGGTATTTCTGCACGCGCTCCGTATTGGTTTTGATCACCATGCCCTCTTGGATCGGCGTGACGCAGGAGGCGAAGAGCTTCGGACTCCCCTCGATCTCCACTATGCACAGACGGCAGCCGCCCCGCTCGCTCAGACCCTGGAGATGACAGAGAGTAGGCACATGTATCCCCTGGTCCTTGATCGCAGTCAGCAGGCTTACATCCGATCGGGCACTGACAAGTTTGCCGTCAATGGTAAGGGTTAGAACTTCCGACATTATATTCCCTCCGTTGGAGATTTAAGCTGTGCGTTGTCGACTCGGTAAACCCGTCCTGTCGGGCCTAGAACATCTTCTTCTCGAACGTACAGACGCCGGCCGGGCATTTGTGGTCCTTGATGTGGGCTTCATATTCATCCCGGAAATACCGGAGCGTGCTGTAAATCGGATTCGGACACGTCTGGCCGAGCCCGCAAAGACTGCTCTCCTTCACCATCAGGCACAGCTCTTCCAACTTTGCCAGGTCTTCCATTTTGGCCGTGCCGTTCGTGATGTGATGCAGGATACGGTGCATCTGCACGGTGCCGCCTCTGCACGGACCGCATTTCCCGCAGCTTTCATCCATGCAAAATTCCATGAAGAACTTGGCCACGTCGGGCATGCAGCTCGTCTCGTCCATGACGATGAGACCACCCGAACCCATGATGGAGCCGAGCTTCGCCAGGTTTTCATAATCAATGGGCGTATCCAGGAATTCGGCGGGGATGCAGCCGCCGCTGGGACCGCCGGTCTGAGCAGCCTTAAACGCCTTGCCGCCGGGAATCCCGCCACCGATGTCGAACACGATCTCGCGGAGGGTGATGCCGATATTCACTTCGATGAGGCCGGTGTTGTTCACCTTTCCCGCCAGGGCGAAAATCTTGCTTCCCCTGCTCTTTTCGGTGCCGTGGCTCGCGTACCATACCGCGCCCTTGTTGATGATGGCGGCGATGTTTCCGAGGGTTTCAACGTTGTTGATCAAAGTGGGTCCGCCCCACAAACCTTTGTTGGCAGGATACGGGGGACGAGGCACCGGCTGGCCGCGGCGGCCCATGACGGATTGCATCAAAGCGGTTTCTTCACCGCATACAAAGGCGCCCGCTCCAATACGGATATCGATGCGGAAGTTAAAGTTGCTGTCGAGAACGCGGGTGCCCAGGAGACCCTTTCGCTCGCAGGCCCTGATGGCTTTCTCCAGTCGTTTAGCGGCCAGTGGATACTCGCCGCGGACGTAGATGTAGCCCTGATCGGCGCCAACCGCGTAGCCGGCGATCGCCATTCCCTCCAGGACCCGGTAGGGGTCAGATTCCATCAGCGTGCGGTCCATGTAAGCGCCCGGGTCGCCTTCATCTCCGTTGCACACTACGTACTTCTTGTCGCCCGCGGCCTTGCGGACCATATGCCACTTGAGGCCGGTGGGAAAACCGGCGCCGCCCCGGCCGCGAATGCCGCTCTTTGCGATCTCCTCACAGACTTCTTCAGGGGTCATCTCCTTCAGAGCCGTTCCAAGCGACGTGTAACCTCCGCGAGCTACATAGCTCTCTAATTTCTCTGGATCGACGATGCCGCTGTCTTGAAGAACGATCTTCTTCTGCTTGGCGAAGAAAGACCAGTCGCCGGGCAGCGCCTTTTCTTTCAAGGCGGCTACGGGTTTGTTGGCGACGTGCTGATCGACGATCTGCCTGGCAGTCTCCGGCGTCACGTTCTCATATACGATGTCTTCCCTGCCTTGAACGACAACCGTCACCAGCGGGCCGCGGCTGCAAGGTCCCAAGCATCCGGTGGCAAGCGTCTCCACCTGAGCCTGAAACTGGCCTGCTTCGATGGCTTGCTTCAAAGCCTCGAATACAGCCATTGCGCCGGAAGAGATGCACGGGGTACTTGCACAGCAGAGCAGCCTGATGGGATATTTCTGTTGACGGTCCAGTTCACTCTGGGCCAAAGCGCGAAGTTCCTCTCGGTTCATAACGCTGTTTTCTCCTCAAAATTCTGACGTTTCCATTGGAGTTCGCCTCAGTCCTGAACGCTGTCCCCCAATCGAGCCGCTGCGCATCTCGTAAACCTCACAAAGGGATCGAAACGCCGCAACGTGGAGAATCTGGCGTCAGTCGGCAGATGGCGCTTCAATTGCCGCCATTTCCCCCCTGCACAATACCGCGTACGTACTGGACGGCCGTATCCGGCGTCTCCTTCCCGAGAACTTTCTCCCCAACCACAACCACGGGCGCCAATCCGCAGCATCCAAGGCAGCGGGTGGTAGTGACCGTCAGCTTGCCGTCTTCCGTCGTCTGACCGGCCTTCACATCGAATGCCTTCTCCAAAGCCTTGACAATGTCTTCGGCCCTCCCGACGTAGCAGGCGGTTCCCATGCAAATGATGCAACTGTGCTCACCCTGAGGCTTGAGGGAAAAGAAATGGTAGAATGTCGCCACGCCGTAAACCCAACTGAAAGGCAGCTTCAACTGGCGGGCGATGTACTTCATCACGTCCTCGGTGAGATACCCGAAGGCCTCTTGCGCGCTCGTCAGAACTTCAATCAGCGCATCCTGCTGGTACAATTGTTTTTTTAGAACGCGGTCGATCCCCTTGTAGCGAGGATCCCCCATCGGATGCTCCTTTGCATCCTTCTTTTTTTCTTCTGTCGTGGGCATGGCAGTTTCCTCCGTGTTACCAGCGCTTTCACAATTTAGTCGGACAACATGAATCAGAACAAGCGTCTACCCGTCTACCTCCTTAGCGCACCCCGGCAATCCCGTTGTTTGCACTCGGCCGCTTCTGCGGCAGGTGGCCAAGTCGCGCTGCCTGTAGTGTTAAGGTTGAAAGAGATTCTCCCTCACGACGACACGCAAAAACCTGAATAATTCTTTTAAACTATTTGATTTTACAGGTAAAAAAACGAAAAACGCGTTCCGATCGAATGTCTGTCTCTGCCTGCACGAACTGAAACTTATGCAAAACCGGAAATCGTCAGGGACGACGCATCCCGATATATGTTACAAAAGTCTAGATAAACTCGAAAATCAAGTCAAGGGATTTTTTTCACATAGGTCAATTTGGTAGAATTAAAAAATGAGACAGGTATATTGTATAGCTAAATCACTTTCGTGAAGGCACCAGGCATATCGATGATTTTCTCGGGAGGCCAGAGTGAATGCGCCGGGTCAGTTCTAGAGAAAAAAACAAGAAGGCCTTGAAAGACCTTTCCACTTAGATCGATAAAATCCATGTACTGCACCCGAAAGATCGACTCACTCTCCATTTCTAATTTATCGAAAGGGTTGATTTGAGACCCACACCCTGGCTTTCTCCCCCAGGGTGTGGGAACCCGGATTCAACAACATTGCCCTCGAACCCCCCGTCCACGTCCTTTCGATAATCCGTCAGAAACCTGTTCACGACCTGTTCAAAACCGGTTCACAAATTGTTTACGAACGGACGATCCAGATGCCGGGTATGGACTTCGTTCAGGAACAGTGAATGATTTGTTACGATATATTATTATTTAAATCAAATAGTTGACAATTTTTTTGACATTTTGATAGGGCCTTATTAAGATGATTAACTTTATAAGAAGAGTAATACTCATCTCAATAGCAGACCACAGGGGGAAACGATGAAGCTCCACGTGGAGAAGGGAAATCTCATACAACTGCTCCAAAAGGTTCAGAACATTACCGAGAAGAAAACGACCCTGTCGATTCTCTCGAATGTCATGTTGAAGGCATCCGAGGAGCAGACGTTGGAGTTCACTGCCACGGATCTTCAGATGAGCTTCTGGAGTTGCACGAGTGCACAGGTGGAAATCCCGGGAAGCACCACGGTATCCGCCCGCAAATTTCTCGAAATCGTTCGTGAGATACCAGGAGACACCGTCACGCTGGAGACTCTTCCCAATGACAGGTTGCTCATACTGGCAGGGCGGTCCCGCTTCGAGCAGTCGACGATCTCGTCCGAAAGCTTTCCCCACGTGACATTCTATGAGGACAGCGACTTTGTCAAGTGTGACGCCCATGCGATCCGTACGGCTTTCGAAAAGACACTTTACGTGGTCCCCATGGAAGAAGATCCGTACAGCATTGCCGGCCTTTTTTGGCACCCGGTGGAACCTGATCTGTACCGATTCGTGTCGTCAGACGGGCATCGACTCGCATTTTTTGAACTCCCTCGCAAGGTGTTCTCGGATATCGATGTGGGAACAGGCGTCATCGTTCCGCGGAAAGCGGTGCAGGAAGCATCCCGCCTGCTGGAGAAGGAAACGGAGGCGTTGCTCTCCGTCCATGAGAACTGCCTCATATTCAAGACCGCCGATACGCTGCTGAGCACCCAGCTTCTGGAAGGAGAGTTTCCGGAATATGAGGAGATCATACCGCAGGATCGTCCCTGCTCCTTGACTGTTGATCGCGAAATTCTCGAATCCGCACTGAAGCGCATGCTGATCTTCAGCAATCAGAAATGGCGCCACGTGAGATTTGCGATTTCCAGCGGCAGTCTGCATCTCGAGGCGGGCAATCCGGAAATCGGGACTGCCGATGATTTTCTGGATGTCGATTATGCCGGCGAGGAATTCAGCGTCGCTTTCAATACACGATACGTGATGGAAACCGTTCAGGTGGTAGAGGGGTCTCAGGTTCGTTTCGAATGGGTTGACAACTATCATGGAGGAGTCTTTGTAAGTTCCGACGATCCGGGCTATGTGAGCCTGGTGATGCCTATGGTGATTTGAGCCTGGCACGGCCGATCCCGGCCGGCCCCCTTGATTCTGCTCCCGCAGTCTAACCTGGACCGTTTACGGCGGTCGTTCACGTTCCGTTCAGGACACCCGAACACTCCTGATGATCTGCCATTTTCAGAGCAGAGAATAGAGATGGCCCGGTTTCGGTCTTGACAGGCTAAAACAATAGTTTTAAACGATTGTTTCTTTTTCATCGCGGGGACCCGGCCGATCCGGAACGACAAATGGCGATAAGTGCGTGTCAAATGAGACTGAACATGTATTTGAAACGTCATTTCCGCGAAGGCGGGAATGCTTTTCGAGGTTTTTCCGGACCACTGTTTCCGCAGGGGTGACGGCACAGACGGCTTTTTGGACACGCTCCAAGGCGCCCGAGGGGCGGCGCAAGGATATGCGATGGGTCTACGAGCAGTTGTTTTTGACTGTGATGGAGTGCTGGTCGACACTGAGCCTCTCCACTATCGGGCGTTTCAGGAAGTGTTGCGTCCCTTGGGGTTGGGTTTCGACTACACGCGTTATCTGGAACATTACATAGGATTCGATGACCGCGATGCATTCATCGAGGCCTTTCGAGGCGTCGAGCCGCCGCTTGACGGCAAGACGCTCGCGGGACTCATCGAGGCCAAGACAAGGGCTCTCGATGGCATCGTTTCCAATGGGGTCGGAAGTTTCCCCGGCGTCGTGGATCTCGTGCGGAAGCTCGTTGGCCGAGGAATGCCGCTTGCGGTCGCCTCGGGCGCGCTGAGGCATGATGTGGACGGTTTCATCCGTGCGTTGGGTCTCATGGATGCCTTTTCGGTGATTGTAACGGCGGACGAGGTGGAACGGAGCAAACCCGATCCGGAAACCTATCTGCTCGCTCTCGAACGTTTGAGAGCGAGCATGGGTGAACCAGGACTGAAGGCCTGTGAGTGTATCGCCATCGAAGATACCCCTGCGGGAATCAAATCTGCAAAAGGAGCGGGCCTTTTCGTTTTGGGAGTGACCAATTCTTTTCCCGCGGATGATTTGCGCGAGGCGGATTGCGTTAAGGAGACCCTGGAAGGATTGGCTTTCGATGAAATGAACCGGCTGGTTGCATGTTAGATCGAGTGGCGCACGCGGTTGGATGAATCGATGATCTTCAAGTCAAAAATGAAGCGAGTGCTTCAGGACTTTGCGGCGGTCTCACTGTTGTTCTTTTTGGCTGCGGGACCCATGGGGGCGCAGGATCTTTCGCCGGAGGACATTTCGCGTCCTCTGACTTCCGGGGACGCCGTGGCGTGCGGGCTTGTCCGGAATCGGTCCTACCTGGCCGCCAAACAGGAAGTGGAAGCCTTCAAACAGAAGATCAAGGAAGCGAAGGCTGATTTCTTTCCGAGACTCGACGCTTCCTACAGTTTCAAACACCTGAAGGATCAACCTTACGCTGAATATATTTCAACGCGTATCTTCACGTCCCCGAACAATGTCAACCATTGGGAAATCGATCTGAGTCAGCCGCTCTTTACGGGTTTCGGTCTGACGGCTCAACTCAATATATCGAAGCTGGATGCGATCGTTGCAGAGCAAAAACTCGAAGAGACTCGGCTGAATCTGGTTCGGGACATCCAGCACGCATTCTGGCAGACTTTGCTTGCAGGGCGTCTCCTTCAGGTTGCAAGAGACAGTATTGAGAGTCTGGAAGTCCATCGGAGGAATGCAGACGCCTATTTTCAGCAGGGGGTCGTGGTAAAAAATGACGTGTTGAAGGCTGAAGTCGCACTTTCTCAAGCGCGTCAAAATGAAAGAAAAGCCTCCAAACAACTCGTGGTGCTCCGGTCGAGGCTGAACCAGCTCCTGGATAGAGATCTTCAGGCGAGGATAGACCTGACGGAAGGGGACATGCAGCCTCGGACTCCACCGGACCTGACCGGACTCTACGACCGGGCCGAAGAGCAACGCCCCGAACGCCTTGCGGTAAAGACGACTCTCCGCCAGATAGATGAAAGCATCAGAGCCGCCAGGAGCAAGTATTACCCGCAATTCAAGGCTTTTGCCCTGTACTATCGAGAGGGAAGCGATTTTTTCGCGGAGCATAACGACTACACAAATCCCGATCAGACCGCTGTGGGTTTACGCATGGATTGGAACCTCTTTGAAGGTGGAAAGACCGACGCAACGGTAAAGGAATTCCTGTACAAGAAACGAAGCTACGAAGAAAGGGAGCGCGACGTCGTTCAACAGATCCGTTTGCAGGTCGAGGACGCGTACGAGCAGATGTTGGTGGCGAGGGACAACATCGACACCGCGCGGACGGCCCTGAAACAGGCCGAGGAAAACGAGCGCATGACGACGCTCCAGTACAAGCAGCAAATAGTGATCTTTCTGGAGGTTCTCAACGCGCAGGTATTCGTGACCCAGACGCGGGTGGACTACAACCAGGCGCTCTATGGATATCAACTCGCTTGCGCGGACCTGGAAAGAGCGGTCGGGGGTCCTTTGGACGACAGATAACGGTTTGTCCAACGGTATATCGGAGGGTGTTTTCTTACCACAACGAGGTTTCTTTTATGATGGGCAAGAGCGGGAGCGTTGCCCACCCGGAAAGACTGCAAATGGCGGTAACTCAAGATAGAAAGGCGGATGGACCACAGAGCGGAACCCGAAACCGCAGCTTCCGGGGCATCGCCCTGATTTTCGCCCTTTCAGCGGTCGTGACGGGCGTCATGTGGTGGTTCGTCACTCGAAACCGAACGAGTACGGACGACGCCTACGTGAAGGCGGACAGCGCCCAAATCTCCAGTCGAGTGGCGGGAACGGTCGTAAGAGTTCTGGTGGATAACGACTATTCGGTGGTGGAAGGGCAGGTCCTGGTGGAACTCGACCCGACGGACTACAGGGTGGCTGTCGACAAGGCCCGGTCGACTCTCGAACAACAGGAAGCGGAAGTCCGGGTTGCCGAAGCCACTGTAACCCTTACGGACATGAAAACCGCCGCCCGGGTTCAAGCTGCCGAAGCCATGGTGCAGGCGGCGCGCGACCGCGAGAAGGAAGTGCGCCACAGGTTGAGCGAAGTGGACAACAGGAAGACGGTGGCGTCGGCGGATTTGAACCAGATCGAGCGGGATACCAGCAGGTACGAAACGCTCTTTCGCCAGGGGGCCGGGACGGAGCGGCAGCAGGAGGTGGCGCGCACGGATCTCAGAAAGGCCAAAGCGCAACTCGGGGCCACAGAGGCTCAGAAGGCCGCGACACACGCGTCCCTGGCAGGTACGGGTCAGGAGGTGGACCGCGCGCGGGCCCAACTCGCTGAAGCTGAAAGCGAACGATACGACGTGGAGGTCCAGCGGAGAAAACTTGCTTCCCTGAAGGCCAGGCGCGACGTGACGAAATCCGAACTGGAGGCGGCCGAACTCAATCTTTCATACTGCATCGTAAAGGCGCCCATCCCCGGGTATATCGCTCAAAGAAGCGTCCAGGTGGGCGACAGATTGCAGGTCGGGCAGGCGATCATGGCGGTGGTTCCCCTTCAGGATGTCTATGTCGAGGCAAACTACAAGGAGACTCAGTTGACCAGGGTCCGAATCGGGCAGCCGGTTAAGATCGTGGCCGACATGTATCCCGGCCACGAGTACCACGGGAAGGTATTTGGAATCCGCGCGGGCACCGGCGCGGCTTTTTCGCTGCTGCCCCCTGAAAACGCCACGGGCAACTGGATAAAGGTGGTGCAGAGGGTTCCGGTGAAGATCCTCTTCAACGAACCCATACCAAAGGATCATCCTCTAAGACTTGGAATGTCTCTTGAGGCAACCATCGATACTTCAGACAGAAGCGGGTCGCTGCTCAGGCCTGCCGCCCCCGCGGCTCCGGCTTCCTCAAGAACCGCCGTTCAATCGTCGCCATGACATCCTCAGGAGATACGCCGCACGTCAATAAGTGGGTGGTCACTCTGGCGGTGATGTTGCCCACGTTCATTGAAGTCATGGATACGAGTGTCGTGAACGTCTCGCTGCCGCACATTCAAGGGAGTCTCAATGCGGGCCTCGACGAATCGACCTGGGTGCTGACGTCCTATCTTGTTTCCAACGCCATCATTATCCCCATCACAAGCTGGCTTGCGAGCGTTTTCGGGAGAAAACGCTATCTCATTTTTTCCATTGTGCTTTTTACGATCAGCTCTCTTTTTTGCGGCGCAGCCCCTACTCTGGGCAGCCTTGTATTCTTCAGAATTCTCCAGGGCCTGGGCGGGGGAGGACTTCAACCGCTCTCTCAAGCCATCCTCCTCGAAACGTTTCCCCAGCGCGAGCACGGCATCGCCATGGCCGCGTTCGGGATGGGCGTGGTCATGGCCCCCATTTTGGGCCCGGTTGTCGGTGGATGGATAACGGACAACTGGTCCTGGAGGTGGGTGTTCTACATCAATCTCCCCGGAGGGCTGCTGGCGCTCCTTCTGGCCGCTATTTTCATCCACGACCCCCATTACATACGGCGCACGAGCCTCAAGATCGACACCTGGGGCCTCTTTCTTCTGACGGTCGGCCTTGGCTGCCTCCAGATCGTGCTGGACAAGGGGGAGCGCGAAGACTGGTTCAGTTCCGATTTCATCGTCATCCTGACTCTCATCTCCACCTTCGCCCTTGTGGCCTTCGTAGCGGTCGAGATGCGGACCGAACATCCCGTGGTGGATTTGCGTGTTTTCAGGTACAAGAACTTTGCAGCCGGAACGATAAATATGTTTGCGGGGTTCTTCTGCCTTTTCGGGAGCATCGTTCTCCTTCCTCTCTACCTCCAGAATCTTCTGGGTTACACGGCCTTCTGGGCGGGGCTGGTGCTCGGCCCCGGAGGACTTGCCAGCTTCTTCGTCATGCCCCTTGCCGGGATCTTGATGAAACGGGGGGTGAACCCGAGGAACCTCCTCGTGATGGGCCTTCTGATCAGCGCCTACTCTCTATGGTTGATGTCCGGATTCAACCTGGAAGCCGACTTTTTTTCGGCGTCGACGCCGCGCTTCGTGCAGGGTCTGGGCATGGGGCTCTTTTTCGTTCCGCTTTCCGCCGCCACATATTATGGCCTCAAGCGGGAAGAGATGGGAAATGCAGCGGGGATTTTCAACCTGCTGCGAAATCTCGGCGGAAGTTTCGGAACGGCGTTCAGTACGACGATGCTGTCGCAAAGGGCCCAGGTGCACCAGAGTTTCCTCGTGGAGCGAATAACGCCTTACAGCGGCGCTCTTCAGAACCACTTCGAAGAGATCGGGCGGTGGCTCCATACGCGTCCCATGCCGGGAGGCGAAGAGAAGAGCCTTCTTGCCATGCTTTACGTTGAAGTGCAGAGGCAGGCAAGCATGCTCGCCTTCAACGACGCGTTTTGGCTGCTCTCGATCACGACCGCCTCACTTGTCTTCCTGGCTCCTTTTTTTCGGCGGCCTCCGCGTGGGGGCGCGCCTCCGCCCGGAGCGGGCCATTGAAATCGCTTCGAGAAGCTCAGATTTCCATGGGGGTGCACTATGCTGAGAGTACCGGGTTCTGAAATCGCAGTACGTATCGCCGCCCTTCAGACGCTGCTGGCCAAGAGCGGCCTCGATGCGGCGATCATCCGTCAGAATGCGGATCTTTACTACTTCACCGGGACCGTCCAGGACGCTCATCTGATCGTGCCCGCGGCCGGCCGCCCCCACTTCCTGGTTCGCCGCGACGCGGGAAGAGCCGAAGAGCAGTCGCCCATACGCCCCGTGGCGCCGCTGCGGACAATCCGCGATCTATCCGCCGCGCTCGTGGACGCCTGCGGCGGCACGGCTCCGAAGCGAATCGGCATGGAACTGGACGTGCTGCCCGCGAATGCCTTCTTCCTTTACGACGAGAAGATCTTTCCGAAACAGGAAATCGTGGACGTGAGCGGCCTCGTCAGGTCAATCAGAGCAATCAAATCCCCATGGGAAATCGAAAGGATGCGAGCTGCTGCGGGTTGCTCCAGGGCCGTCGCGGACGCCGTTCCAGCAATCCTCCACGCGGGGATTGCCGAGCGCGAACTCAGTCTGCAACTGGAACAGGTCGCCCGGAGAGCGGGACACATGGGCCTCGTCCGCCTCAGAACCTTCAACATGGAAATGTATTTCGGGCACGTTCTTTCGGGACCCGATGCGGCTGTGCCCTCATACGGCGATACGGCCACGGGCGGCAGGGGAGTCAGCCCGGCCTTCGCGCAGGGGGCGAGCGACCGGAAGATCCAGGCGGGGGAAGTCGTCAGCATCGATACGATGCTGAATCTGAACGGATACTTGAACGATCAGACGAGGAATTTTGCCGTCGGCTCCCCACCTCCCCGGCTGGCGGAGGCGTATGGGCTCTCCCGGGAGATACACGAACGGTTCAAAGCGGCGGCAAAGCCGGGCGCCGTTGCGGGTGACCTCTACGACGCCGTGTTGAAATGGGTCGAGCGAGCGGGCTGGGCGGATTATTTCCTGGGCTTCGGCGACGCCCGCGTCAGTTTTGTGGGCCACGGCCTGGGGATTGAAGTGGACGAGTACCCGCTCGTTGCGAGGGGACAACGGCTGATCCTCGAAGAGAGGATGATCGTCGCCTTCGAACCCAAGTTCATCATTCCCAACGTGGGGCTTGCCGGACTCGAAAATACCTATGTCGTGACTTCTGAGGGCCTCGAATCCCTCAACACCGCGACGGAAGAAATGGTGGTCGTGTGAAGGACGGGGTCCACAGCGCGGTAAGGCCGCAACCAAAGAAGAAACGATGCACCGCAGAGAACGAAGAGATCACGGAGAAAACAACAAGACGCATGCATTTCGCGGCAAGATCCCAAGAACCTGCAGGGGGAAGAGGGAACCCTTTTCAGGCCTCCCAAAAAACAAAAAAATCTCGTCGAGGTTCGGGCCTGCCACGATGCATTTACGGCCCCGAGCGCCGTCGACGCCTTATTCCAGAGAATCGGCGGCAGGTTATGAATGCTAAACCCCCTTTTCTCCAATGTCAATCGGAGGACTGCCGCCGGTGTGCCCTCTACCCCGAAATGGCCTCGTGCGTTAAAATACTTCTTGAGAAATCGCAGAGTTTCTGGAATACGTGATCCCATAATAATGGGGGCAACCCTGTTCATAAATGTATCGACCCGGTGCAGTCCGGCGGTGTGGCAAATGGAGGCTCCCCGATGGAAGAGGGCGATCTCATGGCGTTGGTCGGCCATTTAGTGGAATTGACCCGCCGGATCAGCAGAGGTGAATACGACGAAGCCGACCAGCTCTTCGAGCTGACGAAAGAGGGCATGTATCCGCCGATGATCATTGAACTGGCCGAGGCGTTCGGCATGATGATGGTCCAGGTGGAGGGCCGTGAATTCCGGCTGGAAGGAATCATCCAGGAACTCGAGTCCAAGAACAGGGAACTGCAGGCGACGCTCGGGAAGGTGCGGCTCCTCCAGAGCATTCAGGACCACCTGAGCAAGTTCGTCCCCTGCTCCGTGAAGAAGATGATCGAAGACAATCCCGAGAACCCCGATTTCGAGAAGCGCAACGAGGACGTCACCATCGCTTTCCTGGATATTGCCGGGTACAGCAGAATGAGCGAACAGATCGAACAGGAAAAGGTGAACTTTCTTGTACAAACCTATTTTTCAAGCTTTCTGGACGTTATCCTCGAGAACAGAGGAGATATCAACGAGACGGCGGGCGACGGCCTCATGATTCTTTTCAGAGACTCGGACGCGAGGAGCCACGCAATAAACGCGGTGAACGCGGCCGTGGGGATACAGCGCAAGGCAACTCTTATCAATTCCACCATCAAGGGTTTGAACGAGCCGGTGACCATCAATATCGGGATCAACTCCGGCGTCTGTTCGGTGGGTTCGACGCGGTTCGAGGGGGTTGCCGGAACGCGGTGGACTTTTACCGCTTCGGGTCCCATTACCAATATGGCCGCCCGAATCGGCGCTCTGGCTTCGGGCGGCGCCATCCTCATCGGCCCATCCACCTATCTGAGAGTGAAGGACCATTTTAGAATCGAATCGACCGGCGAACACAGACTCAGAAACATCAGCAAGCCGGTGAAGGTTTTCCGCGTGTGCGGCCGACCCGATTCTTGAGTCGCGCCGCAACGCGGAGCGCGGCGGATGGAATTCGCATGCCCTTCCATCGCTTGTCCATTTCTCGTAGTGTTCTCAACCATTGACGTCAACGACCATGCGGCCGCGGATCTCCCCGGACATCATTTTCTTTGCGCAATCCATCACCTGGCTCAGCGGGACGGTGTGGTGAATGGCCTCGAGGGCATTGGCGGGAAGGTCCTTCACGAGGCGCTTCCAGGCGATCTTTCTCTTTTCGATGGGGCACATGACGGAATCCACTCCCCGCAGGCTTACCCCGCGGAGGATGAATGGCATGACAGTGGTGGGGAGGTCCACTCCTCCCGCAAGACCGCAGTTGGCGACGCAACCGCCGTAGTCCATCTGCGCGAGCACCCGGGCGAGCACGATTGTGCCCACTGTGTCCACGGCTCCGGCCCAGATCTGTGTTTCCAGAGGCCTTGGCGGCGCCGACCACTCGGGGCCGCTGATGATCTCCTTTGCCCCGAGGCTCTTCAAGTAATCGTGAGATCCTTCCTGCCCGACGGGGGTGAGAGCGGCCACCGAGTAGCCCAGGTTTGCGAGGACGGAAACCGCGACGCTGCCCACGCCTCCGGAGGCGCCGGTCACCAGGATCTTCCCCTTGTCGGGAGTGATTCCGGCCCCCTCCAGGGTCAGGACGCAGAGCATGCCGGTGAAGCCGGCCGTCCCGATGGCCATGGCCTTCTTCGTATCGAGGCCTTCAGGCAGCGGGACCAGCCATTCGGACCTGACCCTCGCCACCTGTGTATAACCACCCCAGTAGCGTTCCCCGACGCTCCAGCCCGTGAGAACCACCTCATCGCCCGGTTTGTAAGCGGAGGAAGCGGATTCCATCACGGTTCCCGCCAAATCGATGCCGGGCACCATCGGATACTCGCGGACGATTTTCCCCGTGCCCGTCAGCGCCATGGCGTCCTTGTAATTCAGGGAAGAGTAATCGACCTTCACCAGGACGTCTCCCTGCGGGAGTCCTTCCACGGTGAGATCCTCAAAGGCGCACGCCGCCTTCTTGTCAACCTGCCGGATCACGAGTGCTTTGAATTTCTCCTTGTCCATGGCTTCATCCTCCTTACATGACATGTGGCGTTGTCGGGATTGACCGGGGGGCCCGGCCCAGCCTCAAGCGTTCGGAGTTCCCTGGAATCAGGACACGATCTCCATCGCTTTATACGGGCATGCGGGAATGCACAACTCGCACACGATGCACTTTTCGTGGTTGAAGGACACCCTCATTTCGGGTCTCGACACCGAGAGCGCCCCCGTGGGGCAGACGGACGTGCAGGCGGTGCATTCGATGCAGCGGTCTTCATGCCACCGGACGTCCTGGGCGATGGGCTGAACCGTCACACCGAGTTCCTCGATGAATTGCAGACCGGCCTCCAGATCCTTCTTCTTTCCGGAGAGTTCCATGATCAGCCGGCCCTGCTCCTTCGGCGTTATCCGCGCGCTCAGTATGTTCACCATGAGATCGTATTTCTTAATAAGTTGATATGTGATGGGCTGATCGATGAGATCGGGCGGAAAGCTCAAAACCAGGCGTTTCTTAGCCATGTGTCGTTCTCCCTATGAGATGCGCTTTGCCCCGGCGAAATGCTCGCCGGGGGCGAAAAGAGAAAAACGGCTGCAACCACGAATGGCAGGTCCGGAACCCGCGCCTACTTGCGAGGAACGAGTTGCTGGCTGTTTTCGATCTTTCGTTCCTTCAGCGGTTTGAACCGGATGTCCGAATCCGCGGACGGCAGCAGTTCCACCGGCTGAGTGAGTTCGAACGAGCCGTCTTTTATCCAGCCCTTCAGGATTTCCGCAATCTCCTTCGCGCGCGCGTAGGAGGAGAGTCCGGCGGCCGGAACTTTTTTCCCGTTCACCAGGATCGATCCCGATTTGAGTTGGGCGTAGGTGACCTCGCCGACGCTTCCGGGGATGCAGTTCGGGTAGGCATTGCTGTAGTCGATGACCTGCGCGACCAGTTCTTCATCGGAAACGGAAACGTAGTGAAGCATTTCCTCGTCCAGTATGGGGATGGGAATGCCGATGCCGACGGCGAGCGTGACGCCGTAACCGGTGAAAGAAGCGCCGCGGAGCCAGCGGGGATTCATCCTTTTCAAATCCCCCTTGACGGAAAGGGTTCCCGCTCCCGAGCGCGGAACGCCCCTGTCGGTGCGCGGAACGCAAGGGTTGTGCTGAGTGCCGCTCCCGACGACGTAACCGATGCCTCCGCCGAGAAAGATCCGCGTGCCCAGGCCGATGGTCCGAAAGAGAGGGTCATTGAAGAGGGGGCTGAGCTGGCCCGCACTGCAATAGGTGGCGTTTCGCATCTGGGGCTGGAGAACCCCCATGTAGGTGTAGATCACACGGTCCGAAAGGTTCACCCCGACGTTGTAGTTTTGGTAGGCGTTCCGAAGGTTCAAGAGCACGGCTTCGTTCATGTCCCGGAGATTGATCCAGGTTTCCAGTTTGCGCCTCGGATAGCAGTCGGTGCCGTAGGTGGTTCCCGCGAGCTTGAGATCCTGCCCGGCTACGAGTTTCTCTATCACATGGGCGCCACCGTGGGCGAATTTGCCGGGATAAATGCTGTTCAACGGATCGTCTTCCGGCACGGCGGTGGCCCCGAGCACCAGGTCGACGGCCGCAAACCCCGTGTAGAGGGGAACCCCGTCCAGGGTGACTTTCCCTCCTCCGAGCTTCATTCTGGGATTGGTGTGGCCGACGTTGAAATAGGCGCCCGACGAGCACATGGGGGCGAACGTTCCGGTGGTTACCACGTCCACTTCCGCCGCAGCCTTCTTCAGACCTTTATCTTTCACAATGGATATGATCTCTTCGGCGTTGCATACAACCGCCTGCCCTTTACGTATCTTTTCGTTGATCTCATGAATCGTCTTTCCCATGGATTTCTCCTGATTTCAACCGGAACTCTCCGAACGGTTCAACGACGCGGGAAGGCCCTTTGCAGGGCTGGTCATTATCCATACCATGAGATCGTCTCCCTTTTGGGACCTCCGCCGCGGCGCTCCATAAGGCCAAAACACCTTCGGGCGTCTCCGGATGCTTTGCCGGTGAGCATCCTGCCGCGGGCCTTCGCCGATCGTCGAAACGAAGGGGGAGAGGTCGGTTCGTTCAAGTTAAGACTACGAATTAAAAAGGCTATTTTATTGCCGCCTGCTTGTCAATCCCCTTCTTTGCACCCGCTGCCGCAGGAAGTTCTTTCTTGACCTCCGGCGGCAGCGTGTTATGCTCTACCAAAATGCAGATATTGCAGAGTGATAACGAAGTTTTGCAAATAACTTCAGCAGACTGGAAGGAATTTGCCAGGCCTCGGCGCCGTCTCTTTTCGCGTTTCTAAAGGCGTTGTTCGAGGTAAATCAAGGGGCTTTGAAGGAAAGCGGTTTATGAAGATTGTATCGATTGCATGGAGCAAGAGCAAAGGAACCCGCAAGGCCTGCGTTGATGAAGCGCTTCTCATAAAGGAACACGGCATCGATGGGGACGCGCACGCCGGCGCATGGCATCGCCAGGTGAGTTTCCTTGCGGCGGAGAGCATCGAAGCCGCTCAGAAGAGAGGTTTTCAGGTCACTTTCGGGGATTTCGCCGAGAACGTCGCCACGGAAGGAATCGATTGGCCGAAGCTGCCCGTGGGCGTCCGGGTGAAGCTGGGAGATTCGGCCCTGGTGGAGGTCACTCAGATCGGCAAGGAATGCCACAAGAAGTGCGCCATTTACTATCAGACGGGGGATTGTATCATGCCGCGGGAGGGGGTTTTCGCCCGAGTGCTCGAAGGGGGTATTATCCGCTGTGGGGACGCCGTCGTTGTGGAAGGCGCCTGAGTTTTTCGTGTTTCCCAGAACATTGCCCGGGGGTGTTTCGTGGACAGGCCGGTGGTTTCCCGGCGCCCGACGGCAAGTTAGACCGCTCGATTCGGCCCCTTGCCCGAACCGGGCGCCATAGGAGCGACAGACGATGCAGGTTCCTGCGGAGGGAATGGAAGTACTGGAACGGATTCGCGAGAAGAAAGCTGCCTTGGGGAAGGATCTCCTCATTCTGACCCACCATTACCAGCGCAAAGAGATCGTGGATCTGGGGGACTTCAGGGGGGATTCGTTCGCCCTTGCAAAGAAAGGCGCCGAGGATCGCGACGCCAGATACATCGTTTTCTGCGGGGTGCATTTCATGGCCGAAAGTGCGGCGGTCCTCTGCCAGCCCCATCAAACCGTTCAGATACCCAACCATGAAGCCGGGTGCTGGATGGCCGAGATGGCGGACGCGTCCGTCGTGGAAGAGGCGTGGCGGGAGTTGACGGCCATCAGCGGAGAGGGATCCGTCGTCCCCGTCGTCTATATGAATACCAACGCCGCGATCAAGGCGTTTTGCGGAAAGCGGGGAGGGGTCATCTGCACCTCCTCCAACTGTGCTTCCGCTTTCAGGTGGGCATTCGACCGGGGCCGTAAGATTCTCTTCGTCCCCGACCAGCACCTGGGGAGGAACACCGCGAACCAGATGGGGATCGCCCGTGAGGAAACGATCGTCTGGAATCCGGGCGAACCCCTCGGCGGCAACAGCGAGGATTCGATTCGAAAGGCTCGCCTGATTCTCTGGAGCGGTTACTGTCTCGTTCACACCCGTTTCACGGTGGAGCAGATGCTGGAGATGAGAGGCCGGTTTCCCGAGGCCAAAATCGTGGTGCATCCGGAATGCCCGGAAGAGGTGGTGGCCCTGGCCGACGCCTGCGGTTCAACCGGCTTCATCGTGAAGTATGTGAAGGATGCCCCTCCGGGCGCAACGATCGCGATAGGAACTGAAATCAACCTGGTCCATCGGCTGGCCATCGAATATCCGGAGAAGAAGGTGCTCGATCTCCATCGATCGCTCTGCCCGAACATGTTCAAGATCAATCCCGGGAATCTGCTCTGGACGCTCGAGAACATCGGATCGGTCAACGTGGTCACGGTGCCGGAGCACATCAAGGGCGATTCGCGTCTGGCTCTCGACCGGATGCTCTGCCTGGCGTGACGGCTTCATGAGAAAAGGATTCGCGGCCGCGGAGGGATTGATGCCCCCGTCCACGGTCTGAAAGGTGAAGGGAATCCGCATTGGCGGCGCGCAGGATGATTCCCGGCGGGAAGCCAGTGCGGACATTGCGGTGCCATACACGGTCATGTTGCCCGCTCGGCCGACGATCTCGACGGGCCATACGCGGGAAAGCGCCTCGACGAGCTTTCTCCGCGACCGGTCGACGATCAGGATTACGCTCTTGCCCGAGCCCCACAGGACCAGGAGACCCTCCGCGTCCAGGAACCGCTCGGGTGGTTCCCGCCTCCGTGCCGTCACGCCCTCGAACTTTGGATCTTTCAGAATGGTCACCATGCGCTTCGTGTAGTAAGTGATCCCGCCCACCCACATGTACTCGTGAGGCTCCTGGAATACCACTTCGTCGACCGGCGGACAGCGATTCAGGATTTCTGCTATGGAGCGGGAGGACTGATACGGCTCCACCACCAGAAAACCCCAGTGAACCATGACGAAAAAGGGTGCGGTCATTCCTGCGAGAAGGCCGCAGGCCAGGCGGGGACGGGATTTCTTCATGGCGGCGAGCGCCCCGGCTGCGAAAAGAGCGATCCCTGCCATGGCGATCATCGCGGGAATTCGTATTCGGTCCAGCAGGACGGCCTGCTCCGGGCTGCCCTCCCATCCCGCCTCCGGCCATGCAAGGGCGAAGATGCGGAACACCATTTCCTTGCCCGGCCCCAGAATCGCCAGCGCCATGATTGCGGCGGCCCCCATGGCGCACGCCATAGCGCCCAGCGCCATAGTCGAGGCTCGCCGGGACGGTCCGCCGGGTTCCGCCCGGATGAGGTCGTCCCAGAGCTTTCCCACGAGCACTGCGACGCCCGCCATGGCGGGAAGCGCGTAGTATTCGAGGCGGGAGCGCGACGCCGCGAAAAGTGCGACGATAAAGACGGTCCATACGAGGGGGAGCAGGTCCGGGCCTTTGCGCCAGTCTGAAGCAAGGAGACGTCGCATCGCCCTCTTGTATGCCTGAGGAACCATGGCCAGCCAGGGAAACGTCCAAACGAAGGTCAACGCCAGGAAAAGGGAGAGAGGCAGGAACTCGTCGGCCGGATATCTCTGACCCGTGAAGCGCTGGATGTGTTCGTGAATGAGGTAGTATCCCAGAAAATCGGGATTTGCGCGGGCGACTGCGGCGTGCCAGGGGACGGCAATGGTGGCCGTGAGGCATGCGCCCGCCGCGAACCGCCAGGAGAAGAAGGTTCGCAGACGCCGGCTCAACAGGAGATGCAGCCCGATGACCGCAACGGGCAACCCGATGCCGAGCAGCCCCTTGGTGAGGGCGCAAAGACCCAGGCATGCAAACATCGCCCAGGGCCATGGACCCCTGCCGCGGGGATCGCCCCCATAGCCCCTGAGATAGCCGAGGATTGCCAGAGCGATCCACATACAGAGGGGCATGTCGGGCATCACGAGCCGCCCGAAAAGAAACGGACCGAGGCTGGTCGCGTAAACGAGAGCCGCCAATGCCCCGGCTCGCTTCCCGTAGAGAGTGCGCCCGATGGCCCCTGCCGCCAGAATGGTGGCGATGGTCGCCAGCGCGGACCACATGCGGGCCGAGAACTCGGTCTCGCCAAGGACCTTCTGGCTGATGCCGATCAACCAATACGTAAGAGGCGGCTTGTCGAAGTGGCGGGCGCCGTTCAGGCGAGGAGTGACCCAATCGCTTCCCATCCTCATTTCCCGGGCGATCTCGGCGTACATGGCCTCCCCGTCGTTCAGGGACGGTGTGCCGAGGTCCAGAAAAAAGAAAGAGAGCGACAGCAGGGCAATCCAGAGGAGGGAATATTTCAGGAAGCCCTTGAGGCCGCTTCCACCGCCGGTTGCCTCCAGCCCGGTTCCGTTATCGGTCGTTTCGGCCCTGCCGCCATCTGATGCCGCCATCACGGGAACTCCCCGAACTCGGGATCTCAAGAGAATGTGCGATGCAGCCGCGCACCGTCCTGCATTGAACCCACTCTCAAAGGATACCAGCCCCACGCGGTTCTGAAAAGCCGGGAATACTGCAACATGCAACTCTCACAAATGACCGGTTCCACTTTTGAAAGCGTCGGAAACGGAACGATCGGCCTCCGCGCGAAACGAAGCCGCCCGCTCCTCGACCCGGGGAGCGTCTATAATAGTTGCTCTCTCGTGTAAAGAGGACTTTGAGATTGCCGGGAGATTTCCACCTTCCAAGACAACCGTCATCGGAGGGCTGGCGCATCCTTCACGGTAACAAATGTAACAGAATGTAACAGTTGGAGGAACGCAACGCAACTCGGCGCATGACAAGATGCCAGGCTCGCCCGGTTCAACAGGGTTTGTCCGGAAAGCGGGCTCCGGGCTTTTCCTCGTTTGTTGCGGGCGAAAGCCCATGATGGGTCGAGTCGAGTCCGGGCGCGCGGGGACCGCAGCCTACTTTCTCCTTGAAAGTTGGTTGGTTATGCATTAGAGGAAAGGATAGGGAGGCTGTCGAAGGCACCCCCTTGCCCATGCCTGAGATGGCCCGGTCACGGAAGCCGAAACGGTTCTCCGGCAGTATGAGCGCAAAATTTCCAGAAGATTTTTGGAATCATATAGGGGTTTCCAATGACTCAAATGAGTCGTGTTCATGATGACCATAGTATAGTTCCGAAGGTGGGGGGTGTGATGAAGATTTTCATATGGCGCCACAGCAAGTTGTATTCAAGCTGGTCCATGTTCGATGAACCTCATGTGTATAGAGACAATTACCTGTCGGCAGAGATCGTGGTGATGGCTCGGACCGTCGAGGATGCGCTCGAATTGGTGCGGGCCGATGACGAGACATGGAATATCGAAGAGTTGAAAAGGATAGAACCAACGGTCCTTGCCGTGGACCAGCCGGCAGTAATCAGCAAAGCCGTTGCTTTCGTTTGAAAAAATCGATTCGGATCGACCGGGCCATGCGTTGATTTCCACAATTGGATCGAGGGCATTCCAAGGGAGACCAACGCCAGGCGGTGGTGCGTGGTGAGGGACGTTCTCCATTGGGTGAAATAGCCTCCAGGGGGCGGCGTCTCCCGGCGCTGGGCGCCGGCCTCGGCAGCGGCGCCCAGGAGTGTGGAAAGAAAAAAGAAGGCGTGAATGATTGAAAAATATCTGATAAAATCCCAAAAGATTTAGCCTTCGCCGTCCAGAGGAGAAACCATGAGAACGCTCGTATGGATTGTGTTTGCGGCCTGTCTGTCCCATGGCTTTGTGGCGGGCGCGGGGCCGGTGGGCGCCATGCCCGCCGTGGCGGCTCAAATGGTCGGACCTGAAGCCGTCTGGCAGCCTGGACCTCGATTCATCAATACGGTGCGCCAAAAATGCGATTCGCTGGTTGGATCGCGACTCGATGATTGTTTTGCGTCGGTCATGCGGAAGGCGGGACCTTCGCCCGAGGCGATGGCTTTCACAAAGATAGTTGACAACGAAGGCTATCTCAGCGCCTTTCGCCAGGCGGGTCCGGTAGGGATCGCTTACGTTGCGTACCCGTTGAAGGCGAACCAACGCACGGGCATCCTCCTGGTGAATGGAAGTCCTCCCGTTATCGACGTGGACGACTTCGGATCGCTGCCGGAAAAGGATTTGAAGCAAGACCCGCTCTACCGGGATCTCCTGAAGGGGTATCCGGCGGTCAGCCTGTGGCCCGGAGATCGTTCCCCCGGCGCTTCCCCCGCCGTGCAGACCTTGAAGGATGAGGGAACGGCCCTCGTTTTCCGCTATCACCTTCAGGACGGGTGCGGTGCGTGCAAGGTCGTGGGGTATGCCCATTTTGCCTTTGATTTCGATCCGGCCGGAAAGTTTCTCGGTATGAGGTTCTCGAAGGTCGAAAAGGTTGCGGGATCTACACCCGGGGCCGGAGGAAGCATGAAGAGCGGAAAGGGTGGATCGAGCAAAGGAGGGACCTTCCATGTGACCGTCGGCGAGGAATTCAAAATCACCCTGGACTCGAATGCCACCACCGGTTTTCAATGGAGTCTCGCGGTGCCGGTGGATGAATCCGTTGTGAAGCTCGTATCGAATGCCTACGAAGCCCCGCAAACCGCGCTGGTAGGCGCCGGCGGCAAAGAAGTGTGGACTTTCAGGGCGGTGGGCCGCGGCCGGACGGAGATCCGCATGAAGTACTCCCGCTCGTGGGAGAAAGGAACGGTGCCTGCCAGGGGCGCCGTCTTCTCCGTGAGGGTGGAATGATATCGATTTCCGGTGGGGAACGGGAGCATGCGACGGTGGGTGGGAGGGGAGCCCTCATGCAACGACCCTGGCGGGGGGGGCGGGGCGGATTTGCCGGAGGAGCAGGCCCGGGATGCCGGTCTTGAAGTGGAGCAGCCGAAAATTTCCTTGTAAATCCGCCACGAAAATGGGATTAATCCGGCTGTGTGCTCGGGGATTTTTTCCCGGCGCTTTGCAGGGGGAGGGATGGTTCCGGCCCGCGTCAAATCCTCGTTCGGGCGCTTCTCGGAGGATGGGCCGGACTGCGGGGCGCTCGGGGGCGTTCCGATGCAACACCAGGGATCACGCGAATCAATTCTCAGAGGAGAAAAAGATGGAGCAGGGAAAAAGAAGAGCAGTACTGCTGACCTTATTTTGCTTGATTTTCCTTTTCTCATCTCCCCGGGTCGTTCGATCGCAGGGTTCCCCGGGGCCAGGGCAGGCAAATCCCGAAGTGGCGAAACCTCCGTCGCGGATCGAGCAGATAAAGATGGAACAGAGGAACGGGGCACTGATCTTTGCGGCTTCCCGGGGGTACACCGGCGAGGTTGGGAGGCTGATCGACGAGGAAGGGGCCGACGTGAACGCGAGAGACGGCGAAGCCATGACCCCGGTCATGCTGGCGTCGTTGATGGGGCACAAACAGACCGTGGAACTTTTGATTGAGAAGGGCGGCAACGTCAATTTCCGCGACATCCATGGAGCCACGGCTCTCATGGAAGCGGCATGGGGCGGCCACCCCGAAATCGTGAATCTACTCCTGGAACGCGGGGCGGATCCAAACCTCAAGAGCAGCAACGAGGTTCCGCGCTTGAAAAGGAAAGGGATAACCGCTCTCATGGCCTCTTGCGTGAACGGGAACGTCCAAATCGCCCGGCTGCTGCTGGAGAGCGGCGCCGAGGTCGATGAGAGGGACGATGACGGGCTGACCGCCCTTTCGTATGCCTCCAAATACGGTGGCGTGGAAATCGTGAAAATGCTGCTGGCCAGGGGTGCAGACCTTGAAATCAAGGACCAGTACGGCCGACCGCCCCTCATGATTGCCGCGATCCACAACCACATCACGGTGCTCCGCCTGCTCATCGGGGCTGGAGCCAACCTGAAGGCCAAAGATAAGAACAATATGACCGCCCAGTTCTACGCTCAGTCGCTGGGTTACGACGATGCACTGTCGTTACTCCGGAGTGCGAAGCGGGAGATGGCGAGTGGTTACTACTAAGCGAATTCCCGTCATTTGGGCGTCTGGCTGTTCCGTGGATTTGCGTGCTGGAATGGGGTCGCCTCTGCTGGATGCCCCTGGGGAAGCCGAATCCGGGGTGTGGAGCGGAACGGGAGAGTTCGGGAGGTTCACCGCAAGCAATCCATGCACATGAAATTTCAGGCCGTACTTTTCGATGTTGACGGAACGTTGTTGGATACGCTGGAAGATCTGGCCGATTCGATGAACGGCGTTCTTCGGGCCGAGGGCTTTCCGGTTCACGATCTGGAAGCATACAATTATTTCGTGGGTGAGGGCATGGCGAATCTCGTGCGTCGCACTCTGCCCGAAGACCGACGCAACGATGAAGCCGTCGTGCGCCGGTGCCTGGCTTCCATGGCGGAAGAGTACGGTCGGCGGTGGAAGGAAAAAACCCGCCCCTACCAGGGAATCCCCGAACTCCTCGACGCGCTGCAGCGGCGCGGCGTCAAAATGGCCATCCTCTCGAATAAGCCGGATAATTTCACCAGATTGATGGTGTCGCAACTCTTGCCCGGATGGCGATTCGAAGAGGTGCGCGGGGAACGGCCCCCGACCCCTCGGAAACCAGATCCGACGGCTGCTCTTGAGATCGCGAGCAACCTGGAGGTCCATCCCGGGCGGTTTCTGTACCTCGGGGACACAGGGACCGACATGGAGACGGCCTGCCGGGCGGGTATGTACGCGGTGGGCGCACTATGGGGCTTTCGCACAGCGCGCGAACTGACGGCCGCCGGCGCGAAGACGCTCATCGAGAGGCCGCTCGATTTCATGCAGTGTTTCGAGGCTTGAAGCCCCTCAAGAGTTGAGGCTGCGGGCGCTTTGCGCTCCATAAATAGGGAGGAATCTGAATGAAGAGACATGCTATGAAGGTCGGTTCGATGGTTTTGTTAGCGGGCGTGGCGGCGCTTCTGGCCGTTGGCAGCGCGCGCGCCGATGTATTCATGAAACAGAAGGTGCACCGCGACGCGTTCCAGATGATGGGGCAGAGCCAACCGGCGAGCGATACCGTCCAGACCATGTGGATGGCGGCGAACATGATGAGGCACGATGATGACAAAATGAGCGTGATTGTCCGGCTGGACAAGAAGATGATCTATTACCTGGACAATACCCGAAAGAGCTACTTCGAGATGCCCATGGACTTCGGAAAGGCCATGGCGAGCATGGGAGAGGCCAAAGGCGGGGACGACAAGGAGATGGAAGAGGCCATGAAGATGGCCCAGGGCATGTTCCAGATGAAAATAACCGTCTCCGACACGGGTGAAAAGAAGAAGATCGGCAACTGGAGCTGCAGGAAATACATACGCGAGATGGCCATGGGAATGGGTCCCGTGACGTCCGAGGTGTGGGCGACGGAAGACCTCAAGATGGATTTCGATCTCTACGCGCAGTTCAGCGCGGCCATGCTGGCCATGCAGCCGGGAGCGAAGGAATCCGTCGACCAGGCCGCTACGGAGATGAAAAAGATCAAGGGGGTGCCGGTCTTGACCACCACTACGACCAACGTCATGGGCGCTGCTATGAAATCGACGGAGGAATTGCTGGAGTTCAAGGAAGGCAAAGCGCCGAACGGGATCTTCGAGGCGCCCGCCGATTATAAGAAGCAGAGCGCTCCGATGGGGGGATCGCCCAAGGGCCGTCAGTCCGGTCCTCGCTCGAAGACCCAATAGCCGGGAAGAACCGGCCAAAGGCGCTCACGGACTGCACCTTTCCGCGGCCTGCGGGAGTCTATGGCCGGGAGTGCAATGCCTGCCGGCGTGAGAGATTGAATTTTCCAATCAAAGGTTCCCTTTCTTGAAAAGGAAAGGGAACCTTTCTGCCAGCATTTTCGCCGTCATCTCTTTACCTCCGACCCTGAAAGATACCGGACTTTTGAGCTTCCCAAGACCAGGCCCGTAATGGAGGAGCACCGCTGTCATGAACTGGGATGCACATGTGGTTACGGAACACGGGCCGAGCTTCCGCCGGATGTGACACAAACCAGTTCGGTCCTGGAGTTCGCAACCGTTCAGGGGGTACATCCGTAAGCCAATGAAACAGCTCCGTCTTTGACCGCACCGCTTCTAACCCGCCCGGCGGGCTCAGTGGAAAACGGGATGGGCTTCCAATTCAGGCGCCTTTCCATCGAAGTCCTCACATAATGATTCGGGAATAGAAATGGAGGGATGGCCCCCTCGACGCGCCTGAATTGGACGGCGGTCATGGGGGCCGTCGTGTGAAAAAATGCGCGGCGCCTTCGCCTGTGCGCCCCGTCGATATGCCGCCCATAAAAATTCTTGACAAGGCAAAAATCCTGAATAATATGGTTATAGCTAATATAACATAATGTTATATTAGTGAACAAAGATATACGAACTTTTGTGGTTATTATTTAGTGGCAAGAATGGGCCAGGGTCTGACGATATGCCGGTGAAGCTAAGCCCCATGGTGCCCCTCATGGTGTGATTCAGCGGACCTCCCGCTCTCAAACAGTCTGAACAATCCGAAGGTATGCAGCCTCAACAGAGGATGGCGGCGCGCGCCTCTCCGTCGGGAAGGAGAGGTTCTTTTGCGCCGATAATGGAAGGATGCCCATAGTAGAAGGGAGTGAGGGACCATGAACTTGTGCAAACCCAATTCAAATGATGCAACGCTGACCTTCAATCGCTCGAAGAACGTGGCCGCCATGAGCGGCTTGTGCTCGCGGTGTATTGACGGCTGCAGGGGAAACTGTGAGGTCTTCCAGTGCACCTTCCGGGGACGAGAGGTGATCTACCCCGGTCCCTTCGGCCAGATTACTGCGGGTGCGGACAAAAACTACCCCGTGGACTATTCACATCTGAACATTCAGGGTTATGCACTGGGGGCGATGGGATTGCCCGAAGGGACGGAGGCGGGTCCCGACACGGCCGTTTTCCCGTCGGTCAGTACGGAAACCGAGTACGGCTGGGATCTCAAGGTGAAGATGAGCCTGCCGGTTTTCACGGGTGCTCTCGGTTCGACTGAAATTGCCCGCAGGAACTGGGAACATTTTGCCGTGGGAGCGGCCATAAGCGGCGTCACGCTCGTTTGTGGCGAAAACGTGTGTGGAATCGATCCCGGACTCGAGCTGAACGGCAACAAGAAGATCGTGAAATCGCCGGAAATGGATCGTCGGATCGAGGTTTACAACCGCTACCGCAACGGGCTTGGCGAAATACTCGTGCAGATGAACGTCGAGGACACCCGTCTCGGCGTTGCGGAATACGTTCTGGATCGCCACGGACTCGAATCCATCGAGTTGAAGTGGGGACAGGGCGCCAAGTGCATCGGGGGCGAGATCAAGGTGGACAGTATCGAGCGCGCCCGCGAACTCCAAAAAAGAGGCTACATCGTTACCCCCGATCCTTCGAGTCCCGTTGTCGAGGCGGCTTACAAGGACGGGGCCATCAAGGAATTCGAGCGCCACAGCCGACTCGGCTTTGTGAGCGAGGATGGTTTCCTTGCGGAAGTCGAGCGATTGAGAAAGCTCGGCTTCAAGCGGATCACCCTCAAGACGGGAGCCTACAGTCTGCGGGAACTGGCCATGGCCATCAAATGGGGCGCCAGGGCGAAGATCGACCTTCTGACCATAGACGGGGCGCCGGGGGGCACCGGAATGAGCCCCTGGCGGATGATGGAGGAATGGGGCGTCCCGAGCATCTATCTCCACTCCGCGGCTTACGATTTCTGCCGCAGGTTGGAGGAAAAGGGCGAGAGGGTTCCGGACATCGCTTTCGCGGGCGGATTCTCCAGCGAGGACGGAGTATTCAAGGCCCTTGCCCTCGGCGCTCCCTACGTGAAGGCGGTTTGTATGGGCCGTGCCCTGATGATTCCAGGCATGGTCGGGAAGAATATCACCGAATGGATGAAGAAGAACGACCTTCCCAAGACGGTCAGCCAGTTCGGCTCGACGGTCGAAGAGATCTTCGTCTGCTACGAAACGGTCAAAGAAGCCGTGGGATGCCAGGAAATCGACAACATTCCTCTTGGCGCCATCGGGATATACAGCTATGCGGATAAGGTCAAAGTGGGGCTTCAGCAGTTGATGGCCGGCGCACGGCGCTTCAACGTCTCCGCCATCAGCCGCAAGGACCTCATGTCTCTCACCGAGGATTGCACCAGAGTCACCGGCGTGCCGTTCGTCATGGATGCCTATAAGGATGAAGTGGACGCCATCCTGAACGGTTAGACTGCAAGCGGGGGGGCATGCGGCTCCCCGAACCATTGGAGACGGGCCCCGTCCTACTTTTTCGGCGGGGCTTTTTTCATCTTTTGCGGTGATCTCTCCGGGGCCATGGGGACATACGGATGCGCCACAAAGCGATCCCTCCCCCGCGACATGGGAGGGTCGCGACGCCAACCGAAAGGCATGTCTCCGGTTCAATCGCCTTTGGCCAGGACCGTCAAATCTTCTTCCACGATATGGGAGACCTTGCCCGCGAGATGCGAACTGTAGCGGGCGAACATCCAGAGTTCCGGAATGATTTCCGAAACGATCTCTCCTTCGTCGAAAACCCGCACGATGGAACTTTCGGAAACCACTACCGCGACGGCGTTCGTCTGCCGCGTTATAGACGCCGCCGCCATGTGCCTGCTGCCGAGTCCGAGGGGCAGGTTGATGCCTTCGGAGAAGGCGTCGATGTATCGGCACGCCGAAATGACCACGCCGTTATCCGCCACCAAGAAAGCGCCGTCCAACTGAGCCAGTTCCTTCATGGTCTCGCGCATGTCCGGATCGTCCACGTGTTTCAGGTGGTCGGGATGCCCGAAGAGCGGGTCCAGAATGAGGTTGCGGGAGAGCATCAGCACCGCTTCGGCGTCGGAGACGACGAACATCGTTCCGATCTTTCGCCCTTCCCTTCCTTCTCGCGCGATCTCGACGGCGAGTATGATGACGTTCTTGAGGGTCTCGATATTGACGCCCCTCTTTTCGTTGCAAACGTCGCAGAAAATCTCCTCGGGCGCTGTCATGTACTTTTTCATTTCCCATCCATTTTCCGGCGGTGTCGCCCCGTACCCATGCTCCGGGGCAGGGCAAAGGCATTAGCGGCGATAAGAATCGATCCTTCCATCATCGTCATATGGCGTTGGGCCCCTATTCCTCCGACGCCGGGAAACACACCGGATATGCCCCAAAGATAAGGCCTGGAGCCGCCAATGAAAAGACGGCTCCAGGCCAAAATGCGCTTGACCGTCTCCGGGGAGCGTGATAGTCAAAATTGTTCCTGAAATGGATATGTCTTTATAGACAGTTAATCGTTACCTCGTCTCGGCAATAATAGATCCAAGGCATAAATGGATGTCGTTCATCGACGCGGGCATGGCGTCCGTCGTTTGGGAGGCCGTGCAACGTTTGGCTGGTCACCCTTAATCGGTTGTGAGGAGAGGAGGTCGTCATGAAGAGAAGGTTGTTGCCCGTTCTTTTTGCTTCACTGCTCCTGGCGATGGTTGCAGGCCAGGGGGTTGCGGCCGAAAAGCCCGTCAAGATCGGATTCGTCTACATCATGTCAGGCCCCGCAGCCACCTATGGGCAGTTCGCAAAACAGGGCGCAGAACTGGCCATGGATGAAATCAACAAAGCGGGCGGCATCAACGGACGGAAAGTCGAGGGTCTGTTCGAGGACGACACCGGAAAATCGGACGTGGGGATTCGCGTCATCCGCAAGCTGGTCTATGAAAACGAGGTGGACGCGGTGATGGGCATCGACTCGAGCGGGGTCGCTTCTGCGGTCGCTCCGGTCATGAAGGAGTTGAAGACGCCCTTGATCATCACGCACGCCGCGGTGCCCGACGTCACGGGCGCCAACTGCAACCGCTACGTCTTCCGGATCGATTTGAACATCAACCAGAACGTCACCATGGCGTCCGCCATAGCCGCGGATCTCAAGGCCAAGACCTGGACCACCGTCGGCCCGGACTACTCCTTCGGGCGCCAGTCCTGGGAATATTTCCAGAAGTACCTCGCCAAGAAGAAACCCGACGCCACCTTTCTGCCGGATTCGGACGTGGCTTTCCCGCCTGTCGCCACCACGGATTTTTCCGCCTTCATCACCAAGGTGATGAACTCGAAGGCCGACGGAGTTGTCATCTCCCTTTGGGGAGGGAACCTCATCGACTTCGTGCGGCAGGCATCCGACATGGGATTTTTCGACGGCAAGCGCGAGGTGCTCATGACCCTGGGCGCAGCCACCGAAGTGCTTTACGCGCTGAAGGATAAGATGCCCGAGGGCGTCTGGGTGGGTACCCGCTACTGGTTCCAGGCCAATGACAGCCCGGTAAACAAGGCTTTCGTGGACGCCTACAAGCAGCGGTTCGGCGTCTTCCCCTCCTACAACGCTCACGGGGCGTACAGCGCGGTGAAGGCCTACGCGGCTGCCGCCGCCAAGATCAAATCGGTGGACAAGGAAAAGATCATCGGAGCGCTCGAGGGCCTCGCGATCGATCTGCCCATCGGGCCGACCACCATCCGTCCCGAAGACCACCAGGCAATCAGCGACGGCGCCTGGGGCAAGACGGCCGCCGATCCCGAAATGCCCATCCGCATCCTGAAACCCATACGGCGCTTTGCAGGCAAGGACATCACGCCGACGGTAGCGGAAACCGGCTGTGTGATGAAGTAAGCGGTCAAGGACTCCCGCCGGGAAGGGAGAGGGCGGCGCCGGTCGCTCTCTCTTTTTCTCCGGCTCCGAGAGGAAAGGTTCACTTTTGGAAGGCATACTGGCCAACCTCTTGAATGGACTGTCCTGGGGGATGCTCCTCTTCCTGATCTCGGTGGGGCTCACCACCGTTTTCGGGGTGATGGGGGTGCTCAACTTCGCGCACGGGTCCCTCTTCATGCTGGGGGCCTACCTGGGCATGCAGTTCGTGCGCTGGTTCGGCTCCTTCTGGTTGGGGCTGCTGCTCGGCCCGCCGATCGTCGCCGTGCTCGCGGCATTCATCGAGCGTTTCCTGCTCAGGCCCGTCTACGGACGGGACGTGAGCTTCCAACTCCTGCTCACCTTCGGTCTCATGCTTTTCCTTGACGATGGCGTGCGGCTCGTCTGGGGGCCGGCCTATCACGTGGTCAACCCCCCCGCGATCCTCGATGGCGTCATCCATGTGTTTTCCTATAGTTACCCGGTGTACCGCATCTTCCTCGTGGTTCTCGGTCCGCTGGTGGGCGGGGCGCTCTGGGCCTTTTTCGCGTTCACACGCTGGGGCAAAATCCTGCGGGCGGCGGCCATGGACCGGGAGATGGCCGAAATCATCGGGGTCCGCGTACCCGTATTGTTCACGGCGGTCTTCGCGTTCGGAGCCTGGCTGGCCGCCCTCGGCGGGGCGCTCGCCGCGCCGCACCAGAGCGTCGGGCCCGCCATGGGCGAGCGGATCATCATCGAGAGCTTCATCGTGGTGGTCATCGGAGGAATGGGGAGCTTCCCCGGCGCGTTCGTCGGAGCGCTCATCCTGGGACTTCTCAACTCCTTTGCGACGACCTTGATGCCGGACGTGCAGATGGCTCTCCCGTACATCCTGCTGGCGTTCGTCCTTCTGACCCGGCCGCGGGGGCTTTTCGGGGAGGAGACCTGAGATGCGGAACATTCTGCGCGGCCCCTCCATCGCGGGACTTGTAGTGGTCGCGGCGCTCGTTGCGGCGCCCTGGGCGCTTTCCATGTACGGGGTCATCGTGCTGACCGAAATCCTCATCATGAGCCTCTTCGCCATGAGCTTCAACCTGCTCTTCGGCTACACGGGACTGCTTTCCTTCGGGCAGGCCGGGTTTTTCGGCGCGGGGGCCTACTGCGCGGTGCTCACTCTCATCCACGGACCTTCGTCCCTCTGGGCCGCCCTGGGGGCTGGGTTCCTGGGCGGGGCGCTCCTGGCGGTCCCCATCGGGTGGCTGAGCGTGCGGCGGGATGAGATCTACTTTGCGATCCTCACCCTCGGTTTCGGGATGATGCTCTTCACCGTGGCTCACAACTGGCGTTCCGTGACGGGGGGGAGCGACGGTCTCGGGAATTTCACCCTGCCGGAACTCAACCTTTTCGGGTGGACCGTTTCCCTCTTCAACCCCAGGTACTTCTATTTTCTCGTGCTCTTCATCGTGGTCGCCGGCGTGCTGTTCCTCCTGAGGGTGGTGCATTCGCCGTTCGGACTGCTCTTGAAGGGGACCAGGGAGAACGGCAACAGGGTTTCCTTCGTCGGCGCCAACGTTCGCTCGGTGCGCCTCTTCGCCTTCGTCATCGCGGGCGCCCTGGCCGGACTGGCCGGTGCGCTCTTCGCCTTCTATAACCGGATCGCGTCTCCGGAGATGCTGCACTGGGCGTTTTCCGGGAAA